>ENA-OQCP01000151-OQCP01000151.1-human-gut-metagenome-genome-assembly--contig:-NODE-151-length-28323-cov-2.850369_pt1 | contig 28323 bp, 36 predicted proteins | sample MGYA00242760_ERZ504583 | MGnify/ENA primary metagenome ERZ504583 (study PRJEB26092, sample SAMD00036308) | human gut metagenome | host: Homo sapiens | study: EMG produced TPA metagenomics assembly of...
TGAGAATGATTCAGAAAAGTGGCTGGAATGAAGCCGATAAAAATTACTGGGCAGAACGAGGTTGGAACGGTAAAAACAGACCGTGGAAAAATACATAAGGAGATGTTTTAAATGGCAAAAAATACTGAAATCAGCTTGAGAAACAAGGTTATTTATTCGGTTTATGTCCGTAATCACACAAATGACGGCACATTTAATGCCGTTGCAGAGGATCTTGACCGAATAAAATCACTCGGCACGGACATCATTTGGTTTATGCCGATTCATCCGATTGGCGTCAAGAATAAAAAAGGCTCTCTCGGCTGTCCTTATGCAAACAAGGACTATCGCACAACAAATCCCGAATACGGCACAATGGACGATTTCAAGAGCCTTGTTGAAAAAATTCACGCAAAGGGTATGAAGTGCATCATTGATGTTGTCTATAACCACACTTCGCCCGATTCAAATCTTTCAGTTGAACATCCCGAATTTTTCTACAGAAAGCCTGACGGCAATTTCGGCAACAAGGTCGGTGATTGGAGCGACATAATCGATCTTGATTATTCCAACAAAGAATTATGGCAGTATCAGATTGATTCGCTTGTTATGTGGGCAAAGATTGTTGACGGCTTCCGTTGCGATGTTGCGTCATTCGTTCCCGTTGAATTTTGGAAACAGGCGAGAGAGGCTGTTGCAAAGGTAAATCCCGACTGCATCTGGCTTGCCGAAAGCGTACACAGCTCTTTCAATGTGTTCTCACGCAAGAGCGGAATTTATACCGCAAGCGACTATGAGCTTTTTGACGCTTTTGATATGGAATATGACTACGATATCCGTGAAGTTTTCGACAAATATTTGAAGGGCGAAACCACACTTTCAAATTATATGGATATGTTCAATTATCAGGAGGCAATTTATCCGCAGAATTACGATAAAATGCGTTGCCTTGAAAATCACGATCAGCCCGAATCTGCCATTATGTAAAGAACAGGAGCGACCTTGAAAATTACACCGCTTTTCTGTATTTCTTGAAGGGTTCAACCCTCATCTATGCAGGTCAGGAGTTCGGTTGTGACGAAACTCCAAGCCTTTTTGACAAGGATGTTTTCCCACGCAACACAGGCATTGATTTGAGCAACCTTTTTGCAAAGCTTGATACAATCAAGAAAACCGTCCTTGATGATGATGATTATTTCAAGGCTGATGCAGATGATGAAAACGATATTGCAGTCCTTGAGCGTGACAACAACAAGAGCAAAAAAGTCGGCATTTTCAGCCTTAAATCAAAGTCGGCAGATGTAAAAGTTGACCTTCCCGACGGCGACTATAAGAACGAAATCAGCGGTGAGACAGTTACAGTTTCAAACGGAAAGGTTCATTGCAAACGGCAAAGCAATAATTATCCGCAAGTAAAATAAAATTCTATATAAGAATAATACAACCTCCCTGCAAGGCAAAGTTCGTTGCAGGGAGGTTGTTGTGTAGATAAATGTTCCTGTTTAATTTTGTTTTGACTCAAATTCACTTTTTAACATGGAAAAATACAATCGACCTACATATTCTCCGTCCATATAAAAGTAATCACGCAATGTTCCTTCATATGTAAAACCGCATTTTTCTATGACACGCTTTGAAGGTTTGTTTATTGTCTTTGTACAAATCTGTACCTTGTGCAGGTTAATTTTATTAAATCCATATTTTATAACTGCTTTCGTTGCTTCTGTAGCATATCCTTTGCATTGAAAATCAGAACCTATGCAATATTCTATTTCGGCAAAATTATTTTTGCTGTCAACAAGAAAATATGCTATCTGACCTATACATTCACCTGAATTTTTTTCTATGATTGCCCAACGGTAGTAATCATTTTTTGATACGAATTGATATATTTTTCGAGAAGTTCATCAACTTCTGCTTTTGTGGTGTAAACAGGTTCGGAATACAGAGATTGAATTTTTTTCATCGGCAATCCAATATTTTAACATAGCCTCGTCGTCTGAAATTTTAAATTTGCGGAGTATCAATCTTTCTGTTTCTATAGTGTCTGTTCCGATATGTGTAAGCATATTTATCCTCCTAAAATAAGTTGTATATATTATTTTCTTTTACTATTTTGAAGCGAAAAATTAATTTTCACCATATTAAAAAATAAATTTCCTACAAATTTTACATTAAAAAATTTGATCGTGTCTATCAACTGAATTTAACCGAAATGTTAGCGTTGGTTGCGGATTTTAGTCTTATTTCTGAACAACACGGCAAGCGGAGTAATGATTAAATAGAGAATTGTCAGTATCACAAAGAACATTATATCGGCATTGAGAAATACATAAATTATGTTAAACCCAAAATGCAAAAGCACAGAGTAAATCAGATTGTTGTGCCTTTCAAGAAAAATGTTCATCAGAACGGTGATTGATGTGATAACGACAATGTTTGAAATGATGTAGGGAATAGCCCTCAAATCAGTAAATTCTGAATCAACTATCCACAAAAGTGTGTGCCAAAAACACCAAACAAGTCCCTGACAAATTGACGATTTTATAAACGAGTATCTGCTGTTAAATTCTTCACGCATAAAACCTCGCCACCCATAAGAGCGGTCATTTCTTCAATGCGTTCCAAAGGAAACGGTGGTTCGCGAAGCAGTTTTTATATGCTCACTTAGCTTTCTTTTTATTATTGCCGAAAATTTTAGTCGGAATAACACTTCCGAGGAATGCGGCGAGCAAAATCCACGGAATTACTCTTGCGTCAAAGCAGAGCAAAAGGAGCATGGTTACGGCAAGCGGTTTTTTCATTGTGACACCGAGAAGTCCTGCCGTTACGACTGCCGCACAGAATGCCGTATCAAGTCCGCCGAGCATTGCAACACCGTAACCGATGCTCACACCGCAGAAGATGACAGGGAAGAAGTGACCGCCTTTCCAACCCGACTTTATGCAGATGTTTGTGAGAACAAGCTTTAAAATACCGCTGATTATCAGAATCCACGGAGCAAATTCGGCAAAGCTCTCCTTGACAACGGTAATGCTTTCTTCGCCCGAAAACATTGTGAGGGGGAGGTATGTACCCATAACACCGAGGATAATTCCGCCGAGGGTAGTGCTTATGATAATGCCGAGCTTACCCTGAATGAGTGCGAAAAATTCCCCGAAAAACTTTGATGCAATAATGAACAGAAAACCGCATACAGCGCCCAAAAGTGCGAGAGGAATACCCCACAAACGCTCAAAATTTGTAATGTTATAACCACCAAGTCGTGGAAGTCCCATACTTCCGCCGAAAATCGAGTTAAGCAAAAACAGAGTTCCCGCCGCAAAAAGTACGGCGATAATATTAGAAATGAGTTTTGTGGAACGAATATCGGTAGGCTTTTCTTCGCTGTCAAGCCTTTCTTCGCTGACCGATGCAAGACCGAAAAGCGGTGCGTAGAATACCGCACTCAGGGTTGCGCTTATGCCGATTTGCATTAGTTCGGGAATTTTACTTTTAGCGTCTTTCATATGACTTCCTGCCCAGTAGCAAAGTCCGACGATAACGCCTGTCAAGCCTGCCTCGGGGCCAAGACTTCCGCCGAAAACAAGGGGCAAAAGTGCCGAAATGCAGAGCAAAAGAACCTTGTTATACGGGTAAAATTTATCTTTTTTTACCTTTTTCATAACCTCGTCAAGTTCATCGGGAACGGCATTTGTCAGCTTTTGCCATATTCCGAGGATAATTCCGCCTGCCGTACAGACGATAATCGGATAAAATTTGAAATCAAAATTTGACGGAATTGTATCCCACACAAGACCGATTCCCAAGCCCATAAGTTTTAGAAACAGCCATACTATCAGCGAAGTAACCGCACCGCTGAATCCGCAAAAAAGATAGTATAAAAAATTGTTGGCAACAGTCCGTTTAGTCATTGTCGCACCTCCGTATGTTTATAATTGGATTATAACATAAAACACAGCAAAAAAACAATTATTCCGCACAAAAAGTACGAAATAATTGCTTTTTACTATTTTTTTAATTTTAGAGCCTCTTCTAAACAAAAACAGCTGACACCAATGCCGATGTCAGCCATAAAAACTTATTTGATTTTAGATTTCAAAAGCGGCGCTTACCTTTTTGAATTCTCTTTTTCTGATGATGAAGTAGCAATCAAAACGGATGTGCCTGTGATAAGCCATGAAACGGGGTAAACCATAAGGAGCATATCGTAGGTGTGAAATGCCTTGAATACTGTGAAGAGCCAGATAATTCTGAACACAACAGAACCGAAGATTGTGAGGATTGCAGGGAGGAGTGAATGTCCGATTCCTCTGAGCGCACCGCCGCTGATTTCGTATGAACCTGTCATAAGCTCAAGGAGCATAACAATCGCCATTCTGATGATTGCGTACTTGATAACGGTGGGGTCGGTTGTGAAGAAGGTGATGAAAAATCCGCTTCCGAGCATGAATATAATGCTCACACCGCCTGTGAAAATACAGCTGAAAAGCATACAAAGTCTGAACACCTTTTTGCATCTGTCAAACTGAAGTGCGCCGTAGTTCTGACTTGTGAATGTAACGGCTGTCTGGCTGAACGCACATACTATATAGTATGTAATGTATTCAAAGTTGAGTTCAGCCGATGAGCCTGCAACCGCCTGTGAACCGAATCCGTTCACGGCTGTCTGAATGAATACATTTGAAATTGAGAAAACCATACCCTGAATACCTGCAGGAGCACCGATTTTCAAAATCATAATGAAATGTTTTTTATTGAATGAAAGTTTTTTTGGATTGACTCTGATTGATTCGTCTTCGTTTCTGATGAGGAACATCATAACAAGTCCGGCGCTTATACCGTCGGCAATTACTGTTGCAATGCCGACTCCCGCAACGCTCATATCGCAGACGATTACAAAGAAGAGGTTCAAAAGAACATTTACAATACCTGAAATTACAAGACAGTAGAGCGGACGGCTTGTGTCGCCGACACTTCTCAAAATTGCCGAACCAAAGTTGTAGAGCATTACAAACGGCATACCCATAAAGTAAATTCTCAGGTATGTTGCCGCAAGGTCAATTACATCATCCGGTGTGTTCATCAGCCTTAACAGCGGTGCTGCGATAACCTGACCGAGTATCAGAAGAAGAAATCCGCATATGAGTGAAAGTGTTATTACCGTGTGAACAGCTTCCGAAACTTTTTTACGGTCATTTTGACCGATATATCTTGCAATCAAAACATTTGCGCCGACCGAAAGTCCCGTGAATAACAGCACAAGCATATTGATGAGCGGACCGTTGCTTCCGACCGCGGCAAGTGCCTGACTGCTTGAAAATCTGCCGACCACCGCAACATCGGTTGAGTTGAAAAGCTGCTGTAAAATACTGCATCCTGCAAGCGGAAGTGTGAAAAGAAGAATTTTCTTTCCGAGCGGACCTTCAAGCATATTTATCTGATGTGAGCGCTGTCGCTTTTCTTTTACGGCATTCTGACCTTTGTTTCTTTTAAACAGACTTGCAAACGCAAGTGAGGGCATTTTTTTGACTTTCCCCATTAATTCCTAACCTCTTCAATCACATAATCTTTGCAAACAATACTATTCTTTTCCGTTTTCCACAATTATTGTAATCCTGTTGCCCAAAATAAACAAGCAAAATACCTTATAAACATAAAGTTTACTTTGCTCACAATTTTAGTTACAATAACTATCTCGTCAAAATTCTTCTTTTTATGCCTTTATAATATGGTAAAAACTGCTTTTCTGCATATTTTCAGACTGTTTTTTCTCAATAGGCAAGGCTTTGAATTTGTATGCAATTTGTGCCTTTTCAACAAAAGTAAAATTGCTGTCTTGTAAGCATTGACGAAAAATTTTTCGACTTACAAATAAATGATTTTAAAATTGGTGTATATGCCGACTAAATTATAATGATACAATTATGATACAGGCTTAATATAATATATGTTTAAAGGGATAAGCGAAAAGGGGTGAATGTTATGAAGAAAAAGATTGCTGTAATTGTGGTTGCAGTTGTTTTATGCGTTGCCGCCGCAGTATTTGCCGTGCCGAAAATCAGTTTCTATGCGTGTGAGCCTACCGTGTATTTTGATGTTGAGTACTGCGACAAGGTTGACGCTAAGATGTCTGCCGAAGATGCCGAAACCGTGAAGAAAATGTTTGAGGGCAAATCCGCATATTTTGATTCACCGTCTTGCGGTTTTGACGAAAAGGCATCAATAAGAATAGGCTGTAATACATATATGCCTGCGTGTGACGGTGATGAAACTGTCAAGCACGGATTTATGTATTTTAGCCTTTCAAAAAGCGAAAATAACGAACTTCGCAAGATTATGAAAAAGTACGGAGTAGATATGAGAAAAGCCATCTAAAACCGTTGACAGACACATTTCCGTGTGTTAAACTTTTTTCAAAAAATATACGGAGGTGTTTTTATGAAAAACTACAACTGGGCAACACTCGGTTGCGGAGTTATCGCAAATGAGCTTGCAGCCGCACTCAAAAGCAGAGGACAGAAACTTTATTCCGTTGCAAACCGTACCCATGAAAAGGCGGTTGCGTTTGCCGAAAAGTACGGCATTGAAAAGGTTTACAACGATATTGACGAGCTGTTTAAAGACGAAAATGTTGACATAATTTACATTTCCACACCGCACAACACGCATATAAAATATCTTCGCAAGGCTCTTGCGGCAGGAAAGCATGTTTTGTGCGAAAAGTCGATAACGCTTAATTCAGATGAACTTGACGAGGCAATCTCTCTTGCACAGAAAAACCATGTTGTGCTTGCAGAGGCAATGACGATTTTCCATATGCCGATTTACAAGGCACTTCTTGAAAAGGTAAATTCAGGCGATCTTGGCGAGCTTAGGCTTATTCAGATGAATTTCGGCAGTTACAAAGAGTACAATATGAACAACCGATTTTTTAACCGCAATCTTGCAGGCGGTGCAATGCTTGACATAGGCGTGTATGCGCTTTCGTTTGTTCGTATGTTTATGAGCTCATGCCCAAACGATGTGTTGTCGCAGGTTAAATATGCCGAAACAGGCGTTGACGAACAAGCGAGTATTCTTTTAAAGAATAAAGAGGAGGAAATGGCAACTGTCATTCTTTCGCTTCACGCAAAACAGCCAAAGCGTGGCACAATTTCGTTTGACAAGGCTTATGTTGAAATCTTTGAATATCCCAGAGGCATGGAGGCAAAGATTACATACACGGCTGACGGTCATTGTGAAACAATCTCGGCAGGTCAGACAAAGGACGCTTTGCTTTATGAGGTTGAAGATATGGAAAAGGCGATAGAGGGCGACACGGCTCTTATGCACCTTGACTACACAAAGGATGTTATGAAAATCATGACCGACATCCGCAAAAGCTGGGGCATGAAATATCCCGAAGAAGAATAAGTTTTTTGAATTTAATTTGATACTAAACACAAAACTCCACCGTGAAATACGGTGGAGTTTTCTTTATATATTTGATTAAATCAGAATTAGTAGTTTTCTGCGTGGATTTCAAAATAGCTCTGCGGGTGGTTGCAGACGGGGCAAACCTCGGGAGCTTCTTTGCCGACAACAATATGACCGCAGTTACGGCATTCCCAAACCTTGATTTCGCTCCTTTTGAAAACTTCTGCAGTTTCAACATTGCGGAGTAATGCACGGTATCTTTCTTCGTGGTGCTTTTCAATTGCGGCAACAAGGCGGAACTTGTGTGCAAGCTCTGTAAAGCCTTCTTCCTCGGCAGTTTTAGCGAAATCTTCGTACATATCTGTCCACTCGTAGTTTTCGCCCTCGGCAGCGGCAAGAAGATTTTCGGCTGTGTCGCCGATTCCGTTAAGCTCCTTGAACCACATTTTTGCGTGTTCTTTCTCGTTGTCTGCCGTTTTTAAGAAAAGGTTTGCAATCTGCTCAAAGCCCTGCTTTTTGGCAACAGACGCAAAATATGTGTATTTGTTACGAGCCTGTGATTCGCCTGCAAAAGCAGCCTCAAGGTTCTTTTCTGTCTGTGTTCCCGAATACTTTGTTGTTTTAGCCATAATATTTCCTCCGTTAAATTAATTTTTTGAAATTTAAAATACTCAATACGCCTTTGTGTATTTACTTTTTTAACAAAATAATAATCATTATTGATTTAATACTACTATACCTTTTTTATATAGATTTGTCAATAGATTTACGCAAAAAAATATTTCTTTTTTAGGATAGGCATATTTCATTTGAAAATACCTATCCGTTTATTTTATGCCTGTTTTTTCGATTTTATTACTATTTTTGCGAAAATATTGCTTGTGTATTGTTGCAATTTGCTAAAGTGTCGGATGTGTGAAAATTTTACCTTGACTTTTCACCCTGTACAGTATAAAATAGTTTTCAAAGAAACACATAGTAAATTGATAGGAATTGTAGGTTAAACAAAATGACCTCAAAAATCCAAAAGGTGACGCTTATGAAAAACATTTACAATCTGAAGAAAATACGAATGTGTACCTCATTTGGAGGCGAGCCGTACTGTTGTATGTAATTGCCTGTCAGAATCTAAAATCAAATTAATTTAAAGTGGGGTAATCAAAATGAAAAATTTAAGAACAAAAGTATTATCGGCAGTATTGGCAGTTTCAGTATTGGGTGCGTCAGCGGTTGCTTTACAGGATGCGGAAATAAAGATACAACAAACGATTCAAAAGTAACATTAACAAATGTTTCGTATGACCCTACACGAGAGCTTTATGAATCATATAATAAAATCTTTGCAAAGCATTGGAAAGAAGAAACAGGACAGAATGTTGAAGTTACCCAGTCACACGGCGGTTCGGGCAAACAGGCTCTTGAGGTTGCAAACGGTCTTGAGGCGGATGTTGTAACACTCGCACTTGAATACGATGTAAACGCAATTTGTGACGCAGATCTGATTGAGGACGGTTGGGTAAATGAGTTTGACAATGACTCTTCACCATACACTTCAACAATTGTATTCCTTGTTCGCAAAGGTAATCCGAAAAACATCAAGGATTGGGACGATGTTGCAAAAGACGGTGTGGGCGTTATCACTCCAAACCCGAAAACTTCGGGCGGTGCAAGATGGAACTACCTTGCCGCTTGGGCATATGCAGACAAGAAATATAACGGTGATGAGGCAAAAATTGAAGATTTCATTAAAAAGCTTTATCAAAATGTGCTTGTGCTTGACTCAGGCGCAAGAGGTGCTACAACTTCATTTGTAGAAAACGGACAGGGCGATGTTCTTCTTGCTTGGGAGAATGAGGCGTATCTTTCAATCAAGGACAATCCCGACGAGTACGAAATCGTAACTCCGAGCGTCAGCATTCTTGCACAGCCGTCTGTTGCTGTTGTTGATGAAGTAGTTGACCAAAGAGGCACTCGAAAGGTTGCAACAGAGTATTTAAGCTATCTTTACAGCGATGAGGCTCAGCGTATTGCAGGCGATAATTACTATCGCCCTTATAATAAGGAAATTTTGAAGGAATACTCCGATGTGTTCGACCTCAACATTAATCTTGTAACAATCAACGATTTCGGCGGTTGGGACGAGGCTCAGAAAAAGCACTTTGCAGACGGCGGTATCTTCGATAAGATTTACGAGAAAAAATAAAACCGATTAAAAAATGACATCAGGCAGTTTATAGGCAATTCTGTCTGATGTCGGATGATATTTTACAGGGGAAACAGGTGTGATGATGGTTCAGGCAAAAAAGTCAAAAAAAGCAAAAAGAGTAATCCCGGGCTTCGGTCTTTCTTTGGGTGTAACAATTACATTATTAAGCCTTGTTGTGCTGATTCCTCTTGCCGCTCTCGTTATTTATACGGCACAGATGAGCCCCTCTGAATTTTGGGAGGCAATCACCCGTGAAAGAGTGCTTGCAAGCTACAAGGTTAGTTTTATAACCGCATTTATTGCATCTCTCATCAATGCCGTTATGGGTGTAATTCTTGCGTGGGTGCTTGTTCGTTACAAATTCCCGGGCAAAAGAATTCTTGACGGTATGATTGAACTTCCGTTTGCACTTCCGACAGCGGTTGCGGGCATTGCACTTACTTCTCTGACTGCGGACACAGGTCTTATCGGTGGATTTTTTGCAAAGTTCGGCATAAGCATTGCCTACACAAGAGTTGGTATTACGGTTGCACTTGTATTTGTGGGAATACCTTTTGTAACAAGAGCAGTTCAGCCTGTTCTTGAAAGCTTGATCCTGTTTATGAAGAGGCGGCAGGAGTTATGGGTGCCGGCAGATTCAGAATTTTCAGAAAAATTATTCTTCCCGAAATTCTTCCCTCGGTTCTCACAGGCTTTGGTCTTGCATTCGGAAGATGTCTTGGTGAGTACGGTTCGGTTGTTTTTATTGCAGGCAACAAGCCGTTTGAAACAGAAATCACTCCGCTTATCATTATGTCGGAGCTACAGGAATATGACTACAAAAGTGCAACGGCAATCGCACTTGTAATGCTTGCCGCATCTTTTTGATTCTGTTCCTTGTAAATATGGTTCAGCACAGAAATGCAAAAATTCTGAAAGGAGGAAGATAAAATGTACGAAGAAACAAAGCGTTCAAAGGTTGTAAAGTACATACTCATAGGCATTGCACTTTTATTTGTATTCGTAATGCTCGTTCTTCCTCTTGTTACGGTAATCTGCGAGGCTTTCAAAAGCGGTGCAGAGGTGTTCTGGCAGGCTGTCAGCGATGATTACACGGTAAAGGCAATTGTGCTTACTGTTGAGGCAACCGTGTTTGCGGTACTGTTCAATACGGTATTCGGAATTTTTGCCGCCTGGTCAATTACAAAGTTCAGATTCAAGGGCAAAAAACTTCTTACAACACTCATCGACCTCCCCGTAACGGTTTCTCCCATAATCGCAGGTCTTATATTTGTACTCACATTCGGCAGACAAAGCCCGATATATCCGCTTTTAAGCGAACTTGGAATCAAGGTTATCTTTGCCGTTCCGGGAATTATCCTTGCAACCGTGTTTGTAACATTCCCGTTTATCTCAAGGGAGCTTATTCCCGTGCTTGAATCCGAGGGTACGGATGAGGAAGAAGCCGCCGCACTTATGGGTGCAAAAGGCACGACTATTTTCAGAAAAATAACATTTCCGCACATAAAATGGGCATTCCTTTACGGAGTTGTACTCTGTGCCGCAAGAGCAATGGGTGAATTCGGTGCAGTTTCGGTAATTTCGGGACATTTAAGAGGAAAAACAAACACACTTCCTCTCCATGTTGAAATTTTGTTCAACGAGTTCAAGTATGTTCCCGCATTTGCGGTTTCATCAATACTTGTGCTTATGGCGATTGCGATTTTGATTATCAGAAGTGTGGTTGAATACAAAGGAAAGAAGGATGCGTAATGTATGTTGAGCTTAAAAATATAAATAAAACTTTCGGTGATTACAAGGCATCCGACAATGTAAACTTTGGTATTGAAAAGGGCAGGCTTATCGGACTTCTCGGTCCTTCGGGCAGCGGCAAAACAACAATTCTTCGTATGATTGCAGGACTTGAAAATCCCGACAGCGGCGAAATTGTAATTGACGGAAAGGTTGTCAACGATATTCCCGCAAGCAAAAGAGGCATAGGCTTTGTATTCCAAAACTACGCTCTTTTCAGATATATGACAGTTTTTGATAACATTGCTTTCGGTCTGAAAATTCAGAAAAAAAGCAAGAAATTTATTAAGGAAAGAGTAAACGAGCTTGTAAAGCTTATCGGTCTTGAAGGACTTGAAAAGCGTTATCCAAGCCAGCTTTCGGGCGGTCAAAAACAGCGTGTTGCCTTTGCAAGAGCGCTTGCGCCAAACCCGAATCTTCTTCTGCTTGACGAACCATTTGCCGCAATTGACGCAAAGGTTAGGCAGGAGCTTCGCTCATGGCTTAAAGATATGATTGAAAGACTCGGCGTTACAAGTATATTTGTAACCCACGATCAGAGCGAGGCGATTGAGGTTGCCGATGAAATCATAATTACAAACAAGGGCAGAATTGAGCAGATAGCTCGCCAATTGACATTTATCAGCATCCCCAAACCGCATTTTCCGCATCATTCTTCGGTCAGACTACTACGCTTGACGATTATACAAAGTTCAAGACCTTTGATGTTGTCGATAATGTTGACCGTGCAGTTATCCGTCCCGAATTTGTAAAGGTGACAAAGCTCAGCGAAACAACCGCACAAAAAGCGTCTGTATCCGTCGGCGAGGTTATAAAGACTTCATTCAGAGGCGACAATATCGAAATTGCCGTAAAATGTGACGGAGGCACGGTTTATGCGTACAGAGGACTTGACGAAACTCCGATTACCGTCGGAGAAAAGGTCAATGTATTTCTTTATCGGCTTTTTATTACCAAAGGCGATGAGGTTCAGATTCTCCGTAACAAATCACTTCAGGAAGAATCGGTTATCATCTAATCTGTTTAATCACGATATCAACTGTAAAAAATCCTATAAAAACAAGCAAAGCACCGAGGGTAATTTCTCTCGGTGCTTTGCGTTATTAAAAATTATATTTACTTAATCAAATCCTTGATAACTTCGCCGGCTATGATAAGACCTGCAACCGACGGAACAAATGCGTACTGCCGGGAACCTGTCTGCGTTGGGTGCATTTTCTCTCAGTTTCGGGAGGGCATATGCAATTTGTTTTACAGCTTATTGCCATATCGTCAACGGGTGTGATAGGCTTTTCCTTTGAATAAACAACCTTCAGCTTTTGATACCTCTCTTTTTGAGTTCGTGTCTCATAACCCTTGCAAGAGGACAGACCGAGGTCTTGTAAATGTCGGCAACCTCAAACGCTGTAGGATCAAGCTTGTTACCTGCTCCCATTGAACAGATGATAGGCGTCTTGGCTTTGTCGGCTTGCATAACAAGCTCAATTTTGCCTGTTACCGTGTCAATTGCGTCAACTACATAGTCATATTTTGAAAAGTCGAATTTTTCCGAGGTTTCGGGAGTGTAGAAGGTCTGGTGCTTGTTGATGACTATGTCGGGATTGATGTCCTTGAGCCTTTCCTCTGCAACATCAACCTTGTATTTGCCTACTGTTTTTCTTGTTGCAAAAATCTGGCGATTGATGTTTGTAAGGCACACCTTGTCATCGTCAATAAGGTCAAGCTCGCCGACTCCGCTCCTTGCAAGAGCCTCCGCCGTGTATCCGCCTACACCGCCGATTCCGAAAATTGCAACTCTTGTTTTTGAAAGCCTGTCCATAGCTTCTTTGCCAATCAAAAGCTGTGTTCTTGAAAACTGATTAAGCATAAAAACGCTCCTTAATACATATTCAAATCATTTAGTATTCCTATCGGTACAATAAGTATTTACATCGGAATAAAACTCCCGCTGTTTGCTGACGGGAGGTATCTTTGTATAGTTTATATTGTAATCACTGTTTTTGTCAAGCAAAACCCGAAATTTATTGACATAGAATGGTGAATGTAGTATAATCAAAACATACCAAACAGATAGGTTTAGTGGTAAAATAACTGACTAACTTTAATTGACAATAGCTGTCGGCAGTAATAAAATAACTTTAAAAGTGTATTTTACTGTCGAATTTTATTTGTAACGGAGCGAAATTTTTATGTACTGCCTGAGCGTAAGTCACAAAACTTCAAATGTGGTTGTGAGAAAGAAGCTTGCCTTTTCCGATGAGCAAAAAAAGACATTTCTTGACGAACTTTATTATTCGGAAAATATCAGCGAGTGTCTGATTCTCTGCACCTGCAACAGAACCGAGGTTTATTTTTGCGGTGACGAATCATCTGTGAAAACGGTTGAAACCGTTCTTTCGGATTTTTCGGGAATTGATTTTGACGAACTAAAAAAGTACGTCTGTATTTTCTACGGTGACAGGGCTATGCTCCATCTTTTCAGGGTGGCAGGCGGAATTGAATCAATGGTTATCGGTGAAGATGAAATCCTCGGTCAGCTAAAGCGAGCCTACGCCTTTGCAAAGGACAACGGCACGGTTGCCTATGAGCTTAATATGTGCGTTCAGGCGGCTGTTGCCTGTGCAAAAAAAATCAAGACCGAAACCGCCATTTCAAAAACATCGGTTTCCGTTGCAACTCTTGCGTCAAACGAGGCGGCAAAATTCAAAGACGGTGAGCTGAATGTCCTTGTAATCGGCGCAACAGGCAAGGTCGGCTCAACTGTTGTGAAAAATCTTTTGTCGCACAAAGGTATAAGCGTTACCGTGACTTCACGAAAACATAAAGCAAAAAATGTTTTTGAAAATACAGGTGCGAATGTGATTGATTATGACGAAAGATACAAAGCGTTTGACTTTGCAGACTGCGTAATCAGCGCCACAAGCGGACCGCATTACACGGTTACATATTATGATTTGAAAAAGAATATAAAAACAGAAAAATCAAGGCTGTTTATTGACCTTGCCGTACCGCCCGACATTGACGAAAATATCCCCAAAATAAGCGGTGTAAGGCTCATTAACATTGACTGCATAAAACAGCTTGCAAACGAGAACAATGCTCTCAAACTCGACAGCGTTGAAAGTGCAAAAGAAATAATTTTTGAGGAAATTGAAGTTCTCAAAAAAGACCTTGCCTTTCACGAATTTTTGCCGTGTATGCAGTCTGTGAAAAACGCAATGCCGTCAGATTTTTCGGAAAAATTCATTTATAAGCTGAAGTCCGATGTTTCGGCGGAAGAATTTGCAAGAATTCTTGAAATCTACAGAAAGTGCGGAGAGAATAATTAATGGCATATTTCCCGTTTTATATTGACATTGAAAACAAAAAAATACTCGTAGTCGGCGGCGGTACGGTTGCACTCAGAAAGATTGAAAAGCTGATGCCGTTTTCGCCGGACATAACCGTTGTTGCCCCGAAAATTTGCGATGGAATCAAGGTTTTGAATGTGAAAATCATTGACCGCAGATTTTGTGACAGCGACCTTGACGGTGCGTTTTGCGTTGTCAGCGCAACCGATGATGAAACGCTCAACGGCAGAATTTTTCAGCTTTGCAATGAGAAAAATATTCTTGTCAACACAGTTGACGATAAGGAAAAATGCGGATTTATTTTTCCTGCAATTGCAAGCAAAAACGGTATAACGGCAGGAATTACAACATCGGGCAAAAGTCCGATTTACGCAAAATATCTTAAAGAGCTTTTTGTGGGAATCCTTGAAAGTATGAACGAAAACACAACCGAGGTTTTGTGGAAATATCGCCCGATAATTAAGGAGAAGGTTGAAAGGGAAGATGACAGAAGGAAGATTTTTGAACAGCTTCTTTCGCTTTGCCTTTCGGGACTTGAACCCGATGAAAAAACTGTTGAAAATTTGATTGAGGAATACGAACAATGACGATAAAAATCGGAACACGAAAAAGCAGGCTTGCCCTTGCACAAACCGAAATGTTAATAAAAACGCTGAAAAACCGTTTTCCGAATGTTAAAATTGAAACGGTTTACATTTCGACAACAGGCGACAAAACCCTTGACAAACCGCTTGCAACTTTAGGTGGAAAAGGTGTGTTCATCAAGGAGCTTGAAATGTCACTTTTGAGCGGAGAAACAGATGTTGCCGTTCACAGTGCAAAGGACTTGCCGACAAAAATTGCAGACGGACTTGAAATTTCCGCCGTGTTGCCAAGAGGCAGTTATGGCGATGTTTTTGTTACACGCAACAATTTTGAAGCAAAGGACGGCTTTGTCATCGGAACAGGCAGTTTAAGGCGAAAGCTTTTTGCGGAGAAAATCTATCCTAATGCAAAATTCAAGGATATAAGGGGCAATGTTGACACCCGACTTAAAAAGCTGTTGAACGGTGAGTACGATGCTCTTGTGCTTGCAAAGGCAGGGCTTGAAAGACTTGACCTTTGCAACGGTGAGGATTACACGGTAACTCCGTTTGATACCGATGAATTTCTCCCTGCACCGTGTCAGGGAATAGTTGCGATTGAAAGCAGAAAAAACAGCGAGGTTTCCAAAATGCTCGCTAAAATCAGCGACAAAAATACAATGCTTTCGTTTGAAACCGAAAGACAGGTTCTGCACAGCCTCAATGCCGATTGTTCAACTCCCGTCGGTGCAATTTCAAAGGTTGAAAACGACAGGATAACGCTTTCTCTGTCTGCCGACTGTAAAAAAACAGTCAGCGGAACAGATGAAATTTCAAACAGAATCAAACTTGCAAAAAGGCTGGTGAGCGAAATTGAGTAACGGAAGAGTGTATATTGTCGGTGCGGGATGCGGCAATTTTGACTGATAACAATGCGTGGTGCGGAGTATATCAGACATTGCGATGTGCTTGTTTACGACAGCCTTATAGATGTGTCATTGCTCGGTTTTGCACCCGAAACGGCTGAAAAAATCTGCGTTGGAAAGCGTTCGGGCAGACACAGCGAAAAGCAGGAAAATATTAACGAAATCCTTGTTGAAAAGGCAAGAGAGGGCAAAACGGTTGTCCGTCTTAAAGGCGGCGATCCGTTCGTGTTCGGCAGAGGCGGAGAGGAGATTGAAACCCTCAAAAGTGCCGATATTCCGTTTGACATTGTACCAGGAATTTCTTCCTCGATTGCCGTTCCCGAACTTGCGGGAATCCCTGTTACACACAGAAATCTGAGCCGAAGTGTTCATATAATCACGGGACATACGGCGCAGGACACCCTGCCCGAAAATATAAAGAAGTGTGCCGAAACCGACGGAACGCTTGTCTTTTTAATGGGATTGAGAAACCTCCCCGATATTGCGGAAAATCTCATTCGTAACGGTAAATCGGAGAATACTCCCGTTGCAGTTGTGTCAAACGGTGCTTGTGCAAAAAATCAGACCGTGAGGGGAACTCTCTCGACAATCTGCGAAAATGTTAAATCCGCAGAGGTTGTTCCGCCTGCCGTTATAGTGGTTGGCGAAACCGCAAAATTTGACTTTGCCCCAACAATTACAAGACCTTTGAAAAATGTTTCCGTTACCGTTACGGGTACGAGAAAGCTCTCCGACAAGCTCGGCAAAATGCTTACGCTTTCGGGTGCGGAGGTCAAAAGACACGACCTTTTAAAGGTAATTGAATATCATGACAACGAAGTTTTTGACAATGCAATAAACGGTATTGACGGCTACGATTATGTGGTGCTTACAAGTATGAACGGTGCAGAAATTTTTATGAGCCGACTGCGTAAGCTGAAAAAGGATATCCGCAGTTTTGCAAATATTAAGTTTGCGGTGATTGGTTCGGGAACTGCGGCTGTACTTGAAAAGTACGGAGTTTTTGCCGACTGTATTCCGAATGTCTACACAACCCGTGAACTTGGAATTTTGCTTGCAAAAACGGTGAAAAGCGGCGAAAAAGTATTGATTCTGCGTGCCGAAAACGGTTCGCCCGAACTCACTCGGATTTTGGCTGATAACAACATTGACTTTGACGATGTCAAAACCTATGACATTCAGCTTGAGAAAAAACAGGATAATTCCGTTGTTGATACCGACTTCATCACTTTTGCGAGTGCGTCGGGTGTGAATACATTTTTTGACGGCGGAGCAACTATTTCCGACAGAACTTCCGTTGTCTGTATAGGTGAAATTACCGCCGAGGCACTTGAAAGTCACGGCGTAAATTCGTTCAAGATTGCAAAAACGAAGGACACAGACGGAATTTTGAAAACTATAATCAAGGAAGTAACTTTGAAAGAAGGATAAATATATGAGAAGATTCAGAAGATTAAGAGCAGGCGAGCAGATTCGCAGTCTTGTTCGTGAAACAAGAATTGACAAGGGCGATTTGATTTACCCGATTTTCATTGCAGAGGGTGAAAATATTAAAAAGCCTGTTGATTCAATGCCGAATGTCTACCAATATTCGCTTGACAGAGCAGACGAGATTCTTAAAGAAATTGAAAACAGCGGCATTGCAGGACTTCTTATTTTCGGAATTCCAAAGCACAAAGACGAGCTTGCAACATCAGCCTATGACGATAACGGTGTAACTCAGAACGCAATCAGATACATAAAGAAAAATTATCCGTCACTCCTTATCGTTGCCGATGTCTGTCTTTGTGAATACACAAGTCACGGTCATTGCGGTGTTGTTTGCGGTCACGAAATTCTCAATGACGAAACACTTCCGCTCCTCTCTAAAATGGCTGTCAGCCTTGCAAAAGCAGGTGCGGATATCATCGCTCCTTCGGATATGATGGACGGCAGAGTGTCTGCAATCAGAAACGCACTTGACGAAAACGGACTTATCAACACTCCGATTTTGTCATACAGCGCAAAATTTGCCTCAGGCTACTATTCGCCGTTCCGTGACGCCGCAGAATCTGCCCCGGAATTTGGCGACAGAAAAAGCTATCAGATGGATTACGCAAACGGCAAAGAGGCTCTGCGTGAAATTGCAGATGATATTGACGAGGGTGCGGATATGGTTATGGTCAAGCCTGCACTTGCATATCTCGATATCGTAAAAGCCGCAAGCGAACGCTTTGACCTTCCGCTTGTTGCCTATAATGTAAGTGGTGAATATGCAATGGTCAAGGCGGCTGCCGAAAAAGGCTGGATTGACGAAAAGAAAATTGTGTGCGAAAATATGATTGCAATCAAGAGGGCGGGTGCGGATATTATCATCACATACCACGCAATTGATGTTGCAAAATGGATTGACGAATTTTACAAATAGGGAAGTGCTTTTATGAATACAACTCAAAGCGAAAAGCTATACACACAGCGCTTGACTTTATGCCCGGCGGTGTAAACAGTCCCGTCCGTGCGTGCCGTTCGGTTGGAAGAACTCCGCTTTTTATCGACCGTGCAGAGGGTTCAAAAATTTATGATATTGACGGAAACGAGTTTATCGACTATATCTGCTCATGGGGACCGAATATTCTCGGTCACAAACAGCCCAATGTTATCAAAGCCGTGACTTCTGCCTGTCAGAATGGACTTACATTCGGTGCGTGCCACAGCGGAGAAATTGAGCTTGCCGAGCTTATCCGCAAAAATATGCCGTCAATTGAAATGCTCCGGCTTGTAAATTCAGGCACAGAGGCGGTTATGAGTGCAATCCGTGCCGCAAGAGGCTTTACAAAAAGGGATAAAATTGTAAAATTCGAGGGCTGTTACCACGGCCATTCCGACGGCTTGCTTGTAAAGGGCGGTTCGGGACTTCTGACAAACTCAATTCCGAACAGCGCAGGTGTGCCGAAAGGCTATACAGACACAACTCTCCTTGCAAAGTATAACGATGAAGAATCCGTGCAACAGCTTTTTGATAACTGCGGTGATGAAATTGCCTGTGTAATCGTTGAGCCTTGTGCCGCAAATATGGGTGTTGTTCCGCCCAAAAAAGGATTTTTAAAATTCTTGCGTGAAATTACGGAAAAGCACGGTTCGCTTCTTATTTTCGATGAAGTAATCACAGGCTTCAGACTTTCACTCGGCGGTGCTCAAAAGCTTTACGGAGTAAAACCCGATCTTACAACCCTCGGAAAAATTGTCGGCGGCGGAATGCCTCTGGCGGTTTACGGCGGACGAAAAGAGATTATGGAGTGTGTTGCTCCTCTCGGCTCTGTTTATCAGGCAGGCACACTTTCGGGAAATCCGGTAGCGGTAAGTGCAGGAATTGCAACGCTTAAAATTCTTGAAAAAAATAAAGATTCGATATATCCCGAGCTTGAACGCAAGTCTGCAAAGATTGAAAATGCAATGAAGAACGCAGGACTTAATGTGAACCGTGTGGGTTCGATTATGACGCATTTTTTACCGACAAAAAGGTTGTTGACTATGACACGGCAACCACAGCCGACACAAAGAGATATGCCGAGTATTACAATCATCTGCTTGAAAACGGAATCTATGCCGCACCGTCACAGTTTGAGGCGATGTTTGTTTCATTTGCACACACGAAGATGACATTGAAAAAACCTGTCAGGTTATTGAAAGCTTTAAATAAAATCCGATAAAAACAAGAAAAGCCACCGACATAAAAATCGGTGGCTTTTTGTTTGTAATCTATCAGATGTAGTACATTGGAATGTTGTGTTCAATTTCATTGTTTTTGATATACTCATCGCAAAGCTGTGCAAGTGTAATGCTTTCGGCATATTCCTGAAGATATGACGACATCTTCGACCAAAGACTGTTGTCGATAAGTCTTATCATAACATCATCATCGCCCCGAGTGTTAAAATAAACATTGCTCAGAACATTTGCGTCAAGTGCGTTTATGATATCCTTGAATGTAATCTCTTTAAGGCCTTTTGCAATAACATAACCGCCGTTTGAACCCTTCTGACCTCGCACAAGTCCTGCCGAGCTGAGTGATGAGAGAATCTGTTCAAGATACTTTTTAGATATATTTTGCCGTTTGGCAATTTCGGGAGTTGTTATCGCATTGCCGTTTAGTGAGTGTGACGCAATGTCAATAACAGCGATGATTCCGAATTCCACCTTTGTTGAAATCTTCAATTTTAGCATCTCCTTTCCGTGCGTTTTGTTTGCTGAAAGAGTATATAATAATGGTAACAGTTTTTAATTTAAAAATCAATACCTACTAAACAAATATGCATTGTAGGAAATAATGGAATTACGGCAAATTTTAAAGAAAAATTGTGCAAGAGGTAAAATCTTATTAAACCTATTGAAATACTATGATTAATGGAGTATAATCTACCTATATCAATCGAAGCCGTCAGACAAATTCTTACGACGGTCTTACACAAAAGGGTTGGTTGTATGAAATTAAGGGGTTGGTGATATTATGGAGTTTAACACCGCATTACTTCACAAGGGGTTTAACGGTGAAAAGGTTTTTGGCTCAACCTTAACTCCCATTTATCAGGTCAGTGCATTTTCGCACAGCTCTGCCGAACAGCTTGAAAAGGTGTTCAACAACAGAGCTCCCGCTACGCCTACTCTCGAATAGGCAATCCCACGGTAACATCTTTTGAGAACAGAATTGCTTCCATTGAAAACGGTGTCGGTGCGGTTGCGTGTTCGTCAGGTATGGCAGCCGTTACGATGGCACTCCTGAACATTCTTGAATCAGGTGACGAAGTAATCGCAAGTGCAGGTCTTTTTGGCGGAACAATTGATTTGTTTGGAGATCTTGAACCTTTTGGAATTGTTACACGATATGTCAACAAGGTGACAGCCGAGGAGATTGAACCGCTCATAAACGAAAAAACAAAAGCAGTCTTTGCCGAGCTTATCGGCAATCCCGGACTTGAAATTGCCGATCTTGACGCTGTATCAGAGCTTGTTCATTCACACGGTGTTCCGCTCATTATCGACAGCACAACGGCAACTCCGTATCTTATTCAGCCGTTTCAACACGGTGCGGACATCGTGGTTCATTCCTCGTCAAAGTACATTAACGGTGGCGGAAATTCAATCAGCGGAATAATCGTTGACAGCGGCAATTTTGAATGGAATACGGAAAGATACAAAGGTCTTGCAGAGTACAAAAAATTCGGTCGGCTTGCATATGTTGCAAAGCTGAGAAACGGTATCTGGCGAAACATAGGCTGTTGCCTTGCACCGTTTAATGCTTTTATGAACTCTGTCGGACTTGAAACACTCGGACTTCGTATGGAGCGTCTTTGTTACAACGCTCTTGAGCTTGCAAAGTTCTTTGAAACACAGGACGGAATCGAAGTCAACTATCCCGCTCTTGAAGCTTCTCCATATTACAGCCTTTGTAAAAAGCTGTTGAAGGGAAAAGGCGGTGCAATCCTCACAATCAGGGCAGGAAGTAAAGAAAGAGCGTTTAAGCTTATCAACAATTTGAAGTATGCAACAAATGCAACAAATATAGGCGACACAAGAACACTTGTAATTCATCCGTCAAGCACAATTTACGCTCACGGAACAGAGGAACAAAAAAGAAACGCAGGCGTGTTTGATGACACAATAAGAATCAGCGTCGGCATTGAAGATATTGAGGATTTAAAGTCTGACTTCAAACAGGCTGTAGACAGTATAAATGTGAATGAATCGGAGGAGTAAGAGAAATGGCAGTTGATTATGCTACGCTTAAAAAGGGCGGCTTTATGCGCCAAAAACAGAAAAATAATTTTTCACTCAGGCTCAGAGTTGTAGGCGGCAACCTCACAGCTAAACAGCTTGCGAAAATTGCCGAGGTTTCGGAAAACTACGGTGACGGTTATGTTCACCTCACATCAAGACAAAGTGTTGAAATTCCTTTTGTAAAGCTTGATGATGTTGAAGCAGTTAAGGACGCACTTGCCGAGGGCGATGTTGAGCCGGGCGTTTGCGGTCCGAGAGTAAGAACAATTACAGCCTGTCAGGGTGAGGCAATCTGTCCCAGCGGTTGTATTGATACATACGCTCTTGCAAAGGAGCTTGACGACAGATATTTTGCAAAGGAACTTCCGCACAAGTTCAAGTTCGGTATAACAGGCTGTCAGAACAACTGTCTTAAAGCCGAGGAAAACGATGTCGGTATCAAGGAGGAATCAAGGTTTCATGGAAAGAGGACGCTTGTATCGGCTGCGGAGTTTGCGTAAAGGCCTGCCGTCAGGGTGCAATCACTCTTGAGGACGGGAAAATTTCCGTTGACAATTCAAAGTGTAACTACTGCGGCAGATGCTTCAAGGCTTGCCCGACAGATGCGTGGGACACAATTCACGGTTACATTGTTTCATTCGGCGGACTTTTCGGCAACTCAATCAACAAGGGTAAAACAATTATTCCGTTTATTGAAAATAAAGAAAAACTTATGGAAATCTGTGATGCCGCTCTTAACTTCTTTGCAGAAAACGCAAAGCCGAGCGAACGCTTTAAGTTTACAATTGACAGAGTAGGCAGAGAAAAATTTGAACAGAGAATTTTGGAGGTTTACAATGGCTGATTTTGTAATTGATGATACAGTAGATATTACCGATGTGGTATGCCCGACAACTTTTGTAAAGGCAAAGGTTGCCCTTGAAGAACTTGACGAAGGTCAGATCCTTTCAATCAAAATGAATGACGGCGAGCCTGTTCAGAATGTTCCGAGAAGTATCAAGGAAGAGGGACACAAAATTCTCAAGCTCATTGACAACGAGGACGGCACATATGACCTGATTGTTGAAAAGGTTGGTGATTAAATGCCGCAGAGAGTAAGCAAAGACAATTTTCAGAGCGAAGTTCTTTCAGCCGATACACTCGTGCTTGCGGATTTTTATTCCGACAGCTGTATCCCTTGCAAAAGACTTTCACCCGTACTCTTTGAGCTTGAAAAAGAGTATGAGGGCAAGCTGAAAATTGCAAAGATAAATGTTAATTTTGATTCCGAGCTTGCATCGGAATATGAAGTACAGGCGGCACCCACACTCGTTTTTTTCAAAAACGGTGAAGAGAAAGAAAGACTCAGGGGTGCGGTCAAAAAATCAGAAATAATCGAAGTGACAGAAAAACTTATTAAGGAGTAATCGTTATGACAATCACAGTTGCAGGAAACAAAAAGGAAGTTGCGGACAATCTTACGGTAGCACAGCTCATTATTGACGAGAATGTTGAAACACCCGAGTATGTAACCGTTACAATCAATGACGAATTTGTTAAGAGCGGTACATTTGAAGAAACAACATTAAAGGACGGCGATGTTGTAGAGTTCCTTTACTTTATGGGAGGCGGTCAGTAATGGCATTTTCAAACGAACAGCTTGAAAGATATTCAAGACACATTATTCTTAAAGAGGTCGGCGCAAAGGGACAGAAAAAGCTCCTTAACGCAAAGGTTCTCATTATCGGTGCAGGCGGACTCGGCGCTCCTGCCGCAATGTATCTTGCCGCCGCAGGTGTAGGCACAATAGGAATTGCAGATGCAGACGAGGTTGACCTCTCAAATCTTCAAAGACAGATTATCCACTCAACACAGGATATCGGCAAGCCGAAGGTTGAGTCGGCAAAGGAAACAATGGAGGCTATCAACCCGATGTTACCGTAAAGACATACCACACATTCGTTACAAGCGAAAACATACTTGACCTTGTAAAGGAGTATGACTTCATCATTGACGGTACTGATAACTTTCCGGCAAAGTTCCTTATCAACGATGCCTGTGTAATGGCTAAAAAGCCTTTCTCACACGCCGGAATCATCAGATTTAGAGGTCAGCTTATGACCTATGTGCCGGGTGAAGGTCCCTGTTACCGTTGTGTATTCAAGAACCCTCCGCCAAAGGACGCAGTTCCAACCTGTAAGCAGGCAGGTGTTATCGGTGCAATGGGCGGTGTAATCGGCAGCCTGCAGGCAATGGAAGCAATCAAGTACATCATCGGTCAGGGTGAGTTGCTCACGGGCTATCTTCTTACATATGACGCACTCAAAATGGAATTTCGCAAGGTAAAACTTCCGAGTGACACACACAATTGTGCAGTCTGCGGTGACCATCCGACAATCACAGAGCTTATCGACTACGAACAGGCAGAATGTGACGGTGTTCATTTATGATAAAACTTACAAAAAGCGACTTTGAAAAAATACTTGCTCACGCTGTAAAGGAGCTTCCCGATGAGGCTTGCGGTCTTATTACAGGAACGGTTGAGGGCGGTGACAAGAAGATTAAAAAGGTTTATCTCCTTACAAATATCGACCACTCAAACGAACATTTTTCGCTTGATCCAAAGGAACAGCTTGAGGCAATCAAGGATATGAGAAAGAACGGATTTGTTCCTCTCGGCAACTGGCATTCACATCCCGAATCGCCGTCAAGACCGTCTGAAGAGGACAAAAGACTTGCCTTTGACAGCAAGGCAAGCTATATGATTCTTTCGCTTATGGACAGAGAAAACCCCGCTCTCAATTCATTCAAAATTACGGGAGATACAGCAGAAAAGGAAGAACTTGTTATAGAGTAAAGGAGGGAGATTATGTACGACATCGTGATTATCGGCAGCGGCCCCGCAGGACTTTCAGCCGCAATTTATGCACAGCGTGAAAACCTTAAAGCGGTTGTGGTTGAAAAAGAATTTATGGGTACGGGACAGATTGCCGAGAGCGAGAGAGTAGATAATTACCCCGGACTTACGGCGAAACAGGCTTTGACCTCGGAGAAAAGTTCAGAACTCACGCCGAAAAACTCGGTGCTGAATTTGTTGAGGGAGAGGTTACCGAGGTTGAAAGAGTTAACGGTAACTTCTCCGTAAACATTGACGGCGGTGAAAGTCTTGAAACAAAAACCGTAATCTATGCGGCAGGAACACAGCGCAGAAAGCTTGGTGTAAAAGGCGAAAAGGAATTTTCGGGTAACGGAGTTTCTTATTGTGCGGTGTGTGATGCGGCTTTCTATAAGGATAAAATTACCGTGGTAACAGGCGGCGGTGACACTGCTTTGGGTGACGCACTTCTGCTTTCAAGATTCTGCAAAAAGGTTTATCTTGTTCACAGAAGGGATTCCTTCAGAGCAGGCAGAGCTTGCAGAACAGGGTGTTTGCCACGGAAAATATTGAAGCTCTTACAAATGCAACGGTATCTGAAATTAACGGAGATACAAAGGTGACTTCGGTCACACTTTTACAAAACGGAGAAGAAAAACAGCTTGATTGCAACGGTGTTTTCGTTGCAGTCGGAAGTGTTCCCGATACAAAACCTCTTGTAAATCTTGTCAAAACCGACAAGGACGGTTACATTATTGCCGATGAAAGCGGAAAAACCTCCGCAGACGGTATTTTTGCAGGCGGTGACATCAGAACAAAAGCACTTCGTCAGGTCGTTACAGCCGTGTCGGACGGTGCAAACTGTGTGATTTCGGCAGAAAAATATCTTGACGAAAAACAATAACGGCAAGGGAGTGAAATCCTATGAAAACAGAAAAAATAAGCACCGATGTCCTCATTATAGGCGGCGGAACGGCAGGCTGTTATGCGGCTCTGACCATTTCCGAAAATTCGGACAAAAAGGTTCTTATCTGTGAAAAAGCACACATCAAAAGAAGCGGTTGTCTTGCCGCAGGTGTAAATGCTCTTAATGCATACATTGTTGAGGGCAGAAAACCGCAGGACTATGTTGACTACGCTAAAAAGGACGCCGACGGGATTGTCAGAGAGGATTTGCTCCTTACCATGTCCGAAAAGCTCAACGAAGTAACCGACAGGCTTGAAAAACTCGGTCTTGTAATTTTAAAGGACGAGAACGGAAAATATGTTACACGAGGCAACCGAAACCTTAAAATCAACGGTGAAAACATAAAGCCGATTCTTGCGGACGCAGTCGAAAAGGCAAAGAATGTAACGGTTCTCAACCGTGTTAATATTTTTGATTACTCGGTAAAGGACAACAAAATCAACGGTGCATTCGGATTCGGCATTGAAAGCGGAATTTTCTACACAATCGAAGCAAAGGCTGTCATAATTGCCACAGGCGGTGCGGCAGGACTTTACAAGCCGAACAACCCCGGATTTTCCCGTCACAAGATGTGGTATCCGCCCTTTAATACAGGTGCAGGCTACGCAATGGGAATCAGAGCCGGTGCAGAGATGACAACCTTTGAAATGCGTTTTATCGCACTCAGATGCAAGGACACAATCGCTCCCACGGGAACACTTGCACAGGGTGTAGGCGCAAAGCAAATTAATTCACTCGGCGAGGTTTATGAAACAAAGTACGGACTTACAACCTCCGAAAGAGTTTACGGTACGGTAAATGAAAATCAGGAGGGCAGAGGTCCCTGCTACCTCAGAACAGAGGGAATCACAGCCGAGCAGGACGAATCACTTTTAAAAGCTATCTCAATATGGCGCCTTCGCAGACAATCAAGTGGATTGAAAGCGGAAGAAATCCTTCACGGCAGAATGTTGAAATTGAAGGAACAGAGCCGTACATCGTAGGCGGTCATACGGCAAGCGGTTACTGGGTTGACACAGACCGTGCAACCACAATTGAAGGACTTTTTGCAGGCGGTGATGTTGCAGGCGGTTGTCCGCAGAAGTATGTTACGGGCGCTCTTGCAGAGGGCGAAATCGCAGGACTTTCGGCAGTTAAGTATATTGACAGCAAAGAAAGCTTTGAGAAAATCAGTGATGAAGATACAAATTATCACCTCAGGGAAACCGAGAAATATCTCACAGACCGCAATTCACTCTACACCACGGAACAGCTTGAAGAGGCAATGCAGACAGTTATGGACAGCTACGCAGGCGGTATAAAAACAAACTACCGTTTCAACGAAAAACAGCTTGACATTGCCGACTGCAAAATCAGACAGCTTGAAACGCTCACAGATGACCTCTATGCAGAAGATTTTCAGGAGCTTATGTATATCTGCGAGCTTAAAGAAAGGCTTACGGTCTGCAAAAGCGTAATTGCTCACCTCAGAGCGAGAAAGGAAACACGCTGGCACAGCTTTGCCGAAAACCTTGACTATCCCGAAAAGGACGACAGGAACTTTAACAAGTATGTTAATTCCCGTCTTGAAAACGGCGAGATAAAAATTATTATTCGTGACCTTGTAACGGGAGGTGAAAAGTATGAGCATAGTAATTGACAAGTCTAAGTGCATAGGCTGCAAAAGGTGTCGCAATGTCTGCCCCGGAAGTCTTATAAAGACCGACGAAAACGGCAAAGCGTACATCAAATATCCCAAGGATTGCTGGGGCTGCACCTCTTGCATAAAAGAATGTCCCGCATATGCAATCAGCTTTTTCCTCGGTTCCGATATCGGCGGTATGGGCAGTAAGGTTCACACCGAAAAGAACGGCGATATCCTCTCGTGGTTAATTGAAAAACCGCATGGCGAGGTCATTAAGATTGATATAAATCAAAAAGAATCAAACAAATACTAAGGAAACACTTTGTAAGTATTTCCGTGAAAAGGAGATAAGGTATGAGTCAGCTTTCACATTTAGATGAGCTTGAAGCAGAAGCTATATACATAATCAGAGAAGTTGCGGCAGAGTGCGAAAAGCCTGTTATGCTCTACTCAATAGGCAAGGACAGCTCGGTTATGCTCCACCTTGCAATGAAGGCGTTTTATCCCGAAAAACCGCCGTTCCCGTTCCTCCACATTGACACAACATGGAAGTTCAGGGATATGATAAAATTCCGTGATGACACAGCAAAGAAGCTCGGAATTGAAATGCTCGTTTACACCAATGAAGAAGGTGTTAAAAAAGGCATCAACCCGTTTGATCACGGTGCGGCTTACACAGATATTATGAAAACACAGGCTCTCAAACAGGCACTCAACAAATACGGCTTTACTGCGGCATTCGGCGGCGGCAGACGAGATGAGGAAAAGTCAAGAGCCAAGGAAAGAATTTTCTCTTTCAGAAATAAAGCGCAGGCATGGGATCCTAAAAACCAGCGCCCCGAGATGTGGAAGCTTTACAACACAAAAATCAATAAGGGCGAAAGTATTCG
>ENA-OQCP01000152-OQCP01000152.1-human-gut-metagenome-genome-assembly--contig:-NODE-152-length-28307-cov-3.557310_pt1 | contig 28307 bp, 39 predicted proteins | sample MGYA00242760_ERZ504583 | MGnify/ENA primary metagenome ERZ504583 (study PRJEB26092, sample SAMD00036308) | human gut metagenome | host: Homo sapiens | study: EMG produced TPA metagenomics assembly of...
CTCCGGACTGGGCAAAAAGACAGAGGTATGATCCTAATAAGTCGGCAGACAGAAATGCTCGGGAGGTGCTTGATAAGAAATATGGGAAGGGGAACTATAAGACTGGACCAAACTCAGAACATAGCAAGATTAAAAAGTGGCTACAGCGCGACAAAGGCTATAAGTGATGGGGTGATTTAATGAAAAAGGTATATAAATTGGTTCACAAAAGATTTATTGAATTTTCCGCAGATACAAATGAAAAAGTATACTGCACAAAATTACTGGGATTTTTTTCCTCTAAACAAAAGTGCAGGGATATAATCAATTGTTACTTGCAAAAACCGGGCTTTAAGGATTTCCCGAACGATTTTCAAGAAGAGATAGTGCATGCCGACACGGATGACTTTAACGGTTCAATAGGCGAATTTAGGGGGTCTGTGTTTTATTTGGCGCATGAATATTTTGACGGCGAGTATGACAATGTATCGGATCTCGGGTATTATTCAACCTATGAAAATGCAGAAAAAAGTCTGTCGGAGTATCGTGAGAATCCGGAATTTATTAACTACCCTGATGGGTTCTCCATTGACGAATATGAAATAGATAAGCCGGAATGGACTGAGGGATTCTTTACTTTTTAGTACGACTAAAACAAAAGGCGCTTAAAATGCATGATTGCATTTAGGAAACATGTATTCGCATGAAGACCTTGTAAACAATCAGCGTTTCCTGTATACTTATGATTTAACAGGCAGACTTGTTCGACAGAGCATTAACAAAGCTTTTAAAAATCGAAGAAGACAATCGTTTAAAGGCGAGGCCGCGAAGGCGATAAAGTATTACTCCAAGAGCACCGCGGCGTATAGAAAGGCAGTAAAAAAATTATATTCATGATGAATTGAACTTTAAAGAGATTGCTAAAAGAGCTGGAAATCGATTTTTTAAATGGTTAGGATGGTGATAGTAGGTGGCTATTCTCATTGACAGAATAGAGACACTCCCTATAGAGGCTATAATACTTGCGATTATCGTAAATGAACTTTGTTGTCATTCTATATATAAATTTGCCGTAATGTTTCTGTTTGAAAAAGGTATGACTAACCGCCAAAGGCGGGAGTGGCGAAAGGAACGATTCTTTAAAAGAAGAACCATGCGCTACATAAGAACGACGATAAAGAGTTTTCCCGAGCAGGATTTTAGCCCCAATATCGAGAAGTACCAATCTGCTGGAATGTGATTATTTCTTGCTATTTCTATAATAGTTTTAGCGGTTGTAAGTATAACTTATTATTTTATCAGAGAAATCAATTGGGTTATTGTAGTGACATATCAAATCTTTGAAGCACTTACGGTGGCAACGGGCATTTTTTATTGTTCACATAGAACAGCGCGCGATAAAAAAGGACGATTTGTTGGTCTTTTTTGCGGCGAATGTACCTTAAAGTAGGGCTAAAACAATTGATCATATCTTAACCGTTGAATGTCGATCCTTAGACAGTTTTTTTGTAAGGAAATAACTGGGAGACTCCAACCACTTCCAGTTGTCCTTATCAAATACATTTGGAAATGCAGACTTGTTCGGCAGAGCGTACTCAACGGTAGCAAAAAGCGCATCTATGACGCCGAGTACGGATATGCCATGAACAACAACGTGTGTTATAACAGTGGCCGTGACCACATCTATATTTTTTATACTTGCAGACGATATCACTGGGATAGGGGGAGTTGATGACATTGCAATTATTCCGCTGATCTACATTTTTGAAATTTTAGAGGAAATAAGTTGATAAATGATATTTTGGAGGCAATTATGATAGAAATATTAAAATTAGCTATGACATTGAAAAAGAATGTATGTGTCTATACTTGCGATTCGGAAATTTCAAAGTTCTTATACGGACGTATAATTTTTATTGACAATGAGTTTTTCGCTCTGTATATGCTCACTCCAAATGGAGAAAATGACGGTATTTTGGTAAAAAAGATTAGCTGTATTACTTATGTTGAGATGGACGGACAGTATAATGAAAAAATGAAAAAACTATGTCCGAATTTCGACGATTTGATTTCAGAGACTCCGATAGATTTTGAAAATGGAAATGCGCTGTTTTCAATAATGCTGGATGCGTTAAGAACGGAAAAGCCGATTTCTGTTGAGCTGTTGGACAGTGGTGTTGATTCGGTGATTGGTCAAGTTACAGCGGTTAATGAGAAAATATGTACTGTAAGGCAGATAGATGAATACGGATGCGATGATGGTATCGCGTATGTCAATGTCCCGGATATAACTCAAGTATCCTACGCATCTGCCGATAATAGCATTTTGTTGTTGCTTATGACCAAGTGAAAAAATCACAGCTGCACATATATAAGCTAATGTGAGTGTATCATATGTTACATATTGTAACGGTGTAGGAACATATATACCAACAAAATCAATTTCTTACTCGCAAGCGATATCGTATGTTCGCGGAGGGGGTAGAGTATTTGCAGATTCAGGAAACAACGCATAACTTTTCTAGCATAGGAAAAGAGTATCGTAGAATAAATGGTATTCGTCCAGACTATATTGATTTCAACACGAGAACTATTTATGAGCTGAAGCCAATGAATCCAGGAGGAGCTAGAAGTGGTATTAGTCAGTTGCAAAAATATAATAAAGCTTTAGGCGGAGGCTTTGACTTGAGATTAGAGTTATATTGAGGTTAATATATGGATAGAAAACAATTTAAGGAGTTTTGCAAAAATGAATTTACGGAACGAGGATTTAAAAAACAAAGGAACATGTTTTACTTGACTGGATATGATCTTTTGTGTGGGATTGATTTGCAAAAATCCTATTATGGCGATGCTACTACGTTAATTATTACTATTTTATAGGAGAGTTTAAGAATATTACAGATTATCCAACCCACTACGAAAGTGACATCCAAGGAAGGATTGCTGTAATGTCTAGAAAGCAAACTTTTCACGGAAAGCAATTTATGACTGCTCAAGTTGAATACGAGGAATATACGGAAGAAGAGTTGCGACCATATTTTGAGAGGGCGTTCAAAGAAGAGATTCTCCCACCTGTGAATCGCGGTAAATCATTTATTCTTGACAACTTAGGGGGGATTTATTCTTTAACTCTGCATAAAGAGGAAGTGATACAAAAACTAAAATCATAATCTATACCAGCAAGTTGCTTGTAACAACAACGTGTCAAAGTTCACTTCATCGACAGGTGGAGTGAGCATGACCGAAAGGTTTGATTACACGATAAGCTTATCGAAGCCTGCGCGCAGAAGAAAATATAAAGTACAAAACGCCGTCCTTTGTGGCGGCGTTTTCTGCGCTTGAAACGGAGGGAAAAATGTATTATAATCTAATTGAAATCTATAACCGGGAGGTCTTTGATGAACATACTTGTAACGCTTGACGCCAATTATATCCGGCCGCTGTCCGTGATGCTCCATTCGCTCGTTCGCGCGGACGACTGCCCGAAGTTCGATTTATACATAGCCCACTCGTCGCTGACCGACGAGAATATCGAAAGCATATTCCTCGGCATCGACCGCAGCCGCTTCAATGTCCATTCCGTCCGCCTCTCCCACGAGCTCAACGCCGACGCTCCGACGGAGGACAGGATAACCAAAGAGACATATTATCGACTCACCGCGCACGAATTTCTGCCCGCAGAGCTCGACAGAATACTTTATATCGATCCGGATACGCTGATTCTCAACTCTATATCCGATCTCTATAACATGGATCTCGACTGCTTTTGCTTCGCCGGGGCGAGCCATACTTTCGGCGTGGTCGAGGATATCAATCATATCCGTTTGGGTATGCCTGAGGGCTCACGATATATCAATGCGGGCATACTTATGATGAACCTCGACGAGCTCAGGCGCAGCTACACATCAAAGGAGCTTTTTGATATATAGATAAAAACGCGGACAAGCTCTATCTCGGCGACCAGGATGTTATAAACGCGATCTACTGCACCAAAACGCGCTATGTCTCGCCGGAGATATATAACCTCGACGAAAAGACCGCGCTCCACAGCCTCAAGACCCACGAGTGGATTGAGAAGAACTGCTCGATAGTCCACTACAACGGCAAATACAAGCCGTGGAAAGAGGCTACATCGGCACGCTCGCATATCCCTGGCACAGGGAGGAAGAGAGCCTGCTCGACGATGCACAGAGAGAGCTTTGAGAGCGAGTGCCGCTTTGCACTTGTAAACTTTGCGGAATGTTGGTATAATTAGAATACTTTAAGGAATCAGGGAGGATACACAATAATGGCATTTTGCACCAACTGCGGCTCAAAGATAGATGACGAGGCGCGCTTCTGCCAGACTGCGGCGCACCCGTTGTGCGGAGCGCCTAAGGCAGAGCCGTGGGAAGAGGAAAAGAAGGATTTCGGAACAAAAATCAATGAGCTCAATAACACGCCCGACACAACGTCCGAGTTCGACCAAAACGACATCCAGTCGAACAAGGTTATGGCGGTACTCGCTTATTTGGGAATACTCGTGCTTGTTCCGCTCTTTGCCGCAAGGGAATCGAGATATGCGCGCTTCCACACGAATCAGGGACTTGTCCTCGCGATAGCCCAGTTCGCATGGACGATCGTTAGCAGAATAATAGTCAGCGCTGTTGGAGCCGTCAACGAAACCGTTTCTCTTATTATCGGCGGCGTGTGCAGCTTGGTTAACATCGCGTTTGCGGTGCTTACGGTAATCGGAATCATCAATGCCGCCAAGGGCACTGCAAAGGAGCTTCCCGTTATCGGAAAGATCACTATTCTCAAATAAGGGAGATATTTTTATGCAGACAATAGTTGCGGTTGTTTCAATCGTAGTGGAAAAAGAGGAGTCCGTCGAGTCCCTCAACGCGCTTCTGCACGATTTCGGCGAACACATAATCGGCAGGATGGGAATACCTTACCGCGCAAAGGGCGTGAATCTCGTCTCCGTCGCCCTCGATGCGCCGCTTGAGACTATCTCGTCGCTTGCCGAAAAGCTCGGAACCGTTCCGGGACTCAGCGTGACTACCGCATATTCAAACGTAGTCGGCGAGGAATAAACGAGAGCTACGCACGACATAGAAAGCAAAAAGGTCATGGTTTACGGATCATGATCTTTTTATTTACATTCGGCTTTTTAAATATTCACTCCTGTTGAAAAATCCCGACGAAAGTAATATAATTTTAAAAGACTCAACTGCGGAGGTATTATATGAAACTTCTTATCGTTCGTCACGGAGACCCGGATTATTCGATAGACTCGCTGACCCCCAAAGGTTGGCGCGAGGCGGAGCTGCTCAAGGACAGGCTGACAAAGTTGGATGTCGCGGCGTTTTACTGCTCGCCACTCGGCAGGGCGAAGGACACTTCAAAAGCGACGCTCAACGCGCTCGGCAGAACGGCGGAGATATTCGACTGGCTGCGCGAGTTCGACGGCTATGTAATAGACCCGGAGAGCGGGGAGCGCACCTATTCCTGGGACAGAACGCCTGCGTTTCTGAGCGAAAACGACGACTATTACGACAAGGACAAGTGGATATCTACCCCGTTTTACAGCAGCGGAGACGTGCCTGAAAAATACAAAGCCGTCTGCGACGGCATAGACGAGCTGCTTGCGCGCCACGGCTATGTCCACGATGGCAAGATATACAGAGTCGAGCGGGAGAACAGCGACACCGTGGTGCTCTTCTGCCATTTCGGCGTGGAGTGCGTTCTGCTCTCGCATATTTTAAAGATATCGCCCGTTGTGCTCTGGCATAATTTCGTTGCACTGCCGACCTCGGTGACGACGCTGATAACCGAGGAGCGCGAGCAGGGGAAAGCTGTTTTCAGATGCAACGCATTCGGCGATATCTCGCACCTCTATGCAGGAGATGAACCCGCGTCGTTCCAGGCGCGCTTCTGCGAGACCTATTCAAATTTTGACGAGAGACACTGAAAATAAAAAATTACAGCACCGTTTCAAAAAGAGAAACGGTGCTGTCTTTTGTTTTACCGCACGGCTATTTTTTGTCAACAACCGCAATGTCCTTGATGCGCAGCTCGTTGCCTGTCACGAGATAGGTGTTGTCGCTGCCGCAGTGCGGGCATTTTTTTGCGTATTCCGTTGTCTTGTAGGTCTTTTTGCAGTCTTTGCAGTAGGAGACGCCCTCGAGAATAATCATTTCAAGCTCGGTGTCCTGCATATATTCCGTCTTTTTCTTCGCCCACTCGAAGCAGTCCGAAAAATACGACGAACTATCGACGACACTTCGCCGACCTCAAGCGTGAGGCGGGTCACCTTGCTGACATTGTTTTCCTTGGCGAGCTCCTCCACCTGATCTATGACATGGAGAACTATGCCTAATTCATGCATGAAATCAATCCTTGTTCTGCTGAGCCTGCTTATAGGCCTTGCGCTTTTTCGCCATCTCCTTCGCCTCGTCCGAGCCTAAGTGACCCAGAATCTTGAAGGCGCGCTTGACGGAATATTTCAGAAGTCCGCCGACCTTGTCCTCGGCAACGCACATCTTCGAGCATTCCGGATGGTCGCGCACGAGGTGGATAGCGTCAAATTCGCACTTCGTCGTGCAGAGGCCGCAGCCGATGCACTTGTTGTAGTCGACATACGATGCGCCGCATCCGAGGCAGCGCCCGGTCTCAATCTTGACCTGCTCTTCGGTCAGATCCAGATGCGCGTCCTTGAAGGACATCTTTGCATCTATCGACTCGTCCATACCGGCCTCCTGACGGCCTGCCGTGTCATAGGACGGGAATTTGATATCGTCTTTGTTCAGCGGAGTGAAGCTGCGGCGGTCGCGTCCGATGGTCATGGAAGCGTCCGGGCGGGTGTGGCGGTGCAGGCTCTCTGCTGCCTCGTGACCGGCGGCAATAGCGTCGATAACAAAGCGCGGACCTGTGTAAACATCGCCGCCGACGAAGATATCGGGATCCTCGGTCTGATAGGTGAACTTGTCTGCGACTGGATAGTTGCCGTGCAGAAAGTGACCTTAGTGCCCTCAAGCAGGTTGCCCCACTCGATAGCCTGACCGATAGCGAAGACGATCTTGTCTGCCTTGACCTCGATAGTCTCGTTCTCGTCATATACGGGCGAGAAACGCTTGGTCTCGGGGTCGATTGTGCGCACGCACTTCTTGAGCACGATGCCGGTGACCTTGCCGCTCTCGTCGACGAGGACTTCCTTGGGACCCAGGAGGGATTGACCTTGATGTTCTCTTCTTCAGCTTCTGCGACTTCTTCGCGGCTCGCGGGCATCTCATCGCGCGACTCAAGGCAGAACATGCTGACCTCGGAAGCACCGAGACGGTGAGCGTTTCTTGCGCAGTCGATAGCGACATTGCCGCCGCCGATGACAACTACGCTGCCGTCAAATGTATCCTCGCGGTGCTCGAAGCAGTGGCGCAGATACTCAACAGCGATATGTGTGCCGGGTGCGTCGTCGTTCTTGACTCCGGGGCGTCTGCCGCCCTGGCAGCCGATGGCGATATAGAACGCCTTGTAGCCCTGCTCTTTGAGCTGAGCTATTGTGATATCCTTGCCGACCTCAACGCCGCACTTGATTTCGGCGCCGAGCTCTTTGATGATATCAATCTCTGCGGCGATAACATCCTTTTCAAGCTTGTAGCTGGGGATGCCGTATGTGAGCATACCGCCGGGGATCGGGTTCTTTCGAAAACGGTGGGCTTGTAACCCATCTGTGCGAGATAGTATGCCGCGCTCAGACCGGCAGGACCGCCGCCGATGATGGCAATCTTCTCGTCGAACGCGCCGTGGGTCGACTGAACGGTCTTTTCGGGCACGAATCTGTCCTCAGCGTTGAGGTCGAGATCGGCGACGAACTTCTTGACCGCATCTATCGAAACGGGAGCGTCAATCTTGCCGCGGGTGCACTCGGATTCGCATCTCTTGTTGCAGACGCGTCCACAGACAGCCGGGAACGGGTTCTCGGTCTTTATCATCGCGAGAGCCTCGCGGTACTTGCCCTCGTGGGCGAGGCGCAGGTAAGCCTGAACGGGCACGTGCGCGGGACATGCCGCCTTGCACGGAGCGGAGCCGCTGGCATATGTGTTGGACATACGCGCGGTGTCGCGGTAGTCCTCATCCATGCATAGGGTCCCCAGATGTTGTTGTCCGGCAGGGGAGCATGAGGATATTTGACCTCGGAGCCGTCCTTGCGGCAGAGCTTCTGACCCATCTTGACGGCGCCCGCCGGGCAGGTCTCAACGCACTTGCCGCAGGCTACGCACTTCTCCTTCTCGACCTTTGCGGTGTAGGAGCTGCGCGAAAGATAGGGTGTATTGAACAGCAGAGAAGTACGCAGAGCGTTGCAGATTTTGACGTTGCAGTTGCAGATGTCAAAAATCTTGTTCTCGCCGTCGATGTTGGTTATCTGATGGACATAGCCGTTCTTCTCGGCAAGCTCGAGTATCTCGAGAGCGCGCTCTTTGGTTATGTAGTGAGCGCGTCCGGTCTCAACGGTGTAGTCCGCCATGTCGCCGAGCTGGATGCACCAATCGTCAAAATCATCGGTGCAGCCGTCGCCGAGCACTGCGCGCGAAGCGCGGCAGGAGCAGATACCTGCGGAGATGTGACCCTCGTATTTCTTGAGCCAGTATGAGATATGCTCAAGGTCTATCGACTTGCTCTCGGCGTCAATAGCTTTCTCGACCGGGATGACATGCATTCCGATTCCGTCGCCTCCGGGCGGCACCATCTGAGTGATGCCCGCGAGGGGGATGAAAGTCATGCGCTCGAAGAACGAGGCAACTGCAGGGTTCTTTGCGATCCTGTCGACCGAGGAGTTGAACAGCTCGGCGGAGCCGGGGACATAGAACGGCAGCCTGTAGCGTCTGATGCGCGGGCGATCCTTGAGCTCGTGAGTGTGGTCATAGTTGTCGCCGTAGTCATACTCAAGGATGCTATGTAAGACATCTCATCGAGTATCTTCTGCAGATCGATAGCTTCATAGTCGCGGTTCATCTCGAGCAGCTGCTCAAAGGTGTAGTGCTGGCGGAGCTTCATCTTGTTGGCGATATCGCACATCTCGGGAGTCAGGACTTCTCTGAGTCCCCAATACTCCGGGTCGTCGGATGTCACTCCGGAGATTTTATGTCCCATAGCATCGGTTATCTTTCTGCCGAGCTTGAGATAGCGTTCATCAGGGTTCTTGTCGCCCTGATATTTGCTGATTATTTTCTTATTCTGTTCCGGCATGATTTTACCTCTTCAATTAAAAGAATCTTCTTGCAAGGTCGCGGCTGTATTCAACGGTCTCTTCCATGTCGCCGAATGCCATAACCTCGCCTGCATAGTAGGTGTTGTCCTTACCCTGCATAGCTTCGACCTTCTCATACCAGCCGTCGGCATAGTCCTTGCTGCCGACATGCGGGAAATAATACCAGTCGTCGATACGCTCGATCTTGTCGACCTTCAGACCGCACTTCTCCATGTCCGCAAGGGTAGTCTCTTTTGCTTCCTCAAACGGAACATCCTCCATGCCCTCGTGGTTGCGCAGGGTGAAGGTGACGAGCGGCTGATCGGTGACTCCGTCGGACCAGCGATGATAGAACACCATAAGATGTCCGCGGGTCTCGTTGGTCATGTTCTCGAAGAAATAGTAGGAGATGTCAGGCGCGTTGCCCTCTTCAGGACGGACAGCCATGGTGAAATACTCCTTATGGACTATCTTGGAGAACAACTCTTTCTCTTCCGGGCGGGGATCGCCGTAGCCGAGGAACAGCTCGAGCGGGGTGCAGATGATGAGCTTGTCAAACTCTTCGGTCTTGCCGTTTACGGTGACATAGACCTTGTCGTTTTCACGCTTGATGTCAGTGACTTCGGAGTTGAGCAGAGCGGGATGCTTCAGGTGGCTGTTGACGCCCTCCCAGATGCTCTGGGTGCCGTTGTACCAAGTCCACAGTTTGCCGGTGGAAAGGAACTGCTTGACGGTGAAGGCATCAAGATACTTGAGAACATAAGCCGCCGGGATCTCGTCGAAGTAGCCGTAGCCGAAGGAAGTGAACGGACCCTTCCAGACGAGCTCTGCGTCCTCGCAGTGGTTGAGCTTGAGGAACTCGGAGAAGGGCATCGAAAGATCCTTCAGGTTCGGGTTCTCGCCCTCGATGTGAGCAAGCTTCATCTCGGGAGACGGGCAGGGACCCTCATAACGACCCTCGGACACGCCTCTGTGACCGTTGACATCGTAGCCCTTGTACTTCGTCTCGAGGAGTTTCGAGAGCTTTCTCATCTTCATGATCTTCTTGAGCAGTGCGAGGGGAGAAGACTTCTGGGGCGTGCCGTCGGCATTCATAAATCTTCTGCCCATGGGCGGTCCGTCGAGATGGGTCGTGCCGCCGAACTCTTCGCACTCGTGAACTGCGAAGTAAGTGTCGCAGCCCATGACCGCGCCCATTTCAATGGTGCGGTCTTCCCATTTGCCCTGTGCGTTCTTGACCTTCATCATGGGCGAGAATGCCTTGCCGCCGACTTTGCCGGACTTCTCATAGATGACATAGTTGTCATAGCCTTTTTTCTCCAGGTACATAGCCATGCTCGTGCCTGCGGGGCCGCCGCCGATGATGCAGATGCGCTGATTCTTGTTTTCCATGGATAGATCTTCCTCTCCTTGATGGTTGGTGTAGCAATCTCCTTCCTTAAAACAGTGGGAAATTTGCTGCATCGGGTGTCTTTTTTAACATCAATGTCATTATATTACCTTGTTTTTTGTGAGTCAATAGCAAGAATGCACAAAAAGTATTCTCTTATCGAATCGTGAACCGTCATTTTATAATTTTAATAATTGCTTCTTTTGAGTAATAATAATGAGCCCCGATAGTTGAAAAAATATTTACTTCGGTGGTAATATATAGATGAAAACCGCAGAGGCGATAAAATGACAAATCAGGAAATAGCGCTGGAGATAACGAAGATATTGAAGCCCGATATCGATCAATATACGCGTCATCATAACGACGGCGACAGGTTCGAGACAAGAAAGCGCGTCTATGCCGAGACTTATCTTTATTTTCTCAACAAATTCAACGAGAACGATAAAGCCGAAGGCAAAACAGAGGAAGAATAAAAAGCAGGGTGTTCATAAAACAGCTTCAATCCCGGCAGGAATGTCTGCCGGGACTTTTTCTGCGTATATCGAAGCCGCATGATGCGATAAACGGAGCGGAAGATTTGGATTTGACTATAACTTAAGCTATAGCAAGGTAAAAGCAAGCGACTTATCTAATTCTTATAATCGGGCTTTTAGTAGCCGCTCCGCAGTGTTCGATAAGCCGATTGATAGGAGCGAGGGAACGGCTTGCGAAGCAAGACGCACGAGCCGCACTCGTTCAAGCTCCGGCGCGTTTGCGGGCGAATGTGCCGAGCAACTGATTGAGAGCCGCGAGCGATGTACTGCGGTGCGGCGTTGCGGGTGTCGAGCGGGAACGGCTCGTTTGCTTTTCTTTTGCAGGCGTTCTTTTTCAAATAAAAAGAAAATGCCGAAATGCGGGTAGTATATATCGTTTGATTATGGTGTGTAGCGAAGGTAGAAACCAATTAGCAACAATTCAGCCTTACTATAACTTTGTATCGGCTTCGTCGATATCGGACAGCCGCAAGGGCTGTCCCTACGAAGTACGCGGTCTAAAATTTGTGCGAATTTTGAAAGGCGAACGAAGTTCGCCCCCTATGGTCTGCAAAACGGGCTTTTCCGAAGATTTCGTGTCGCTCGCGCGGCAGCGGTGTGTTGAGTCGCCGAACCCTACAAGCTACATATCAATAAAATTGTGCGGATTTCGCGACAAATCCCTGTTTGCCGAACCGATAAAAAGGAGCCGTCATTTTTGACAGCTCCTATACATTAATATATATTATATTATCTCTCGTATATTATCTCTCGTCGGTCAGCGTTGCCGCCATGACAGCCTTTATCGTGTGCATGCGGTTCTCCGCCTCGGCAAAAACAACGGACTGTGCGCTCTCGAACACCTCGTCAGTGACCTCCATTGAGTCGCGCCCGAACTTTTCACCCATCTCTTTGCCTATTGTTGTTTTCATGTCGTGATAAGAGGGCAGGCAGTGCATGAATACAGCGTTCGGCGATGCCTTTGCCATGAGCTCGGAGTTGACCTGATAGGGCGCGAGGTCATTTATGCGCTCCTCCCAGACTTCAACAGGCTCACCCATCGAGACCCACACGTCGGTGTATATTACATCGGCGTTTTTTGCTGCCTCGTCGGGGCTTTCGCAGAATTTTATCTCAGCGCCGGTCTGCGCGGCAATCTCCATGCAGGTGTCAATAAGCACCTTGTCTGGGAAATATTTCTTCGGCGCGCAGGCGGTGAAGTTCATGCCCATCTTTGCGCAGCCGACCATGAGCGAATTGCCCATGTTGTATCTGGCGTCGCCATGTAGACGAAGTTGATGCCTTTGAGGTGCCCGAACTGCTCTTTTATCGTCAGAAAATCCGCGAGGATCTGCGTCGGGTGGAACTCGTTCGTCAGACCGTTCCAGACGGGGACGGTCGCATACTGCGCGAGCTCTTCGACTATCGACTGGCCGAAGCCGCGGTATTCAATGCCGTCATATATGCCCGAGAGCACGCGCGCCGTGTCGGCGATGCTCTCTTTTTTGCCTATCTGCGAGCCGGAGGGGTCGAGATAAGTCGTGCCCATGCCGAGGTCTCGCGCAGCGACTTCGAAGCTGCACCTTGTCCTCGTGCTCGTCTTTTCGAATATCAGCGCAACATTCTTGCCGTCGCATATTTTGTGCGGTATGCCCGCCTTCTTCTTCGCCTTGAGAGAGGCGGCGAAGTCGATAAGATATTCAATCTCTTCGGGAGTGAAATCCAAAAGTTTCAAAAAATCTCTGTCTTTGAATGTCATGTTCAAGCCTCCTTGTCTGCACAGACTTCTTTTATAACGCCGACTGCCTGTTCGAGCAGCTCCATGGGAATGTTGAGCGCCGGGAGCAGCCTGACCTTGTCTTTTGCTTTGATAACGAGAACGCCCTTTTTCATGCAGGTGTTTATGACCTCGGAGGCGTCCTTTTCGGTCTTTATGCCGATCATCAGCCGAGTCCCGAGACTTCTTTTATACCCGGTGCACCGCTGAGCTCTGAAAATATATATTCCGACCTCTCGCGGACTCCGGCGAGAGTCTTTTCATCGAGCCTCGAAAGAATATTTATCGCGCCGGCGCAGCATATCGGGTTGCCGCCAAAAGTGGAACCGTGGGAGCCGGGGGTGAGAACATCCTTTGTCTTTTCGCTGAACAGCGTAGCGCCGAGCGGCAGACCGCCCGCGAGTCCCTTTGCGGTCGATACGATGTCGGGGAATATGCCGTAGTTCATGTAGCTGTAGAGCTTGCCGCTTCTGCCGTTGCCTGTCTGAACCTCGTCGCAGATGAGCAGAATGTCGCGCTCGCGGCAGATTCTTTCGAGCGATTGGAGATAGTCTTTGTCGAGCGGCATGACGCCGCCCTCGCCCTGAACGACTTCGAGCATGACTGCGGCGCAGCGATTTTCAAAGAGAACTTTTTCAATCTTCTCGATATCATTTGGCTCAACATAGATAAATCCCTCAGTCAGCGGCAGAAAATCCTTGTGGAACACATCCTGCCCCGTTGCGGCGAGGGTGGTTATCGTCCTGCCGTGGAAGCTGTTTTTCAGTGTAACTATGTTGTAGCAGTCCGCGCCGTGCTTCTCTGCGGCGTATTTTCTCGCTGCCTTTATCGCGCATTCGTTGGCCTCCGCGCCGGAGTTCGAGAAGAAAACTTTTTTCATGCCTGTGCGGTCGCAGAGCATCTGCGCGAGCTTCACGCAAGGCACTGTGTAGTAGAGGTTCGACATGTGCTGAATTTTGCCCGCCTGTTCGGTTATTGCTTTTATCCATTCGTCGTCGGCTATGCCGAAGGTGTTGACCGCTATGCCCGAGGACAGATCGGTGTATATCTTCCCCGCGTCGTCCCAAACCACGGAGCCCTTGCCGCCCTCGATGGTCAGCGGGAACCTCGCATAAGTTCCGGCTATGTATTCCTTGTCCTGCTGCTGTAATATATCCATTATATCTCCTTTTATGCCGTGAACATCGTGCCCATGCCTTCGTCTGTCAGCATTTCAATAAGTATCGAGTGCGGTATCCTGCCGTCAATAATGAAAACCCTGTGAACTCCCCATTTTATTGCGTTGATGCAGCATTCGGCTTTCGGAATCATGCCGCCGCCAATGATGCCGCTCTTTATGAGCGCGGGAACTTCGTCCGCCTTTATGACCGAGATGAGCGTGTCCGGGTCGTCCTTGTCCTGAAGAATGCCGCTGATATCCGTCATGGATATAAGGCTCTCCGCGTTGAGCGCACCGGCTATCTTCGCCGCGGCGGTGTCTGCATTTATGTTATATACATTGCCCTCGCTGTCGCAGCCGACGGTCGAAACGATCGGGATATATCCCTTGTCGATAACGTCGAGTATCGGCTGGATATTTACATTTGTTATCTCGCCGACGAAGCCGAGCTTCTCGTCTTTCATCTTCGCTTCAATCATGTGGCCGTCTATTCCGGAGAGCCCCATCGCCTTGCCGCCTTTGTTTTCAACGAGGTTGACGAGGCTTTTGTTGACTTTGCCGGCGAGCACCATCTGCACTATATCGGCGGTCTCCTTGTCTGTGACGCGCAGACCGTTGACGAATTCACTCTTCTTGCCGGTCTTTTGGAGCATATCCGTTATCTCCGGGCCGCCGCCGTGAACCAGAACGACTTTTATGCCGATGAGCCAGAGCAGCACGATGTCGCGCATGACGGAATCCTTGAGCTTTTCGCTCGTCATCGCGTTGCCGCCGTATTTGACGACGACTATCTTGCCTGCGTAATCCTGTATATACGGCAGCGCGTGGACGAGAACCCTTGCGCGCTCCGCGTTTGAAATGTTCATATCTTTCCCTCCGTTTTTCGCAATCAGGTGCGGTAGTCGCCGTTTATCTTGACATAGTCATATGTCAGGTCGCAGCCCCACGCCGTCGAAGACGCGTCGCCGCTCTTTAAATCAATAAGAATATCTATCTCATTTTCGGAGAGTATCTCTTTTGCCTTTTCCTCCGAAAAATCAACTCCCGCGCCGTTTTCGCAGACGAGGATCGAGCCTTTATCTGACTTGAACCAAACATCGATTTTGTTGACATCAACATCCGCACCGCTGTAGCCGATGGCGCAGAGAACCCTGCCCCAGTTGGCGTCCGAGCCGAACATGGCGGCTTTCGTCAGCGACGAGCAAACAACGCTCTTTGCAACAGTCTTGGCGGTATCTTTATCTTTTGCGCCGCTGACCTTGCATTCGAGCAGCTTCGTCGCGCCCTCGCCGTCGGCGGCAATCCTGCGGCAGAGCCACACGGTTATAGTGTTGAGGGCTTTCATGAATTCATTGAAGTCTTCGCCGTCTTTGCTGATCTCTTTGTTCCCGGCGAGCCCGTTTGCGAGCACTGTTACCATGTCGTTTGTCGAGGTGTCGCCGTCGATGCTTATCATATTGAAAGTCTCCGCGATGTCCGAAGACAGGGCTTTTTGGAGCATCTCGCTGCTTATCGCACAGTCGGTGGTTATGAAAACGAGCATCGTCGCCATGTTGGGATGAATCATGCCCGAGCCCTTGGCGATGCCGCCCATTTTGCATTCAACTCCGCCTATTTCGAAGCTGACGGCAATCTCCTTCGGAATCGTGTCGGTCGTCATTATCGCCTCTGCCGCCTGATCTGAGTGGTCGCCGAGTCCTGCTTTCAGAGCGGGTATGCCGGAGGCTATCGGGGTGATGTTCAGCGGCTGACCGATAACGCCTGTCGAAGCGACGACGACATCGGCGGGCTTTATTCCGAGCACGGACGCGAGCAGGTCGCTCGTGCGCTCGGCTATCTCAACGCCGTTCGCGTTGCAGGTGTTTGCGTTTCCGCTGTTGCATATGACCGCCTGCGCCTTGCCGTCTGCGATATGATTTTTCGTGACGATCAGCGGCGCGCCCTTGACAAGATTAGTTGTATAGACAGCCGCCGCGTTGGCGACTTTTTCGCTGTATATGAGCGCGAGATCGCGCTTCGTCCTGTTCTTGCGGATGCCGCAGTGAACGCCGGAAGCCTTGAATCCCTTTGCGGCGCAGATGCCGCCTGATATTATTTTCATTTTATTTTACCTCCTCAGATATCAAGTCCGAAAGCCTTGTCCTTGCCCATGACAAGGTTCAGATTTTCGAGCGCGGCGCCCGATGCGCCTTTGCCGAGATTGTCGTATACGGCGGTCAGCAGTATTCGCTCATCGTTGCCGTAGACCGATATTTTCATACCGTCCGTGCCCGAGAGCGCGCCCGCGCACAGAAAGCCGTCGTTGTCCGATTTGTCGCAGAATGTCACGACGGGATCCTGATATTTCGCTCTGTAGATGTCGGCGATTTCGCTTGAAGAACAGCTTATCTGCTCCGCGAACAGCGGCACGGTGACCTGCATTCCGCTGTAAAAATCATCGACCACGGGGCAGAATATCGGGCGTTTTCAATGCCGGTTATGCCTTTCATCTCTTTTAAGTGCTTGTGCTGCTGAGTCAGCCCGTACTGTCTGGGGGCAACGAGCATGGGGGACTTATCCTCGCTCTCGTATTCGGCAATCATCTTCTTGCCGCCGCCGCTGTAGCCGGTCAGAGAATAGCAGCTGAGCAGTGCATCATTTCCGAGCACGCCCGCCTCAACAAGCGGATAAACAAGCGCGATAAACCCACCGGCGTGGCATCCGGGGACGGCGATGCGTTTGGAGTTCTTTATCTTATCTTCAAATTCTGCTGACAGCTCCGGGAAGCCGTAAGCCCAGCCCTCGCTCGTGCGGTGCGCCGTCGAGGTATCTATAATAACAGTGTCCGGATTTTCAACCAGTTCGACCGCCTCAACTGCGGCGGCGTCCGGCAGGCAAAGAAAAGCGACCTGCGCGCTGTTCAGCGCCTGCTTGCGGCTCTCGGTATCTTTTCTCTGCTCCTCGCTGAGCGTTATCAGCTCAACGTCGCTTCGCTTCATCAGTCTGTCTTTTATTCTCAGCCAGTCGTGCCGGCGCTGCCGTCGATAAATATTTTCATGGTGTCTCCCGCTTAATGCGCTTTCGGCGAACACGGCGTTTATAAAAACGATCCGATATTCGCCGACGGTGCAAAATTATTCAACTATTTGACTAATAATATACTACTATATGCATAAATATTCAAGTGTTTCAGCAAAATAAATTCAATTTTGTCAATCTGTACCATACCTTCGTCCGTTGGCAAACAGCTTTGTAAAAATTGACAAGAGAATAGGGGAGAGGGTGAATAAATGTATATCGGTTGTTCAGATACAATTAAAAACAGGATATCTCCTTGTCGGAGATATCCTGTTTAATTTTATTTCGCGAGGAATCTTGAAAGGAACTCCTGCGTCTTTGGATCCTGCGGATTCTCGAAGATGTCCTTCGGACTGCCCTGTTCGCAGATGAGTCCGTCCGCCATGAACACGACATTCGTTGAAACGTCGCGCGCAAACGCCATTTCGTGGGTGACAACTATCATCGTCAGGCCCTCTTTGGCGAGGTTGCGCATGACTTCGAGCACTTCGCCGACCATCTGGGGGTCGAGTGCGCTCGTCGGCTCGTCGAACAGCAGAACTTCGGGCTCCATCGCAAGTGCGCGGGCTATTGCGACGCGCTGCTTCTGACCGCCGGAGAGCTGGGAGGGCTTGGCGTTGATGTAGGGCGCCATGCGACCTTTTCAAGATAATGCAGTGCGGAAGCCTTGGCTTCGGCTCTGGACTTCTTGAGAACCTTCGTCTGACCGATCATGCAGTTCTTGAGAGCGGTCATGTTGTTGAAAAGATTGAACGACTGGAACACCATGCCGACGTGCGAACGGTAAGCGCTCGCGCCGCCTTTTATATTGTCGATGTTCGTGCCGTGATAGAGTATATCGCCGGAGGTCGGAGTCTCAAGGAGGTTTATGCAGCGGAGCAAAGTGGATTTGCCCGAGCCCGACGCGCCGATGATGCTCGTGACATCGCCGGGATTGACCGAAAAGTCAATGTCGCGCAGAACTTCGTGGTTGCCGAAGGTCTTTGAAAGATGATTTATCTGTAAAATAGGCTCTGACATTATCTTCCTCCTTCTTCTTGGCCTTTTTGACAAATGTGTACATTCCGCTGGTGTGGGCGAGAGTGTCGGTGGTCGAGAGATCGAAGTTCTCCGGACCGTCAAGCTTCTTCTCCCACAGTCTGAGGATAAGCGAGCAGATGACCGTCATTATCAGGTAGATATCAGCGTTATAACTGCCGACGGGAAGTAGACATACTTTGCACCGACGATAGCCTTGTGAGCCGCGAAGAGCTCAGCGTAGCCGATAACGAACATGACGGAAGTATCCTTGATGTTGATTATGAGGTTGTTGCCTATCTGCGGGATGATATTGCGTATGGTCTGCGGAAGAATGACATAGAGCATGGTTTTGAAGTGGTTCATGCCTATGGACATTGCGCCCTCCGTCTGACCGACGTCTATCGACATTATACCGCCGCGGACGGTCTCTGCCATATATGCTCCGGTGTTGATGGAGACAACGAGATATGCCGCGAAAGTCGGTTCAAGGTTTATCGCACCGTTTGAGAAGTAGGGCAGGGCGTAGAAGATGAATATCGCCTGGATTATCATCGGCGTGCCTCTGAAAACTTCGACGTAGATACGTACTATAGCCTTGACTATGCCGAGTATGACCCGCTTTACGATATTGTCTTTTTTGCCGCACGGAATAGTCTGGATTATTCCGCAGACAAGGCCGATGAGGCAGCCTATGATTGTCGCTATAACAGCGAGCTCTATTGTCTTGAGCGCACCGGTCAGATACTGCATTGAGCTATCGCTCCAGCACTGGACTATGTCGCTCCACAGCTCGGCAAGCTTGTTCATATCTTGTTATCTCCGTTCTGATTATTGTTGATTACTTTGAAAGGGGCTGAATCTTGGTAGCCTCGTTCATGATCTTGTTGAAGTCGTCTGCGGTCATGCCTGCAAGGGCGGAGTTGATCTTGTCCTTGAGCTCGGTGTTGCCCTTCTTGACAGAGATGCCGATGTTGATGTCGCCCTCGTCAACCTTGAAAGCATTTTCGGGGAGGTCGAGGATCTTCAGATCGCTGTAAGCGATGAGCGCGCCCTGAGCGGTGGGCATATCGGTGCAGATGAAGTCGACAGCGCCGGTCTCAAGAGCCATGAGCATCGAGGGAGCGGTCTCCTGTGCGGTCTGGATAAGAGCACCGTTTATCTGCGGAAGGCAGGTGGTATACCAAATGGTTCCGAGCTGGGAGGTGCACTTTGCACCTGCGAGGTCAGCAAGGAGGTAGCGTTTGCATACTTGCTGTTCTGCTTTGTCATGCAGACGATGCTCGCATAGAGGTAGGGACCTGCGAAATCGACCTGCTGCATACGCTCTTCGGTCATCGACTGACCTGCGATAACGGCGTCAACCTTGCCGGTCTGGACTGCAGGAACAAGTGAATCCCAGTCAAGGCGGACAACTTCAAGCTTCCAGCCGTTTGCTTCGCATATCTTCTTAGCCATCATGATATCGTATCCGTTGGCGTAGTCGCTGGAATCCTTTATCGGGACAGCGCCGTTGGAATCATCGCTCTGAGTCCAGTTGTAGGGAGCGTATGCGCACTCCATGGCAACGGTCAGAACGCCGTCTTCAACGCCGGTCTTGGCACTTTCGGTTTTCGTGCCGCAGCCTGCAAATAATACTGCGCACATGGCGATAGCCAGAATGGCGGCCACAATTCTCTTCGTTCTGTTCATTAGTACCATCTCCTGAATAAAATTAAATAAGCCTGCGACCCGAAGAGGTATCACAGGCTTTGTATATGCTGCTATATGTGCAGAAAAACCGATGATAGCGCTCCACATAAGTCATGTGACAGTCCGTCGCCTGTTCGGCGAGGGCCCAGCATTACCGCGGCGGCAACCGCGATAGAACTTCGGCGAACTTGCCTTTCCCCAGCTGCCGCTTGCCGGCGTTGCTGCTGGATACTCTTCTCGTTCGCATCCTCTATCAAGTGCTGTCTTAAATTGTCTGTATTATAGCATTGCATTTTCGGCGTGTCAACAGTTTAACGGGCGTTTTCGGTAAAAACGTCGGATTTAACAGCCTTTTGAGCCGTAACTTTTCATTTATTGGTGATTGTGCAAGTAAATTTGCCTAAATTCAAAGGCAGGGAACGGTTTTCACCGCGCCCTGCCGTATAAAGAATCAGGCTTATTTTTTCAGATCGGAGTAGGTCTCTTTCTGCACGACGTCGTGCGCGCCGCCCTCAACAATGCTCGTTGCGGAGACAAGGGTCAGCTTCGCTTTCTGTTGCAGCTCGGGGATGGTGAGCGCGCCGCAGTTGCACATAGTGGACTTTACCTTGCTCAGCGAGAGCGTGACATTGTCCTTGAGGCTGCCGGCGTAGGGGACATAGGAGTCAACGCCCTCCTCGAACGACAGCTTCTTGTCGCCGCCGAGGTCGTAGCGCTGCCAGTTCCTTGCGCGGTTGGAGCCCTCGCCCCAGTACTCTTTGTAGTAAGTGCTTGAGTGAAATCTTGTTTGTCGGGCTCTCATCAAAGCGCGCGAAGTAGCGGCCGAGCATCAGGAAGTCCGCGCCCATTGCAAGCGCGAGGGTCATGTGGTGGTCGTAGACGATGCCGCCGTCGGAGCAGACGGGGATATATACGCCCGTTCTCTCAAAATATTCGTCTCTTGCCTTGCAGACATCGATAAGAGCCGACGCCTGACCTCTGCCGATACCCTTTGTCTCGCGGGTAATACATATCGATCCGCCGCCGATGCCGACCTTTATGAAGTCCGCACCCGCCTCGGCGAGGAAGAGGAAGCCCTCTCGGTCAACGACGTTGCCCGCGCCGATTTTGACGCTGTCGCCGTAGTGTTCTCTGACCCATGCGAGGGTGCGGGACTGCCACTCCGAGAAGCCCTCGGAGGAGTCGATGCAGAGCACGTCTGCGCCCGCCTCGACAAGTGCGGGAATACGCTCGGCGTAGTCTCTTGTGTTTATACCTGCGCCGACAACATAGCGCTTGTCCGCGTCGAGAAGCTCGTTGGGGTTGTCCTTATGGGCGTCGTAGTCTTTGCGGAAAACAAAATATCTGAGATTGCCCTCGGAGTCGACTATAGGCAGGGAGTTGAGCTTGTTGTCCCAAATTATGTCGTTTGCTTCCTTGAGGGTGGTGCTGTCGGGGGCGGTGACGAGCTTTTCGAGGGGAGTCATGAAGGACGAGACCTTTTCGTCTCCGGTCATGCGGCTGACGCGGTAGTCTCTGCTTGTAACTATGCCGACAAGTCTGCCGTTAGCCGAGCCGTCCTCGGTCACGGCGATAGTGGAATGACCGTTTCTCTCCTTGAGCGCGATAACGTCGTTGAGAGTGGCGTCGGGAGTGATGTTCGAGTCGCTGACGACGAAGCCGGCCTTGAAATTCTTTGCCCTTGCGACCATGGCCGCCTCATCCTCTATGCTCTGCGAGCCGAAGATGAACGATACGCCGCCTTCTTTTGCGAGCGCCACGGCGAGTCTCTCGCCGGAGACGGACTGCATGATGGCGGAAGTCAGCGGAATGTTGAGCGAAATCGCGGGCTCCTCGCCCTTTTTGTACTTGACAAGGGGTGTCTTGAGCGACACATTCGCGGGCACGCACTCGCTCGACGAATAGCCGGGGACGAGCAGATACTCATTAAAGGTATGCGATACTTCGTTGAAATAATAAGCCATTTTATTACCTCCGATATTTATAGAAACTCCGCTCGGCAGAGTTTTTTCTCCGAGCGGAATTATTATCTCAGAACAGACCTGTTATTCTGCCGCTTTCGTCAACGTCGATTTTTTCTGCGGCGGGAACCTTCGGCAGTCCGGGCATGGTTAGAATGTCGCCGGTCAGAACAACGATGAATCCCGCGCCCGCGGAGACCTTGACATTTTTCACCGTCACAGTAAAGTGCTCGGGCGCGCCGAGCTTTGTCGGGTCATCCGAAAAGCTGTACTGGGTCTTTGCTATGCATACGGGGCATTTGCTAAAACCGAGAGCTTCAAGCTGGGCTATCTGCTTTTTGGCATTGGGCATGACGGTTATTCCGTCGCACCGTAGACTTTTCTGACAACGGCTTCGATCTTCTCCTCGATCGAAAGCTCATCTTCGTAGGCGAAAGTGAAATCGCCCTTTTCCTCTTCGCACAGGCGGACTACTTCGCGCGCGAGCGCTTCGCCGCCCTTGCCGCCTTCAGCCCACACGGTGGAGAGCACGGTGTTGACCCCGAGCTCGCGGCATTTTGCGATGATGAAATCTATCTCGGCGTCGGTGTCGGTCGGGAATCTGTTGACCGCAACGACGCAGGGGAGTTTATAGACATTTTTGATGTTGGAAACATGGCGCAGGAGGTTCGGTATACCTCTTTCGAGCGCGCCGATATCTTCAACCGCAAGCTCCTTTTTGTCGAGCCCGCCGTGCATCTTGAGCGCGCGGACAGTGGCAACAACGACCACCGCGTCGGGCGCAAGTCCCGCCATGCGGCACTTTATATCGAGAAACTTTTCGGCACCGAGATCTGCGCCGAAGCCCGCTTCGGTGACGGTGTAGTCGCCCATCTTGAGCGCCATCTTAGTCGCCATGACGGAGTTGCAGCCGTGCGCTATGTTCGCGAACGGTCCGCCGTGGACGAACGCAGGCGTGCCCTCAAGGGTCTGGACAAGGTTGGGCTTCAGGCGTCTTTCAAAAGCGCGGTCATCGCGCCGGCCGCCTTGAGCTCGTCGCAGGTCACGGGCTTGTCGTCGTAGGTGTAGCCGACGATCATGCGCGATAGCCTCGCTTTGAGGTCGGTTATCGAGCTTGAAAGACAGAGCACAGCCATTATCTCGCTCGCGACGGTTATGTCAAATCCGTCCTCGCGGGGCATACCGTTCGCCTTGCCGCCCATGCCGTCGACGATAAATCGAAGCTGGCGGTCGTTCATGTCAACGCAGCGTTCCATGTTATCTTGCGGACATCTATGCCCAGGGCGTTGCCCTGCTGAATGTGGTTGTCGAGCATCGCGGCAAGCAGGTTGTTCGCCGCGCCTATCGCGTGGAAGTCGCCGGTGAAGTGGAGGTTGATATCCTCCATGGGAACCACCTGCGCATATCCGCCGCCGGCGGCTCCGCCCTTGACTCCGAAAACCGGGCCGAGGCTCGGCTCGCGCAGGCGACCGTGACATCCTTGCCTATCCGGCGCAGTCCGTCTGCGAGGCCTATCGTCGTCGTGGTCTTGCCCTCGCCCGCAGGGGTCGGGGTTATGGCGGTGACGAGAATCAGCTTTCCGTTTTCCCGCTTCGTCTCCGAGAGCAGGGACAGGTCTATTTTCGCCTTGTAGTTTCCGTATTGCTCGATGTACTTTTCGTCAACATGGGCGCGCTTTGCGATAACGCCGATGTGCTCGGGTTTGCAGCGCTGCGCAATTTCAATGTCGGATAAATAGGCCATGCTCCATTCTCCTTGTCATCATTTAAAATATTTAACAGCCGCTTCAAACATACGAATATTATAATCTCCCGGGACATTTTTGTAAAGACCTTTTCCGATTCTTTCGCTGTGTCCCATTTTTCCGAAGACTCTGCCGTCGGGCGATGTGATGCCCTCGATAGCGCAGACGGAATCGTTGGGGTTGAAGTGTATATCATTTGAAGCGTTGCCGTCAAGATCAACATACTGCGTGGCTATCTGTCCGTTCGCGGCGAGCTTGGCTATGAGCTCGCCGCTTGCGAGGAAACGGCCCTCGCCGTGCGAGATCGGCACGGAATATATGTCACCGACCTGAGTCAGCGCGAGCCACGGCGATTTGTTCGAAGAAATGCGGGTGCGCACTATTCGCGACTGGTGGCGCGCGATGGTGTTGAAGGTGAGCGTCGGGCAATTTTCGTCCGTGTCGATTATCTTGCCGTAGGGGACGAGTCCGAGCTTTATCAGCGCCTGGAAGCCGTTGCAGATTCCGCACATGAGTCCGTCCCTGTTTTCAAGCAGGTCGGTGACGCCCTCTTTTATCGCGCATTTCTGAAGAATGCCGTGATAAACTTTCCGCTGCCGTCCGGCTCGTCGCGCCGGAGAAGCCGCCGGGGATAAATATCATCTGCGAGGAGCGAAGCTCGTCCGCGAATTTTTCGACGCTGCGGCTGATGCCGTCCGCGCTGAGGTTGTTTATAACAATTATCTCCGGCTCTGCGCCCGCGTCGCGGACTGCCTTTGCGCTGTCGTATTCGCAGTTCGTACCGGGGAACGCCGGAATGAGCACGCGCGGCTTTGCAACTTTTATTGCCGGGGCTTTGCGCTCTGTCGTCTCATATGAGAAGTTCTCCGCGCCCTTGCCGGCGTTTTTGATATTGCAGCTGTAGACGCTTTCGAGCTTGTTCTCGTATATTCCGAGAAGCTTCGAAAGAGCGATGCTCTCGCCGTTAAGGCTGATGCAGCCGCTGTCGTTTGTGTGACCGAGAAGCGTGCCAGTTTCTTCTGCGCCGTCCGCGAGTTCGAGAATGAAGCCCGCGTAGCTGAGCCCGAATATCTTTTCGAGCGTGATATCTTTGCTGTATTCAAAGCCGATGCCGTTGCCGAACGCCATCTTCATGACCGCCTCCGCTATGCCGCCCATGCCGGGGGTGTAGCAGGCAACCGCCTTGCCCGAGCGCAGAAGCCCGGTAACTTGGGAGAACACATCTATTAGCGAGTCGGTCTTCGGCAGACCGTTTTCGTCTTTCTCCGGCGCGATGAAAACAACCTTGTGACCCGCCGATTTGAACTCTGGCGAGACTATTGAAGAGGTCTTTTCCGTTGCCACGGCGAACGAGACGAGGGTCGGCGGGACATCGAGATTTTCAAACGAGCCGCTCATCGAGTCCTTACCGCCTATCGAGCCGATTCCGAGCTCCATCTGCGCCTTGAATGCACCGAGAAGTGCCGCCAAAGGCTGACCCCAGCGCTTGCCGTCCCTGCCGGGGCGCTCAAAATATTCCTGGAATGTGAGATAAACATCCTTGAACTCTGCGCCCGAGGCGATGAGCTTGCAGACCGACTCTATAACCGCAAGATATGCGCCGTGATAAGGGCTCTGCTCGGTTATAAACGGATTGTAGCCGAACGCCATGAGCGAGCAGTCGTCGGTGTGCTTCTTCTCGACGGATATTTTCTGCACCATCGCCTGAATGGGAGTCAGCTGATTCTTGCCGCCGAACGGCATGAGCACCGTGCCCGCGCCTATTGTCGAATCGAAACGCTCGGAAAGTCCGCGCTTCGAGCAGATGTTGAGGTCGGATGCAAGCGCCGAGTAATTCTCCGCAAACGAGCCGGAGATTTCCTTTTCTTTGAGTGCGGGAGCCTCGGGGGTGATGTCTATATGCTTGTCGGCGCCGTTGGAATTCAAAAATTCGCGGCTGATATCAACAATTTTCTTGCCGTTCCAGTTCATGACGAGCCTCGGCTCAGCCTGAACTTTCGCCACGGGCACTGCCTGGAGATTTTCTTTATTAGCCAGCGCGAGGAAAGCGTCAACATTGTGCGGCTCGACAACGACCGCCATGCGCTCCTGGCTCTCGCTTATCGCAAGCTCCGTGCCGTCGAGACCCTCGTATTTTTTCGGCACTGCGTTGAGGTCTATCTCAAGTCCGTCCGCAAGCTCGCCTATAGCAACCGATACGCCGCCCGCGCCGAAGTCGTTGCAGCGTTTTATCATCAGGCAGGCTTCTTTGTTTCTGAAAAGTCTCTGGAGCTTTCTCTCCTCGGGAGCGTTGCCCTTCTGAACTTCCGCGCCGCAGCTTTCGAGCGATTCGACGGTGTGGGACTTCGAGGAGCCGGTAGCTCCGCCGCAGCCGTCGCGTCCGGTCGAGCCGCCGAGCAGGATGACAATGTCTCCGGGAGCGGGAACTTCGCGGCGCACATTCTCTGCGGGAGTCGCCGCGATGACTGCGCCTATCTCCATTCTCTTTGCCGCATAGCCGGGGTGATATATCTCGTCGACTATGCCCGTCGCGAGACCTATCTGGTTGCCGTATGACGAATAGCCCGCCGCCGCGGTAGTGACGATTTTTCTCTGCGGCAGCTTGCCCTTTATCGTCTCGTCAATGGGTTTTAGCGGGTCGCCGCGCCGGTGACGCGCATCGCGCCGTAGACATACGAGCGCCCCGAGAGCGGGTCGCGGATAGCACCGCCTATGCAGGTCGCCGCGCCGCCGAAAGGCTCGATTTCTGTCGGGTGGTTGTGCGTCTCGTTTTTGAAGAGCAGGAGCCACGGCTCGGTTACGCCGTCGACCTCGACATCGATTTTCACCGTGCAGGCGTTTATCTCCTCGGACTCGTCGAGACGGTCGAGCTTGCCGTGCTTCTTGAGATATTTGACCGCTATAGTCGCAAGATCCATAAGGCATATCGGCTTTGTGCGGCCTAATTCTTTTCTGACCGCAAGATATTCATCGTAGGTCTTTTGCAGCAGCTCGTCCTCAAACTTCACGCTGTCTATGACAGTAAGGAAAGTAGTGTGGCGGCAGTGATCGGACCAGTAGGTGTCGATCATGCGAATCTCGGTTATCGTCGGGTCGCGGTGCTCGGATTTGAAATAATCCTGACAGAACGCAATGTCGTCCGCGTCCATGGCGAGACCGTATTTTTTGACGAAGTCCTCAAGCCCCGCCCTGTCAAGCTCGATGAAGCCGTCGAGAGTTCTGACTTCGGTCGGGATATCGTATTTCACGGCGAGCGTCTCGGGCTTTTCGAGACTCGCCTCGCGTGCCTCGACGGGGTTGATGACATATTTCTTTATCCTCTGCGCGTCGGCGTCGGTGATGTCGCCGATGAGGATGTATATTTTCGCCGTGCGTATCAGCGGGCGCTCGCCCTGCGAGATTATCTGTATGCACTGAGCCGCAGAGTCGGCGCGCTGGTCGAACTGACCGGGCAGGAATTCGACGGCAAAGCACTTGCCGTTTATCTCGATGCTGTCCGATACAATGTCGAGCTGGGGCTCGGAGAACACGGTGCGCTTTGCGTAGTCAAAAAGTTCGGACGTGATATTCTCCGCATCGTAGCGGTTGATAACGCGCACATCTTTAAGATTTTTTATCCCGAGCAGGTCGTTCGCTTCGCTGAGCAGGGACTTTGCCTCCTGCGCGAGCTCCTTTTTCTTTTCGACGAATACTCTGTATACCATTTATTTTTCCTCCTTGCGGCGAGCGCTTTCGCGCCGATGTCGTGCCTGTAGAAGCGTTTTCAAAATGAATTTTTTCTGCCTTTTCGTATGCCGAGCTATTGCCTCCCGAAGCGTATCTTCGACCGCCGTCACGCCGAGAACTCTGCCGCCGCTCTCACGAGCTTGCCGTTTTTCTCGGCGGCACCCGCGACATATACGCTGTCTCGAATCTCGTCCGGGATATCTATTTCATAGCCCTTTTCGTATGCGACGGGATAGCCTTTTGACGCCATGATGACGCAGCAGGCGTTCCCGTTTGAAAATTCAACGGGAGTTTCTGAGAGTGTGCCGTTTGTCACCGCCTGCATAACGGTGAGCAGATCGCTCTTTAGCAGCGGGAGCACGACCTGAGTCTCCGGGTCGCCGAAGCGGCAGTTATATTCAATGACTTTAGGACCGTTTTCGGTCAGCATGAGTCCGAAATAAAGGCAGCCTTTGAAGTTCTGCCCTCCGCGTTCATCGCGCTTACCGTCGGCAGGAATATCTCTTTCATGCACCTGTCGGCAATCTCTTTTGTGTAATACGGGTTTGGCGCAACGGTGCCCATGCCGCCGGTGTTGAGACCTTCGTCGTTGTCGAGCGCGCGCTTGTGATCCATCGACGATATCATGGGGACTACGGTCTTGCCGTCCGTGAACGAGAGCACCGAGACCTCGGGACCCGTCAGAAATTCTTCGATAACGATGCTGTCTCCGCTCTTGCCGAATTTCTTGTCGCGCATGATTTCAACGACCGCTTCTTTTGCTTCGTCGCGCGTTGCGGCGATTATAACGCCCTTGCCGAGCGCGAGACCGTCCGCCTTTATAACAGTCGGAATGGGTGCTGAATCGAGATAGGCGAGCGCGTCCTCCGCGCTGTCAAAAACTTCGTACTGTGCGGTGGGTATGCCGTATTTTTTCATCAGGTTCTTTGAAAAAACCTTGCTGCCCTCGATTATCGCCGCGTTTTTGCGCGGACCGAAGCAGGGAATGCCGAGGCTCTTGAGCCTGTCGACGCAGCCGAGCACGAGCGGATCGTCCGGCGTGACAACGGCGTAGTCTA
>ENA-OQCP01000153-OQCP01000153.1-human-gut-metagenome-genome-assembly--contig:-NODE-153-length-28288-cov-2.609708_pt1 | contig 28288 bp, 31 predicted proteins | sample MGYA00242760_ERZ504583 | MGnify/ENA primary metagenome ERZ504583 (study PRJEB26092, sample SAMD00036308) | human gut metagenome | host: Homo sapiens | study: EMG produced TPA metagenomics assembly of...
CACATAGGAGTTTCCTAATATCAAACGCACAAATCGGGTCTCCGGCAGCGGATACCACTCCTATCAATGCGCTGACCACAAATATAATGAAGGAAGCCACCAGCTCACGGCGTGCATCGTGCATGGCCGAAGGCACTTCACGGGTCCAGTAGGTGATAATTCTTGACCATTTCTCGCGCTTGTTTCTATAAATGCGGTTGTGCAATGCCGAGGCAAGATTGTTCAGATAGATAGTGATGCGGGAAGCGGGGAAATGCGTTTGGGCAAAAGCCAGATCTGCCGTAAGCTCCGTATATGCGTCGGCAAGTTCATCGGGAGACAGACTTTCCGCCTGCTCCACCATTGTTTCTGCTCGTTTCCATTTTTCGATGTTCTGCCGGATAAACGTCACTTCTTTCATACCCCATGACTATTTCAGAGAAGTTTTGTCTGAAATAGGTAACAAAAATAAGAGAATAATGATATATTTGCAATGAAATACTAAAAATGTTTTATCAGGAATGGCAGAATCTACAATTATCACCGGACAATTTGTCCGCATCAGTCAAACGCCTGCCAGTATCGGTGAGCGGCTCATTGCACTGGCCATAGATTATATTCTGCTCGGATTCTATGTATTTTCTACTTTGGCCTTGTTTTCACGGATTCATCTACCCTCTGATTTCACGATGCTTTTCTTTTTTACCATTGTCTACCTGCCAGTCTTGCTTTATGCATTTCTCTGCGAAATGTTCAACCAGGGACAAAGTTTCGGCAAGCGGCTGATGAACATTCGTGTCGTAAAGGCAGACGGCTCCACGCCCGGCATAGGCTCGTACCTGCTCCGATGGCTTCTCTTCCCTATCGACGGACCGGTGACCGGTGGTCTGGGACTTCTGGTCGTCCTTTTGACCAAAAACAGCCAGCGAATGGGAGACCTTGCCGCCGGCACCATGGTAATCAAGGAAAAGAATTACCGCAAGATACACGTCAGCCTCGATGAGTTCGACTACCTGACCAAAGACTACCGACCTACCTATCCACAAGCTTCCGACTTGTCATTGGAGCAAATCAACGTCATTACCCGGGCCCTGCAATCGGGTAAAAAAGACCGTACACGCCGCATTGCCTCCCTTGCGAAAAAAGTGCAGGAACTTCTCTCCATCACTCCTCATGACAGTAACCCGGAAAACTTTCTTCAGACCATTCTCCGGGATTACCAGTATTATGCCTTGGAAGAAATTTAATACGAACTTCCAACAAAACCAAAGAAGTGTTAAGTCTTACGCTTATTTAAGATTCAAGCTGCATCTTTTTGGCTTTTCATTTGTTAATCAACCAGAAGGTCTTAACTAAATAACAAAGAACAATTATGAAACGAATCATTACATTAATCACACTGGTGTTGGTAAGTGCATCGACCTGATGTATGCACAGAGTAGCAGCGAAACACGCCAAGCAGAGCGTAAAGCCCAACGCGAAGCCCAGAAAGCACGCGAAAAAGCAGAAAATGAAAGGAACTATGCCATTGCCGTCCAGGCATTGAAAGAGGGCAAGTTTGTATTGGAAGCAGACCAGCTGGTGTTCAAGAGAGGACGGAGCGCATTTGTTTCATCGACAACAAACTTCGTTCTGATGGACGGTGAACACGCATCCGTACAAATAGCTGCCAACAATGCCCTTGCAGGCCCCAACGGAATAGGCGGCATCACAGTGGACGGCAGCAGAAAGGAAATGAAAATCACGACCGACAAAAAGGGAAACGTGAATTGCAGCTTCAGCGTACAAGGCATCGGAATATCCGCACAAGTGTATATCACACTGACCAACGGCGGCAATAATGCATCGGCAAGAATCAGCCCGAACTTCAATTCGAATACCCTGACGCTGAACGGAGTCTGGTCCATTGTCCCAGTCAAACGTTTACAAAGGGCGGGCTTTATAAAACACCCCTTTTGTCCGTACAAAGTATAAAGAAAAGAAGATATTCATATCGTGTTCGCAGGATACGAATATCGTGTAGACACGATATTAACAGAATGCGATACAAGGAATTAATAAACTGTTATACAGAATATTAATTCCTTGCATCGTACATAAAGGGAGCTAACAGAATGTGGACATTTATTCTTTTATCTGTTGACACGTTGGGCAATAATATACCGAACCACCCATATAAGCCTCTTTTATGATGGTACTGCCACAACGGAGACAAGGATTCTTCCATGTTTTGGCAGAAAGAATGGTTTTGTAACCTCCGGCGTTGCCATAAAGATCTGTTTGCGTATCGCGTCCGCCCTCGAACGTCATATCCACCAATGTTTCTTTTAGAGCATTAAAAAGAACGTCTTTCTGATTATCCGACAGAAGTAGCACTTTCTGTTTGGGATTTATCCGTGCATTGAACAGAATATCCTGCGTTACGCCGTTACCTACACCGGGAATACGCTGATTGGTTGCTAATAGAGCTTTAGCAGAGAGGGTCTTCTTTGCTTCGGCAACGAGTTTCTCAAATTCCGCTTCGGTGTATTTATCGCTCAACGGCGAAATGCTTTCCCGACTCAATTTATAGTACTTATTGTCGATATAGCTATCAGGATAAACATTGATAAAACCATACATTACAACCGTGAAGACAAGGAATGAATCATCATTAAACGTCAGCAACAACTGGTAATTGGCAGGAATCTTATCTCCCGCATTGTAATAACGGACACTGACTCCGTCGCCTATATTCATGATCACATTATCCGAAAGATTGAAATTGACAAACATGCCATATCCTTCGGATGAAAGGATGGTTTTGCCTACGAGCAGTTTACCATACTCCGACGGATTGCCGTTATAGAACGTAAACTTATGCGGTTTGGTGGCATTGAATACCTGCGTGATTGTTTTACCGCTCAAGGCGTTGTTCACTTGTTTGCTCAGGGTGATAACTTCGGGTAATTCCAACATATTATCTTACTTTTATTTTCGATAGGGATATATATTTCCGTTAATAACTCGTCAATAGCTAATCAATATCGTTCATTATTTTAACCGGACCACTTCCCCTATAATAGGCATCAACACGTTCAAAGAGTCTTTCTCTTTCAGATTCATGGCATTCTTCAACGGTTCGTCCCAGCGGTGTCTAGCCAAAGCATATTTGGAATGATGGACAGTCAGAATCTTTTCCGCATTCAAGTCCCTGGCCACTTGTCCCAAATATTGGGGCATGGTATGGATATATTTCCAATCTTCGTTATACTGCCCATTCTCCAATATGGCAAGGTCAATGCCAGGATATTGCTTGCCTATTTCGGCAAAATGCGTATCATATCCACTATCACCGCCCATATAAATCTTCTGCGAAGGGGTTTCGATAAGGAAAGAGGCCCATAGTGCCTGATTCGCTTTCAACGAGCGGCCCGAAAAATGCCGGGCGGGCAAGCAATGAAGCAGAAATCCCTTATCCAGTACAGTATCTTCAAACCAATCCAGCTCAACCAGGATGATTTCTCAAATCCCCAATACTCGAAATGTTCACCTACCCCCAAAGGACAGACCACCTTATCTACCCGATTTTTCAGCTGCATCACCGTTTCATAATCCAGATGATCCCAATGGTCATGTGATATCACCAGATAGTCAATCTCCGGCATATCGGCAGGCTTGTAGCATCCGCCCCCTTGAACGGCTTGTTTACAAACGAAACCGGAGAAGCCCCACAAAATACGGGGTCTACCAGTATACGCTTTCCGTCTATCTGGATAAAATAGGATGAATGTCCGAACCATACCAATACATTCTCGTCCTTGCTTATCTTGCTGAGGTCCGTCTTTATAACCGGAATCTCTTTTTCAGGACGTAAATCGGTTTCTTGCTTAAACAAGAATCCCCAGAAAGCTCCCAAACGTCCCTTTTGGGAAGTCATCATCATCGTACTGTGCAGATTCCGGAATTCTCCGTCTTTGTAATGAGGCGACTTCTTAATCCTCTCCAACCGTTCTCCTTGAGGAGCCCTCCCGAAACTCGCTGATTGACAAAAACGAATCCCACTATGACCGCAACAGCCACAATACCCACTATAATGCCAACTATCATACGTACTCTTTTCGTTTTTAATGAATTCATATTCAATGAGGCTACATTTACAGCTGCAAATATAGTCGAATTGTTATTAAATCACTATCTTCGCGCCCAATTTACGGAATCAATACAATAAAGAAATAAAAAGCCAACAAAGAAATGAACACACACAGTCTATGTTGCATCGGTTATATTACCCAAGATAAAGTCGTAACCCCTAAAAATACCATATATATGCCGGGAGCACCTCCTTCTACTTCGCACATGCCATCAAGCACTTGAATGCTAACGATTTTCTATTGGTAACAGCTTTGGCTGATACTGACATGGGCATTGTGGAAGACATTCGGAAAGAAGGTATTTCCGTCAAAGCCTTGCACAGCACACATTCCGTCTGTTTCGAGAATATTTATGGAGAAAATCAAAACGAACGTACACAACGTGTCACGGCAAAAGCAGACCCTTTCACCGTGGAAGGTTTGAAAGATACCGATGCACGGATTATCCACTTGGGCAGTCTGCTTGCCGACGACTTCTCTTTGGAGGTCATCAAGTTCTTGTCCGGAAAGGGACTCCTCTCGGTAGACGTGCAAGGATTTCTCCGCAAGGTGGAGAATGAAAAGGTGCTGGCCGTAGACTGGCCGGAAAAGAAAGAAGCATTGAAGTATATCCATATCCTGAAAGCCAACGAAGCTGAAATGGAAGTGCTGACCGGATGCAGTGAACCGCACGAAGCTGCATTGCTGATTGCAGACTGGGGCGTGAAGGAAGTGCTGCTGACCCTGGGAGATAAAGGTTCGCTGATTTATGCCCAAGGAGAATTCCACGAAATACCCGCCTACCCTGCCCTGCAGATTACAGATGCAACGGGATGCGGAGACACCTATATGGTAGGGTATCTGTATATGCGCAACAAAGGCGCATCCCACCGGGAAGCGGGATGTTTTGCCGCCGCCATGTGCACCATAAAACTACAATCACACGGGCCATTCTGCGGAACGGAGGAAGCGATAAACAATGTGATAAAAGGATAGAATAATAGGGTGATAGCGAGATGTATTTTATCAGCGCATTATCACCCTATCATTTTTCAGTACCCTTTCATTTATAATCCGAATTTCTTCAAATCATCTTCCACGCTGCCGATACCTGCAATATGGAACATATCAACCAGTACCTTGACGACATTTGGAGAAAGGAAAGCGGGCAATGTAGGTCCTAAGTGAATATCCTTCACACCGAGCTCAATAATGCCAATAATACAATAACTGCTTTCTGTTCGTACCACGCTATGTTGTAGACTATGGGAAGTTCATTAATGTCGTTCAACTGGAATACTTCTTTCAGCTTCATGCTATTACCGCCAGTGAATAGCTGTCATTGCACTGTCCGGCATCCAATACACGGGGAATGCCGTTGATGTCACCCAAACCAAGTTTATTATAGCGGTATTTGGCACAACCTGCGGTCAGGATAATGGTATCTTGCGGCAAGGCTTTGGCAATTCCGTGTAGTAGTCACGGCTCTTCATACGTCCGTCACAACCTGCCATTACGATAAAGCGGCGTATGGCCCCGGTCTTCACAGCATCTACCACCTTGTCTGCCAGTTGCAGCACCTGGTTATGGGCAAAACCGCCGATAATCTCTCCATGCTCTATCTCCACCGGAGGCTGGCATTGTTTGGCAATCTCTATAATTTCAGAAAAGTCTTTCCTACCTTCAGCATCCTTATCAATGTACTTGCAACCCGGATAGCCGGTAGAGTTGGTGGTAAACATACGTTCTTTATACACAGCATTTGCCAAAGGAGGAACGATGCAATTGGTGGTAAACAGAATCGGTCCGTTGAAGGAAGTGAATTCTTCGCGCTGTTTCCACCAGGCATTACCATAATTGCCTACAAAATGGGAATATTTCTTGAAAGCGGGGTAATAGTGGGCAGGCAGCATTTCACCATGTGTATAGACGTCTACTCCCGTGCCTTCAGTCTGTTTCAATAATTCTTCCATATCTTTCAAGTCATGGCCGCTGATCAAAATTCCCGGACGGTTCTTCACACCGATATTCACCTTTGTAATTTCAGGATTACCGTAAGTACCGGTATTGGCCGCATCCAATAGAGCCATTGTCTTTACTCCGAACTCACCGGCTTCGAGAACCAGCTTCACCCACTCCTCTGCCGATAGAGACTCAACCGCAATGGTAGCCAGTGCGCGTTGCATGAAAACATGAACCGTATCATCATTGAATCCCAGACGCATGGCATGCTCCAGATAGGCTGCCATACCTTTCAAGCCATAGACAAGCAATTCTTTCAACGAGCGGAGGTCTTCATCTTGTTCACGCAGAACACCTACTGTCTTCGCTTTTTCGGCATAGTCATCACGCGTTCCCTGCCAAGTCAGTTCATCTACTTTGGGTAAGAGCACTTTGTTATGCTTGGCCTCTTGAATCAATCCATTACGCATGGTGATTCCTTTATCTACCCGCTTCAAGATGCTTTCATCATCGAAATTTGCATTCGTAATAGTGCAGAACAGAGCATCCGTCACAAAGATATTCACTTCTTCGGAGACCGGACAATCTGCCTTGCGCAAAACATCGGCAACGACAGAGACACCTCTAACCACAAACAGCAACAAGTCCATAGCTTGAGCCGTATGACTTTCTTTTCCACATACACCTTTCAGTATACAGCCGGTTCCTTTGGCTGTCTCCTGACATTGATAACAAAACATGTTCGGTTCCATATTCTTATTCATTTAAAAGTTTACATCATCTTTCCATAAGATAAGCGGCACTCAGCAATAAAAATAAGCAAGCTTATTTTCTATTACTTTCGGTTTGCATTATCTTTGTGCAAAGATGAGAGTTCTACAACGCGAAAACTGTCACGAATGTTACATCGAATCACAAAAAAGTAAAAAAGAGAATGGAAATCCATACATTATTGAAAATGCCTCCTTTTCAAGGTATAACAGAAGAAGAATTATTATCCCTCATCCTGGCACCCGAACATGCACGCAGGCAATACAAACCTGCTGACTTTATTGCCATACAGGGAGAAGCATACCGTTCTCTATTCATATTGTGCTGCGGCAGTGTGCGTACCCAAATGGTCAGTGCAGAGGGAAAGCAACTCACCATAGAAACGCTGAAAGCCCCGCAACTACTTGCCCCGGCTTTTGTCTTTGCCTCCGAAAACCGCTTCCCGGTAAATATCGAAGCAAAAGAGAAATGTGAGATACTCATCATAAACAAGAATGTTTTCCTGGAGTTCCTGCATCGACACCCCACTGTGATGCGCAACTTTCTGCAACTGGTATCGGACAGAACTCTGTTCCTCTCCAAAAAGCTGAATGCCTTTGCCCTGCAAAGCCTGAAATCGCGCATACTGAACTATCTACGCATGCATGGCACGATACTCAACCAGCAGGAAGTGGCACAAATACTGGGAGTGGCGCGTCCCTCGCTGGCACGTGCCTTATCGGAGCTGGCAAGCGAAGGATGCATCCGGATAGAAGAGAAGGAAATGCGGATAAATGAAATCTCCGCCCAAAAGTATTTATAAAAAAACGCCCACAAAACACGCACGCCTGCGCATCTTGCGGACATCTTCATCCTTTTATAAAACTGCCTGCTTTTTCTAAGCAACTTTCTTTAATTGCATGTTCGCTTTCCTACTGCCTTTCCGCCCCAATCTGCGAATCCAAAGATAATAGCCCGTCAGCGGCAAACTTGCACCTGTCAAAGCGGCAAGGAAACTCAATATGCGAGTGGCGAGTCCTCCCCAACTGCCTACATGAACGGAGAATATCCAGCCTCGGATTTTCCCTGAAATGTCGGTATCTTTATATAAGGTAGTCCCGGTGATTTCACCGCTACGGAGATTGAACGTATAGCGGTCGGCAGCACGCTGGTTGCCCAACCGATTGAAAGATACCGTAGCAGAGCCTTTGGATACGGTTATCTGCCTATAATCAGGATTGAGTTCCTTCAGTTCTTCGTAAACCTTCTGCCAGTTTGCAAAGGGAGAGAAGGGCTTTCTTTCACGATTCTCAGTTCCCGGTCTGCCATCAGACGACCTTGTCCCCCATCTCCTCCGTGGGCAGCAGTTTGTGCCGGAGCACCGTGTCCCCCACCTCCATGCGCAGTTTCCACTCCGAAGACCTTGTAGAAACCGGTACGATACCAGGAGAAAGACCATGTCAATCCCGTAAGCGCCATTGCCAGCAGAAAAATCAGCGTGTACATACCGCCTGCCACATGCAGGTCGTAACAGAACCGGCGCCAACCTTTACCGGCAACAATCTTCAGACTGTTCTTTAAAGCCTTTTTTGTACGGGGCCACCAGATGACAACGCCTGACAGCAGCACAAAGACAAGCATCAGTGTGGCAGTGCCCACAATCATTTTCCCCCAGAAGATACTTCCATCGGGCTTCATGCTGTCCAACAGCCAGCGGTGCAGGCGGAACATGGTCATGAAAAACGGCGCACGCTCATACCGGCCTTCACCTCACCCGTGTACTGGTCCACATAGACGGAGGCACGACGAGGTTTGGAAAGATTCACCTGCCAGGCACGTTCCGGATTGGACGATGCAGTGATACCCGTCACAGAGACACTATCCGGCAAAGTAGCGGCTACTTTTTCGGCCAACCGGCTCATGGGAAGCGGTGCCGGTCCGGCTTTTTCTACATAGTAGAGGTCGCGGCGGCAAAGCTCCATCACTTCCGTCTCGAATACCAGCATGGCACCGGAGAAGCAGATAAGGGTAATCAACAGTCCGAAGGGGACTGAAAGCCATAAATGTATCTTACTGAAAATTTTCTTCATAAGTATGTTCTCTTATTCATTTCATATCAGAACCTTTATTCCAGTTTACCTACACCGTTCAGTTGGGTTGCATTGACCACCAGCCCTTTGGTAGCCGTTGCATTGGCAGGGTCTACCTTATAGATGGCAGGATAGCCGGAAGAGGTAGTGACTGCCACATATGCGTTGCCATTTTCCATGTACGGGGTATTACCAAAGCCAGAGACATCGCTTGGAAGGCCGTTCACATAAGTCAAAGCTCCAGTGGAGGCATTGAAGACGGCAAGTTGGTTGGCAACCTTGTCTGATGCCGTAATTGCCTTATCATACATCAGCAGCAGGAAATAATTACCTGAAATATACCAAGTCCGCAAGAAAGAGGCGCCATTGGCTTTCTCTTCAAGATTATAGTAATAAGCGGCATCAAATTCTTCTGCTTTGGTATCGATGCGTACAACTCCAGCAGGCAATGTAGTCTGCTGACGCGAATCACTCATGGTCTTGGCATAGCTCGGAGAAAATACATATACATAGCCGTCGTCGGCAAGCCAGTTCATCTGGTAGTACTGTGAACGGTTACGTCCGGCAGCATAACTGATTTTGTCTGTAGTGATGACCTTATGAGAATTCAGTGTCTGATCACCAAAGATAGCGATATGGCATTCATTAGGATACTGGGTCCATTGCAATTCGTCCTTCTCATAGGCACCGCTACCCTGCCCGCCGGATTCTGTCTTTATTAAATCCTCATTACCGGAAAGCACCCACTTGTAGCTACCGTCTTCGTTCTTCTGCATGCAACCATACTGGCTAAGCCCCATGGGAATGGCTGCTGCATAAACCTTACTGCCCACTTGTTCTATACCGGCCAGTGTTACGTATTCACCATTTTCAAGGAAATTTTCGGCAAGAAATGGAGTATCCTTTGTTACCGAGTTCTTTGTATAAGTCTGTTTCTCGACATCCAGATAGGAAATCAAAAAAGATTGGGGAGTATATCCATTTGCATCATTCAGTTCCGTAGGGCCGTCGCCGGTAGAAGTCGTCATTATAAATTGGTCATAATAGCCGTAGGTAGTGAAACGATTGACGTTATACTCCTGGCTACGTTTTTCCAGTTCACCGTTTGTATTCATAATGAACGACTGGGTAGTGCCTGCATTTCCCTGGTGATAGTTCAAGGCATACAGATATTTGTTTCCGTAGAACACCCAGTAAGTAGCCCCATCGTTCACAAGGCCATTGCCGGCAGCAGTAATTTCACCGCTTTCCAGTGACTCGGCTGTCAGCAGGACAGGAACGGAGCTACCTGAAACTGTAGCCGTGGCAGCTATCACATAGTTACCCTTTGAACCGGAACCGGAGCCGGAACCCGGTTCGTCTGTGTCTGTACAAGAAATTAAAGCCATTCCGGTCATTGCCATTGCCAAGAGGCCGGACAAAAGATAATTCTTCTTCATTTGTTCTTCTTATTAATTACACCTATTAAAACCATTATATTTATTAATCACCAAAATGTACACGTACCTTGCCATAGAACGCACGCCCGGCTTTCTGAAGACTGAAATTGTCGTACAAATCCTCGTTCGTGAAGTTGCGGCATTCAAACGAGATATTATAGCGGCCATTCTTCAGACTATAGCTCAATGTCAGGTTATGGGAGAACTGGTCGGGTACCATGAAATCCTTGTTCTTGCTACCGATGGCCTGCGAATAGTAGGAGAAGCTGTGCATGTACTGGTTGTCGTAAGTCACGGACAGCATATTCCCTTTCTTCCAGAGGTCGCGCCAATAGAAGTTTACGTCAAAATCAGCAACTGATAGGGCACATTGGGAATGCGTGCCTTGTAACCGAGATTTTCCACAGAGTTGCCGGTACTGCCGATTTGCATCTTCTCATTGTCACGCACATTCATCTGCGTGAAGTTGCCGCCCACACTCAGCCAGCGTCCGAAGCCATAGCGTGCCGATACATTGTATCCCTTCGTCAGCACCTTGCCGTAGTTGGTATAAGTGGCCCCTTCTTTTCCTCCGCTCAAGTCCTGGATATTGCGCTGGATATAATCCTTCGTATTGCGGTATACCACACCGCCTTCCACGTAGACAGAATGTTTTCCAAAACTCCGGGAATAACTCAGGTTCAAGTTGATGTTGTCACTTTTCTCGGGACGGATGCCGATGTCTCCACTCTCCAGGTCTTCGTCACCAAACATCTCTTCGATAGTGGGCAGACGGTAAGCTTTTTCATAAGAGAGCTTCGCCTGCAAACCGGGCAGGATGAAGTAGGTTCCGGCAGCACATATCCCCAAGAGTCTACCGTACGGCTGGTGCGTACATAATTACTACCGGTATCATCCTCGGCCATAGGTCCTGCCACATACTGGCGGTAGTATTTGCCGAATGCCGAGAAGTTCCACTTTTCGGAAGGCATCAGGCGGTATGACAAACCGGAGATATTCTTGCGGGTCTGCTTGGCAATGGCATCCGTCTGTTCTTCCACCGCCAACAGTGAAGTATTATCACGCTGGAATGCACTCAACACATGATTGAAAGTCAGCATGTGGACTCTGGCAATGCGGTAATTCAAGGTCAATGTACGTTCCAATTGTCATTATCGGCACGGGAATACTGGCGGGACTGTTCGCCGGGACTGTTCAGCGGATGTTTCTCACCAAGCCAGTTGTATTCATAGCGGGCAGTATCCACATTCGTAGTGGCATTGCGATTGTAGTTGGCTGTCAACACCATATCCAGCCCCTTGATTATCAAGTTGCGTTTGCTGTATTCCATCGAAGGCATTAGTGAATGGCCGAAGCGGTGCTTTTCTCCGAAGACTGTCTTCTGGCGTACACCGGTCTGTATGTCCTTGTACATGTGCGAATAGGTGAAACCGAACATCAGCCGGTCTGCCCAACTTTTGTCCACAATACCCGCTTTGGCCACAATGGCTTCGTTGTGGTAAGTATCATTGAAACGCTTCACGCGCACCTTCTCACTTTCGTTGAAACTGCCCGTCTCAAAATCCTTTACCGGCGCATCTACATGATAATCGTTGTCCGAGTAGTTTTGAAAGGCATTGATTTCATAGCTGAAACCGTTCTTGAAAGTCTGTCCGAAGTTAACGTATGAGCGGTGGGTATTGAACGAGCCGTAAGAATAAGAAGCATCCAGGAACCAGTTCCGGCGTTTCTTGTTGGTAACAATATTGATGACACCGCCAATGGCATCCGTACCGAAGCCCACGGGAACTACACCTTTATATACCTCTATACGGTCGGCAAAGCTCACCGGAATATTGTTCAAGCTGAAGGAGCTTCCCACACCTTCCTGCGGCACACCGTCAATGAACACCTTGACGTGCTTTCCGCTAAAACCGTCCAGCATCAACTGCATATCCGAACCTACCCCACCCGACTCACGGAGTTTCATGCCCGGAGCCTTGGTCAAGGCATCGCTCAGATTCTTCGTGGTGTTCTGGAGTTCCTTTGTATCGACTGCCACAGCATTGAATGCCGACCTCTTCACCCGGCTTACTCCGGTAGAAACGATAGTCACCTCGTCCAGCTGTTGCGTTTCGGGAGCGATGGTTATGTTCAGCTTCATCCGCTCATCATTGACCAGTTTCACCTTTTTCTCCACCTTTGTATACCTACGGCAGACACCACCAGCGTATAGTCGCCGGCAGGCGCCTTGATGTGATAGAGGCCTTCCTGATTCGTGGTTCCTCCATAACTCGTCCCTTTCAGATAAACAGTCGCAAAATCCACCGTTTCTTTTTCCGTAGAAATGATTCTACCGAAATCATCCCTCCTCTCCTCTGCGCATGTACAGACAGAGAAGCCAACAGAAGGAAAACAGCAGCGAGAATTTAAGTGTATATGCTTTCAATTTTATAATAATTATAATGTTGTTAGTAAACCGGTGCAAAGGTCATTATTAACAGCCAGCTGTGCAATCGCTTATTGTAGGTAATTATATGGAGTGGATTTATCGTATATATCATATTACGCAATCACCATTGATGGGTATTATCAATAATAAATCTAAAAAAAGAGGAGCCGGGAAATGAAAAACCCCTATTTATAGGTATTGCCCAATATGCCTTTTTGTACGACCTTTGCTGCAAATTAAAACAAGACAACGGACAATAAATTATTAAAGTTTAAGTATGAAAATTGAAAAGATTGTAGCCCGTGAAATCCTTGATTCACGCGGCAATCCCACAGTAGAAGTGGACGTTATTCTGGAATGTGGTGTTATGGGACGCGCAGCAGTGCCTTCCGGTGCTTCTACCGGCGAGCACGAAGCGCTGGAACTTCGCGATGGCGACAAGCAACGCTACGGTGGTAAAGGTACACTAAAAGCAGTAGAAAACGTCAACAAGATAATCGCACCGGCACTGATTGGCTGGTCGTCACTGGAACAGCGTACCATCGACCACAAGATGCTTGAGTTGGACGGCACGCCTACCAAATCCAAGCTGGGTGCCAATGCCATTCTAGGTGTCTCACTGGCAGTAGCCAAAGCCGCCGCCAATTATCTCGATATACCTTTATACAGATATATCGGTGGAGTAAATACCTACGTAATGCCGGTCCCGATGATGAATATCATCAATGGAGGTTCACACAGCGACGCTCCTATCGCTTTCCAAGAATTTATGATTCGGCCGGTAGGCGCCTCTTCCTTCCGTGAAGGCCTGCGCATGGGAGCCGAAGTATTCCACGCCTTGAAAAAAGTGTTGCACGACCGCGGCCTCAGCACTGCCGTAGGTGACGAAGGCGGTTTTGCACCGGCACTGGCAGGAACAGAAGATGCGCTGGACTCCATCATGAGCGCCATCAAGGCTGCCGGCTACGAACCGGGCAAGGATGTGAAAATCGGTATGGACTGTGCCTCATCCGAGTTCTTTAAGAACGGTATCTATGACTACTCCATCTTTGAAGGCGAAAATGGTAAAAAACGTACTGCCGACGAACAAATAGCTTACTTGGAAGATTTGATTAATAACTACCCGATTGACTCCATCGAGGATGGCATGAGCGAAAACGACTGGGAAGGCTGGAAGAAGTTGACCGAACGCATCGGCAACCGTTGCCAGCTGGTTGGCGACGACCTGTTCGTGACTAATGTGGAATTCCTTGAAAAAGGCATTGCCATGGCTGCGCCAATTCCATCCTTATCAAAGTCAATCAAATCGGTTCACTCAGTGAAACGCTGGATGCTATCGAAATGGCACACCGCCACGGTTATACACAGTGACTTCTCACCGTTCCGGCGAAACCGAGGACGCCACCATTGCAGACATTGCCGTTGCCACCAACAGCGGACAAATCAAGACCGGTTCTCTGAGCCGCTCCGACCGCATGGCGAAGTACAACCAACTGTTGCGCATCGAAGAAGAACTGGGTAACCTTGCTGTCTATGGCTACAAAAGAATAAAATAACCCTTTGTAGTGAATAAGTCATAAAGAGGGAATAGCGTCTTTGGGAAAAGGCGCTATTTTTATTAAAGAATCGTCTATATCTTTGCAAAAGTCATCCCCTACTATCCTCTATAGGACAGATTGTTTCCAAGATGGTAGCAGGTTAATGTTTCATTGACTAAAGACTATTCGTCCGACAGTCGTTACATTATCGTCCGACATATGTTTAATTATCGTCCGATAGCTGTTGGACGATAATTAAACATATGTCGGACGAATAGTTTTTAGTAAGCAAGAATATAAAATATAGCGGCGCAACAATCATTTGCTCCCAAAGCTTCCCTTTATTATTTACGGAGGCCTTCAAAAACAGTCCTCATTCACGGTTCATCAAACGATGCTCCGCCATCTGCTCGAACTTCGTGCCGGGACGTCCGTAATTGGCATACGGATAAATGGAGATGCCTCCGCGCGGGGTGAAGATACCCGTCACCTCAATATACTTAGGGTTCATCAAATGAATGAGGTCTTTCATTATGATGTTCACGCAATCCTCGTGGAAAGCACCATGATTGCGGAAGCTGAACAAGTAGAGTTTCAAACTCTTGCTCTCTACCATCTTGACATCGGGGATATAGCAAATACGGATTTCCGCAAAGTCCGGTTGCCCCGTGATGGGACAGAGGCTGGTGAATTCGGGGCAGTTGAAACGCACCCAGTAGTCATTGCCGGGATGCTTGTTATCAAATGCCTCCAATACTTCGGGGGCATAGTCCTGACGGTATTCTGTCTTTCTCCCAAAAGGGAAAGTTGGTCTTTCAATTCTGTCATAGCCATATATTTTTAGTGATACAAGTGTGCCTCATTTAGTAGAAGCCAAAAACTTTTCCAATCCTTCTCTGCGCAACGTGCATGCCGGGCAGTGTCCACAACCGTCTCCCGGGATACCGTTATAGCAAGTCAGCGTTTCGTGGCGTATAAGTTCGAGCACTCCAAGCTCGTCTGCCAGCGCCCAGGTCTCCGCTTTGTCAATCCACATCAGTGGTGTGTGCAGTACGAATTGCTCGTCCATAGCCAGGTTCAGCGTCACGTTAAGCGACTTGATGAAAGCATCCCGCAATCGGGATAACCGCTGAAATCGGTCTGCGACACCCCCGTCACAATATGACTAATCCCCCGCTCGCGGGCGTAGACGGCGGCTATACTCAGGAAAAACAGATTGCGTCCCGGCACAAAAGTATTCGGAAAGCTGTCTGCCGGCTTCTCCTGGTCCATCTCCATGCCGGCATCTGTCAATGAGTTACGTCCCAGCCGGCCGATAAAGGAAACATCCATTACTTCGAACTCCACACCTGCCTTACGGGCAATGGCCCTCGCCAAGTCCACTTCCTTCTGATGTTTCTGTCCATACAGAAAACTCAGCGCATACACTTTCTTAAATTCACGTTTTGCCCAAAAGAGGCAAGTGGTCGAGTCCTGCCCGCCACTGAATACCACCAAAGCAGTGTCCCTATTCATCTTGTTAAAAGCCTCTCCCCTTGCCCTCCCCCGTAGAGGGAAACAGAGAGGGCATTGCTAATTATTTGTTTGACATAATAACTGATTTCCCCTCACTACGGTAAGGGGCTTTAAATATCGCCTATTTTCCATACTTTATAGGAGATGCCTTCATCATAGACATCACTACCGTCTATCCGCTTAATAGCTTTTACCACACGGATAGTCACAGGCAGTATCAATACCTCGTACATGGACTTCAGCAGAATCTGGATACACATCATCACCAGCAACTCCCGCCATGCAATGATTCCTCCGAACGCCACCGGAAAGAATATCAACGAGTCTGCCGTCTCACCAACCACCGTCGACCAAATGGCACGTGCGGAGAAATTACGCCCGTTGCTTGCCAGTTTCATGCGGCTCATTACGTAGGCATTCAGAAAAGAGCCCACCAAGAATGCCGTCAGACTGGCTATGACAATACGGGGCGCCATTCCAAAAACGAAATTGAAATGCGCGGCACCATCCCAGAAAGGGGCGGCAGGCAACGCCACGGCTATCAGTCCCAGCATTACCACAAAAAAGTTCATGGCAAAACCGCTCCAGATAATCAGGCGGGCTTTACGAAAGCCCCAAACCTCGGCAATGCAATCGTTGATAATATAAGAAATCGGGAAGACCAGCAATCCGGCTGTTACGGTAATACCAAAAACCTGGATAACTTTAGTCTCAAGAAGATTGGCTGCAATCAGGCATACATTGAACAGAATGCCCAGCAACATAAAAGGTACAGATACTTTTTGTTTCATACTCCTGTTTTTTACGTGGTGTTCTAGAATACACGACCGCTATTCACGGCATCATACATTTTAAATCCGGTTGCAAAGGTACAACAAGTTTTGCAAATGAACAAACAACATATATTTTAACTAAAACTCAAGCAAGACAAAGCTCCTTTTTTTATTCGAAGTAATTACAGACAGTGCATATTTAGTTAACGAGACTTAAATAAGATTTCCCAAACCAAGAATATTATTTACAATAGTTTTAAAAAACATAAACCAATAGCATAAAAATCAATATATTAACTGATTTTAGCACAAAATCAAAAACATGCAACCAAGTTTGCTCTCAAACAAGATTTCATTCACGCAAATTTCTTAAGCAAATAAAATAATGGACAACATATTTTAATACATACGATTCTATATTTTAAATAATGAAAATTAGGATTATATTTGATAACAACAATCCGGAAGCTCTGGAAAGCACATTGATATTAACCAAGAATATACCATATTATATATAGTAACCTTAGAAAAACAATGAATGCCTATGATTTACCCGAAAGCCCCAAGACACTATTAGTGTCATCTTCTATTCAACCTATTTATTTTGAGATCCATTAGCTTAAACAAAAAACATCTATTATGAATGAAAATCGTAAACGAGGAACATCGAACAACAAAATCCTCACAGCAATTGCCATCGCCTCCCTATTTATAGGAAGCAGCAAAATCATGGCAATAGAGACCTACTCGGAAAATTCATTCGGAGTGACAGAACAGATGCAGGCACAAACAGCCCGCGGTATCATTGTCGACCAGAATGGAGAGCCTATCATCGGAGCAAGTATCTTGGAAAAAGGTACTACCAATGGAGTTACCACCGACTTATACGGTAAATTCTCGCTAAACGTAAAAAGAGGTGCCACCCTGGTCATTTCCTACATCGGTTATAAGACGCAGGAAGCCAAAGCAGATGCCAACATGAAAATCACCCTTACAGAAGATTCCGAACTACTGGATGAAGTAGTTGTTGTCGGTTACGGTGTACAGAAAAAGAAACTTGTCACCGGCGCCACTGTACAAGTGAAAGGAGAAGACATAGCCAAGCTGAACACTGTGGATGCCCTGGGCGCTTTGCAGAGCCAGTCACCGGGTGTCAACATCACGCAAAACAACGGCTTCCTGGGTTCGGGCTTTAAGGTGAATATCCGCGGTATCGGTACTACCGGAACCTTCTCCCCGCTTTATGTGGTAGATGGAGTTGCCAACGGTAGCATCGACGGACTGAACCGAGTGACATTGAATCTTTGGACGTCTTAAAGGATGCCGCTTCCGCCGCCATCTATGGTGCGCGTGCTGCCAACGGCGTTATCCTGATTACCACCAAACGAGGTAAAACCGGCGTTGCCGAAGTCAGTTACGACGGCTATGTCGGCGTGCAGAACCTCTACAAAATCCCTACTATCCTCAATGCCCAAGAGTACATGATGATGCAGGATGAAGGCCGTGTAATGGACGGATTGAGTCCGTACAACTGGGCGACCTATATTCCGGAAAGGGATTTGCAGGCCATACAGAACGGAACATGGAAAGGGACAAACTGGCTGAAGGAAGTACTGAATGAAGATGCATTGGTACAGAACCACGCAGTCAACATCACCGGAGGAACAGACCGTTCCAGATATGCCATAGGTATTTCATACACCAACCAAGAAGCCACCATGGGAGTTCCCGGCGAATTTCCTGAAATGAACCGGCTACAACTTCCGCGTCAACTCGGACCACGTAGTCATGAAAAAAGGCAATCTTGACTTCCTGAAAGTGGGCGAAACCATCAACTACAAATATTCGCAAACACAAGGTTCATTCGGAACCGGCGGCATTTATTGGAACGGAGTGCACAATATGCTCATCATGAGCCCGTTGATGCACCCTTACAATTCAGACGGAGACTACTACCTCTACGCAGACCAGGAAAAGGACAACTACAAATGGGATATCTCCAACGGAGCCAATAAAAACCCGATAGCTTATCTGGACTACTATATGAACCAGAACCTAAGCAAGTCCCATTACATGCAGAGCAGCTTCTATGCAGAACTGCAACCCATCAAGAACCTGCGTATCAAGAGCCAGTTCGGTTACATCATGGGAGCCTCCAGTTATCGTTCCTATTTGCCGAGATTCGATTATCTGAGTGCGTCACTCAACAACGCAGAAGACAAGGTTACCCAATCCATGTCTATGTATAACCGTTGGTCATGGGACAATACAGCCAACTACATCTTCAATATCGATGACCATAACATCGACGTCCTGGTAGGTCAGAGTATTGAAAAATGGGGTATGGGAGAAGAAATGAGCGGTTCAGCCATAGGCTCAAACTTCTATGACTTCAAGCACGCTTATTTGTCCAATGTTCCATTGACCGCCAACAGTGTGTCCTCCTTGACTGGCAAGCCTAACGGGGAAGGTTCCATCGCCTCCTTCTTCGGACGTATCAACTACAACTATCAAGAGAAATACATGGCTTCTGTCATCATGCGTGCGGACGGTTCCTCCACTTTTGCCCGCGGACACCGCTGGGGATACTTCCCTTCAGTATCCGCCGGATGGGTTATCAGCAACGAGTCCTTCATGTCAGGAATCAAATGGCTGGACTTCTTAAAGCTACGCGCTTCCTGGGGGCAAAACGGTAACTGTAATGTATCTACTTTCCAATATCTTTCACTGATAACTTCCAACAACGGATATGGCGGTTATACGTTCGGCGACTCCATGGACCTCATCAGTACCGGTTCATACGCCTACCGACTGACAACCCGGACCTTACCTGGGAAACACAGGAGCAATTGAATTTCGGTATCGATGCACGCTTCTTGAACAACCGCCTGGGCTTTGAATTCGACTGGTATAACAAAAATACCAGAGACTGGCTGGTTACGGCTCCGGTACTCTCTTCCTTCGGTGCCAATGCAGTGTCCGTCAATGGCGGTAATGTAAAAAACACGGGTATTGAAGTAGGACTCCACTGGAACGACAACATCGGAAAGGATTTCCAATATGGAGCCAACCTGACCCTTGCTCACAACAAGAATGAAGTGACCAAGATTGCCAACAAAGACGGAATCATCCACGGTAGCGGCAGCGTTCTGTGGGAAGGAGCCGAAGAGTGCTTCCGTGCTGAAGTAGGCAAACCCATCGGCTACTTCTACGGCTACAAGAGTAACGGCATATTCCAGAACCAGGAACAGATAGACAACTACAAAGGTCCGAAACTGAACGGCGACAAGACACAGCCGGGTGACGTAATCTGGGCAGACACCGACAATAGCGGTACGCTCGATGCCAATGACCGTACTATGATAGGTAACCCGAATCCCGACCTGACAATGGGACTTTCCCTGAATGCCAGCTGGAAGGCCATTGACTTCTCAATCACTACTTACGGCGCATTCGGCCAGCAGATTCTGAAGTGTTATCGTGACTTCTCCTCCTCACCCTTGAATAACTATACAGCAGAGATATTCCAACGCTGGCACGGCGAAGGTACGTCCAACAAGTTCCCGAGACTGTCCAGCGCTTCCAGCTCCAACTGGAACAGAGTATCAGACATTTATATCGAAGATGGAGACTATCTCAAGATAAAGAACATCACTGTGGGATTCGACTTCAAGAAAGCATTCAAGAAGTTACCGGTACAACAGCTGCGCCTATATCTGACCGCACAGAACCTCTTTACCTTCACCGGCTATTCCGGTATGGACCCGGAAATCGGTTACGGTGGCGACGATTATGGTTGGGCATCAGGCATCGACCTGGGCTACTACCCCAGTGCACGTACCTATATGATAGGCTTAAATGTAAAATTCTAATTAACCGAAGAAATTATGAAAAAGATATTATTCATAGCATCAGCAATACTGATTCTTCTTTCAGGATGCGAAAACTTCCTCGATTCGGAACTTCTGACCGAAAAGACAACCGCCAACTTCCCGGAGACAGAAAAGGATGCCCAAGAGATGGTGACGGCCATATACGCCCATCTGTTGTTTGAAAGTCCTGAAACCTCTTCCCAGTATTACATTGCCCAGTTGGCAGGTGACGACTGTCTGGGAGGCAACCTCTCCTACTCCAACAACTGTGCCACCAACTTCCTTATGTACAGTGGCAATCTGAATACATTTGCCGGCATCTGGACCGTTGCTACACCCTTATCAACCGTGCCAACAATGCCATCAACACAATGGAGAACGTGAAATCATGGTCCAGCGAGAGCGAACGCAACCGGCTTTTCGGTGAGTCCTACTTCCTGCGTGCCATGGCTTATTATGAGCTGGCACAAGTTTTTGGCGGAGTTCCTTTACGCACCACACTGGAAAGCACCAACCTGCCGCGTGCATCCGTAGACGAAATCTACGCCCAGATTGCAGCAGACTTGAAAAATGCTATCGAAATGATGCCCGCAAAGATTTATCCGAAAGGCTCAGACATGACCGGACACGCTACAAAATATGCCGCCGAAGCCATGATGGCACGTGTATTCCTTTTCTATACCGGACGCTACGAAAAAAACGAACTCCCCAACGGAACTACCAAAGAGGAGGTCATCTCTTGGATAGATGACTGTGTAAACAACTCCGGTCATAAACTGGTGTCCGACCAACGCAACATCTGGCCTACACCAACGATGCTACCGAAGACAATACCGAAGGGTTCCGTTACCAATACGTTATCAACCATAACCTGAAATGGGAAGGAAACAGTTCCGACGAAACTTTATTCGCCCAACAAACATAACCTGAAATCCGACTGGACTATACCTGGTTCTCCAACACATGCGCGCAATTCTATTCACCGTCTGCCGACAACTATTCCAACAAAGACAGTTATCCCTTCGGCACCGGTTGGGGAGCTGGCCCCGTATCTCCGGCTATGGTCAACGAATGGAAAGACTGGGCCGCCAAGCAGACCTATACGGACGGTTACAAGGAGGATCCCCGTCTGACCGGTTCCATATGGTCGTACAAAGCACTTGATCCGAATGTTGCCGGCAATGTGCTGATGGACTGCACCATGGACGAGGGTGAACCGGAATATACCGTATCCTATCGTTACTATGAACAAACCGGCTATTTCCAGAAAAAATACATCAATATCAATTCCTACAATGAAGGCAAAATCGAACCTTTCGGCAAGCAGATGTTCCCCGGAATATCTTCGCAGACATCCCAACAGCTACTCCAAATTGCCGACTTGATTCATATCCGTTTTGCCGACGTTCTGCTCATGCAGTCCGAGCTGAAGCAAGATGCTACGGGTCTGAACAAGGTACGTGCCGCTCCCACTTGGCTCCGGTGGCTACTCCCTGGAAGCCATCAAGCAGGAACGCCGCTGGGAACTTGCATTCGAGTCCATCCGCTGGTGGGATATCCTTCGCTGGTCGGGTCCTTCGCTTGAGGAAGCCGGTGACATACTCAACAAACAGACCGGGTTCAATATAATAAATGCCGCTACGGTGGTACCGATGGTCAAATTCGACTATAAGAAACGCCTACAGGCAACCCAAGGCTACTGGCCCATTCCGCAAGACGAAATCGACATCTCCAATGGAGTCCTTGAGCAGAATCCAGGCTGGGATGCATCTGCCCAGTTCTCGGATTGGAACAATATGTAAGAGTATTAACCTATAAATAAAGACAATATGAAAGTAACAAAAATATTGATAGCAATGCTTGCTTCAGCCTTCATCGTTACTGCATGCGATCCTATCGAAGACGAAGACTTGCGAGACAAATATGTGACTGATGCCGGTACACCCATAACCAAAGAGGCATTACAAGCCGCCATATCCATTACCCAACCCTTCCCCAACCAAGACGGAGTAGTGGAAGGCGACCAGTATATAGCCCTGAAAAACTCCCGCCCGGACATTGGCGGTTCATGGCACATAGAATGGGGGGGCGAAGGAAGTAAACAAAGTAAGACTCTGGTCACGGACAACGCTACGGTCATCATGGAGTCCAATGCGGACTATTCCATCTACTATATGGCATTTCCGCCAATCAGATTATCAAGACAGATCCGGTTGTAGTGACTGTGACCAATGTATTCGACGATTGGTCCACTTACTTCACCGGTGCAACCGACAAGAGTGACAAATCTGCCAAGAAGACCTGGAAATTCCGTGAAGTCAGCTGGGGTTCCGTCTGCAATATGGGGCTCATGGAGGCTGGAAATATACCAGTGCAGGCTATACTCCCGAATCAAATTTTGCCTGGTGGGCCAATGTCACTGCCGCCGAAGCGGGAGACCAGTCCATGGTATTCGAATTCGACGGAAACAAGATGAAAACCTATGATGCCAGCGGAAACCTGAAGGCAGAAGGTACTTTCTCCTTCACACACGAAAAACCGGAAGACGGAGTACTGGGTGACTGATAACGAGCATCCCCACCATCGGAGGGAATTATGACGACAACGGACAAAGCGTAGGCAGCAACAAATTCTGGCTGCTGACACTGGATGAGAACTATATCACAATCTATCATCCCGGCAAGTATAGCGGTGGTGTGGATTGGGACGACAGCGCTGGTATGCTTACTTCAAGACTGAAGCAGGAACCGATTCTGAATAATATGCACTCTCTATGAAAAGGAAACTGCTATTTATAATAGCTACTGTCTTTCTAGTAGCCGCATGTCACAATGACGACTACATGCCCGGACTGCCAGCTCCGGGAAATGAAGACAACGAGACCGAAATGGCCGAGCAGGTTGCAGGCCGGGTTGCATTGGGCTACGTCACTTATTATGGCACATCCATACCCGATGCCAAATACCTGACCCACATAAACTACGCTTTTGCAGAATTATATGTTAAAAACGGAATTTATGAAAAGTTTGGCCTGCAAGGTGATAAATCCCGTTTTGATAAGGTAAAGAAAATAAAGAGCCAGTATCCACATGTGAAGATATTACTCTCTTTTACCAATAGCGTTTCCAATACTGACAATTCCCAGGACGGAGGTTTCTCCGCCCTGGCGAAGAGTCCGGAAATGCGCAAGCAATTCGCACAAGACTGCAAAGCCTTTGTTTCGAGTGAGGGCATAGACGGTATTGACATTGACTGGGAATTTCCCGGTATGACCTTCGGCAGCAATGCCTATGACGAGTTGGTAGATGTGGAAAACTTCACCCTATTGATGAAAGACCTGCGTGCAGCGTTGGGGCAGTCCACCCTATTGACCTATGCAGGTTATTGCATGGACAAGCGTCCCCAAGGCGAAGGCTATAAATATATTGATGTAAAGGCCGTAGACCCGTATGTAGATTTCGTCAATATCATGGCCTATGATCTGGTTGGTGCCCCCCAGCATCAATCAGCATTGAACAAGCCTAGTAATTACTGGGACTGCCAGCGTTCCGTAGACGAATACCTGAATGCAGGTGTAGCTGCCAACAAATTAGTATTGGGGATTCCATTCTATGGAAGGGCAGATTTCAATTCCGGAGGCAGTATCAATTATCGGGATATTCTCAACTTGAGCAAAGACGACGGCTATGTCATCGATAATTGGGATGCCGAAGGCAATGTCCCCTATGTCACCAAAAACGGCAGTTTCTACTGTGGCTACGACAATCCCCGCAGTATTGCCGCCAAAGGTGAATGGATATTAAAAAACGGCATGAAAGGCATGATGTTCTGGGATTATGAAGGTGACGACACCATGGGAACCCTACGCAAAGCGCTATGGAATGCCGTCATGAAAAAATAAGTAACTTAACACACATCCTCAGGAGTTATTCCGGAAATTAGGGTAAGGGTAATTTTGCATACGATCTTCATTCAAGGCAAGAATACTGACGGAATAACCTCCTTTCCTCCTCCAAGACTACAAAACCTTTTTCATTTAAGTTGTTGAAAGCACATTCATCAAAACCTAACTTAAATGAAAACAATCTTAAAAGCAATGTTTCTGTTGTGCGTAGCCGGACTTCCCTTGTCCACTATCCATGCACAAAAAAAAAGAGATTATCGATGACGAAGCCCCCAACGGCATTGTCATAGTTACTATCGACAAAGCGGGCGACGAGATATCCGCATCATGAATGAGTCACAATTGCCTTACATCCATGACCCGAAAGCTCCCCGCTTCTTATTGATGGACAAACAAGGCAAATTCGCCCTGGGTATCGGAGGGTATGTCCGTGCCACCGGCGAGTATGATTTTGGAGGTATTGTGGATGATATTGACTTTGTTCCTGCCAACATTCCAAGCATTAGTAAAATCAAAAATCAATTTCAAATGGATGCCAGTACGGCCACTATCTTTCTGAAATTAGTCGGACACACCCGGCTATTGGGTGACTTCACAGTCTATACAGCCGGAAATTTCCGAGGAGGAGACAAAACATTCCAGCTACGGAATGCTTATATGTCATTCCGAAATATAACGGTGGGATATACTTACGGCGGTTTCATGGACTTAGGCGCCCTCCCCTCCACCATTGACTTCCAGGGGCCCAACGGTGCCACGTTCTACCGCGCTACACAATTGTCATATACTTATAAAGGGCTGAAAGACTTTCGTTTCCAAGCTTCCATCGAGGCGCCTGCCGTTGACGGCACAACAAGCAGCCAATTCGAAATTGCCCAGCAACGCATGCCGGACTTCACAGCTTCGGCACAATACAGTTGGAACAGCAGCAGTCATCTGCGTGTAGGAGGTATCATCCGCAGCATGACATATACCAGCACGGAAAGGGACAAGGCTTCCAGCGTCACCGGATACGGTGTACAAGCCTCAACGACCTTTAACCTCGGTAAAAAATGGCAGGCATTCGGACAAATCAACTATGGTAAAGGTATCGGGCAATACCTGAATGACATCAGTAATCTGAACGTCGATATTGTCCCCAATCCCGAAAAGGAAGGCAAAATGCAGGCATTGCCCATGCTGGGCTGGTATGCAGGTCTACAATATAACATTTCTCCAAAGATATTCCTTTCAAGCACTTACAGCATGTCCCGCCTTTACTCTGAAGACGGTTATCCCAACGACCTGCCAAGTACCTACCGCTACGGACAGTATTTCGTAGCCAACGTATTCTGGAACGTAACCCCGAACATGCAGGTAGGCGCTGAATATCTGCGTGGCTGGCGCACCAACTTCGACAATTCCACCAACCATGCCAACCGTATGAACCTGCTTGTACAGTATTCTTTCTAATCCAATATAAAATAAGAAAGAAGAGGCTGTGTCAAAATGCTGACACAGCCTTTTTTTATGCGCAAAGCCCAGACTTCTCAAGCCCGGGCTTTGTTATTACCCAAAGTTTTCGTATCTTTAGGCATAAAGTTTTTCGTTATGGCAAAGTTACATTTTCGTCCTTACATTCCCAACCAAACCGTTCTTTTTCCACAAAGAATTGATGAAAACATAGCTGCGAACGACCCGGTCCGGATCGTGAATGCTGTTATTGACAACCTCAATCTTGAGAGTTTCAAGAAGCTTTATAAGGAAACGGGCCGTTGTCCTTATCATCCTAAAATGATGCTTAAGGTGATAATCTACGCCTACATGAATAATATCTATTCTTGCCGTAAAATAGAGAAGCACCTCCTTCGTGACATTCATTATATTTGGCTTGCCGGTAATGAGCATCCGGATTTTATCACGATCAACCGTTTTCGTAACCGTGTAAAGGAGGAAATAAATAATGTATTTACCCTGTTGATTTTTGTCCTTGCCGATAAAGGTTTCATCAGCCTTGATGTGGAGTATATTGACGGCACCAAGATTGAATCCAAAGCCAACAAATATACTTTTGTCTGGCGCAAGACAGTCGAACGGAACCGTACGAGACTAATGGATAAAATCCGTATTCTCTTGGAGCAGGTGGATGAAACCATTGCACAGGAGAACTCTATAAAAGACACATCCGTGGAGTTTACTTCCTGCAGGCTCTCTGACATAGTGGATGAACTTAAAGAAGCCCTGGAACGCCAGCCTGCAACAAAGGATAAGGAAGAAAAGAAAGCCCTGCGCAAAAAGAAGAAGCAGGTCAGGGAACTTGAAGGGTATCGTGACAAGCTGATAGAATATGACAATCACCTTGATACCCTTGGAGAACGTAACTCCTATTCCAAGACCGATCCTGGTGCCACATTCATGCGCATGAAAGAAGATGCCATGAAGAACGGGCAGACCAAACCCGGATATAATCTGCAAATAGGTACTGAAAACCAATTTATCACAGACTTCCGTCTGTTTCCCAACCCTACCGATACACTGACCCTCATACCTTTTTTCCACTCTTTCCAGTACCGCTATAACCGTTTACCGAATATCTGCGTGGCAGACTCCGGTTACGGTTCGGAAGAAAATTACCGGTTCATGCAGGAGAATGGGATAGAAGCCTTCATCAAGTACAATTACTTCCATAAAGAACAGCGTCCCCGTTATACTCCCAACCCGTTCCATGCCGAAAGTCTCCATTACAATGCCCAAGAGGATTATTACGTTTGTCCTATGGGACGGCACATGAACCGTATAGGAACCAAACGTGACAAGACAGCGAGCGGATACATCACCGAAAGTGCCCGGTATAAAGCAAAAAGATGCGAAGGTTGCCCTTTGCGTGGCAGTTGTTTTAAAGCTCGGGGGAACCGTATTATAGAAGTCAACCACCGATTAAATCAATATAAACGGCAGGCACGGGAAAGGTTGCTCTCAGAAGAAGGTATCAAGCATAGAGGCAGGAGGTGTATAGAACCAGAAGCTGTGTTTGGACAAATGAAATACAACATGGCATACAGAAGATTCCGGCATGTGGGAGAAGACAAGGTTACAATGGACTTTGCTTTCTTTGCTATAGCCTTTAATATCAAAAAAATGTGTGCTAAACTGATAAAAGAAGGAAAGGGGCTCATTACAGTTGCCAAATATTTGTTTATGGGACTATTTATAACCCGATATAATTGGAATATAGCAACTTGCTGCCAAATGCATGAGGAAAAAGTAGCATAGCCAAAAGAAAATATAGCAGAACTTAAAATATAAAAGAGGTTGTGCCAACGTTTTGACACAACCTCTTCCTTATTCTTCAGTTCAATACAAGTTCTGAATTACTTCTTCTCACAAGGTTTGTCACACTTGGCACCATCACATGCAGCCTTAGGACACGCTGCTGAATCAGCAGCCTGGCAACATGCCTTTGCAGAGTCACATACTTGTTCTGTTTTTGCAGCACAGCAAGAATCTGCCTCAGTTGCATTAGAATCTGCAGCCTTTTTGTTGCCACAAGATGTCACTGCGAAAGAAAACGCTACCGCAACGGCAGCCAATAAAACTTTAGTCTTCATACTTTCAATTTGCTTTAAACGTTGATATAAAATTAGTTCGGCGCAAATATAAGAAAAGTTTATGAGACCGCCAAAAACGAACAAAGCCTCCGTATCCTTATCAGACACGGAGGCTTCTTCTGAAAACGGCGACTACCTATCTCCCACTGTTACGCAGTACCATCGGCGTGACCGGGCTTAACTTCTCTGTTCGGAATGGGAAGAGGTGGAACCCCGGTGCTGTAGTCACCTGAATAAGGCAGACATGATGAGAAAAAAGTAAAGTGTCCATATATTGCTGAACGTATATACTCCATACACGAAGGCAAAAGTGGACGGGCAATTAGTAATGCTCGG
>ENA-OQCP01000154-OQCP01000154.1-human-gut-metagenome-genome-assembly--contig:-NODE-154-length-28274-cov-2.526557_pt1 | contig 28274 bp, 37 predicted proteins | sample MGYA00242760_ERZ504583 | MGnify/ENA primary metagenome ERZ504583 (study PRJEB26092, sample SAMD00036308) | human gut metagenome | host: Homo sapiens | study: EMG produced TPA metagenomics assembly of...
CACGCGCACCATAGATAGCACCAGAAGCAGCATCTTTCAACACTTCGATAGACTCGATATCATTAGGATTTACAAAATCAAGACCACCCCCAATAGGCATACCGTCTACAATGTAAAGGGATCACTATTGTTAATAGTACCAATACCACGTACACGTACACGAGGAGAATCACCCGGCTGACCAGAAGCTGAAGTTACATCCACACCTGCAGCCAAACCTTTCAATGCATTATCCATACGCACCGGAGATTTGTTTTCCAAATCCTCACTACTAACTTTGGCAATAGATGCTGTTACCACACTTTTTTTCTGAACACATACCCCACCACTACTACTTCGTCCAGCGTTTCTGAATCTTCCTGAAGAACTATTTTCAAGGAATTTTTCCATTTACCGCTACTTCTTGTGACTTAAAACCAATATAGGTAATAGAAAGTGTTGCGTCGGCAGGAACCGACAATGTAAAATTACCGTCCAAATCAGTAATTCCACCATTGGTAGTTCCTTTAACTACCACATTTACTCCAGGCAACGGTTCATTATCCGAACCGCTTACCACTGTACCTTTTACCTGTATATTTTGGGCATATACAGAAGCCAAGGTAAAGCTTAACAGAAATAAAACTGATAATAACTTTTTCATAAGTTTTACTAAATTAAGATTAACGTTTCTCGTTTTTGTTCTCAATCGAACAGTGCAAACATAGAGTAAAATGCAATAAAACAAATAAGAAACAATCATTCTTAAATACGTCAAATACAAAACTCAAATACGTTATCAATACGTCATTAACAAATAACTTATTAATAATCAATAGTTAATATATACTTTTAAGTATTACGTCACAACATGTTATAGAACACAAAAGGGAGGAATATTAAATTCCTCCCTTCCATGCACTTCCTTCTTTTAAAGGAAGTTAATATCTAAAGACTACAGTTTATTGCTTAAATAATCCGTCAAACTATCCTCTCTCTCTAAAGCGAACTTCTTACGAAGACGATAACGGATTGTTTCAACTCCACGAACCGAAATGTTCAGCAGAGGTGCTATTTCTTTCGTGGAAAGGTTCATCTTCAGATAAGCGCACATCATACGTTCGTTGTGCGAAAGCTCCGGATGCTTGGCATGAAGACGTTTCATGAAATTGTTATGTATCAAGTCGAACTGGTCTTCAATACGCTTCAGCACCTCGTCACTCTGTATATTACCGTCTATTTTATTATTAATAAGTATAAGCTGCTGTTTTCCTTCCCGGGCACCCTCACCTTTCAGCAATGCGGATACTTTAAGTATCTCCGACTTGATTTCAGTCAGCATTTCATTCTTACGGACAAAGTTTATCATCAGATTGGCCATTTCCTGACTCTTATGCTGCAAATCGTATTCCAGCTTTTCTTTCTCCAACTGCATAATCTGCTTTTCCTGGCGAGCCTTCTCCTCTTCATATTCCTTTCCATATCATGCAGTTCCTTGTCCTTCTCGACCACAGCCTGTTGCTTTTTCCGCTTCACGCGGACATCATCCCAGCGATAGACATGCCACAAGGCAAGCAAAGCCAAGATGATATAACAAACGTATGCAGCAGCACTACGATACCACGGCGGAAGTATACGGAAAGCAATTGTATCCGATGATGTCGTACCGTCAGGAAAGACGCCTTGACTTCAAACGTATATTCGCCTTCCGACAGGTACTATACTCCTTGGTGCGTACCGTTGTAAAATCGGACCAGCCTCCCTTATTCAAACGATATTGAAAACGGATATCATCCCCTACCGAAAAAAAAAGAAAGGGCATAGTCAAAACGAACGGAATTCATGGAATAAGCTATCACCGGAACCGGCTTCTCTCCTAAAAAGTTTGCGGTATATACCAATGAATCCTTGGGATAAGACAGATACATGTTCCTTATATATAAGGAGTGGCTACGATCCTGACGCTCTCTTACGGCCGGGATGCTGAATAAAGCGAAACCTCCTTCATTAGGAACCACCATCAGCGAATCTGAAAGAGGAATAATCGTTTCAAAACCGGGTACCAGTTCAATCAGCGATTGCTGGATGGGATTAATGCTTGTATTCGCCCCCCGCTTATAGGTACCCAGATTGGCAATACAGATTTCGTGAGGGCTCAAACTAATCAACTTATCGTGATACTCCAAGATACGCGAATAGCGCGGTGCCATTCAAAAGGTTGTTCATATCCGGACAAGGCTCCATGACATCTTTATGAGGATTATGCTTATAGATTCCCCGGGGAGTGGCAAAATACACCCGGTCTTCTATCTTCGCTATATACATATCACGTCCTACCGGAAAACCATCCTTCGCGCTATATTCCTTTATACGGACAGCTTTTGTCAAATCATTATCCAAATCCACACGGGTAACGTGGTCTGTATTGTACACCCAAATCACCTTATCGCTTTCCTGCTCAAAAAGACGGCAAGAATCGTTCATACCCTCAATCTTGCCAACCACCTGCCATTCTCCATTCTTTTTCCCAACCAAATAAATACCGTTATATACCCCGACATACATAAGGTCCGTACGTCCTGCCACAAGTTGGCAACACCAGGCGCCGGCAATATCCGTCACGCGTTTTACGGAAGTGCCATTGATAAGGAAAATACCACGGTCGTGCAGACAGAAGAGTTCATCACCTATACGGCAAAGGTTCCAGACCTGTCCGCTGGATTGGGGCATCGGACGGATATCCGGCAAATCGCCGTTCATCTGTACCGGATAAGAGGTGTAATACAAACCCCGATTGGTACCTAAATAAAGATAGCCGCCTTCTACGGCCGCCGTATATCCCGTGCCGTAGGAATAAGGATAGGAATAGAGATTCGTAAAAGGAGAACTCAGACAGACGTAGTCAATGCCGCTATCCAGACCGGCCCAGAGGTTTCCGGTTGTATCGAAGGAGACAGAAAGCACCGTATTGTTACGCAAGCCGTTGTTCTCATTGAAATATTTCAGTTGCATGGTGCTGCAATCCACCAGTACCAATCCTTTATGAATGGTTCCCAAGGCAATCTTATCATCCTTTTTGGCCACGCAAAAGACTTCATTCTCACGCATAAACTCTTCGGCACCGGTGATAAACGGTTCCATCGTACGCCCGTCACAATAGTAAAGTCCGTTGTATGCAGTCACCACCAGAACACCTTTCTTATAAGGTATAATGCCACGAATACGTTTGGAAGCCAACGCATCAGCACCCTGAAGAGGAAAAAAAGTGTTTCCAACCAAAAGCCATACGCCCCTGTCCGTACCGATATAAAGAATACCATTGACCATATTGGAACAGTCTATCTTGGCATTCATTTCAATGGCGGTATATTTTCCGTTCAGGTACTTCACCACGCACCCGTCTCCTTGGAAATACAAGATATTGTCTGTCTCATGGATGCCCCACACGTTTCCAAGAAAACGAACGGAACTCTCCAAAGTATCGGACATGCAATGATAGGCCAAAGAACCGTCCGCATCCGGTTCATAATAGCCGAACTCATTGATGCCCCCCACATAAATTCTTTTTTGGGTGGCAGAAGCCAGAACGGAACGCACATCGGAAGCATTGTTCAATGGAAACACATTCCAGACATTGCCATCAAATTGCACCATACCGTTCTTGTTGGCGAAATATACCCACTTGTCATCATAGGGTGCTATCTGCCAAGTCTGGTCCCCTTGCCATAAACACTTTTATCAAAATTGACGATAAAGCTATTCCAGCCGGCAATTGCTTCGACCAAAGGGAGAAAAAGAAAAAGGCAGAAAAAAAGGTAAAATGACAATATGTGTTTGTTCATGCGTATAATGACTATATAGTTAGTTGTACAAAAATAATGCTTATTTTCAAGGTAGCGCACAATAGCCTATCAGTTTTTTCGTCCCCGACTATTATTTTCTTCTCGAATGGCAATCTTTTGCATCACTATACTTTAGATTCCGGTATACTAAGAAGTATTCGTCCGACAGTTGTTGAATTATCGTCCGACAGCTGTCGGACGATAATTCAACAGCCGTCGGACGATAAGGTTACATATGTCGGACGAATACTTTTTAGTAAAAGGAATATTTGTCCATCGTAATGCCGGAAAGAATCCGTACCTCCCCTCCAAAGTGTCTGTATAAGGAGGCCGTGAAGAGGGATAGAATAGAGAATCTAAAAAAACAAATAAAAAAATCGCCGCAAGCTATTGCAGATTTCAAAATAATGCCTACCTTTGCAACCGCAAAACGAAAACGGGTAAGTCCTATACGGCCAGCTCCCTTCGAATCCTCCAGGGCTTGATCGCAGCAAAGGTAGTTGGTTGTAGCGGCGCGATATAGCAAGCTACCCACCCGCCTCTTTAGCTCAGTTGGCCAGAGCACGTGATTTGTAATCTCGGGGTCGTTGGTTCGAATCCGACAAGAGGCTCGAAAGAAAAGCAGATGATACGAAAGTGTTACCTGCTTTTTTCTTTTTGCCCCGCAAAGAATCCTCTAATTTATTTAAAATCTACACATCGGCTTGCCCTTGAATCCAACTATATTTGTACCTTTGCACATTATTTCTAAGAAAGATGACAGAAAATAGAGGTTACATGCAACGATACGCAATGCTGTTCGGTACCTATATGGGAGGTTTCTGGATATTGAAGTTCATACTCTTTCCTGTGGGGCTGTCTGTTCCTTTTTTACTTTTCCTTTTCATGGGACTCACGCTATGCGTACCTTTTATGGGATATTATTATGCACGGATGTATCGTAATCAGGTATGCGGAGGCGGCATCAGCTTCCTGCATGCATGGATATTCACCGTTTTCATGTATATGTTTGCTGCGCTGCTTGCCGCCGTGGCACACTACATCTACTTCAGGTTCATAGACCACGGATATGTGATAAACACGTGCGAAACGATGGTAGACACGCTTGCCCAAAGCAACATGCCGGGAATGGATTCGTACATCGCCACCTATCAGGAAGCTCTGGAGACAGCCCGACTGCTCAGCCCTATCGACATTACGCTACAGATGATATCGTCCAATGTATTTTGGGGTTCGATACTGGCTTTCCCCACCGCCTTGTTCGTGATGAGACGCAAGAAAGACGACGCTCCGGCAGAGTGACGGAACAGCAAAAAGAAATGTTATTTCAATTGTAAAATAGAAAAATCATACATCAATGGATATTTCAGTTGTCGTACCACTATATAATGAAGAAGAATCACTCCCCGAATTGTTCGCATGGATTGAGCGGGTGATGAATGCCAACGGCTTTTCATACGAAGTGATTTTCGTTAACGACGGAAGTACCGACCGTTCGTGGCAGGTTATCGAGCAATTGCAAGCACAAGCTCCGGACAAGGTACGGGGCATTAAGTTCCGCCGCAACTACGGGAAGTCGCCGGCATTGTTCTGTGGTTTCGAACAAGCACAAGGCGACGTCGTGATAACCATGGACGCCGACCTGCAGGACAGTCCCGACGAAATACCCGAACTCTACCGCATGATTACCCAGGAGGGCTACGACCTCGTATCGGGCTGGAAGCAGAAACGTTACGACCCGTTGTCGAAGACCCTCCCCACCAAATTGTTCAATGCCACCGCCCGCAAAGTATCGGGCATCAAAAACCTGCACGACTTTAATTGCGGACTGAAGGCATATCGCAAAGAGGTTGTCAAGAATATAGAGGTATACGGCGAAATGCACCGCTACATCCCCTACCTGGCCAAGAACGCCGGCTTCAAGAAAATCGGCGAGAAAGTGGTGCACCACCAGGCACGCAAATACGGAAAGACCAAGTTCGGGCTGAACCGATTTGTAAACGGGTATCTGGACTTGCTTTCCCTTTGGTTCCTTTCCCGGTTCGGCATCAAGCCATGCATTTTTTCGGATTGCTGGTTCATTGATGTTCATCTTCGGCTTCATAGCGTGGTCATAGTGGGTGTCAGCAAGTTGTACTACATGCACCATGGCATGCCCTACCGTCTTGTAACGGACTCTCCCTACTTCTACCTCTCGTTGACCTCCATGATTATCGGCACACAACTATTCGTGGCAGGATTCCTCGGAGAGCTGATTTCACGTAATGCCCCGGAACGAAACAAATATCAAATAGAGAAAACCATTTAACGATGAAAAAATTAGTCAGACTTGTCATACTCGGAGCTATCCTTTGCCCGATAATAAGCATAGCTATCTCCTGCTCGGAGGAGGCAGATTGCTCCATGACGGCACGCCCCATGGTGAATTGCATTCTTTATAGAGTAGACCCCGAAACCCAATATGTGGAGAACGACACGCTCGACTCGCTCACCGTGACAGCATACGGCACCGACTCCATCATCATCAACAACCAGAAGAAGGTACACGACATCTCCCTGCCACTGCGCTATACGGAGGATTCCACCAAGCTGATATTCAAGTACAGCCGGACCAAGAGTGACACGATGGTGATACGCCACACCAACACCCCCTATTTTCTATCGATGGATTGCGGCTATCAGATGAAGCAGGCCATCACAGACGTAACGTGCACCCGCATCTCTCTGGACTCGATATACATCAAAGACAATGAAGCAGGCATCTATGGAAAGGAAAATCTTAAGTTATTCTATTAGTCTGGCACTCTGCCTGCTGATGTTCCTCCCCCTACGGGCGCAGAACGGGAATCCTACCGCTCCCCCCCAGGGAGCACCTCCCAAGAAGGAGAAGAAGGACGCGAAAGAAGAAGTGCACTATCCGTTATACAACGGCATGTCCGTCGGCTTGGACTTGTGGGGAATCGGAAGCTCCGTATTTGGAGGAGATTTCCTGAGTTCCGAAGTGGCCGTGGACGTAAACCTCAAGAACCGCTTCTTCCCTATTGCCGAACTGGGATATGCTCCACGGACACCTGGAGTGACAAAGGCATACACTACAAAAGCAACGCCCCCTACTTCCGCATAGGAATGGACTATAACACGCTATACAAGAAGCAGCACGGACACATGCTACTCGTAGGCTTGCGTTACGGTGTAAGTAGCTTCAAGTATGATGTAGACGCCTTGGGACTGGACGACCCGATATATGGTGGCATCGTAGGCAATCCGAATCTGGACGACGAGATATGGGGAGCAGCCTGCCCTATAACCATAAAGGAATGAAAGGCTCCATGCAATGGGCGGAATTTTGTGTCGGTATCCGGGCGCACGTCTGGAAGGCATTGTACATGGGCTGGTCACTACGCTTCAAGTTCAAATTGTCTGCCTCGGCCGATGAATACGGTGACCCGTGGTATGTGCCCGGTTTCGGGAAATATGGCTCCAACACGATGGGAGTAACCTATACGATAACTTATAAACTACCTCTTTAAGCGACTTATGACAGGGTTAGAGATTTGGCTACTGGCCGTAGGACTTGCGATGGATTGTTTCGCCGTTTCTATAGCCAGCGGAATTATATTGAAACGCGCCCGGCTGCGCCCTATGCTGGTGATGGCCATCAGCTTCGGCTTTTTCCAGGCTTTGATGCCTCTGCTGGGATGGATAGCGCCAGTTTTTTCAGCCACCTGATAGAAGTATTGACCATTGGATTGCATTCGGTATCCTTGCCTTCCTGGGCGGACGCATGATAATGGAATCCTTCAAGGACGAAGATTGCAAGCACGAGTATGACCCTACCAGCCTGAAGGTGGTGCTCGCTCTGGCCGTGGCAACCAGCATCGATGCATTGGCGGTAGGTGTTTCGTTTGCATTCCTCGGTATCAAGCAATTCTCGGCTATTCTTTCCCCCATCGGCATTATCGGTTTTGTATCATTCGCCTTGTCGATGGTCGGCCTGATGTTCGGCATCCGTTTCGGATGTGGCATAGCCCGCAGACTGCGCGCCGAACTTTGGGGAGGGATTATCCTCGTCATCATCGGTACCAAGATATTGGTAGAGCATCTCTTCTTTTAATTAAAAAGTAAAAACTCAGATAGGATATGGAAAAGAAAGTACAACGGAATTTTTTATGGATTGCCCTACTGGTACTGGGAACCATCTGGATACTTGCCCGCCACAACCAAGTCACTCCTTATCAGACGGATAACGGACTGATATTCGGTACGGTATATAAAGTGACTTATCAATGTGACCAAAATCTGAAGGCAGAGATAGAAGCGGAACTCAAACGTTTCGACGGTTCCTTGTCCCCTTTCAATGACACGGCGACCATTACGCGCATCAACCGCAACGAGGACATTGTGCCCGACACATTCTTTACCAACGTCTTCCGACGTAGCATGGAAATCTCCCGGGAGACCGATGGTGCCTTCGATATCACCGTTGCCCCTCTTGCCAATGCCTGGGGATTTGGGTTCAAGAAGGGTAATTTCCCCGACTCTGCCATGATAGACAGCCTGCTGGAGATGACAGGATACGAAAAAGTAAAATTGTCCGATGAAGGGAAAGTGGTGAAAACAGACCCACGTATAATGCTCTCGTGTAGCGCTGTGGCAAAAGGATATGCAGTAGATGTCATAGCCCAACTTCTGAAGAAAAAGGGTATCCGCAACTTTATGGTCGATATAGGCGGAGAAGTGGTTGTTCACGGGCAAAACCCTCAAAATGGACCTTGGCGCATCGGTTTGAACAAGCCGATAGACGACTCACTGGCAGTGAACCAGGAACTGCAAGCAGTGCTGCAAGTTACGGATTTAGGCATGGCTACATCGGGCAATTATCGCAACTACTACTATAAAGACGGAAAGAAATATGCGCATACCATCGACCCGCGTACCGGCTATCCGGTACAGCACAGCATCTTGTCCGCCACCGTCATCGCCAAAGATTGCATGAGTGCAGACGCCTATGCCACGGCATTCATGGTGATGGGGCTGGAAGAAGCAGAACGCGTGGCGGATGCACATCCGGATATCGACGCCTGTTTCATTTATACGGATGAAGAAGGAAAGCTTCAAACGTTCTTAACAAAAGGAATGGAGAAGTATATGAAATAATGTGCAAATGCGATTAACCCATCATTTATAAAATACAAAATATACCGCCAGTACCAGACATACAAAAGCGGCAAAATGATTCCAATGCAGCGTTTCCCCCTTGAAAAGAACCGTTGTAAACACCGTAAAGATTATCAAAGTGATTACTTCCTGAATCACTTTGAGTTGCATCAATGAGAACGGGCCTCCATTGCCTAAAAAGCTATCCGATTGGCCGGAACCTGACAAGAATACTCAGCCAGAGCTATTACCCAAGAAAACAGCACCACGGCATACAACGGCCAGTTGGAGATGACTTTTGTCTCTTGTAGCTTCAGATGCCCATACCAGGCAAACGTCATGAAAATATTAGATACAATCAATAGCAAAATGGTATAAAATGCTTTCATATATTTTTTAATAATTAATGGTTAATGTTTTATGATTGCAGGCAGCAATTCCTCCTGCACATTCGTCATACTCCCCCATAGACTATAGCGTGCCTCAGGATTCATTTCCTCCAACTGTTTCAGAATGCCTTTCATTGTACTACGGCTGGATTGTGACTCATACGGACAATTCTTCACCTGCTTACGATACCCCCTCACTTGCGCCAACTCCATCAAATCCGCCTCATGTACCAGACACATCGGACGGATAATCGTCATATCAAACTTCTTCATTACCAGCCGAGGAGGCATGGAGCTGAACGCTCCTGATAGGTGATATTCATCAGCAAGGTCTCTAGAATATCATCCATGTGATGGCCTAACGCGATTTTATTGCATCCCTGCTCCTTGGCTACGGTAAACAATGCCTTCCGCCTATTCCAAGAGCAAAGAAAACAAGGAGACTTGCGGGTATCTGTCGTGGCATCAAACTCCGTTTCAAAGAGAACAAAAGGCACTCCCCACGACTCTACGTACTCCCTCAGATAGTCCACATCGCTTTGATAAGGTATATTCTTCATCACTACATGTACGGCGACAACGGAAAAACGGGGTTTATAGACACGGGCACGCCGTGCCAACAATTCCACCAGCGCCAAAGAGTCCTTGCCTCCCGAAAGCCCGATGAGAATCTTATCGCCGTCCTCTATCAGCCCATATTCCACCACACCTTTGCTAAACCGCTTGTCTATGCGGCGCAACATCTTTTCTTCTTCAGTAAATTGTGCCATTGATACGAGTTATGAGTTATAAGTTATGAATTATAGCTCTTCCGGTTGCAAAAGTAAGGCAAAAGAACGATTTAAAGAAGAATTAACAAAATAGAATTACGGAAACCAGCTTTATTCACGATAAATTTGTATTTTTGACCTTCTGAACAAATCAGCATGTATCAATATGAATAAAAAATATATCCTTTTCTTTCTATTCGGCCTTTTGAGCATAACAATTTCCGCACAAAGCCTGGCAGAAGCCAAAGCCTTGTACGAGAAGGGAGAATACGAAGAAGCCAAGCCCGCCTTCAAAAAACTCGTCAAGACACAACCTGGCAATGGAAATTACAACCTATGGTACGGTGTATGTTGCCTGGAAACCGGCGAACCCGCAGAAGCTTGAAACACCTGGAAAGCGCCGTCAAGAGACGCGTCCCCAGCGGGCAACTCTATTTGGCCCGGGCATACAATGATCTATATCGGTTCGAAGAAGCCATCGAGACTTATGAGACCTACATTTCCGACCTGAGAAAGAGAAAACGCTCCACCGAAGAGGCCGAACAATTATTGGAAAAAAGCAAATCCAACTTGCGCATGCTGAAAGGCGTGGAAGAGGTCTGCTTCATCGACAGCTTTGTGGTAGACAAGGAAAAATTCCTGGATGCATACAAAATCAGCCCCGAATCGGGCAAGCTGTTCATGTACGACACCTACTTCAATGATTCCGGTAAGGAAGGCGGAACGGTATACGAAACGGAGCTGGGCAATAAGCTATATTATAGCGAAATGCAACCGGACAGCACCCTCAGTATCCTTTCGCGCAACAAGTTGCTGGACAAATGGAGTGATGGCAGCTTGTTGCCCGGAAGCATCAACGAGGCCATGAATGCAGACTATCCCTATGTACTTACGGACGGTATCACTATCTACTATGCTTCGGATGGCCCTGCTCGATGGGAGGATATGATATTTTCGTCACCCGTTACAATACGAATACCGACTCCTATCTGATGCCGGAAAATGTGGGCATGCCGTTCAATTCGCCCTACAACGACTATATGTACGTCATCGACGAATTCAACGACTTGGGATGGTTTGCCTCCGACCGCTACCAGCCCGAAGGCAAAGTGTGCATCTATGTATTCATTCCCAACTCATCCAAGCAAGTGTACAACTACGAAGGGATGGACCCGGACAAGATGATATCATTGGCGCAACTTCACTCTATCAAGGACACATGGACGGACACCGATGCGGTAAAGGCCGCCCGAGAAAGGCTTCGGACCGCTGCCAACGCAAAGCCGCGGACCACCAAGAAGCACGATTTCCAATTCGTCATTGATGACCACTCCACCTATTACCAGCTGGACGATTTCCGTTCCCCGCAGGCCAAAGCCTCGTATGGCAAATACAATCAGCTGGAGCAGAGCCACAAACAACTGCAGGAGAAACTGGAAGATATGCGTTCGGAATACTCCCGAGCCGACAAGCAGGAAAAGGACAAGATGTCCGCCGCCATCCTCGACCTGGAGCAACGTGTACGGCAATTGTCCACTGAGATGGAGCAGACTGCCATTCAAGTGCGCAACCTGGAAAAACAAGCCACCAAATAAAGACAACTATGGATATACTCATTATCGCCTCATTGATTATAGGAGCAGTAATCTTGTTCTTAGTGGAATTATTCGTAATTCCGGGCATCAGCGTTGCCGGTTTTCTGGCAGGAGGTTGCATCATCTTTGCCAATTACTATGCCTTTGCCTATATGGGCACCACGGCAGGTGTCATTACGCTTATCATATCTGCCCTGGCTTGTATCGGCTCGTTGGTATGGTTCATGCGTTCCAAGACACTCGACAAAATTGCATTGAAAAAAAACATCACCTCCAAAGTAGACCGTAGTGCCGAGGAAAAAGTCAAGGTAGGCGATATAGGCGTAACCACTACCCGCCTGGCTCTTATCGGCTATGCCGAAATCAACGGAGACATCGTGGAAGTAAAGTCATCAGACGGCTTCCTGAACGAAAAGACTCCGATTATCGTAGACCGTATTGCCGACGGAGTCCTCTTAGTGGAACGGCTCAAGCAGTGAAATTTCTGAAATCAACCTATTATTTATAACTAACAATTAATATTTAATCTCATGGATCCAAGCACAATGTATTTAACCGCCTTCCTCATTATAGGAGGCATTATTTTCCTGGTACTTTTCTTCCATTATGTACCGTTCTTCTTGTGGCTGTCCGCCAAAGTATCGGGAGTAAACATCTCGCTGGTACAACTTTTCCTGATGCGCATCCGTAATGTCCCTCCTTATATCATTGTGCCCGGCATGATTGAAGCTCATAAAGCAGGATTGCAAAACATCACGCGCGACGAACTGGAAGCGCACTACCTTGCCGGAGGTCACGTAGAGCGGGTGGTACACGCACTGGTATCCGCCTCTAAAGCCAATATCGAGCTGCCGTTCCAGATGGCAACCGCCATCGACCTTGCCGGCCGTGACGTGTTCGAAGCCGTACAGATGTCCGTTAACCCCAAAGTAATTGACACCCCTCCCGTGACAGCTGTCGCCAAAGACGGTATCCAGCTGATTGCCAAGCCCGTGTAACGGTGCGCGCCAATATCCGCCAATTGGTGGGCGGTGCCGGAGAAGACACGATTCTGGCCCGTGTAGGCGAGGGTATTGTGTCTTCCATCGGTTCGTCAGAGAATCATAAGTCTGTATTGGAGAATCCGGATTCTATCTCCAAACTGGTATTGCGCAAGGGGTTGGATGCCGGAACAGCATTCGAAATTCTGTCCATTGACATTGCTGATATTGACATAGGTAAGAATATCGGTGCCGCCCTGCAGATAGACCAAGCCAATGCCGACAAGAACATTGCTCAAGCCAAGGCAGAGGAACGCCGCGCCATGGCCGTAGCCACAGAGCAGGAAATGAAGGCAAAAGCCCAGGAAGCCCGTGCCAAAGTTATCGAGGCAGAAGCGGAAGTACCCAAGGCCATGGCCGAAGCATTCCGCAACGGCAATCTGGGTATCATGGACTATTACCGGATGAAGAATATAGAAGCCGACACTTCCATGCGCGAAAACATTGCCAAACCGACGACGGGCAATACCAGCCAGCCGTTGAGCAAATAACTCGAAAAGTAACTGACAGAAACGCCGGAACCGGTGAACAAGAATCGGTTCCCGGCGTTTCTATTTATAAACAAAAGATTAAAAGCTCAATCAAATGAAAAAATATTTCGCCTCTTCCGAACTGATCATCAATGAAGACGGTTCTGTATTTCATCTTCACGTAAAGCCCGAATGGCTGGCAGACAAAGTCATCTTGGTAGGTGACCCCGGACGGGTGGCACTGGTTGCCTCCCATTTCGAGAACAAGGAATGTGAAGTGGAAAGCCGCGAGTTCAAGACTATCACCGGTACTTACCAAGGGAAACGTATTACGGTGGTTTCCACCGGTATCGGATGTGACAACATCGATATCGTGATGAATGAACTGGATGCCCTGGCAAACATCGACTTCGAGACGCGCGAAGAAAAGCCCCGCCTACGTAGCCTTGAGCTGGTACGTATCGCACCTGCGGCGGCTTGCAACCCTACACTCCGGTGGTACATTTGTATGTTCTGAAAAATCCATCGGTTTCGACGGTCTGCTCAACTTCTATGCCGGACGCAACTCCGTGTGCGACCTACCCATGGAGCGTGCCTTCCTCAACCATATGGGATGGTCCGGCAACATGTGTGCCCCTGCCCCCTACGTCATTGATGCAAGTGCTGAACTGATAGACCGCATCGCACAAGACGACATGGTACGTGGCGTAACGATTGCCGCCGGGGGCTTCTTCGGACCTCAAGGACGCGAGTTACGCGTGCCGCTTGCCGACCCGCATCAGAACGAGAAGATTGAAAAATTTGAATACAACGGCTACCATATCACCAACTTCGAGATGGAAAGTTCTGCTTGGCAGGCTTGAGCCGTCTGATGGGACACAAGGCCATGACGGTATGCATGGTCATTGCCAACCGCCTGATAAAAGAAGCGAACACGGGATACAAAAATACGATAGATACTCTTATCAAAACAGTACTCGACCGTATCTAAGTATCCTTCAAGAAATGCTCCTCCCTTTCCTTCAGCCAATCCTAGGAGTAAGGTTTAGTAATGACTTCATCACATCCTGCCTGACGTGCCCGTTGCTGGTCTGTATAGTGTAGCAATGTCCTGCTATACCCACAATGGGCACAGAGGCGGATTAGGCTTTATAAGCATCTATCCATTATCGATTTGCACAAAGTTACGATAAAAGCCCATAAGTTGAATCACCATCTCTCTTTTTTGTAAAGAAACCATTATCTTTGCTGAATAAAAATAAGCCGGATAAAATGAACCAAGATACCATTTGTGCCATAGCCACCGCCCAAGGGGGAGCCATAGGATGCATCCGTGTCTCCGGACCGGATGCCATAGAGATAACATCCCGCATATTTACCCCTGCCGGAAGGGGAAGAAGCTGAAGGATGCCAAGCCATACACACTTACCTTCGGTCATATCCATGAAGAAGAAAACATCATAGACGAAGTACTTGTAAGCTTATTCCGTGCCCCCCACTCGTACACGGGCGAGGATAGCACGGAAATCATGTGCCACGGTTCGAGCTATATTCTTCAGAAGGTGTTGCAACTGCTCATCGGTAATGGTTGCCGCCTGGCCGCTCCCGGTGAGTACACGCAACGGGCCTTCTTGGGCGGCAAAATGGACCTAAGCCAGGCCGAAGCCGTGGCCGACCTCATCGCCTCCACCTCTGCCGCCACTCACCGCCTCGCCCATGAGCCAAATGCGCGGTGGGTTCAGTAAAGAGCTGGCCTCACTACGCGACCAATTGCTGCACTTCACATCACTCATAGAACTGGAGCTGGACTTCAGCGACCACGAAGAACTGGAATTTGCAGACCGCTCCGAGCTATGTCTCCTAGCAGACGGCATAGAGCAGGTAATTTCCCGTTTAGTACAATCCTTCAGTGTAGCAATGCCATCAAGAACGGTGTGCCCGTAGCCATCATCGGCGAAACGAATGCTGGTAAATCCACCCTGCTGAATGCACTACTAAACGAGGAACGAGCCATTGTAAGCGACATACACGGGACAACCCGAGATGTGATAGAAGACACAGTCAATCTTGGCGGGATAACTTTCCGGTTTATTGATACGGCAGGCATACGCGAAACGAGCGACACCATCGAGAGCCTAGGAATTGAGCGAACCTTCCAGAAATTGGAGCAGGCGGAAATCGTGCTCTGGGTAGTTGATGCCACGAATGCCGTCTCACGGATACCACAACTAACTGCCCAGATACTTCCCCGTTGCGAAGGGAAACGGCTCATTCTCGTATTCAACAAGGCCGATCTGGTGCAGGATGCCTCAACCATCCTCACCCCCAGTTTCACCCTGGCCGCTACTAATGTGCAATGCATCTCCATCTCTGCCAAAGGGCGTACCAACCTCGACAAGCTTCAGCAAATGCTAATCTCTGCCGCTAACCTGCCCACGGTTACCCAAAACGATGTCATTGTCACGAATATACGCCACTACGAGGCTTTGACCATGCCTTGGAAGCCATCCACCGGGTCCAACAAGGGATAGCAGAAAATCTATCCGGAGATTTTGTTTCACAAGATATCCGCGAATGTATTTTCCATCTAAGCGATATTGCGGGGGAAGTTACGAACGATATGGTACTTGGGAATATTTTCGAACATTTTTGCGTCGGGAAATAGGTAGCGATTACCAACGATTAGCATAGATTACTATTGATTAATAAGGCGTTGAAATTCAACGCCTTTCTTTTTGCTCGTATGGACGATGGTTATCGTTTATACTTGTTTTTCAGCTCATTTTTGTACCGTATTTGGGTCTCGGAGGTTTGCAACTGAAAACCGATTGGAAAGGTCGTAGATAGAGTTTACAATGGTTGACAACAGTTTACGATGGTTGACATAAATTGGGAGAAATAAAGCGAAGTAAACATTAAAAAATGAGCAAAAATGGCAAGTAGTAGCATCAGAATCAAAAAGGTATGCGAGTGGTGCGGAGAAGTTTTCTATGCACAGAAGACAACAACTCGATACTGTTCACATCGTTGCAATAGCAGGGCTTATAAAGAAGATGCACGCAACAAACGCATTCAGAGAACTGAAACAGAAACAGAGGTACTTATCCGCCAACAACCCATACAGGCTGTAAAGGATAAGGAGTTTCTATCTTTTGCAGAGGTAGGTATCCTGCTCGGCATAACAAGGCAAGCTGTCTATAAGATGGTTACTCAGGGACATTTGAAAGTATCAAAGATTAGTAGTAGGCTCTCTTTTATCAAGAGAAGTGATATTGAGAATATGCTTGAGAATAAACCCTATGAAAAACAGCAAAACAAAGAAGCCGTCCCTATCACCGAGTTCTACACCACAGCCGAAGTCAAAGAGAAATACAATGTAGTCGATTCGTGGATATTCGTTGTCGCCAAGAAACACAATATTCCCCGGACCTTCAATCGTGGTAAAACTTATTGGAGCAAAAAGCATATCGACAATTATTTCTCGAAGAAAGCCGCTAACCCGGAAATCACTGAGTGGTACACCGTGCAGGAAATTCAGGAGAAGTTTAATATGACTTTGGCAGCCATCTATGTGCTTGCCTCGAAGAATGCTATTCCCAAAAAGAAAGAAGGTGTCATGGTTAGCTACTCCAAAAAACATTTCGACATAGCCAAAGGCATAGTCCAAGCTGACGAACCACAATATTATACGGTAGCAGAAGCAATGGCAAAGTTCAATCTCACACGAGATCAACTCTATCATTACGCCAAATACCACAACATTCCCAGAGTGAAAGTTGGCAAATACGTTAAGATCTCCCGACCGGAGCTTGACCATCTTTTGGGTGGTCCCAAAATAGAGTAAGTTATTCTGTGGTGATAGGAGTCACCATCTATCACCACTTTTCTTTGCATTCAAAAACAAGTATAAACATTTTAATAACAATTGTATGACGCACACATGTACCAAAGTTACCGTTCGCCAAAGAGCTATTCGTAACGACAAAATCTCTCTCTACCTTGATTATTATCCAGCCGTTCGCCATCCTGAAACCATGATTATGAGCCGTCGGGAGTATCTAGGTATCTACATCTACGCCCACCCAAAGAACGAGATGGAGCGTGAGTTCAACAATGATATGCTGAACAAAGCCGAAGCCATCCGCTGCATCCGGGTACAATCACTAATCAATGAGGAATTCGGTTTCTTAGACAAGCACAAAATGAAAGCCGATTTCCTTGCCTACTTCGCCAAAATGATGCGCACCAAAGATCAGAAATGGAAAGTAGTCTACGCCCATTTCTCAAACTTCGTACAGGGTAAATGTACCTTTGGTGAAGTGAATGTCGATCTTTGTAAACGATTCCGGGCTTACCTATTGAATGCTAAGCAACTCAAACACACCGAACATAAAGTATCGCTCAATTCGGCAGCAGGCTACTACTCCACGTTCAGAGGTCTGCTGAAAATCGCCTATCGTGATAAACTACTCCGTGAGAACATCAACGACTTCTTAGAGAAGATCGAATATGAGGACGTAAAGAAAGAGTATCTGACATTAGACGAGGTGAAGCAATTAGCTGCTACGCCTTGTGATATCCCCGTTCTCAAGCTGCTTCTCTGTTCTCCTGCTTGACAGGGCTTCGTATCAGCGACATAATGAACCTGCAATGGTCGGACTTTGGCATCGCTCCCGATCAAGGCTACTGCATTCGCATCCGTACCCAGAAGACCAAAACAGAGGCCACGCTCCCCATCAGCCATGAAGCTTTTGAACTTTGCGGAGAAGTGAGAACAGGCAAAGTATTTAAAGGACTCAGTCGAAGCATGATAAATTATCCTCTGAAAAATTGGCTTAAGAAAGCTAAGATACAGAAGCACATTACGTTCCACTGCTTTCGGCACTCGTATGCAACCCTCCAAATTGCCGCTGGTACAGATATTTACACGGTCAGCAAGATGCTCACTCACCGCAATGTGTCAACAACACAAATATATGCGGAGCTGGTGAGCGAAAAGAAACGTGAGTCGGCAAATAAGATTTCTTTGAAATAAAATATATTTCATCAACATATCATATAATGAACAAATAGCATTATATTTGCATATTATATGATATGTTACAACTATGGCAAAGAATACAATGGGCACTAAGTTGCCTCGAAAACTAGAGCAAAAAATGGAGATTGTAGGTGAGCAGATTAAGTTAGCACGCCTACGTCGCAATTTGAGTGTGGCACAGGTGGCTGAACGAGCTACCTGCTCTCCCCTCACGGTATCACGCATCGAAAAGGGTGTATCTACCGTTGCCATAGGTATCTATCTTCGTGTGCTTTATGCTCTTCAACTGGATGAAGATATTCTCTGGCTTGCCAGAGAGGACAAACTAGGGAAATCACTGCAAAGATTTGGCAACTAAAAAGTCGTGAGCGTGCATCTAAAAAGGAATAAACAATGAAAAAACTATTGGTATATGCTGATTTTGATTGGCTAAAAGAGATTGAACTCATTGGAGAGCTAAGCTATGAATCCCTTCGTGGTTCAGACAGTTTCGCCTTTCAGTTTAATGATGAATGGCTGAAGCGATATGGCAACTTATATATTAGCGCAGACCTGAATAATTACAAAGGACTGCAATACACACAACCGGAGAAAGATATTTTCGGATGCTTCTCCGATGCCTTACCCGATCGATGGGGACGTACGCTGCTCAACCGCAGAGAACAAATTTTGGCTACCGAAGAGAAACGTCCTGTCCGTCGGTTATCTTCATTTGATTATCTGTTGGGGATTGATGATTCATCTCGCATGGGTGGATTTCGCTTCAAAGAGACACCCGATGGAGACTTATCAACTCAAGCAACACCCTACGCATCCCACCATTAACCAGTATCCGTGAGTTGATTCATGCCAGTGGAGAAATTGAAAAAAGCGAAGAAGAAAACAAACTACCCGATAAAAAGTGGCTCACTCAATTAGTACAACCCGGCTCTTCATTGGGTGGAGCCAGGCCGAAAGCCAGCGTAATTGATACGGACAAAGTACTGTATGTTGCCAAATTCCCCTCTCGCAAAGATGATTACAACACAGGGCTTTGGGAACACTTCTGCCACCTACTGGCAACGAAAGCAGGAATCAATGCGGCTTCTACGCAAGTAATTTCAACAAGCGATAAGTATCACACACTCTTATCACGTCGTTTGACAGAACCGACGACGGCAGACGAATACATTTTGCTTCTGCGATGACGTTGCTCGGATTCTCGGATGGAGCAAACGCAAGCACCGGAAATGGGTACTTGGATATTGTAGACTTCATACTTCAAAATTGTACGGAGGTAAACAAGAATCTTCAAGAGCTATACCGTCGTGTAGCTTTTAATATTTGCATCGGCAACTCCGACGACCACTTCCGCAACCACGGGTTTCTACTCACGACTAAAGGTTGGACGCTGTCTCCGGCTTACGATATGAATCCAACACTAAATGAATATCAGAGCTACTTATTTCCAACTCTTCCAGCAAAGCAGACTTAGCAATTCTATTAGATGCTTGTGAATACTATCTACTACCTCAAGACGTAGCCACAAAGATTATCTCAGAGGTAGTAGCAGCCGTAAAAGACTGGAAAGCATTGGCAACTAAATTAGGAATAGCGAACAGCGAAATGGAATTATTCGGGAATACCTTTAATGGTAGAATTAAAGAATACATCTAATTCTCTGGCAAAACAGATAGCCATTTACCTTATAGGGGAGACAAACGCAGCCATATCAACGCCAAATGCGGACAATTGCACAAACATTTTGGAATCAATAAGTTATTAGTATATATTTGCGCACAATGATAACTATTGATTAATATGACAGCTAAGAAAATCGACTACATTATTATATATTCTTTCTTATGTGCATCAATATTGAGTATTGCTGTGCTAGCCCGTATGTTTGCAGTAACAGAACTCAAAATGGATGAGTTCTCAGGTCTTATGGTCTTTTTCGTGACTTGCCTTTTGCTTGGTGGCTTCTATTTTAGTTTCCAATCCATATTGAACGATTGTCTTTTGCCTGTAGTAGAGCGAATTTTCAGAAAGAAACATTCACAATTAGAGCCTGAAATTGTAATAGAACCGCTTGTGGAAGCTCCACAAGAACAAGAGCAGAATGAGCCTACCGTGCTTTACTACGGAGAATATAAACAAGCCGCGCAACATAAATTTGCGCAAGAGCAGGCACAAACTTTGGAACGGGTGCTCTCCTATACAGGGCAAGAGATGGCATTATATATGAGCGAGAAGGATTTGCAAGAGCTTTGCGAGCATATCCGCTTTTTCCAATCCGCTACAGAACAGGATTGCGAACAGATAAAAACGCCCGTTACCGTTGATGCCAAACTAAAATCCATTGACCTGATGCACTTTGGTTGGAATATCGGAAACCAATTTAAGAAATCGGGTATTGAGACAGCAACTTCATCAAGCACGTTTTCGCCAAAGATCTACATGATAGCGTAATTTCCACCATCAAGCGGAAACTCAGAGTCGAAGGCACTTGCATTATTAAAATCAAAGAGGAGCTATAAATTATATTTCTTAGTCTATATCAAGCGATCACTTCTGCGTGGTCGCTTTTTTTATGCCGTAACCTGCTGGCATATAGCAACAATCACCACTGATAAGTTATTATCCAGTTATAGCTTGGTGACTAATTTCACCGTAGAATCACCTGTTTTCTTTGCACACGAACTATTAAAATCAAGAGTTTATGTGTAAACACGAAATTACTTTTGATAAGTTACCGCAGGCGATAACTTATCTGACCGAACAGGTCGCAGAGTTAAAACAGTTGGTATCGGAACTTCAGGCACCGCAATCTGAAAAGCATCTGCTGGTTGGTATTGACGATGCTTGTCGTATTATTCAAAAAGCAAAGCCGACCATTTATGCCCTTGTACGTAAAGGGATACTTCCCTCTTATAAGAAAGGAAGAAGCTTTACTTCTATGAGGATGAACTACTGGCATGGATCGAAAACGGACGAAAGAACACGGCTGAGCAGAACTACGACCAGATGCTGGCCTCGATGCAAAACGGAGTACGTCGCAAACCAAAATCAGGTTTTAACCTTTAATCCGTCAGAGTTATGAAAGAGAAATCAATAACTCCCGAAGGAATTATCAATCAGGCAATGGGAATGAATATGTCCTTTACAGAAGCAGAATTCCCGGTTGAGATATTTCCATCCATGATTCAGAGGATTATACACGAAGTGTACGAATGTCAAAGTTATCCGATTGACTACACGGCTGCCTCTATCCTGACAGCCATTGCCGCAGGAATAGGTAATACCCACCTTGTTCAAATGAAACAAGCTGGGTGGAGAGTGCCATTCTGTTTGTTGCATTGGTTGGCCGACCAGGTGCTAACAAAAGCCATCCCCTCAGTTTTGCCATGAAGCCCTTTATCAACTTCGATTATCAGCAGAATCTGGAATTTGGAAAGTTGTATGCTAAATATGAGCAAGATATATCCATGAGCAAAAAGGAGCGTATGGATGCTGGCGTAGAGGAGTTTCCACAAGAGCTATTCGCAAACGCTTTCTGGTTTCAGACATCACACCTGAAGGATTGAGTTATATCCATGCACAGAATAAACGTGGGCTTTGCCTTTGGTCGGATGAGCTTTCGGCATGGTTCAAGAATTTTAATCGCTATAATAATGGTTCAGAGGAGCAGTTCTGGTTGTCGGTATTCAGTGCAAAGACTGTTATTTCCGACCGCAAAAATGCTAAAAGCTCCGTCTTCATCACTCGCCCGTTCATTCCAGTGATTGGCACCATCCAGAAAAAGATTCTCAGTGATTTAGCTCATGGCGACCGTTCGAGCAATGGATTTATCGACCGTATTCTGTTTATCATGCCTACCATCCAGCAAAAAGCTCGATGGAACGAAAAAGATATTTCTCCCGACTTGGAATCTCAATGGCATACACTACTAAATAGGCTTATCAACATCGAGTGCGCATTGGATGAGAACAATGAGATTCAGCCTTCAATCGTAACCTTCAGCGACGAGGCTCGCAAGTTCCTGTATAAATGGCAACACGAACATGCAGACCTGTGCGATAACCTTAGTAATGAAATACTTTTAGGAATATATTGTAAACTGGAAATCTATATCATCCGCTTTTGCTTGTTGATACAGATAACCCGCTGGCTTTGCGGAGAGTGTGGCAAGGAACAGGTAGACACCGAGACCGTCCGACGAGCGATTTTGCTAACGGAATATTTCAAACAAACCGCTACCAGAGTGCAAAATCTAATGAACGAAACGGCTCTTACGGTACAGCAACAATCCGTTCTATTTCAACTCCCCGAACTCTTCACCACTGCACAAGGTATAGAGATAGCCGCCAGTCAAGGATGAAAGAGCGGGCTTTCAAAGAGTTCCTGAGTAAACACACAGGAACCCTTTTTCAGAAAGATCGGCATGGAGAATACAGAAAAGTATAACCGCATTATCCACACTATCCACATTTTGAGAAACCAAAATGCAGAAAATGTCGAAAATGCACTAACAAAAAGAATCAATGACACACAGATTTATATTAGAACCCTACAAAAGCATTGCCTCTCGACACACCTGTCCGGAGTGCAAGCACAAAAGATATTTTTCCCGATATATTGATACGGAGGGAGCCATCTCCTTTCCTGAATACGTCGGGCGGTGCGACCGTGAACAAAAGTGCGGTTACCACCTCACACCCAAAACATACTTTGAGCAGAATCCCGAACAATGTGAACAGACACAAGCGCGTGAGCGTCCGTTTCGCCCTACTCCACCACCATCATCAACAAGCTATATAGACGAAGCTTTGGTAAAACAGTCGATGAGTCATTACAAGGAAAATAAACTATTCCAGTTCTTATTATCTCAGTTTGGAGAGGACGAGTCATTGCGACTAATGAAACTCTATCGGGTAGGAACAGCCAACCATTGGCAAGGTTCAACGGTATTTTGGCAAACGGATATACAGGGCAAAGTCCGCACCAGCAAAATCATGCTTTATAATCCACCAATGGCAGACGCATCAAAGAGCCGCACAATCACATTACGTGGGTACACTCCCTTATTCATAAGGATGGGTTTACTCTCAAGCAATGCTTCTTTGGTGAACACCTATTGGCCAAAGACAGCACAAAGTCGGTGGCTATTGTCGAAAGCGAAAAGAGTGCCCTGATCGCCAGCTCTATCTACACAATATTTGTGGATCGCTTCGGGTGGGAAGAACGGCTGTTTCCGAGAGGAGAATCTCAGCGTGCTCAAAGGCAGGAACGTCGTGCTCTTTCCCGATTTGGGAGCCACCGATGATTGGGCGGCCCGAATTTCCACAATGCAGCGAATGGGAATTACCGTCAAACTCTTCGACTATTTGGAGAAGAACGCTACCCCGGAACAACGGAAAAATGGATTCGACATTGCCGACTTCATATTGGAGGTGAAACGACCGCAAACCATTTTGCAAGGTATGATCGCTAAGAATCCATCTCTTAATCTGCTGATAAAAGAGCTGGGATTAGTGCTTATAGAAGAACCTGTTCACCCTGTTAGTACAGTAAAAAGAAGAGGCTTCAAGCTTTAAAAGAAAATCGTAGATTTTGAGGTAGCAAGTTTATGTTTTGGACGTCCCAAACCTTGCTTTAATCCCGATGGTCTGCAAATTGAACTAAAAAAAAATGAACGCATGAAAGCATATAATAAAGGTGGAAGACCCACCAAATCGTTAGTCGAAAAACGAACTTATCGGGTGAATCTAAAGATGAACACCGAAGAGTATTACACCCTCAAGGAACGAGCTTCGGAAGCCGAAGTCTCACCCTGTGATTTTATCCGAGCCATCATTCTGAAGGCAGAAATCAGGCAACGCCTCTCACCCGAATGGATGGATCATATCCGTAAGCTATCCGGTATGGCAAACAACCTGAATCAGATCGCACACAAGGCAAATGCTGCAGGTTATCCGGATGCACGCATGGAATATCTATTCTTAGCCGACAAGATTGACAACCTGTTAAACCAGATACAACAATGATAGCGAAAATAGTAAAAGGCACCTCGTTTAGTGGTGTGGTAAAATACATTCTCGATCCCGAAAAGCAAACCAATCTATTGGCAGCAGATGGTGTACGGCTAAAGAATTTGGACTCTATAGCCCAGAGTTTCGAGGCACAACGAGAACTAAACTCACGAGTAAGTAAACCTGTCGGGCATATCTCTTTGGATTTTTCGGCACAAGACCGAGACAAACTCTCTAATGAAGTAATGGCTCGCATCGCACACGATTATATGGACCGGATGGGAATAGTCAACACGCAGTACATCATTGGTCGACACCATGACAAGGAACACCCACATTTGCATATCGCATTCAATCGGGTGGATAACAACGGACGCACCATCTCAGATAAGAATGACCGCATCCGCAGCGAAAAAATTTGTAAAGAGCTGACGGCCCAATACGGTCTGTACTTCGCAAGTGGCAAAGAGCAAGTAAAACAGCACCGGTTGAAAGAGCCTGATAAAACCAAGTATGAGATTTACAATGCCCTAAAGACAGCTCTTCCAGAATGCAGTAGCTGGCGTGAACTATTAAATCGATTGAATAAAGAAGCATCGCCGTTGAATTTAAGATGAAGAGCGGAACCAATGAGCCGCAAGGCATCAAGTTCAGCAAAAACGGCTATCACTTCAATGGTTCAAAGGTAGACCAGCAGTTCAGCTTCTCAAAGATTAATTTTGCATTGCAGCAGAATGCCCATGCTGATCAGAAGCAAGAAGCAATCATCCAGCCATCGCCCCAGAAAGTTCAACAGGAATTTACCTCTCCTGATACGAATAGTTTATCAAGCAGCATCGGTGGATTATTCGATGGATTGCTCACTCCCTGCCCGGCCTACGATCCTGAAGAAGAAGCTTTCCGTCGCCAGATGCAACGAAAGAAAAAGAGAAAAGGAATAAGAAGATAACAAATTAAAACAAAAAATTATGGATATAAAAATTATCATCTCCATGTTCGAGGACTTGAAAAGTTAATATCAGAACAGTTTAGTAACCTTTCGAAATTGGTTGAATCTCTGGCTAATGCCAAATCCGATCAACCTGCGCTACCGATTATACCACAACAAGTGGATCTGTCAGAGTTAGAGAACCATGCGTCTCATACAAAAGAGCTTATCCAAGAGGGTTTCAAAAAGCACCAAGAGCAATTGGATGAACTTGGGCAGAAGTTAGAAAAACAGCAGAATAAACCCCTACCTGTTCAAAAGCATCTGCACACCATAGAGTTAAAATCCTCAAAGGTGGTCATCGCACTGATCTCGCTTGGTGTGGCACTATTCAGCTCAGTATGCTACAATGTCTATCAATTCTCAGCAAACAGCCGTTTGAGTAATAACGACATCAAGTTCCGCTACATCAAAGCATTCGGAGAGATCACATCCGAAAACCTACTGAAACTTGAAACCATCTTTGAGTATGAGCCGACAAACAGAAGCAACGCTCCATACGTCGAATGATTGAGGATCACGAACAACGTGTAGAGCAGAGAGCCGTGACCTCGAACAAGCCCGCCTCAAAGAGGCACAAGCCGAACAACTTCGCAAAGAAGCTGAAAGTATAAAGCAGAAGAAATAGAGTATCAACACATTGCAAAGATGGAGATTTTTGTCATTCTCCATCTTTGTATAAAGAGCGTTCTAACCCTAACAGATAGCAGCAAACCTGTGATGCCGGAAAAAGAAGCAAAACAATTAGATACTTCACTACCTATTTTTAGCATCTTGAGAGAAATAATCATCCTCTTTTCTCTTTTTATAGCAGATTGTTTTATATCTTTGTTTAACAATTAAGAATTTTGTGATGGACAAACCATGAATCGGATAAAAGAAGTGCTTGAAGAAAAAGGTATCAAACAAACCTGGCTGGCAGAAAAACTTGGAAAAAGTTTCTGTATTGTCAATTCTTATGTTTGCAATAGAAGACAGCCCAGTTGGAAGTTTTATTTCAGATAGCAGAAGTCCTTCAAATGGACGTAAAAGATCTTATAAAATCCTCTAACAATGATTGAAGTCGGAAATATAATAAAGAATCTAATACCAACAGAAGCTGTTGTTGTTAACAAATACAGAAATTAGGAACTATGTATTCGCTCAAATTTACAGGAGTAAATACGAACAAAAGCAGTTCCAAGGTAATTACAGAAGAACAGTTCAGTTCTTTAGAAGTATTGACATCTGATGGAGAGTTCAATTTCAAGGGCGATCCCGGTAAATTTGTATTATTTGCAGAAGCAGAACGAATAAACTCCGCTTATCAATTTGATCCTCTATTTGCCATCAATTGTAGTGTTGTAGATCCACTACCCCACCAAGTAGAAGCTGTATACAAATTTTTGCTTCCCCAACCTAAAATACGTTTTTTGCTGGCAGATGATACAGGTGCAGGAAAAACAATTATGGCAGGCTTATTATTGAAGGAGCTATTGATGCGAAAGATCATTGAGCGCATACTTATTATCACACCAGGCGGCTTGACCAACATGCAAGAAGATGAAATGGGAGTAAAATTTAATATTCCGTTTACGCTTGTCAATAGAAGTATTTTTAATGCTGACCCTACCATTTTTCGCTCAGCAAATAAAGTGGTAGCCTCTATTGATTTCATTTGCCGAGAGGATGTGTTGAACATTGTCAGCAACACGAATTGGGATATGGTTATCTTTGATGAGGCTCATAAACTATCGGCTTATGAATACGGACAAAAAACATATAAATCAAAACGATATGAAGCTGCTCACTTACTTTCGCAACAATGTGAGCACATCTTGTTGTTGACAGCTACCCCACATAGAGGAAGAACTGATACGTTCAAGAAACTTCTCCAATTATTAGACGAAGATATTTTTGCAACAGAGGATATTGCTGCCGACAGAGTGAAAGAATTAAGTAAAGATGGCTGAATAAGTTTTTCATACGCCGATTAAAAGAGGACATGAAAGACTGGAATGGTAACAATCTATACAAAAATCGGTATACCAGAACAGTATCTTTTCAATTGACACCTGAAGAAAAGCGACTTTATGACAATGTTACCAACTATTTGACCAAGCAGAAAGAAGAAGCAGCCGAAACAAGGAACATCCATGTATCTTTGGCTTTGGCTGTAATGCAACGACGGTTAGTCAGTTCTATTTTTGCCATCAAAAACACATTATACAAACGTTGGATTGCGTTACAAGGCATAGTAGATGAAGTAGGCAAGAATCCTAATATATGGAAACAACGCCAGAAGTTAGAAGAACTTGATGTGGATAGCATCGACCAATACGATGACCTGGAGGACGATGAACGAGATGCATTGGATGGTATCCTATCTGACCCTCGAAAATTAAATTGTTCACCACTTCAAAAAGTTTAGCAGAGATACAGACCGAAGCTCAAGAAGTGAAACGTCTGTATGAGATGCAAACAGCCTATACAATCAAAATCAAGAAGAAAAGAAATACATTGAGCTAAAAGAACTCTTGAAAAGCCAAGGAGTTATCAATGGCGAAAAACTCGTTATTTTCACAGAGCACAAGGACACATTGCTCTATTTGAGAGAACGCCTAAGCAATAACGGCTATAAAGTAGCAGTCATTCATGGAGGCTTATCTGTTGATGAACGCCGTCAGGCACAATGGGATTTCATGTCTCCCGAAACCCAAATACTCATTGCAACCGATGCTGCCGGCGAAGGTATCAATCTTCAATTTTGTAGATTACTAATAAATTGGGATATCCCCTGGAACCCTAATCGCTTAGAGCAACGCATGGGACGTATCCACCGCTATGGACAGAAAAATGATGTACTGGTCTTCAATATGGTGGCGGACAACACACGGGAAGGGCAAGTATTGTCTCGTTTACTGATAAAGCTGGATATTATTCGTCAAAGCATGGGTGATGACCGCGTTTATGATTGTTATTTCAAGATGTACTGAAGGATGTTAGTCTGGAT
>ENA-OQCP01000155-OQCP01000155.1-human-gut-metagenome-genome-assembly--contig:-NODE-155-length-28220-cov-4.028085_pt1 | contig 28220 bp, 42 predicted proteins | sample MGYA00242760_ERZ504583 | MGnify/ENA primary metagenome ERZ504583 (study PRJEB26092, sample SAMD00036308) | human gut metagenome | host: Homo sapiens | study: EMG produced TPA metagenomics assembly of...
GCGTCTTGTAATCCGCGCAGAAAATGCGGATATCAAAAAATTCCCGACAGCGGCGGAGAACAGCAGGATAGATTTGCACCCTGCTCCGTTGAGTCAGTCAATTCCGTCCTCGCTTCGCCGATGCCCCGCTCGTCATGTTCGCCGATGCCGGGACACTTTTGCGCCCGGATTTGTCGAGCTGCTCGAAGATAAGGCGGTCGTTTTCAATGCGGCGGCCGAAGAGAAAAATTCGCCGCGCAAGCTCTATCGCGACGGATTCTCAGTCCACGAGACGTTCTCGCCTGCAGTCGGCGTGAATTTTGTCATGCGCTCGGAAGTTATAAACGAGCACAAAATAAAGCTTTTATCCGCAAGCCCGGCGGCTTCGCCGCGTTTGCCGCGCAGTATGCCGCATATGATAGTTTCGAGCCCATACACGAGGTGCTTCTCTACGGCACGAAGCCGATAGATTGGAACGCCGAAAGCTTTGATATCATTGCAAAGAGTGTTTCAATCAAAGGCGGGCTCTCCGCTCTGACGCTTCTGCTCTCGGCTTATTGCGGGCTTGACAAGGCAGGAAAAGAAACCGAATTCGATGCATTTTCCACGGCGGCAAAGCCGTTCTTTGAAAACGAAGCTTACAGCGCATATGCCTCGCGGCTTTCGGCATTGATTCCGCTATGTTAAAAGAAGGCTTCCGCGCCGGAGAGTTCGTCTCGGCGGGCACGAACGCCATGTACAAAGAAGTGACTCTGCCTATCCTCGCCGACGACGTTGTGCGCGATTTTTACGGCGGCAAGCTCAGCTTCGGCACGCTGCGCCGCTGCATCGCCGCGTGGCTCTATTTCAAGCTCTACCGCATGGGCGGAGCGGCGAAGAAGCTCGGCTGCAAAGTCTGCTCAAAACTCGCCGGGGGTGACCTGAATGTCTGATTTTCCATTCAGAGCCACAATACTCATCCCCGTCTACAATGTCGAAAAATATCTCGACGGCTGCATAAACTCGCTCAAAGAGCAGACTGAGCCATTCGGGAATATGGAGATACTCCTGATAAACGACGGAAGCCGGGACGGCAGCGCGGATATCTGCCGCCGCTGGGCTGACGAATATGAGAATATCCATTTTTATTCAAAAGAGAACGAGGGACTTTCAAAGACAAGAAACTTCGGTCTGCGCCATGCGCAGGGCAAGTATATCTTCTTCCTCGACTCTGATGACACTTTAGCACCCGATACGGTCAAGAGCGTCGTTGACTATTTCGACACGGTTTATGACGAGGTGGATTTAGTCACATATCGCATCACGCAGTATTTCAAAAATGCGCCGCCGGTCTATCATTTCAGATACCGCACGCTGACCCACACGGGCGTGTACGATTTAGACGACCCCAAAAACAGATTCATCACGCAGACGAACGTCAATATCTGCGTCAAGAATAATAAAAATAACGGCATTTTCTTCGACGAGTCGCCGAATTTCAGGCACGAGGACGAGAAATACTGCTGCGATATCCTGCGCCGCAAGATGAAAATAGGCTTTTGCCAAAAGGGCGAATACAGATATAATCGCGGCAACGAGAACAGCATTGTTTCAACTGTTTTCTCGCCCTATTATATATTTGAAACCTCCATGGCTTTCTACGAGGAATTGTTCAACTCGTTCGGCGGCAGGGTTCCGCCGTATTTCCAGGGCATAGTTTTCAACGACCTGCGCTGGAAGCTCAAGGAGGACAAGCTCCTGCCCTATCACTATTCGCCCGAGGAGTTCGCGCGCGCGAACAGGCGCATTGATGCGCTGCTCGAGCAAATGGACGAGGACACTATAATATTGCACCCGTCCGTCAATGAATATCATATCCACTACTGGCTCTCGCGCAAGCCGAATTGCATCCGACGGTAATAGCAGATGACGGCAAGCTCAGCATTGCGGCGGACGGAAGAAAGATTTTTTCGGCGTCCTCGTTCCCGCTGATGATGAGAAAAATATTCGTCGAAAATGGAACGGCGAGACTGCTCTCGTTTGTAAAATCCCCCGTGTTCTCGCATCTCGGGCGCGGCGAGTGGAAAGTAATAGCTTCTGTAGACGGCGAAAAACGCGAGCTTGAAACTTTCACCTCCGTTTTCAGCGCGCAGGATTCCGCAGTCAACGTTGTCGATTTTCCGGCGTTCTTCTGCGAATTCCCCGCAGACGGCAGACACGAGATAAAGTTCTTTATAAGCATACGCGGCAAAGAATATCCGACGAATCTTCTCGCCGAGCCGACCGCCGTGTTCAGCCGTAAAATACGCATGTATGTCCGAAACGGCGTGATGTTCACTCTGAATGGCAGGACACTCGTCAGCAGAAGCGTTGACGAAAATGAGAAGTACCGCGCCGAGCGGGAGCAGAGCAAGAATTTCAAGGGCAATGTCAAGAAGCTGCGCAATGCCGCCATTGAATACCGCAGAGCGCACAAAGTCGAGCTCTACTATGACCTTCACACGGTAGATTTCGACAACGGCTATTACCAGTTCAAGAATGACATAAAGCACAGCGACGGCGTTGAACGCTACTATATCTACAGCCGCGAATACAAGAATATCGACGAGCTGTTCACAAAAGATGAACAGGAGCATCTCGTGAAATTCGGCTCGGAGAAGCACAAACTGCTCTATCTCTCGGCGCGAGTGATATTCACGGCATTCTACGGCGTGACCCCCGTTTCGCCGTTCGGCTCGGCGGCGGGCGAAGTGCCCTATGCCGATCTGCTCGATTTCAAAACTATCTATCTCCAGCATGGAGTGCTCCACGCCTCCCTGCGTTCGCAGAACTCGGTCGAACGTTGCCGCGCGGATAAAATCGTCATTTCCGCTCCGTTTGAAAAGCAGAATTACATGACGAACTATCACTACCCGGAGGACAATCTCATCCCGACCGGCATGGCGCGATACGACCATATCGACAGAAGCAAAAAGGCAAAGAACAGGATTCTCTTCGCCCCGTCGTGGCGCAAATACCTGACTCAGGAGATAAACTCCTCGAAGTGGGAGCTGATAGACTCAAGCTCAAAAACTCCGATTATTTCAGGAATTTTTCGCGCTTTCTCGAGAGCGAAGAGCTGCATGAGCTGCTCGAAAAGACGGACACCTATCTCGATGTCAAGCTCCACCCGATAATCGCGGATGCAGAGGGACTCTTTGTCATCAAGAGTCCGCGCGTCGTCATGGCGGGCGCGCATGTTGACATTGAAGACTACAAGATGTTCATAACAGACTTCTCGTCTTTCGTGTTCGACTTTGCTTATCTCTGCCGCCCGGTGCTCTATTTTGTGCCGGACTACGGACAGTTCAAGGCGGGCATGAACCACTACCGCGAGCTGGATTTACCGTTTGAAAAGGCATTCGGTCCGCTCGTCCTCGACCCGGACGGCGCGGTGGAGGAAATAAAAAAAGCCGCGAAAAACGGCTTTGAGCCGGAATCGATATATGCCGAGCGCATGAGAAACTTCTACTATCCGCTCGAAAACTGCGCCGAGGCACTCTACAACGAAGTGAGCTCGTGGGATTGTCTGTAAGAGAGGGATGATCAGGAATGGATAAGCTTATCAGTGTTGCGATACCTGTTTATAACTGAGAGACGACACTGCGTAATTGCGTTGACAGCATTCTTGCACAGACATACGAAAATATTGAGGTCATCCTTGTCAATGACGGCTCTACGACCGTTCGGAGGATATCTGCCGCAGCTATGAGCAAGCCGATTCAAGGGTCTCCGTCATCAGCAAGGCAAACGGAGCCTTTCCTCGGCACGCAATGCCGGAATAGACGGAAGTCACGGCGAGTATTTGTTTTTTGTTGACAGTGATGATTGGATAGACAGCGATACTTTGGAAGTGCTGTTGAAAACCGCTCTGCGAAAAGATACGGATGTCACAGGCTGCTGCACCTATTTTAACTATCCGAACGGCACGGAAAAAAGCAGAGCTTCTGCGCAGATTGATATCTGCGACACGCGCTCTCTGATAAAATGGATGCTTGAGGGCGGCATCGATGCCAACGCCGCATGGGGCAAGCTGTTCAAGAGAAGTATTTTTGAAAAATTGAGATTTGACGAGAGCTGCGATTTCTGCGAGGACGACGAGTTCAGCTTCCGCATGGCGCATATAGCAAAGGGATATCTCCGCATAGCTGATGCAAAATATCATTATTTTCAGAATTCCGGCGGCATGGTACTCTCCGGCACTTACATTTCCGATACGCCTATAAATGTCATGTCAAAGATAGAATCCGACCCGATAGTGGCGGGTGACCCGGAGCTTTCAAGCTTGCGCACAAAAAGAAGATAGCGGCTCTGCATACGCTGTATGTAAAATATATGCGCGCAGGAGACAGGCGCAACGCCGCGCGCATCGCTCATATGATGCGTGAGCTGGTATCAAAGCACGGCTACTGCGGAATATCAAAGCAGATGCAGGCGCGTGTCATGCTCATGCGTGCATACCGCTCGCGAGATTCGTCGAGTTTTCCTCGATATGGCTCAGAGGCAAGAAATACAGCAAAAATCTGCATAAAAGGCAATTGGACGCAGCAAAAATACTGCGTCCGATTTTTATTTAATTTTTATCTTGCGGCAGTCCGCTTATTTTATATACCCGATAATAAAATGCGAACTCTTCTTGACGAAGTCGTCGAATCCGGACAGCTCGCGCGGATCGGGGCGGCTGTTACTGTAGTTATACACTCTGACGCCGCCGTTTTCCATGCTCTCGACCGCTACAGTGTGCAGCGACGACAGAAGCGGGCGCTTCGTCCAGAACGAGATTATCGCCGAGCCGGCTTTCGGGAACTCGCGCTTGAATCGCTCATAGTCCGTTATGCCGTGCTCAGACATACCGCGCTTTTGGAAATAGTGCCTGAGCATATACGGATTCGAGCCGAACAGTCCCATAAGCACCGAGCCTTTGGGGTATATCTCGAGCGCAAGATCCGCCATGTTCGTTTTCACGCCGTGCAGGCGCATATAGTTATAGACCGCGATTATCTCACAGCCGTTATACGACATCGGAAAAAGCCCGTAACGAAGCCGGCTGACCGTGCCGAGAGCCTGACCGTTTATGAATCTGTCGGGCATCGGCATATTTTTATTGAATTTATAGTTCGGCTTTTCAAGCATAATCAGACCTCCGTCATAAGACGCGACGCATCGGGCTTGGATATCCACATATCCTCCCACTTCTGCCCGGCGATGACTTCGAGACGTTTCTTTTCTTCATCGTCGATATCAATTTCGCCCTGCTCGTGCTTTTGCTTGATGAGAGCTTTTATCTGCTCGTGGTCGCGCTTCGTCATGGTGTAGCGCCAGACGGTGATGAGGGTTATTATCGCGAATATTGTCGGCAGAATAGAGAAGTTCAGGCGCAGTCCCCAGATAGTGCGCGCGGACTGCATTGACGGCGCGGTTATCTTCGGGTTATAACCGAACGCATCTATCGACGCGCCGACTATATACGCCATGAAGCTGTTTATCATCTTGCGGAACAGCGTATAGAATGTCGATATAGTTCCCTCGCGGCGCTCGCCCGTTATCATCTCGTCAACATCGGTGACGTCGGGCTGGATATTGACAATGAAGAAATCGGGGCCGGAGAAGCCGAAGTTGTAGCATATCGAAGATATGACGATAATTATCGTTGAAATAATCGACGGCGTGTTCGGCGTTATAAATGAAGTAATGAACAGACCGACGACCATAAGCGGACCGAGAATTTTTCCGCACGACTGCTTGCCGAACTTCTTGATGAGCATATAGTTTATGGGCGTGCCCATGAATTCAGAGATGCCCGAGACTATAGTCATGGATATGAACAGGCTGTATTTATCGGCAACGCTGACCATGAAATACTGGTCGGTGATGCTGTAGAATCCGCGGCACATCATAAAGCAGAGGCTTATAAGAAAATACTGCCTGAACGCGCGGTTTTTGAAAACCTTTACATACTGGCTGACGATGAACTTTATGTTTATCGGCATCTTCGGCATATCCTTTGAGGACGGCTCGCTCGTATGGAAATAGCAATAGACGAGCGGCCACGCGAAGAATACGGCGAGGATAAAGCCGATGAGCATATATTTGTTCGTATCCGCGTGCGAGGGATTCGGCAAACTGCCGAGCGCCGTTCCGACATCGAACTCGCTCAATATGAGCGCGGTGAGTATGAATGAAGTCACCTGGCCGACGGAGTTCATCAGATATTCAATAAATAAGAACTGCGTTCGCTGAAAATAATTCGGCGCGACCATCGGCAGCATCGAAGTATGTGGCACGCTCGCTATGGTGAACGCAGTGCTGTAGAGCAGCGTTCCCGCGATGTACCAGAGCATAATATTGCGCGTGTTGCCGGTGTCCGATATTCCGAATGAGGTCACTTCATGATATAGGCTATCATGAACGGGATGACTGCTATGAGCAGATATCTCCTGTGGCGTCCTGACTTTGCGCGGGTGTGGTCGCTGATAATACCCATTATCGGGTCGGTTATTGCGTCCCACATTCCGCCGATGAGCGAAATGAAACCCGCCTGCTTGGTGCTCAGCCCCTCGACATAGGTCAGATACTGCTGATGATACATGCTGATCGGATAGCCCGCTCCGCCGAGCATGATGTTTCCCGAGGTATAGCCCACGGCAGGCTTGAGGGTATCTTTCAAATCGCCCTCGATTCCCGCAATGTCTTTGAACCATTCGGAAAAAGTTCTTCTTTCTTTTTTCATTGTTGTCTCCCCTTTCGGCCATATAAGGGAATCGCGATATAACAACAGCCGCAGCTGAAAGTTACTTGAAAAGCTTTGTATGCCTGAGTGCCGAATAGAGCGGCAGTCCGAGCACGAGGCAGACTGCGAGTTCGCCCGCTCCGACTTCCAGAGCGGATATGGCGAATGCTGTGAGCTTGCCGCCCTCGACCGGGGTCAGCATCACTATCTCAAGTCCGACTATGACGGCGTTGAATATAACCGGCATAAGCGACGAGAGCACCGGGAGTTTTTATCTGCACATTTCTGAGCATACGCCCGGTCACTGCGCCGAGAAGAGTCGCCGCCGAGCCGAAGAGCACATCCCATATGCCCATCGGGCTCGAAATATTGCCTATGATACAGCCTATCGTCAGCCCCGGTATCGCAGCGGGGGTGAGAGTCGAGAGCACGGTCAGGGCTTCGGAGAGCCTGAACTGCACCGGGCCGTAAGCGAGTGAGAATGCGGCGCTGAGATATGTCGCCGCCGCATAGAGCGCGGCAATGACCGCGCTCTCCGTCAGGAATCGGACGGAAAGTTTTTTGTTTTTCATTTTTCTGCTCCTTTTTGCTGCCATGCAGCGCCTTTAGTTTTGTTTGGCATCGGGCACAATGCCTGTCGGGAAGGTCTCGAACCGACGATTAATTTATATCAAAGATATTCGGCGAGGTCTTTCATGCTGTCGACCACGACGCTCGCTTTAATATCCGAATTTTCGTATTCCTCTCTCGTAGTCACGCCGCTGAGCACAAGCACGCTCGGTATGCCGTGGCTGGCGCCTATCGCGATATCCGTCGCCAGGCGGTCGCCGATAAAAGCAATCTCATCGCGCGAACAGGAGAGCATATGGGTTATATAATCTACAGTTGCGGTCATGGGCTTGCCCATAACAAGCGGGCGTTTGCCTGTCGATGCGGCGAAAAGCTCGATCATCGAGCCCGTATCGGGCATGAAGCGTCCGCAGTCGGGCAGTTGAGATCGGGGTGGGTCGCTATATACTCCGCGCCGTTTGCGATATACTTCGCAGCGTCCCAAAGCTTCTGATAGGTCAGCGTAGTATCAAAGCCGAGCACGACTATATCGGGGTCTTTTTCGACAAGGTTGATGCCGGCAGCTTCAAAGTCGCCGGTCAGTCGCTCGTTGCCGAGAAGATAGACGCTCTTGCCGGGGCGGTGTCGCTTGAGGAAGTCTATAGTGACATGGGACGAGATTATGACGCGCTTTTCGTCAACGGGAAAGCCCATCTTAGCGAGCTTATTCCTGCACGAGGCGACATTGTTCGACGAGTTGTTCGTGAAGAAATAGAAGTCTCTCCCGCTCTCGCGGACTTTTTTCAAAAATCCGTCTGCGCCGGGAATGATGTTTCCGTCGAGATAGAACGTTCCGTCCATGTCGACAATGAAATATTTTGTCTTTTCAAAGATGCTTTTTTCTGCCAAGTTTCCACACACTTTCTCTCAAAGTCCTGTTTTCGGGACATAATATTTATAATTATATCATAGTACACCCGTGTTTTACAATATGTCTTTTTCGGCTGTCACAAGCCGTTTTCCGACATAACATAAAAAAGTGTGGCTTATTACTTTATAAAAATTTGACTTTTCTTTAAAATTTCAGTAAAAGTTTTATATTTACTATAGACTTTTTTCTTCAGATATTTTAAAATTGTATTGTATAATGCGTCGGCTCAAAGCCGATGGGGACGGAGGATAAAGATATGCCAAACCAGAATCTCGAATTTGGAAACAGGCTCAAAACATTCAGAACGCTCAACGGTTTGACTCAGGGGGAAGTCGCCGAGGTGCTCAACCTCGACCGTTCGACCTACACCTACTACGAAAAGGCCGCGTGCCGAATCTCGACACGCTCAACAAGCTCTCGAAAATTTTCAACGTATCCGTTGCCGAGCTTATCGGCGAACGCGATGACGGCGCGCTTGATGTTATCAAAAACGCAAGCCGCGAGCTCCACGTTGAGAGCATCTTTTTAAGACCCGATGAAAAACAGCTGATACTCAACCTTCGCCTTTGCTCCCCTGTGGAGAGGCAGAAAATTTTTGACAAGGTCAATCAGTATATCGAAAGAAAATCCAAATAAGGACATTTGATGGACAAATTCAAGCTCGAAAACCTCGGCTCGGGCATAACCGCAGTCATTTCGAAGGAACACGGATTCGGGACCGACGCTCTTCTGCTCGCCGACTTCGCGGCAGTGAAAGAATCCAACCGCTGCTGCGACATGGGCAGCGGCTGCGGAATAATCCCATTGCTGTGGCTCAAAAAGAATATGAGCAGACCCGTTGCCGCCATTGAAATAAGCGAGCAGGGATGCGAACAGATGTACAAGCTGCCGGGATAAATTCTCTCGGCGGCCGTCTTGAGGTATATAACAAAGATTTACGAAATGTGCGCGAATTTCTTCCCGCGGGTGAATTTGATGTTGTGACAATGAATCCGCCTACAAAGCCGAGGGCGCGGGAATAGTCAGCGCGAATGAAACGGCGGCGCGGGCGCGGCACGGACTGTGCTGTTCGCTCGACGATATGTGCGAAGCCGCCGCGTGGCTTTTGAAATTCGGCGGAAAATTCTGCGTGTGTCTGCGCCCGGAGCGGCTCTGCGAGCTGATGTGCAAAATGAGTGCCGCAGGCATTGAGCCTAAAAGACTCAGAACCGTTTCAAAGCGCGACGGATGCGCCCCGTGGCTCGTTCTCGTCGAGGGAAAGCGCGGCGGGAAGCCGGGCATGACGGTCGAGCCCCAGCTCAATATATATGACGGGGACGAATATTCGGAATACATGAAAATGCTCTACTCGGACTACGAGCGCGAGCGTGAAAATAACGACCCTGAAAGGAACAAGACTGATAAATGAGCGCTGTACTTTATGTTGTCGGCACGCCGATAGGCAATCTGGGCGACCTCTCTCCCCGCGCGATAGATGCGTTTGAAAACTGCGATTTCATCGCGCGGAGGACACCAGAGTGACGCTGAAGCTTCTCAACTCGTTCGGGATAAAGAAGCCGATGATAAGCTATCACGAGCACAACAGATTCGAGATGAGCCCGAGAATAGTCGCGCGGCTGATGAACGGCGAGAGCTGCGTGCTCGTCACGGACGCGGTATGCCCGCGATATCCGACCCCGGCGAGGATTTGGTGCGCATGTGCCACGAGCACGGGATAAAAGTCGAATCCGTGCCCGGACCGACCGCATTCGCAACGGCGATGGCAATATCCGGCATGCCCTCCGGAAGATTCACTTTTGAGGGTTTCCTGAGCGTCAACAAGGCGAGCCGCACCGAGCACATACAGAGCATAGTTGAAGAGCCGCGCACGATGATATTCTACGAAGCTCCGCACAAGATAGGCGCAACGCTCCGCGACCTCGCCGCCGCACTCGGCGACAGGGAAATTGCAATCGTCCGCGAGATAACCAAAATTCACGAAGAGGTTATCCGCACGACGCTCTGCGCCGCCGCCGAGAAATATGCGGACGGCGGACTCAAGGGCGAGATAGTGCTCATCATCGCGGGCGCAAAGCCCGAGGAAAAAGAGCAGATGGCCGTCGAGCAGGCAGTCGAAGAAGCGAAAAAATTCATAGCATCGGGCGACTCCGCCTCGGAGGCGCGAAGAAGGCGGCGAAGCTCAGCGGGCACAAGAAGGGCGACATATATAAACTTTTGCAGGGAGAGAAAGACAATGGCTGACGCACTCAGACAATACTGGTATCTTGGAATCGCGCTCATAGCGGCTGTTATTTTGACTCTCTGGGTAATCAAAAAGGCGGCGCAGGCATCGAGCCGGGCGCACGCCGAGCGCGAGGCGCAGATGAAAAAGCTCGAATACGAATCGGGCGTGCTCAAAGAATTCTCCGAGCTCAGCGAAGAGAAGCTCCGCAATGCCGACAGCAAGCGCGCTTTCGACGGCGTGGCGATGAACATACAGCGATATCTCGAAAAGCAGAGCAACATGAACGCGGCGTTCTCGGCACTCTCCGACAGTCAGAAGCAGATATACGCGCTCTATTATCTCATAGACGATTCTAAGAAAGGACTCAGCGAGTTTTTCAAATGCAACTCCGCTCCCCTGACCCCGGCGGCGCGCGAGGCGGTCGATTCGCTGTTCCCCGCAGACGCCGCAAAGGCTTTTGACAGCGAGTACCGCGCATATGACCCCGACGACGAGGACACTTCGCTCATCCCCGCAGAGATAGAGAAGAACGACGCCGAATATGCTGAGGCGATGCAGGATTTTGATTTTTATAAAACGGCGGTCGAAATGATAATCGAAAATCTTAAAGACTTTTGCTGATTTACGACTTATTTTTACCCTCATGTAAAGTATAATAGTTTTGTGATGTCCGCGACGCGGATAATATTATAAACACAGGAGGAAACAGCATGGAATTCAAAGGCAGCAGAACTCAGGCAAATCTCATGGCGCTTTCGCCGGAGAATCACAGGCACGGAACAAATACACATACTATGCATCAAAGGCGAAGAAGGACGGCTACGAGCAGATAGCCGCGATTTTCACCGAGACTGCGGACAACGAAAAGGAGCACGCGAAGATCTGGTTCAAGGAGCTGCACGACGGCGCAGTGCCCTCGACCATAGACAATCTGCGTGACGCGGCGGCAGGCGAAAACTACGAGTGGACCGAGATGTACAAAGAGTTCGCCGAGGTCGCCCGCGAAGAGGGATTCGACCGCATAGCTTCGCTCTTTGAGATGGTCGGCAAGATTGAGAAAGAGCACGAGGAGCGTTACAACACACTGCTCAAAAATCTCGAAGAGGGCATCGTCTTTGAACGCAGCGAAGAGGTCGTATGGGTCTGCCGCAACTGTGGACACATCCATGTCGGCAAATCCGCGCCGAAAGTATGCCCCACCTGCGCTCACCCGCAGTCGTATTTTGAAATCAAGAAGACAAATTATTGATAGTTCAGCGAAGCTCTGTCCGTTATCAAACGGGCAGAGTTTTTTATTTTTTGTCCGTTCAGAGCGGTTCGAAATTAATAATAACAAAATTATAGCTTTATTTGGTCATTTTTTAACAAAAAATTTACATCAAATACTATGGCTGCTTGAATAAAGTAGTCAAAAACCGCTTGAAAAAATCTATAATCGAGTGTATAATTTATTTAATAATACATCTTTTGAGGAAAGTGAGAATCTTAAATGCTTAATGAGAATATCCCGATGTACCTTTTCCATCAGGGTACAAACGCAAAAGCATATGAGTATCTCGGCTCACACCGCGACGAAGAGTATGAGAATTTTACCTATTTTCGCGTATGGGCTCCGCACGCCGTCGCCGTTTTTGTCGCCTGCGACAGAAACAACTGGACGGGAGAGGCTTTGAGCTCAGCCACATAAACGAACAGGGTCTCTGGGAGGGACACTTCGAGGCTTCAAGGAATTTGACGCCTACAAGTATCTCATCATCGCGCAGGACGGCCGCAAGCTAATGAAATGTGACCCCTACGCATTCCACGCCGAGACGCGCCCCGGAACCGCCTCGAAGATATATGAGCTCGGCTCATTCGAGTGGACGGACGGCGCATGGATGAAAAAACGCCGCAGGAAGAATATATATGCCTCCCCGATGAATATATATGAGCTGCACATCGGTTCGTGGCAGCGATATGCCGACGGCAACACACTCCCTTACCGCGAGCTCGCGGACAGGCTCGTGCCTATGTTGTCGACATGGGCTACACGCACGTGGAGCTGCTGCCGATAATGGAGCACCCGTTCGACGGCTCGTGGGGATATCAGGTCACCGGATACTTTGCGCCAACCTCACGCTACGGCACGCCGGACGACTTCATGTATTTTGTTAATAAATGCCATGAAAACGGCATAGGAGTTATATTGGACTGGGTCCCGGCGCATTTTCCGAAAGACGAATTCGGTCTCTACGAATTTGACGGCGAGGCATGCTACGAATACGCCGACCCGAACAAAGGCGAACACAAGCAATGGGGCACGCGAGTTTTTGACTACGGCAGGACGGAAGTGCAGAGCTTCCTGATGTCGAGCGCGCTGTTCTGGCTCGAGGTCTACCATGTTGACGGACTGAGAGTCGACGCCGTTGCGTCCATGCTCTATCTCGACTACGGGCGCGAGGACGGCGAATGGAGTCCGAACACCTACGGCGGACGAGAGAATCTCGAAGCCGTGGCATTTATAAAAAAGCTCAACGAGACTATATTCGGAGAGCACGGCGACATCATGATGATAGCCGAGGAGAGCACCTCCTGGCCGATGGTGTCGAAACCCGTCTATCTCGCGGTCTCGGCTTCAACTTCAAATGGAACATGGGCTGGATGAACGACTGCCTGCGCTATTTCTCGCTCGACGGTCTGTTCAGGAAGTTCAATCACGACTGCCTGACCTTCTCGTTCTTCTACGCTTTTTCCGAGAATTTCGTGCTGCCTATCTCGCACGATGAGGTCGTCCACGGAAAGTGCTCGCTGATAAACAAAATGCCCGGTACATACGAAGAGAAGTTTGCGGGAGTGCGCTCGTTCCTTGCGTATATGATGGCGCATCCGGGCAAGAAGCTGCTCTTCATGGGTCAGGAGTTCGGTCAGTTCATCGAGTGGAACTACAAGCAGGAGCTCGACTGGCTGCTGCTCGACTACGATATGCACAGAAAGCTCAAGGAGTTTTCGCGCACGCTCAACCGCTTCTATAAGCGCAACCCCGCGATGTGGGAGATCGACTACAGCTGGGAGGCTTCAGCTGGATATCCAGCGACGACAGCGCAAATTCCGTCATCGCCTTCCGCCGCATGGACAAAAAGGGCGACGAGCTGATAGCCGTCTGCAACTTCACCCCCGTCACGCGCGAAAACTACCGCATCGGAGTGCCGGACAAGGGCACTTACCGCATAGTCCTCAACACGGACAGCGTCGAGTTCGGCGGCAGCGGAACAAAGATGCAGAAAACCTACACGTCAAAACCGATCCCGATGCACTCGTTCGGGCAGAGCATCTCGCTCACGCTTCCGGGTCTGTCGGTCGTTTATCTGAAAAAACAAGGCAAGAAAGCTGATAACAAGGAGGAATAAACATGGCCAGAAAAACAGAATGTATCGCTATGCTGCTTGCAGGCGGTCAGGGCAGCAGGCTCGGTATTCTGACCAAGAACATGGCAAAACCCGCCGTTCCCTACGGCGGCAAGTACAGGATAATCGATTTTCCGCTGTCGAACTGCGTCAACTCCGGCATATACACCGTCGGCGTGCTCACGCAGTATCAGCCGCTTGAGCTCAACGACTATATCGGCAACGGTCAGCCGTGGGATCTCGACAGAGAGAACGGCGGCGTGCATATCCTCTCCCCCTATCAGCAGATAGAGGGCACCGAGTGGTACAAGAACACCGCAAACGCCATATATCAGAACATCAACTTCATCGACCGCTATTCGCCTGAATATGTTCTTATTCTCTCCGGCGACCACATCTATAAAATGGACTACTCCAAGATGCTCGCCTATCACAAAGAGAAGAACGCCGACTGCACCATGCTTCCCTCGAAGTTCCGTGGGAGGAGGCTTCGCGCTTCGGTCTGATGTTCGTCAACGAGGACGGCTCGATATCCGAGTTTGAAGAGAAGCCGAAGCATCCGCGCAGCAACAAGGCTTCCATGGGCGTATACATATTCACCTGGAGCAAGCTTCGCCGCTATCTGCTCGAGGACGAGGCGAACCCCGCCTCCGGCAACGACTTCGGCCACGATCTTATACCCGCGATGCACGAAGCGGGCGAGCGTCTTTTTGCCTATCAGTTCGACGGCTACTGGAAGGATGTCGGCACGATAGACAGCCTCTGGGAGGCAAACCTCGACCTGCTCAACCCCAAGGTCGATCTCGACCTGAGCGACCCGTCGTGGAAGATATATTCCCGCACCCCCACCGCCCCGCCGCACTATGTCTCGCCCGACGCAACGGTTCAGAACTCCATGGTGACCGAGGGCTGCGAGATTTCCGGCGATGTTGACTTCTCCGTTATCTTCGCGGATGTCACGATAGAAAAGGGCGCGGTAATAAGAGACTCGATAATCATGCCCGGCACGGTTATTAAATCCGGCGCGGTGGTTCAATATGCAATTGTCGCAGAGAACGCGGTGATTGAAGAGAACGCCGTTGTCGGTGAGCGTCCCGAGGCTATGGAAGATCTCGACAAATGGGGCGTCGCGTTATAGGCAAGGGCGTCACGGTCAAAAAGGGCATGAAGATTGAGCCCAAGGCCATGTATGACGGAGAAAAGGAGGACGTTCGCAAATGAGAGCCAACAATGTTCTCGGCATAATCTATGCCAGCACCTATGACCAGTCGCTTCCCGAGCTTACAAATATGCGCACGATGGCTCCGTCCCGTTCGGCGGAAGATACAGGCTCATAGATTTCCCGCTTTCAAATATGGTCAACTCCGGCATCTCCAAGGTCGGCGTTATAACCAAGAGCAACTACCGCTCGCTGATGGATCACCTCGGCACAGGCAAGCCGTGGGATCTTTCCCGCAAGCGCGAGGGTATGTTCATTCTGCCGCCGTTCAACTCCGCAGAGGACTCCGGCGGACTGTTTGCAAACAGAATTGACGCGCTTATCGGCTGTACGTCGTTCATATCGAGCTCGACTAACGAATATGTCCTGCTCTGCGACTGCAACACGATTTGCAATATTGATCTCAACCTGCTCTTTGATGCGCACGAGCAGAGCGGCGCGGATATCACTGCGGCATACTGCCACGGCACCGTTCCCGCGCTGAGCAACACAATGACATTCGACCTCGACTCCGACGGACGCATAAAAGAAATCGCAATTTCTTCGACAGGCGGCGCTGAGGGCAACTATTCGCTCAATGTGTTCCTGCTCAAGAAGTCACTGCTCGAGAGACTTATCTCCCAGGCGGCGAGCATGCACTACACCGACTTCGAGCGCGATCTCATCCAGGCGAATGTCGGCGCGCTGAAAATCTGCGGCTATAAAACCGAAGGCTTTGTCGTAACTCTCGACTCCCTCAAGAGCTTCTACGATGCCAACATGGCTCTGCTCGACCTCGGCAACCGCTCCGAGCTGTTCTGCAGAGAGCGCCCGGTCTATACAAAAGTACGCGACGAGGTTCCGGCGATTTACGGACTCGGCGCAGATGTCAAAAACAGCCTCATTGCCGACGGCTGCAAGATAGAGGGCAAGGTTGAAAACAGCATTCTCTTCCGCGGCGTCACCATCGGCAAGGACGCAGTCGTCAAAAACTCCATCGTCATGCAGGGCGCGTATGTCGGCTCCGGCGCGACGCTCAACAGCGTGATAATGGATAAGATATCTATAATCAAACCCGACAAATCACTCTGCGGCACCGACACCTTCCCGGTATATGTTGGCAAGGGCATAGTGGTCTGATCGAAAGGGGACTGAAAAAATGAAAATCTTATATGCTGCAAGCGAAGCTCTTCCCTTCATGGCGAGCGGTGGGCTCGGCGACGTTGCCGGCTCTCTGCCCAAGGCACTGCGCAAGCGCCTTGTCGGCTGCCGTGTTGTCATGCCGCTCTACGGCGGAATAAAGCAGGAACTGCGCGACCAGATGCAGTTCATCACACATATCACCGTCCCAGTCTCGTGGCGCAGGCAGTACTGCGGCATCTTCGAGGCGAAGATAGACGGCGTTATATTCTATTTTATCGACAACGAGTATTATTTCAAGCGCGATGGCATCTATGGTCACTATGACGACGCGGAGCGTTTTGCGTTCTTCTCCCGCGCGATACTTGAGATAATCCCGCACATCGACTTCAAGCCCGACATCATCCATACGAATGACTGGCAGACGGCTCTCGTCCCTGTCTACTACTCGACGATGTACGCAAACCGCGAGGGCTATGAGGCATAAAGAACATATTCACCATCCACAACATCCAGTATCAGGGCGTTTACGGCAAAGAGATACTCAGCGACGTGTTCGGTCTCGGCGAACAGCATGAGCAGCTGCTCGATTTCGGCGGCACGCTCAACCTGATGAAGGGTGCTATCGAATGCGCCGATGTCGTTACCACGGTCAGCCCGACCTACGCAGAGGAGATACTCGACCCCTGGTTCAGCCACGGACTCGATCCGATTCTGCGCGAGCGCCAGTATAAGCTCCACGGCATCCTCAACGGCATAGATACGGATATATATAACCCCGAGACCGACAAGGCGATTGCGAAGAACTTCTCCGCAAAAGACCCCGCAGGCAAGAAAGAGGACAAGGCAGATCTCCAGCGCGAGTTCTCCCTGCCCGTGCGCGACGATGTGCCAATAATCGGCATGGTATCGCGCCTTGTGTCGCACAAGGGTCTCGACCTCGTCAAGGCCGTACTCGACGAGCTGCTGAGCACGACCGATGTTCAGCTCGTTGTGCTCGGCACAGGCGACTGGGAATATGAGAACTTCTTCCGCGAGATCGAAGCGCGTTACCCGGGAAAAGTCGGGCTGAGAATAGCATTCATCCCCGACCTCGCGCGCAAGATATATGCCGGATGCGACATGTTCCTCATGCCGTCGAAGAGCGAGCCGTGCGGCCTTTCGCAGATGCTCGCGCTCAGATACGGCACTCTCCCGATAGTCCGCGAAACCGGCGGACTCAAGGACAGCATCACCGACTCCGGCGACGGCGAGGGCAACGGCTTCACTTTCAAGAGCTACAACGCCCACGATATGCTCGGCGCGATACGCAGAGCGTTGGGCGCATACGGGAACAGGAGCTACTGGGATTCGCTCGTTGAACGCGCGCTCGAATGCGACAACAGCTGGGGACGCTCGGCGAGAGAATATATGCGTCTTTACAGAGAGACCATAGGCAAGTAACAAAAATTCAAGCGGAGGACCGCAGTGACCGCCGAAGCGACGGCACACCGTCGGTCCTCATTTTTTTACGGTGAAAAGATATGGTTATAAAATCAAACATGATTGACCGCCAGCTGCGCCCGATCGGCGAGGCTATCCGCTTCGTCTGGCCGAGCTTCAGCGAGCGGAAGTTCAAATTCTGCAACTTCATTCTGAAAAACTTCGGGCGCGGCGCGGACGTTACGCCGTGGAAGATAAAGTGCGAGCAGATAAAGATTCCCCGCGCGGACGGGAGTGAGCTTCGGCTATGCGTATATTCACCGAGAAAGCGCGAGGCGAAATGCCCGGGCTGCTGTGGATTCACGGCGGCGGCTACGCCATGGGCATACCCGAGCAGGATCACGGCTTCGTGCGCTCGTTTGTCGGCGCAACAGGCTGCGTCATGGTCGTGCCGGACTACAAAAAATCGCTCTATGCCCCCTTTCCCGCCGCACTCGAGGACTGCTATCTCGCCCTGCTCTGGCTCAAGGAGAACGGCGAAAAATACGGCATGAGACGGGACAAGATATTCGTCGGCGGCAACAGCGCGGGCGCGGGATGACCGCGGCGCTCACGCTCTACGCCCGCGACAGGGGCGAAGTGAACATAGCATTCCAGATGCCGCTCTATCCGATGCTCGATGACCGACCGACCGAGACTTCAAAAACAACGACGCGCCCGTCTGGAACACGAAGTCGAACATAGCCGCGTGGGAGTCTATTTGGGCGGTGACTACGGCACGGACAAAGTCTCAAAATACGCCGCACCCGCGCGCGAGACGGACTTTTCCGGTCTGCCGCCGACGCTCACGTTCATTGGCAGCATAGACCCGTTTCTTGCGGAGACAAAGAGCTATGTCGAGGCGCTGCGCGCGGCGGGTGTTCCCGTTGAGTTCAGGATATTCGAGGGCGGATTCCACAGCTTCGATATATATTATTTTGCAAACATCGCCAAGGAGGCGAACAAATTCATCCGTGACGGCTTCAAATATGCGGCGGAGCACTTCTCCGCTCCTCAGCCGGAGGATAAATAAACCGTGGACAGCGTGTCGATAAAACCGTTTTTGATGGTTTCGCAAAAAGCAAAGCCTCCCTTGTGTAAAGGGAGGTGGCGCGAAGCGCCGGAGGGATTGTTCTGAATAAGTTGAATTTTTTCAAAAATGCTGAGTATTTTGAACTTTCATTACAACAATCCCTCAGTCACGGCTTAGCGTGACAGCTCCCCTTACATAGGGGAGCCTTGAGTCCGTTCAATGACAGAACTTTTCGACAAATAAACCGTGTACAGCGGCATATGCGCTGTACACGGTTTTTCATATTCGGTTATCTGTTCCAAAGGGCTTTAAATTCATCCTCGCTGTATCCGCGCAGGATATAGTAATACTCCGTTTTGTCTCCGTTTTGCACCTGAACTCCGGGCGCGCCTTGAGCGTTATACGCTCCTCCCGCCCGTCGGAGTATTCGACGGTGAACATAAAGCTCCAGCCCTTCCAGCCGGAATATTTGAAGAAGCTCTTATAAAGCGTCATGCTGCCGAGCTTCTCCGCAAGCTCGCGGCACTGGCTGTCGGTGAGCACGATTTCATCCGGCGGTGCTTGCGTCACTGTGGATTTCGCGGTGATTTTTGCAACATTTTCGGCGTCGAGGCTTACCGTATGCACGCGGGCAGCGAACACGGCCGAGGCAACGACAAGAATGAGCATAATCGCCGCTAAAACTGTTTTGCGGTGCTTTTTCATATGCTGCTCCTTTCTCTGTGTCCCGTGGATTACCCTTCTCCGATTAAATTCTAACATATTTATTTTTTTGCAACTTATTTGTAAAACAACGCCGCAGGGAAAAACCTCTGCGGCGTTGAAAATCAATTTTTTATCTCTTCAGGCTCAGATCAGACGAGCTCGATGATGCACATCTCAGCTGCGTCTCCTCTGCGGGGACCTGTTTTGATTATGCGGGTATAACCGCCGTTAACGTCCTTATATTTGGGGGCGATATCCTCAAAGAGCTTCTTTGCAACATCATCTTTGGTGATGTATGCCATGACTTTGCGCTTCGAGTGAAGTGAGTTGTCCTTAGCTATGGTGATCATTTTCTCGGCCATAGCGCGAACTTCCTTAGCCCTTGTAACGGTGGTCTCGATCCTGCCGTTCTCGAAGAGATATGTGACCATACCTCTGAGCATAGAAATACGGTGATCCGTAGTTCTGCCAAGTTTTCTGGTTCCGGGCATTTAATTCACACTCCTTTACCGTAGTGAGTCTTATTCCTCTTCCTTGCTGAGGCTCAGGCCCATGGATTTGAGCTTTGCGATAACCTCGTCAAGGGATTTTCTTCCGAGGTTGCGGACTTTCATCATGTCCTCCTCGGTCTTGCTGATCAGATCTTCAACAGTGTTAATGCCGGCTCTCTTCAAGCAATTGAAGGAACGCACAGACAGGTCAAGCTCCTCAATAGTCATCTCGAGGACTTTCTCCTTGGCATTGTCGCTCTTGACAACCATAATCTCTGTATCGTACGCCTCATCGGAGAGGTCGCCGAAGAGAGAGAGATGCTCGTTGAGGATCTTGGCTCCAAGGGAAACGGCTTCCATCGCGTGGATGGTGCCGTCGGTCCACACCTCAAGCGTGAGCTTGTCGAGGTCGGTAACATGACCTACGCGGGTGTTTTCGACTGTGTAGTTGACCTTTAACACGGGTGAATAGATCGAGTCAATGGCGATAACGCTATAGTGGGCGGGAACTTCTCCTTATTGCGCTCGGCCGAATAATAGCCTCTGCCCTTGTCGCAGACGAGCTCCATGTGGACGTTCGCGCTGCTGTCAAGAGTGGCAATATGAAGATCCGGGTTGAGGATCTCAACCTCAGAATCCGTCTGAATGCTGCCTGCGGTGATCTCGCACTCGCCGGAAGCGTCTATATAGACAGTCTTCGGACCATCGCCGTGGATCTTGAGTATGACATCCTTGAGGTTGAGGACGATCTCCGTAACGTCTTCCTTGACGCCGGGAATCGTTGAAAACTCGTGCAGGATACCATCGATCTTAACGGAGATTATAGCATAGCCCGGAAGCGAAGAGAGCAGGACGCGGCGCAGGGAGTTACCGAGGGTCGTTCCGTAACCTCTCTCAAGGGGTTCTACGATAAACTTGCCGTAGGTTCCGTCGGGCGTAATGCCTTCTGTTTCGATCTTGGGCTTCTCGATTCCGATCATTCAAAACCCTCCTTTTTATAAAACGCGGCAAAGCCGCTGAAAGAGTATTGCTCAAAAACAAGCCGTTTAAGCTTAAGCGGCATTATTTCGAGTACAACTCGACGATAAGATGCTCTTCGACGGGAACCATGATCTGGTCTCTCTCGGGAAGGGCGATGACCTTAGCGGTGAGCTTATCAGCGTCAGCCTCGAGCCATGCGGGCACGGGACGAGCGGAATTGGTCTCAAGAACAGCCTTGATCTTGTCGCTCTCTCTGCTCTTCTCCTTGATCGAAACAACATCGCCGGCCTTAAGAAGGTATGACGGGACGTCAACTTTCTTGCCGTTTACTTTATAATGGCCGTGGACAACGAGCTGTCTTGCTTCGGCTCTGGAGTTAGCCCAGCCGAGAAGATAAACTACATTGTCAAGTCTGCTCTCGCAGATACGAAGAAGGTTTTCACCGGTGACACCCTTCTTGCGCTCAGCCATGAGGAAATACTTGTGGAACTGGCCTTCCTGAATACCATAGTAACGCTTAGCCTGCTGCTTTGCTCTGAGCTGCAAACCGTATTCAGAGGTCTTCTTGCGGCTCTGGCCATGCTGACCGGGGGCATAAGAACGGCGCTCAAAAGCGCACTTGTTGCTGTAGCAGCGCTCACCCTTGAGGTAGAGCTTCTTGCCCTCGCGGCGGCACATCTTGCAGACCGCACCTGTATATCTTGCCATGTGTTACACCTCCTAAAATATTGGTTACACGCGCCTTCTCTTGGGCGGGCGGCAGCCGTTGTGGGGAATGGGAGTCGTGTCCTTTATCAGGGTGACTTCAAGACCCGCCGTCTGCAGCGCTCTTATAGCGGCTTCTCTGCCGGCTCCGGGGCCCTTAACATAAACCTCAACCGTCTTCATACCGTGCTCCATAGCAGCCTTGGCAGCTGTCTCTGCAGCAGTCTGAGCAGCAAAGGGAGTAGATTTTCTTGAGCCTCTGAAGCCCATTTCGCCGGCACTTGCCCAGGAAACAGCGTTGCCCTGAGTGTCGGTTATAGTGACGATGGTGTTGTTAAAGGTGGATTGGATATGGACTGCACCGCGCTCAATATTCTTGCGCTCCTTGCGCTTACGGGTGCCTGTTGCTTTTTTGCCGGAAACTTTGGTAGCCATATTATCCCTCCTTGATTACTTCTTCTTGTTAGCAATGGTCTTCTTCGGACCTTGCGTGTACGGGCATTGGTCTTGGAACGCTGGCCTCTAACCGGCAGACCCTTGCGGTGGCGGACACCGCGATAGCAGCCGATCTCGACGAGTCTCTTGATATCGAAAGCGGTCTCACGGCGAAGGTCACCCTCGACCTTGCAGTGATGATCTATATACTCACGAAGCTTAGAGACGTCATCCTCGGACAGGTCCTTGACTCTTATATCGGGATTAACTCCTGTTGCGGCGATAATATCGCTTGCGGTTTTGCGACCGATACCGTAGATGTAGGTCAGAGCGATCTCGACTCTTTTCTCTCTAGGCAGGTCAACACCTGAAATACGCGCCATTTGTCAGTTGCACCTCCATTGAATGGTTTGCGTCATTAGCCCTGACGCTGCTTGTGCTTGGGATTTTCACAGATGACCATTACTTTTCCCTTGCGCTTGATGATCTTACACTTTTCACACATTTTTTTGACAGAAGGTCTGACTTTCATTAGAATACCCTCCTTTTACTTGGAACGCCATGTTATGCGGCCCTTCGTCAGGTCGTATGGCGACATTTCGACCGTGACCTTATCTCCCGGAAGAATGCGGATGTAGTTCATCCTGAGCTTACCGGAGATATGAGCCAATATCTGGTGGCCGTTTTCCAGCTCGACTGTGAAAGTCGCGTTGGGCAGGGCCTCTACTACCGTACCTTCAATCTCGATCATATCCTGCTTTGACATATACTGACCTCCCTACAATGATGCAGTCTCATCCTCAAGCCTTCTGAGCGCGCGGCGCAGGCGGCTGTCAAACGCCATATCCTCCTGCGTCAGACGCATCGGCGTCGGCTCGACGTGCTTAGGATTCTTGATTTTGGGTCTGAGGAGCTTGCGCTCCTTACCGTCGCAGACCTCGACGCCGCGCTGCGTGACAGCGGTGACTGCAAGCAGTCTGCCCTTGTCGCGTCCGGCCGTGGATCTTACGACGCAGCCTCGTTGAAAGCTCATCATCAATCCTCCGCTTAAAGCTGAGTCATTATCTTCGGCCCGTCAGCCGTGATGGCGACGGTGTGTTCGAAATGAGCTGAGAGTTTGCCGTCTTTTGTTCTGACAGTCCATCCGTCGGGTTGAGTACGGATAGCCGCAGAGCCCTGATTTATCATCGGTTCGATGGCAATAGTCATGCCGGGCAGCAGGCGAACGCCTCTTCCTGGCGTGCCGAAATTCGGTACGCTGGGATCCTCATGGAGATTTGCACCCACGCCGTGCCCCGTATATTCGCGAACGACGGAGAAGCCGCGCTCCTCGCAGTAGCTCGCAATAGCGAAGCCTATATCGCCGAGTCTGCCGCCTGCGACCGCCTTTTTGATGCCTTCATAGAGGCTCTCTCTGTCACGTCGCACAGCCGCTTCGCCTCGGGGGAAATGTCCCCGCAGGCGAAAGTGGCAGCGTTGTCGCCGGTATAGCCGTTTATCGAAGCGCCGAGGTCAATGCTGACTATATCGCCGCTTTGATAACACGTCTGTGGCTGGGTATTCCGTGAATGATCTCATCGTTTATGGAAATGCATGCCGTAGCGGGGAACCCGTTGTAATTAAGGAACGTAGGCGTGGCCCCTGCTTTTAGAATATATTCGTGTGCGATCTTATCGATCTGAGCGGTAGTAACGCCCGGCTCGACAGCCTCGCCCGCCACTTTTAATGCTCCTGCAGATATTCTGCAAGCCTCTCTCATCAGCGAGAGCTCGTGACTTGTTTTGAGCACTATCATGCTTATCCTCCGTTTTTGCCGTTAGTTGCGGCAGGGCTTAATCAAGGAAGCCCTTGTAGTGACGCATCATCATCTGGCTCTCGAGCTGCTTGACAGTTTCAAGAGCAACACCGACAAGGATTATTATCGACGTACCGCCGAGCGAAACGTTCATACCGTCAGCATAAACCGTTGTCTTTGTAAGGATCAGCGTTGTAAGCTGCGAGAACACGATCGGGAAGATAGCGACGACACTCAGAAGGAGAGCTCCGAGAAGTGTGATTCTCGAAATGATCCTTGCAATGTAGTCCGATGTGGGTCTGCCGGTACGAATACCGGGGATCATACCGCCGTTCTTGGCGATGTTCTGGGACATCTCAATAGGATTGTACTGGATGCTCGAATAGAAATAGGCGAAAGCGATTATCAGTATGAAGTAGATAATGCCGTAAGCCCAGTGAGTCGAGGTGAACACCTTAAAGAAACCGGTCCAGAACTTGCTGTCTGCAAGCTTTGCAGACGGAATGAACATCTGGATGGTGGGCGGGATGGAAAGAATGGAGCCCGCGAAGATGATGGGCATAACACCGGACATATTGACCTTTATCGGAATATGGGTGTTCTGGCCGCCGTACATCTTGCGGCCGACGACGCGCTTGGCGTACTGGACGGGAATGCGTCTCTCAGCGTTGTCCATCCACACGATGAATGCGACCATCAGAATAAGGATGACGCAGACGAAGGGTGAAAGGAAGTAGTAGACGCCGCCTCTTGACCAGTAGCTGCCGGTGCCCGAGCCGCCGAAGAGCTGGGTGATCAGAGCGGGGATTCTCGAAACGATACCTGCGAAAAGGATTATCGAGATACCGTTGCCGATGCCCTTGTCGTTGATCTGCTCACCGAGCCACATGATAAGCGCGGTACCTGCCGTGAAGCAAAGGATGATGACGATGGCCTGGAAGACCATTGCAAAGCCTGTGTAGGCGCTGCCGTCAGCAGCCTTTGAAAGGTAACCGGCGCTTCTGATATAGAAGTAGTATGCTACGCTCTGGATGATACCGAGAACAACAGTAACATATCTTGTGATGGAAGCAATCTTCTTCTGACCGTCCTCTTCCTTCGCCAGTCTCTCCAGGGGAGGAATAGCGACGCAGAGGAGCTGCATGATAATCGACGAGTTGATGTACGGGGTGATCGACAGAGCGAACAGAGTACCGTAGTTGAACGCGTCACCGGTCATCATTATCAGGTAGTTCAGGAAAGTGCTGCCCTCCTGAACAAGATTGCCGCCCTCAATGAGGATGTTTGTGAACGGAACCGGAATAGCGGAGCCGACTCTGAAGATAAGAACAATCAGAGCGGTGAAGAGAATCTTCTTTCTGAGCTCCGGGATCTTCCATGCGTTGGCAAAAGTCTTGAACATTTTCAGATTACCTCTGCCTTTCCGCCCGCAGCCTCAATCTTAGCCTTGGCGGAAGCAGAAAAAGCATTAGCCTGAACTGTTAGCTTCTTCGTAAGTTCGCCCTGTCCTAAGACTTTGACGCCGTCGAGGGTCTTCTTGACAAGACCGGACTCGACGAGGGCTTCTATAGTTACGGTAGCGCCGTCCTCGAACTTGTCGTTGATAGCTGCTACGTTAACAGTTGCGATCTCTTTCGCAAAAATGTTGACAAAACCTCTTTTGGGGATTCTTCTCTGAAGGGGCATCTGGCCGCCTTCGAAACCGATGTGCGCGTTGCTTCCGCTTCTTGCCTTCTGGCCCTTGTGGCCTTTGCCGGCGGTCTTACCCTGACCTGAAGCAGCGCCTCTGCCTATACGCTTACGCTCTTTGACAGAACCGGGTGCAGGTGAAAGCTCATGCAATTTCATCATTCAGCACCTCCTTGCTCGACTTCACTTGTCTCGACAAGGTGGGCAAGCTTTCTGATCTTGCCGCGGGTGGCAGCGTTGTCAGGCTGAACTGACTCGTCGCCGATCTTGTGGAGACCGAGTGCATAGGCGGTGGCAATCTGAGGTTTAGTACTTCCGATAAGGCTCTTGACGAGCTTTACGTTAATATCTGCCATTGTTGTCCACCCTCCTTAACCTAAAATTTCTTTTTCCGACTTGCCTCTTATAGCCGCAACTTCATCGACGTTGCGAAGCTGTGCAAGACCGTCAAGTGTTGCTCTGACGACGTTACAGGGGTTGTTGGATCTGAGAGCCTTAGCACGGATATCCTTGATGCCGACAGTCTCAACGACTGCACGGACAGGACCGCCGGCGATAACGCCGGTACCGGGTGCTGCGGGCTTGAGCAGGACGACGCCTGCGCCGAACTTACCTATAACCTCGTGGGGAATGGTTGTTCCCTTAAGTGAAACCTTCATCAGGTTCTTCTTCGCATCTTCGATACCCTTGCGGATGGCGTCCGGAACTTCGCCGGACTTGCCGAGACCGAAGCCGACGATTCCGTTGCCGTCACCGACGACTACGAGAGCGGCGAACTTGAATATACGACCGCCCTTAACGGTTTTCGATACGCGGTTGATAGTGACAACTCTTTCAGTGAGTTCATATGCCGATGCATCAATCTTAGCCAAAAGTATCCTCCCTTTCCTTAGAAGTTGAGGCCGCCCTCACGGGCGCCTTCGGCCAGTTCCTGAACACGGCCGTGATAAACGTAGCCGCCGCGGTCGAAAACAACATCGGTTATTCCCTTTTCGGCTGCTCTCTTTGCCAGTGTGATGCCCACCTTGCGGGCTGCGGATTTATTTCCGCCGTAATCCTCAAAATCCTTCTCAACAGTAGAGGCTGAAACAAGGGTCTTGCCTGAAACATCGTCTATGATCTGAGCATAGATGTGCTGCAGGGAGCGGAATACATTAAGGCGGGGGCATTCTGCAGTTCCGGAGATCTTAGCACGCACTCTGGTGTGGCGCTTCTGTCTTGCTTTCTTGCTGTCCGGTCTGTTAACCATAACTTTTCACTCCTTAACCTAAACTTACTTACCGCCCTTGCCGGCCTTGCCTTCCTTGCGGCGGATATGCTCATCAACATACTTGATGCCCTTGCCCTTGTACGGCTCGGGGGGACGCTTCTCGCGAACTTCCGCTGCAAACTGGCCGACCTTCTGCTTGTCGGGACCGGAGATAACGATCTTGTTGGGCGCGGGAACCTCGATGGTGATACCGTCGATCTCGGCCACTCTGACCTGATGCGAGAAACCGATATTGAGAACAAGCTCCTTGCCCTCTTTAGCGGCACGGTAACCTACGCCGTTGATTTCAAGCTCCTTCTTGTAGCCCTCGCTGACGCCGGTCACCATGTTGGCGACGAGTGTGCGGGTAAGACCGTGAAGGGACTTGTTGAGCTTGGTGTCGTCGGGGCGCTTGACGTGAACGGTCGCGCCTTCGACTTCGACAGCCATATTGCTGTGCACGGTTCTGGTAAGCTCGCCTTTGGCACCCTTAACGGTGACAGTGCTGCCGTCCACCTGCACAGTAACCCCTGCGGGGATTGCGATGGGTTTGTTTCCTATGCGTGACATTTACAGCACCTCCTTACCAGATAAATGCAAGGACTTCGCCGCCGACATTGGCTTTGCGTGCATCCTTGTCCGTCATAATGCCCTTGCTTGTTGAGAGGATAGCGATGCCGAGACCCTTCATGACTCTGGGCATATCCTCGCAGTTGGTATATATACGCAGACCGGGCTTTGAAACTCTGCGCAGACCGGTTATAACCTGTGACTTGTTGGGGCCGTACTTGAGAGCGATCTCGATGACGCCCTGCTTGCCGTCGTCCTCAACCTTGAATCCCTTGATGTAACCCTCATCAAGAAGAATTTGAGCAATCGCCTTCTTCATATTGGATGCGGGAATCTTCACCGTATCATGCTTTGCGGAATTCGCATTGCGGATTCTTGTGAGCATATCGGCGATGGAATCAGTAATTTGCATACTGTTGAACCTCCTTTTGCAATTGCTCTTTTACCAGCTGGCCTTCTTGACGCCGGGGATCTGACCGGCATGAGCCAGCTCTCTGAAGCAGATGCGGCATACTCCGTATTTGCGAAGATAGGCGTGCGGTCTGCCGCAGATCTTACATCTGTTGTAAGCCCTTGAAGAATACTTAGCGGGTCTAGCCTGCTTAACCTTCATGGATGTTTTGGCCACCGTAATTCCTCCTTATTTTGCGAACGGAGCGCCCATGAGAGTGAGCAGCTCGCGTGCCTCTTCATCAGTATTAGCTGTCGTGACAAAGCAAATATCCATGCCTCTGACCTTGTCAATCTTGTCGTACTCGATCTCGGGGAATATCAGCTGTTCCTTGATACCCAGAGAATAGTTGCCTCTGCCGTCAAAAGAGTTCGGGTTGATACCTCTGAAGTCTCTGACGCGGGGAAGAGCGAGATTGAAGAACCTGTCAAGGAACTCATACATTCTGTCTCCCCTGAGGGTAACCTTGGCACCGATAACCATGCCTTCACGGAGCTTGAAGT
>ENA-OQCP01000157-OQCP01000157.1-human-gut-metagenome-genome-assembly--contig:-NODE-157-length-27895-cov-2.854473_pt1 | contig 27895 bp, 34 predicted proteins | sample MGYA00242760_ERZ504583 | MGnify/ENA primary metagenome ERZ504583 (study PRJEB26092, sample SAMD00036308) | human gut metagenome | host: Homo sapiens | study: EMG produced TPA metagenomics assembly of...
TTTTTCTTCGATATATTTTTTTGATTTCTTTTCTTTGCTCAACTGAAAAATTCGGCTGCAGCTTTGATAAAATAGTCGGTATCGTATACTCCTGCCGTCTCGTAGGGAGAATGCATGGCAAGCTGAGGCAGCCCGATATCGACTGTGTCGACTGCAACTTGGGTGTTAGATATATTTCCGAGAGTTGATCCTCCTGCCATGTCGGAACGGTTGACAAATGTTTGGACAGGAACATTGACTGTGCGGCACAGATCACGAAATACCGCAGAAGAAAATCCGTCTGTGCAGTATTTTTGATTTGCGTTAAATTTAATGACGATCCCACCGTTTAGATACGGATGATTGACCGGATCAGAGCAGTCTTGATGATTCGGATGGATCGCATGAGCATTGTCTGCGGAAATCATAAAGCTGTCTGCAAGCCGAATAAGGTAGTCTTCATCAGAAAGTCCGAGACAGGAGTTAGTGCGGGTAAGTGTGTCATATAAAAATGTAGATGCAGCCCCCTGTTTTGTCTGACTTCCAACTTCTTCGTTATCCAGAACGGAGAGAATCGGCATATAAGTTTGTTTTTGTCCTGCAAGAAATCCTTCAACAGAGGCAAACACACATTGCAGATCATCAAGCCGCGGAGCAGATACAAATTCGTTGGAAGCGCCCCATATGCTTGCTTTTTGTCTGTTGTAAAGAAAGAGGTCATGTCCGAGAATGTCCTGTTCGGACACTTCGGCTGCATCGGCGATTTGTTTCATAAAAGTGTCTTTTGCAGAAAGATTGCCGTAAAGAGGAAGCAGATCTTTTTGTGGATTATATTGATATCCGCTGTTAATATCTCTATTCATATGAATTGCGAGATTTGGAATTAAAACAAGATCTCTGTCGATGTTTATTAATTTCGATTGTAATTTATTTGTTTCTTTATCTTTAATAATCACTCTTCCGGCAATAGAAAGCGGACGATCGAGCAAGTGCGTAAATCATTCCTCCATAGCGTTCTACATTTAGTTTGACATAGTGATGACCGCATTCCATTTCGGGATTTTCTTTGATTTTAAAAGTCGGTGAATCACTGTGGCTTGCGATAATACGCATTCCTGCAAGTGGATTTTCGGGAATGGAAAATGCGATCAGTGATGAATTATTTCGTGTCACAAAATAATTTCCTCCGGCAGTTATGTGCCAGTGTTTGTTCTCACACAATTCCGAGAAATTATTTTTTAAAAGAAGAAATTTAATTGTTTCTACCGTATGAAAAGCTGATGGGCTGTTTTCAATAAATTGGATAAGCTTTTCACTTGTTGTTTTTGAATTCATAAAATCGGCTCCTTTTATATCTTCTCTGATGTTTTCAGAATATAAGTCGCGATGCCTTCTGTCAAGGGAAAAGAGGGAATTGATTTGATCCGATGATTTCATATAATAAGACAAACAGAAATGAAAGGTCGAAGTATTGTAGTAGGGAGTTGATAAAATGAGAATTTTGCTTGCGGAAGATGAAAAGGACCTGAACAAAATTATAACAGCGCGTCTGAAAGATGAGTATTATAGTGTGGATTCATGTTTTGACGGGAAGGAAGCCGAGGAATATTTGACTGCCGTAAAATACGATGCGGTAATTCTTGATATTATGATGCCGAAAAAGACGGATTATCCGTTTTGAAGGAAATGAGGAGGAAAAAGGATTCTACACCGGTTATATTACTGACTGCAAAAGACAGTGTGGAAGATCGGGTGGCAGGGCTTGACGCAGGTGCAAATGATTATCTTGTAAAGCCGTTTGCATTTGAAGAGCTGCTTGCCCGGGTACGGGTGCTTTTGAGAAAGCCGGAGGAAATGCCGAAAACATGTTACACGATTGCGGATCTGGAAGTACATCTTGATACGCATAAGTAATAAGAGGTAAAGAAGAAATCAGACTTTCGGGAAAAGAGTTTGCGCTGCTGAGATATATGGTCCAAAATGCGGGAATTGTTCTTTCACGAGACAGATTGGAGCAGCATCTGTGGAATTATGACTATATGGGAAGTTCAAATGTTATAGATGTGTATATCCGGTATTTGAGGAAAAAAATTGATGACGGAAGAGAGAAAAAACTCATTCATACAGTAAGAGGAGTCGGTTATGTGTTAAAGGAGGAAGAATGAAAAAAGTTTCTTTAAAGATAAAATTAACTCTTTTATATACGATATTTATTCTTGTGGTTGTCGGAACGGTTCTTGGAATATTGTTTTCTTTGAGTGGACGTGAGATACTTGCGTCTACGAAAATGTCACTGGAAAGAAGAGTAGAGGAGAGTCTGGAAGAAATTGAAATGCAGGACGGAGAATTAAAAATTGATTCGGATTTTTATTCTGTGGAAAACGGAGTCTATCTTTCCATGTATGACTCAACCGGATATTTTTTATATGGAAAGATTCCCGGGGGATTCGATCGGCAGCCGGACTTTTTGGATGGAGAAGTAAGAGAGATTAAAGATAAGGCAGGAGAAGAAGACTGGTATATATACGATCTTTTTTTCAGACCGGGAGAAGGTAAGGAGATATATGTACGCGGAGTGATATCTGTGACGGAATCGGAGGAGAGTTTTCAGACGATACTTCGCATCGCGTTTATTCTTCTTCCGCTGCTTGCCGCAGCGACAGCGTTCGTAGGATATCGCTTCACAAAAAGAACGCTTAAGCCTGTGAAAGATATTACGGATACTGTGTGTAAGATACGGATGGATGCGGATCTTTCGAGAAGAATTGACAATATCGATACAGTAAGAGAAACAAAGGAAAAGAGATACAAAAAAAACAGAGATGAGATTTATATCCTTGCGGAGACGTTTAACGAGATGCTGGATGAGCTGGAAGCCGTGTTTAAAAGAGAAAAGCAGTTCACTTCGGACGTTTCGCATGAATTAAGAAGCCGATAAGCGTTATGATGGCTCAGTGCGGTCAGCTTTTAAAAGATGAAGCGTTAAAGCCAAAGCAAAAAGCACAGGTGAAACTGATCGAACAGAAAGCGGAAAATATGTCAGATCTGATCGCGCAGCTTCTGTTTTTATCAAGAGCCGATCAGGGGCGTCAGCAGATCGAGAAAGAAAACGTTAATTTAAGTGAACTGACGGAAATGATCGTCGGTGAACAACAGTTTCTTGCTGAATCAAAAGGAAACGCCGGTCAGATCATATGTCACATTGAACCTGAAATATGGGCGGAAGTTGATGAGACGCTGTACATTAGAATGATGATAAATCTTCTGTCTAATGCGCTGCGATACGGGGAAGGACGGGATATAGAAGTGAGTTTATCCGTGCATAATGATTCGGATATTATCGGAAAAGTAAAAGATCATGGCATCGGCATTTCAAAGGGGGATATTCCTCATATATGGGAACGGTTTTATCGTGCGGATAAATCCAGAACAGGAGGAAGTCACTGCGGGCTCGGTTTGTCTATGGTGAAATGGATCGCAGAGGCACATGGAGGAAGTGTAGAAGTTGTCAGTAAAGAAGGCGAAGGAAGTGAGTTTGTTTTTCATTTAAGAAAATCGAAGTCATGACAGGACAATGTAAATTTGTTTTCGTTCTTTAATGTTATTTTAATCTTTTTGGGATATAGTAATCTCATCAAAGAAAATAAAGGCATAAACCGAAGTTTGGAATCGAATGTTTTCAAAGTAAAAGTAAATGCTGATGTGAAATAAAGAAAGGAGAATAGAAATGAAAAAATTTACAAAAATAGCAACGGTAGCAGTGATGACTATGGTGACAGCAGGTGTATTTGCAGGGTGTGGACTAAAAGGCGGCAAAGATATCGGAAAAGAAGCGGCATTGGAAGCGGCATTGGCTGATGCGGGAGTAAGAGAATCAGATACGACCCGTCTGAGAGTGTCTTCGGAAATCGACGATGGCAGGAAAGTATATGAAGTGCGGTTTGACGTAGAAGGAACAGAGTATGATTATGAAATAAGCGGAAGAGACGGTCAAATATTAAGCGCAGATACAGAGCGGATTTCAACTGTAGATACAACAGACAGAGCAGGCACAACAGATAAAGAAAAAAGCGGAAATTCTCAAAATAATGCGGAAGCTTGGGGATCAGTATAGAGGAAGCAGAGAAGATCGCATTGGAAAGAGTTCCGGGGGCATCGGAAAACGATATTCGCATTCAATCAGACTACGATGACGGAAAATATAAATACGAGGCGATATCATTTATGACGGGAAAGAGTATGAGTTTGAAATAGATGCGTCTACAGGAACGATTCTTGAGTGGAGTGAGGAACGATACTGATCAAAGGAAAATTGTGATTAGATGTGATAAAAAAGACGATAAAAAATATTTTCGGAGTATCGGAATAAAAGAAAGAGAGAAGAGAATATAATTCAGAAAGAATGAAAAATGAATCATAGACAGCGGAGAAGTGTATGAATTATCTATGGGCAGGCATGATTTTGATCGGAATTATATTCGGAGCGTTTAACGGCAGGATGGAAGTTATTACAAATGCCGCGCTCGATTCTTCAAAAGAAGCGGTGACACTTTGTATTACGATGATAGGGATTATGTCGTTTTGGTGTGGGATCATGGAGATTGCGGCACAGGCAGGGATCATCGGAAGTGCGGCAAAAAAAATGCGTCCGGTGATCCGTTTTCTTTTTCCTGATCTGCCGAAAGAACATAAAGCGCAGGAGCATATTACAACAAATTTTATTGCGAATATCCTCGGTCTTGGGTGGGCGGCAACTCCGGCAGGATTAAAGGCGATGAAAGAACTTGAAACATTGGAAGAGGAAAGGCGGGCAGGAAAAGCGCCCGGTCCGGTGAGGCGCAAGGGAGTCGCAAGTAATGAAATGTGTACGTTTTTGATCATGAATATTTCTTCTCTTCAGTTGATCCCGATGAACGTGATCGCATATCGAAGTCAGTATGGAAGCGCGAACCCGGCGGCAATCGTAGGCGCGGGGATTTTAGCTACGGTGGCAAGTACGGGGGCTGCAGTCATATTCTGCAAAATAGCGGAGCAAAGGCGAAAGAAATCTGGTATAATCAAGGAGAGCAGATATCCGGTAAAGAACAGGAAATCTGCATAAAAAACAGTATGTGTAAGATCGTATCCGCTGCAGACAGTACGGGTGTGTGAAGGGAGAATGTATGGACAAAAGATATAGTGAAGAGGAAAAAGATACAAGAGAAGAATTGAAAAAGGAAATTAAAAGAGAAATAAAGAAACAAAATAGGAAACTCAAAATTAAGATTCCGTGGAAAATTCAAAAGATACTTATTATTATAGCGATTATCGCGCTTGCGGGAGGCGCGGGAGCGATCGGTATGAAACGCTATATTACTCATGAAAGCCAGACGACCAAACTTGGGTTTGAAGATATCGGGGAGTTGGCGACACAGGAGGCAAATTGCACAGAAGTAAATGTTACCGAAGATGTAAGAAAATTGTTCGGTATTGACATTCCGTTTACGCAGAGTAAATATATCTATAGTTACAATGTGATCGTAAAGGCGGGATATGATTTTGGCGAGATTCGATATGAAGTAAAAAAAGATTCTATCAAAGTGAAACTTCCTGAAGTCAGAATCTTAAGTTCGCAGGTTGATGAAGATTCGTTTCGTGTATATCATGAGAAGGAAAGCATTTTCAATCAGATCCGTCTGGAAGAGAATAACGCGGCGTTTGCCAAACTAAAAGAACAGGCCGAAAAAGACGCGGTGGCAAACGGGCTTTATGAGAATGCAAGAAGTAATGCAAAGACGATCCTGAAAGGATACTTTGCTCAGGCATATGATTTAGATGATTATAAAATCACATTTGAAGGAGGAGAAGGAGGGAATACAAATGAAAAATAAAATCTTGCTTGTACTCGGGATCATAGCCGCTGCAATCGCCATATTTTATTTTATATTATTTTTGACGGCATAGGAAAGAGAGTTCGTCGAGAAGACGTTGATTGTCTTTGCTGTCCATAACACAAAACCGGATAAATTCTCCGTCTAAACTTTTGAAGGAAGAACAATCGCGGATCATAAGACCGTTTTTGACGCAGTGAGTAAATACGTCAAAGGCGGTCGTTTCTTTTTGGAGAAGTTTTACAAGCAGAAAGTTAGCGTATGGCTTATATGTTTTATAAGCAGGCTGCTCTTTTAAAGCAGAGTACATTTTTTCCCGTTCGGAAAGAATGAGACGGCGGGTCTGTCTGATATATTCTTCGTCTTTCAGCATGAGTTCTCCGGCAAAAGCGCCGAGGCTGTTCAAAGACCAGGGAATCTGCTTTTCTTTCATTGCTTTTAAAAACGGCATGTTACCCGTGATACCATAACCTAAGCGGACTCCGGGCGCTGCAAAAAATTTTGACACGCCTCGTAAAACCATTAGATTTTTGAATGTTTTCGTAAAAGGTACTGCTGTGACGTCTTCGATAACAGGGGCAAATTCAACATAAGTCTCATCTATCATGACAAAGATGTCATGCTGTTCGCAAAATGTAAGAAGACGTTCCATATCAGATCGGAGAATGGCAGATGACGTAGGATTGTTCGGATTACATATGATAAGAAAATCATAACTTCCGGCAAGGAGCGACTGACAGAGAAAATCTACATTTAAAATAAACTCATCAGTTTCTTTTAAAAGAAACTCGTTGCATTTGCTATTTGAAAGTGACAACTCTCTGGAGTATTCCGAATAGGTTGGTCCAAGGAGAAGGGTGCGCTTTGGGGCGCGTGTTTCGATTAAAAGAGAGATAAGTTCACTCGAGCCGTTCCCGGGCAGTACGTAGTCTGCGGGAACGCCGCAGTATTCTGAAACGGTATTCCGAAGAGATTGATAGTCACGGTCGGGATAAGAGGAAAGAAGATCCAAATGGGATGCAAGAACCTGTTTTACATGGGTGGAGATACCGATAGGATTTACATTTGCGCCGAAGTTGACGATATCCTCCTGATTAAGATGATAGTATTCACATATTTTTTCGATATCGCTTCCGTGGAAAACAGGTTTTGTATTCATAGCATTTCCTTCCTGATGATTAAAAAAGTAATAATAACAGTAAAATATTAACGTGCAAAAAATAAAGCGTTTGTCTTGCCGGGCATCTTATTAAGCGTTTCGAGCTTCTTTTAATGCAATGGCAAGCTGATCCGGACAAGAGGTCGGTTTGAATCCGCACCGGATGCCTTCAATGCGCGAGATCGCCTCATCTACATCCATACCTTCGATGAGGTGAGAAATTCCCTGAAGATTCCCGCTGCATCCTCCGACAAAAGATACGTTTCTTACTTTATTGTCCACGATGTCAAAATGAATAAGACGTGAGCAGACGCCCTTTGGTTTGTATTCCATGATTTTACCTCCTGAAAACAGATTTCTTCATTTTTATAAAAGGAATTATAACAAACAGAGGAAGAAAATACAAATTTTGTGCGTCTGTTTTCGAGAAAAGTCGACATGAGTGCAGTCGGTTGAAAATCGAACGGGAACAGAAAGGAAGAAAGAGAAAAACAAGGGAGACGTATTTATACATATTACAGTCAGAGAGAGAGGATGCTTGCAGTTGAGAGGAAAAATAAAAAGTATATCTAAAACAGTATGAGATGATCTGCAAAAAAATGCGCGGCACGAAAAAAGGAGAAAGAAGAAAATCGGGAAACCTACAAAAGAAAAGGCTGCGCGGTGTAGAAAAATGTAGAACGGTTTTTGCGGACAAGACAGAAATCCTGCCTTATAATGGCTACAAACACAAGCGGACGTTGACAGACGGGGCGTGTGAAAGATAAAAAAACAGGAGGGCTTGTTATGCTTGAGACAATGATGGTAAGTTCCGGATCGGTCATGTATGTGATGGCGGCAGTCGGGATACTTGGGGTGCTGGCAAAGATCGTAAACCGGATGACCTTGTACAGATTGATAAAAGCGGCTGGAAATATGCCGAAAAGTACGCATAAGCTGATGAAACTTGTAAAGGCAAAATACGAACATGCCTGTATGGCGCATGAGTCTGTGGAAAATGTCGGTGTATTTGTAGAAAAATATATCTATGAATACAGAGGATTTTTGTTTCGGATACACACATGGCGTCAGATCGAGCTGTTGTCTGTTTGGTTTGTCGGTATTTTAGCGGTGATCGGCGCGGCGCTTTCTTACATGGAAGGCGGACTTACGGAAACGGTTTATCAGTACATAGCAGGCGGGGCGGCGGAAGCGGTGCTTCTTATGGTGATCATTCGTATGTCGGACGAGCCGTATAAGATAAAAGCGATTAAAATGTATATGGTCGATTATTTGGAAAATGTATGCGCTGTCAGGGTAAGAAGACAGAACAGGAAAGAAAAAAGAATTTATTGACGTAATCCCGTCAGAAAATGTAAATGGAGGTGGAAAAGTAAAAGAACAAAAAACATTTGCCGGGGCGGACGATAAGAAAGAAGGAGCGTCTGCCGGTACAGTACCGGTGCAGGAGAACAGGGCAGATAGAAAGGAAAACGCAAAAGGCGCCGCAACAATGCAGGAGACGGAGTATGAACAATGGCGGGCGCAGGCAGTCAGAGAGATTTTAGATGAGACAGGGAGCAGTATGGTAGAGAAACGGCTTCCTATTAATATCGAAGGCGAGCCGCAAGAGAGAAAGAAAGCGGAAAAGCTCAGTCAAAATGTCGGCAGAGGAGGGGGAGAACACGAACCGGACAGCGGCATCCGCAGATCAGAGAGGAGACGATACGGCAAATACTGGAGGAATTTCTTGCTTAGGAAGTGTATATTTGTTAAAATAAGAGTATATGGCGGAGAGTAATTCTGCCGGATCTATAAAACAGACAAAAGATAAATCATAAAATAAGTATCAGAGAGGATGGATTGTGATGAGCAAAGTAACATTTGATTATTCAAAGGCATGTGGTTTCGTACAGGATCATGAGATGCAGTATATGAGCGAACTGGCAGAGCAGGCAAAGGAAAAGCTGCTTGCAAGAACGGGCGCCGGAAACGACTTCCTCGGCTGGATCGATCTTCCGGTTGATTATGATAAAGATGAGTTTGACCGGATCAAAAAGCGGCTGAGAAAATCAGAGAAGATTCGGAAGTGCTTCTTGTGATCGGAATCGGCGGATCTTATCTCGGAGCAAGAGCGGCAATCGAATTTCTCGGACACTCTTTTGCGAACGTTGTATCAAAAGAAGTGAGAAATCTCCGGAGATTTATTATGTCGCAACAGTATCAGCAGTACATATGTAAAAGATCTGATCGATGTGATCGGAGATCGTGATTTTTCAATCAATATGATCTCCAAATCGGGAACGACGACGGAACCGGCTATCGCTTTCCGCGTATTTAAAGAACTGTTGGAGAAAAAATACGGAAAAGAAGAGGCTGCAAAGAGGATTTACGCAACGACGGACAAAGCGAAAGGAGCGTTGAAAAATCTTGCCACAGAAGAAGGTTACGAGACATTCGTTGTGCCGGACGATGTAGGCGGTCGTTTCTCTGTTCTTACTGCAGTAGGTTTGCTGCCGATCGCGGTAAGCGGAGCGGATATCGACAAATTAATGGAAGGAGCGGCATCGGGAAGAAAGGCGGCTTTGGAGCTGATTTTGAAAAGAATGGCGCAATGCAGTATGCGGCTGTCAGGAATATTCTTCTTCGTAAAGGAAAAACTGTGGAAGTGCTGGCAAACTACGAACCGAGTCTTCATTATGTATCCGAATGGTGGAAACAGCTTTACGGAGAGAGTGAAGGCAAGGATCAGAAAGGAATCTTTCCTGCATCTGTAGATCTTACGACAGATCTTCATTCTATGGGACAGTTTATTCAGGATGGAAACAGAATTCTTTTTGAGACGGTTCTTAATGTAGAAAAATCAAGAGCAGAGATTGTGATCAACGAAGAACCGGTAGATCTTGACGGATTGAATTATCTTGCCGGAAAAAATGTTGATTTCATTAACAAGAGTGCGATGAACGGAACGATCCTTGCGCATACGGACGGTAATGTGCCGAACCTTATGGTAAAGATTCCGGAGCAGAATGAGTTTTATCTCGGGGAATTGTTTTACTTTTTTGAATTTGCATGCGGAGTGAGCGGATATTTACTCGGCGTTAATCCGTTCAACCAGCCGGGTGTTGAAAGTTATAAGAAGAATATGTTCGCCCTGCTTGGAAAACCGGGATTTGAAAAAGAAAGAGAAGAACTGCTTAAGAGACTGTAGTTTTAAAATTTCTTGTTGGATTTCCGTAAATAGAGTATAATAATAAGCGGTCGGAATTACCGGCTGCTTATTTGCATTATAGAAACTATTCAAATATCAGAAAAACAGTTTTGGGGTGCGTTATGCACGGATGATACGATCAAGGAGGGTGCGTTATGTTAAGAATCGGAATGTTGACAAGCGGCGGAGACTGTCAGGCATTAAATGCGGCGATGCGCGGAGTTGTGAAAGGAATCTGCTCCAAACGGGACGATGTGGAGATCTACGGTTTTAAAGACGGATATAAAGGATTGATCTATGCGGACTTCAGTATGCTTACACCGAAAGATTTTTCCGGCATTCTTACAAGAGGCGGAACGATTCTCGGAACATCGAGACAGCCGTTTAAATTGATGAGAGTTCCTGATAAAGACGGGCTCGATAAAGTAGAGGCGATGAAGCATACATATCATAAGCTGAATCTGAACTGTCTTATTATTTTAGGAGGAAACGGAACGCATAAAACGGCAAATCTTCTTCGGGAAGAGGGATTGAATGTGATCACGCTTCCGAAGACGATCGATAACGATCTGTGGGGAACAGAAATGACATTCGGATTTCAGAGCGCGGTGGATATTGCGACAGATACGATTGACAGAATCCATACGACGCAACGTCCCACAGCCGTGTATTTATTATAGAGGTAATGGGACACAAAGTAGGATATGTAACGCTTCATGCAGGTATAGCGGGCGGCGCGGATATTATCCTTCTTCCGGAAATCCCTTATGATATCAATGTGATCACAGATGTGATCAACAGACGGTCGAGAGAAGGAAAACCGTTTACGATTCTTGCGGTTGCGGAAGGTGCAATCTCGAAAGAGGATGCAAAACTGAAAAAGAAAGAATATAAAGAGAAGATCTCCAAGAGAAAATATCCGTCTATCGCATATGAGCTGGCAGAGCAGATCCAAGAAGCGACAGATAAGGAAGTAAGAATTACCGTTCCGGGACATACACAGCGCGGAGGTTCTCCGTGTGCATACGACCGTGTATTTGCAACTCGGGTCGGAGCAAAGGCGGCCGAGATGATACTGGAAGGAAAATACGGATATATGGTCGCTATGAGAGATGGCGAGACGACGGCAGTTCCGCTTGAAGAAGTGGCGGGAAAATTAAAGATGGTAGATCCGAAATGCGGATTGATCAAAGAAGCGAAAACAATAGGTATCAGTTTTGGCGATGAATAAACGAAATAAACTAAGAAATCAGGCAGAGGTGTAAAACATGTCATATACGGCGCTTTATAGAAAATTTCGCCCGGCAGAGTTTGGAGATGTAAAAGGGCAGGATCATATTATTACAACATTACAGAATCAGATCAAGGCAAACCGTATCGGACATGCATATCTTTTCTGCGGTACAAGAGGTACGGGAAAAACAACGGTTGCGAAAATATTTGCGAAAGCGGTAAACTGTGAGCATCCGGTTGACGGCAGTCCGTGCGGTGAGTGCGAGATGTGTAAGTCGATCGCGGCAGGTACGTCTATGAATGTGATTGAGATTGACGCGGCGTCTAATAACGGCGTTGATAATATCCGTGAGATTCGGGAAGAGGTGACGTACCGTCCGACAGAAGGAAAATATAAGGTTTATATTATTGATGAAGTACATATGCTGTCTATAGGAGCGTTTAACGCGCTTCTTAAAACATTGGAAGAGCCGCCGGAATATGTTATCTTTATTCTTGCCACAACAGAAGTTCATAAAATTCCGATCACGATTTTATCACGATGTCAGCATTATGATTTCAAGAGGATCAGTATTGAGACGATTACGGAACGTATGCAGGAATTGATGGATACAGAGCATGTAGAAGCAGAGGATAAAGCGCTGCGCTATATAGCGAAAGCGGCGGACGGATCGATGAGAGACGCGCTTAGTCTTCTTGATCAGTGTATTGCATTCTATCTTGGCAGAAGGTGACATACGAGCATGTTTTGGAAGTGCTGGGAGCGGTGGATACGGATGTATTCAGCAGACTTTTGCGGAAAGTGATCAATACGGATGTGCCGGGTGTGCTCGACGTTGTGGAGGAACTCGTAATGCAGGGAAGAGATCTGACGCAGCTTACGGCAGATTTTACATGGTATTTAAGGAACTTGCTTCTCGTAAAAACATCTGATAATATAGAGGATGTTCTGGATGTGTCTACGGAAAATATGATGCAGTTAAAAGAAGAATCCGGGATGATCGAGACAGCAGCGTTATTCCGGTATATCCGTGTTTTTTCAGAGCTTTCCGGGCAGTTAAAATATGCGACGCAAAAGAGAATCATGCTAGAGGTGGCTTTGATTAAATTATGTACTCCGGCAATGGAAACGAAGCAGGATACTATTTTAGAGCGGATCCGTGCGGTGGAAGAAAAAGTGGAAAAAAGCATGGAAGCTTCAGCAAATATGCAGGGGCAGATCGTCTATGTAAACGGAGACGGAGCGCAGATCGCAGGCGGATCGGTGATTAATGGAAACACCGAGGGCAATTTTGCAGGCGCTCGTGCGCAGAGACCGCAAATTCCAGATGCGATTCCCGAAGACGTACAGGAAGTCGTAAAGAATTTTAGAATGATTGCCGGAGAAGCTTCAGGTATTATAAAGGGGTATCTGAAAAGCGCCCGCTTAAGTCTGGGCGGAGACAACCGGCTTTTGATCGTTCTTCCGGACAGTCTTGCGGCAAGCGTCGTAGGGCGGGAAGATCACGTTGAAGAGTTGGAAAAATTAATCGAAGAACGGATCGGAAAACGTGTGGAAGTAGAAGTGCGTCATGTAGAAGAAGGCAGACATTTTGAGGATACATTCATAGATATAGAACAAAAGATCAATATGAAGATAACGGTGGAGGATTGATTATGGCAAAAAGAGGCGGTTTTCCGGGTGGAGCGATGCCGGGAAATATGGCAAATCTTATGAAACAGGCGCAGAAGATGCAGCGTCAGATGGAAGAGCAGCAAAAAGAGCTTGAGGCAAAGGAATTTACGGCGACGGCAGGCGGCGGAGCGGTTGAAGTGACTGTTTCGGGAAAACGCGAAGTGACAAAAGTAAAACTTGCGGAAGAAGTCGTTGATCCGGATGATATTGAGATGTTGGAAGATTGATCGTTGCGGCGACAAATGAGGCGCTGCGTCAGATCGATGAGGCGACAGGTTCTGCTATGTCTAAGCTGACAGGCGGCATGGGCGGCGGAATTCCGGGGATGTTTTAAGGATGGAATATTACAGTAATCAGATCAGCCGTCTGATCGAAGAATTTTCCCGTTTGCCGGGGATTGGCAGCAAGTCGGCGCAAAGGTTGGCGTTTCATGTGATCAACATGCCGCTGGATCAAGTGGAAGGTTTGGCAAAATCAATTATTGACGCAAGGAAAAATGTGCGGTATTGTAAAGTGTGCTGTACACTTACAGATCGGGAAACCTGTCCGATTTGCGGAAATCCGGATCGCGACAAGAAAACGATCATGGTCGTTGAGACACCGCGGGATCTGGCAGCGTATGAAAAGACAGGAAAATATAACGGAGTATATCATGTGCTCCACGGGGCAATCTCTCCGATGCTGGGAATCGGCCCGGGAGATATCCGTCTGAAAGACTGATGGAACGGCTTCAGGGAGACGTGAATGAAGTGATCATTGCAACGAATTCAAGTCTGGAAGGCGAGACAACGGCAATGTATATAAGCAAACTCATAAAACCGGCGGGAATAAAGGTGAGCAGGATTGCCAGCGGCGTTCCGGTCGGAGGAGATTTGGAATATATTGACGAGGTGACGCTTTTAAGAGCGCTTGAAGGCAGGACAGAACTGTAAGATAGAGCAGAAATAATAAACAGAAGTAATAAACAGAAGTAAGAAAGAGGAGACATTAAAGAGGAGACATTATGGACAAGTTAAAGTTGATGAAAACTGCAAATGAAGTCCGCAAGGGAATTGTGACATCGGTTCACAGTGCGAAAGCAGGACATCCGGGCGGATCACTTTCCGCGGCGGATCTATTCACTTATCTGTATTTTGAGGAATTGAATGTAGATCCGAAAGACCCGAAAAAAGCGGACAGAGATCGTTTCGTCCTCTCAAAGGGACATACAGCGCCGGGGCTTTATGCCGCGTTGGCAGAGAAAGGATTTTTCCCGAAAGAAGATCTGATCACACTGAGACATACAGGTTCTTATCTTCAGGGTCATCCGGATATGAAGTGCATTCCGGGTGTTGATATGTCTTCAGGTTCTCTCGGACAGGGAGTTTCTGCGGCTGTAGGAATGGCGATTGCGGCAAAGATATCGGGTGATGATTACCGCGTATATACACTTCTCGGTGACGGAGAGATCCAGGAAGGTCAGGTGTGGGAAGCGGCGATGCTTGCGTCTCACCACAAACTGGATAACCTTCTTGTGATCGTGGATAATAATAATCTTCAGATCGACGGTGAGATTACAAAAAGTGAACTCTCCGTATCCGATAGATAAAAAGTTTGAAGCGTTTAATTTTCACGTGATCAATATTGACGGAAATGATTTTGATCAGATTGACGCTGCATTTAAAGAGGCAAAATCAGTAAAAGGACGTCCGACGGTGATCATAGCCAAGACTGTGAAAGGAAAAGGAGTTTCTTTTATGGAAAATCAGGCGGGATGGCATGGAAAAGCGCCGAACGACGAGGAATTTAAAATCGCGATGGCAGATTTGGAAAAGGCAGGTGAAGCGTTATGTCAGAAGTAAAGAAGATTGCGACGAGGGAAAGTTACGGAGAAACGCTGGTAGAGCTTGGGGCGGAACATGAAGAGATCGTTGTGCTTGACGCGGATCTTGCGGCTGCGACAAAAACAGGTTTATTTCAGGCTGCATATCCCGAACGTTTCATCAACTGCGGTATCGCGGAAAGTAATATGATCGGCGTGGCAGCAGGATTGGCGGCTGCGGGTAAAGTTCCGTTTGCAAGTTCCTTCGCAATGTTTGCGGCGGGACGGGCTTATGAGCAGGTAAGAAATTCAGTCGGTTATCCGCATCTGAACGTAAAAATCGGAGCAACACATGCCGGAATTTCCGTAGGTGAAGACGGAGCGACACATCAGTGTAATGAAGATATTGCTTTGATGCGTACGATTCCGGGAATGGTTGTGATCAATCCGTCTGATGACATAGAGGCAAGAGCGGCGGTGCGCGCGGCTTACGAATATGTAGGGCCGGTGTATATGCGGTTCGGACGTCTGGCTGTTCCGGTGATCAATGACAGACCGGATTATAAGTTTGAACTTGGGAAAGGCGTTGTGCTTCGAGAAGGAAAAGACGTAACGATCATTGCGACAGGACTTCCTGTCAACAACTGTCTGCAGGCAGCGGAGAAGCTGGCAGCGGAAGGTATTGATGCAAAAGTGATCAATATTCATACGATCAAGCCGCTTGACGAAGAACTTATCATTGCGGCCGCACAGGAAACAGGCAAAGTCGTTACAGTCGAAGAGCATTCGGTTATCGGAGGACTTGGAAGCGCAGTATGTGATGTGCTTTCCGCAAATGTTCCGACAAAAGTGCTTAAGATCGGAATTAACGATGTGTATGGAGAATCAGGTCCGGCGCTTGAACTGATCGAAAAATACGGACTTGGCATAAACGGTATTTATGAAAAAGTAAAAGCGTTCGTATCATAATATTACAAAAGGAGATGCTGTTCATTTTGAGCGGCATCTTTTATAATATGTCGAATTCTTCTGACAATAACTGATAAAATCATTTTTTTTATTGTGCTATCCTCATATCAACGCCGATAGAAACATTGTTGATTTTTAAAATATTCAGTTGATTTAGGAGGATGAGTATAAATGGAAAGACAGTTACCGAAAAACGTGCGTCAAATAGGAAATGTAAGCGACAGTCCTAAAATTTATGTGGAAGATTATGTAGATACATTTTTTGCCGGATTGTGTGAGAAATGTGAGAAAGCAGGCACAGACCTATGGGGCTTTTCTTGTCGGAGATATTCAAAACGGCGAGGATGAAGATTATGTTTATATTTATGGTGCGATTCAGATGCATGATCTGAAAATGTCGGATAAAGAATATGTGATTGATGAGGCTGCATGGAAAAACGCATATGAAGACTGCAAACAGTATTTTGAAGACGGGGAAATGCTAGGATGGTTTGTAGTACATCCCGGAGCGCCGCTCATTCCGGAACCGGAAACCGTAAAGCTTCATAAAAAATCATTTCCGAAGAAAAATACCGTTTTCATTATGAAAGATCCGGTAGAAAAAGAAGAGACATATTATGTACATAAAATGAATGACTTGCTGGAGATCGGAGGGCATTACACATATTATGAAAAAAATCCGTGTATGCAGAATTATATGATCTCCAGCCGGAAAAAAAATGGGGCGTCAGCGTCGGAAACAGTGGAAGACAGAGCTGCAAAGGACTTTCGTTCTTTGGCTAGAAAACGGAGCGAGCATCAAAAAGGCAGACGGCCGGGGAGTCTGATGTATGCTGCGGGAGCTTGTGTGATTTTGATACTTGTAATTATGGGGGTATCGTTGTTTAACAGTTTCGACAGGATGAAATCGGTACAAAACACGCTTGGATTTTTAGATAAAGAGACAGTTGCGTCAGATGGGAAAACGTCAGAAGAAACAACAGATGACGGATCTGTTCCCACATCTGCAGAAATTGAAGCAGTAAAAGGACAGACAGATGCAGATTCCGCAGATGAAAACAAAACAAAGGAGGAAAGTGTGTCAGGTCAAAAGGAAGACGGAAAAGATGAGAAAAATGAAAATCCGGAAAACAGCCTGTCTGAGAGCAATGATAAAAAAAGAACCGGAGGGAAGCGATTCTGCGCAGGGGGCAGATGAACAGACTATTGGAAGCGCGAACGGTCAGGACGGGGTTTATATTGTAGAGAAAGGAGACACGCTGGCGATTATCAGCCGTAAGATATACGGCGATCTTGACCATGTAGACACGATTTGCAAAATGAACGGGATTACGGACGGCAATCTTATTTATATCGGACAGAAATTGCTATTGCCATGAAAGTATGGTAAGATGTTGGCGAATAGATTTAGCGGAAATAAAAAGGACATAAAACAGAAATATAAAGAAGGGGAGTTATATGACACAAAAGAAAAAAACGGATTTTAAAATAGTAACACCCCCCGATGATCTAAGTGAAGTTCGTGCTAAAACGAAGAAAATACACAGGGAAAAATTAAAAAAGATTGTTGTGCCGGTTATTCTTATTGCTCTTGCGGTAAGCGGAACATATCTGATGCTCACGAATAAGGCGTATAGTGAAGCCGGAACGGCGGTCAGGTACTCGACAGATAGTTCGGATACAAGTAATTATGCCCATTTTGCAAATGGAATCGTGCGATACAATCGGGATGGCGTTGTTTTTTTAAATAAGAAAAACGAAGAAAAGTGGATTCAGTCGACACAACTGAAAAATCCGATCATTGAGGTGAAAGAAAAAGCGTTTGCGGTAGGAGATATCGGAGGAAACAGCATTCTTGTATTTTCCGAAGAAGGTTTGAAAGGCGAGATTGAGACAAGTCTTCCGATTGAAAATATGGCGATTTCGGATCAGGGAATTGTGACAGTTCTGCTGAAAAATGAAACTGCGCCGAAGATCATTTCTTATGATGCAATGGGCAATGTTTTAGTGGAGCAGCAGGTAACTGTTCCTGTAATGGGTTATCCTGTTGCGATGGATATGTCTGACGACGGAAAGATGCTGGCGGTAACTTATTTTCATACAGACGACGCCGTGCTGAAGTCAAAAGTGATCTATTATAATTTCGGAGAGAGTGGAAAGGACAAGCCGGATAAGATCGTTGCATCGGATGAATATTCAGACACGATCATGGCAGACATTTTCTTTATGGGAAGCGACCGCTCTGTTGTAGTAGGAGATAACTCGATCGTCATCTATAAAGGGAAAGCCGAACCGAAAAAAGAAAAAGAGATATCGATCGGACAGGAGATACAGAGCGTATTTCACTCAGACCAATATATAGGGCTTATATTGCTTAACAGTGAAAAATCAGGATACGAGCTGCGGCTGTATGATCGGTTTGGGGAGAGGATACTTAATAAAGAGATTTCGGGACGATACGAAAATGCAAAGATAGAAGGCAGCGAAGTTATTATGTATGAAGGAAGTAAGTGCTGTATCGTGACCGCAAACGGAATCGTAAAATTTGAAGGAGACATAAAAACAGAGGCGCTGGAGATTTTCAAAGCTTCGGGATTGAACAGATACTATGTGATGAGCGCAGATGAATTACGGGTAATTTATCTGACGAAATAGGAGAGATTATGGATAATTGGCTTTTGATCATTGTAGGAACGATTTTTCTTATCTGTATTGCTTTTGGGTATGTTAGAGGATTTTTAAAACTCGGACTTTCCCTTTTGTCAACAATATTGACTCTTGTTCTTGTGCTGTTCCTTTCGCCGCATGTTACACGAGCGCTTAAGGAGTATACGCCTGTAGATGATTTCTTAGAAAGTAAAGTTACTGAGAAATTTATGCCGGAGATAACGTCTGAGCAGCTTCAGTCGATCGATCTGACAGGAACGCCATTGGAAAATCTTACGGCGGAAGACATCTCCAAGTTAAACGAGATGGACTGGGATGTGCTCGGCATTACGGCGGATGATATTTTAAGTGTGATCGGAGATATTCCGAAAGATGTGCAGATCAACTTGATTGAGGAAGCCCCTCTTCCCCGGTTTTTGAAAGATCAGCTTATAGAAAATAACAACAGCACGATTTACGGAGAGCTGGGAGTGAAAAGTTTTCCGAGATATGTGGCGGCATATGCATCGCATCTTGTATTGAATCTGTTGTCGTTTCTTGTGACATTTTTGCTGGCGATCATTCTTGTGAAGGCGCTGATGTTTGCTGTGAATATTATTGGGGAACTTCCGGTGCTTGGACTGGCAAATCATATTGCCGGAGGAGCGCTCGGTCTTTTGCTTGCGCTTGTCATTGTGTGGATCGGATTTCTCATCATGACGCTTGCCTATACGACAGAGGCGGGAAGCGCATGCTTTGAAATGGTTGAAAAGAGTAGTATTCTGCGTTTCTTATATGAAACAAATCCGCTTTTGATCCGCCTGTTAAAATTTTAAATCTGTATAGAAGAGGGCTGTTGGAAAAATAAACAAAATGTTATTTTGTAACTGAAAGTTACTGTATTTTGATGTACAGTAACTTTTTTTATTTTGTGATAAAATTAATTTTAATAGGGAAATTAAAAATTGGCGAAAAATTGACTTTTTTCTGTTATAAGATTTTTAATCTCATTGATAAGGAGTGAAGTTTGTGGAAGAAAAATATAAGATCCTAATCGTAGATGACGAACAGTCTATTTTAGATATGTTGAAATTACAGCTTGAATTTGAAGGGTATTCTGTTTATACTGCCGGCAATGCGGCAGAGGCTTTGGATAAATTATCTTACTCGCCGGACATAGTTCTATTAGACATCAATATGGATGGCATGAACGGTTTGGATTTATGTGTCTCTATTCGTGATTTTATCTCTTGTCCGATTATTTTTCTCACTGCCAGAGTATCTGAGCAGGATAAGATCAACGGGTTAATGGCAGGCGGAGATGATTATATTACGAAGCCATTTTCTGTAAATGAATTGCTGGCAAGAATTTCGGCGCATTTACGACGCGAACAAAGAAGTCATAACAAGACAAAAAGTAAATTTTCAGAAGATCTTATTATTGATTATTCTGATAGAAGTCTTTATATCAAAGGGCATAAAATTGAATTGTCAAATAAAGAATTTGAAATTATACAACTCTTGTCTTCTAATGCAGGTCAGGTTTTGACAGAGAAAAAATTTATGAAAATATTTGGGGCATTGACGGCAATGGAGACAGCGTTGTTATCAAAGAGCATATACGAAAAATACGTCTGAAATTTAATGAGTTTACGGATAAAGGTTATATTACTACAGTTTGGGGAGTCGGATATAAATGGGAAAAATAAGAGAAGTATTTCAAAAGATGTCGCTAAAACGATCATTAGTATTGCTGGCGGTATTTTGTCTTAGTCTGGTCAGCGCTCTTTCAGTAATTACAATATTGACATGTTCATCTATCCAGAAAAAAATACTTGATACAAGACCTATTATCATCACAGACTATGTAATTAGAGACGCAGATAGTAATGACACCGAAAATAATAACGGGGTTACTGCCGTACCGCAGAAATATACACATGGAGAACTTTCAAAAGAAAATCAATTATATTATTGGTGCATTACGATTCTTATGGTGTCCTTACCCATTGCCTATATTATAATCGCTTCTTTTATGGTGGCAAAATTATATTACAAATGGAAATTGAAGATACCGCTTGAAAATCTGAAAAATGGTATGTACCACATTTCACAGCAGGATTTAGATTTTCAGATACAATACACATCTGATGATGAGCTGGGGCAGTTATGTGATACATTTGAACATATGAAAAATGAGATTTACAAAAGCAATAGTAAAATGTGGAATATGCTTCAAGAGAGAAAAGCGCTGACGGCTTCTGTTTCACACGATTTAAGAACGCCGATCACGGTGCTCAATGGCTATCTTGATTATTTGGAAAAATCAATCGAAAGAGAAACTCTTACAAATGAAACCTTACAGACAACGATTAAAAATATGACAGAAGCTGTCGATAGATTAAAACGATATGTAGAGTGTGTGAAAGATATACAAAAAATGGAAGATATTGAGATCAAAAAAAGATAATTATAATTTGAAAGAGTTGATTGCGACATAACAAAAGAATTTTCTATTTTAGCGGCACGAGAGAATAAAAAACTTGTTATACGGGATTTTTCAAACTCTGATTTTATATCGACAGATAAAGCGATGTTATCAAAAGTTTTAGAGAATATTTTTGACAATGCACTCCGCTTTTCACATGAAGAAATTATATTTTCAATCAAAGAAAAAGAGGATTATTTGTATTTTTCAATGCAAGATGATGGAGTAGGTTTTACATCTGAAGAATTAAAATCCGCAGCTTCTTTCTTCTTCAGTTCCGCTTCAAACGGTGGAAATTTTGGCATAGGATTATCTATCTGTAAAATACTTAGTGAAAAATTCGGAGGGAATATATTTTTAGACAATCTTCCGGATCGTGGAGCAATTATTACAATCAAGATTAAAAAATAGGCGGAAACTTTTCTGAAATTTGACTTTTATATGAAATAATCTCCTTACAAAAAACGTAAGGAGGTTTTTTTATGGAAATTAGTATTGAACATTTGAATAAAAACTACGGGAAACAAAATGTGTTGAAAGATATTTCTTTACATATACCGATCGGAATGTATGGAATGTTAGGCGAAAACGGAGCCGGTAAGACAACGCTTATGCGTATATTGGCTACATTGTCAGAGCGACAACGGGAATGGTAGAAATCAATGGGATTGATATAAAAAGGAAAAAAGAAATCAGAAAAATAATCGGTTATCTTCCACAGGAATTTTCGATATATCCAAATATGACGGTTTATTCTGCTTTAGATTATCTTGGGATTTTGACTGAACTTCCAAACAATATTCGTAAGAGGCGTATCAACGAACTTTTAAAACAAGTGAATTTGGAACACGAGAAGAATAAAAGATTTAAAAATTTATCCGGTGGTATGAAACGTCGTTTCGGTATTGCACAGGCATTATTAAATGATCCGAAAATTTTGATTATTGATGAGCCGACGGCAGGACTTGACCCAGAAGAAAGATTACGCTTTTACAATCTTCTTTCTGAATTGGCAGTGGAAAGAATTATTTTATTATCTACGCATATAGCAAGTGATATAGAAGCCACTTGTTCTAAAGCAGCTGTTTTATCTTCCGGAACTGTTGTTTTTGAAGGACAAATAGAAAAGTTGTTACAGCTTGGAAACGGAAAAGTCTATACTACCACGATTCTGCAAAATGAATTAAATCAGTTTAAACAGAAATACCGTGTTATCAGTATTTATCAAAATGGAATAAATGTATCTTGTCGCTTTTTATCAAACGCTGCACCAAAAAAAAGAATGGGTTTCATGTCAGCCTACGATAGAGGACAGTTATATGTATCTCTTATCAAGTTTCAAGCAGGAGGTGGAATAGATGCTGTTTATTAAAGAATTGAAAAAAATTTGTTTTAGCTTTATATATGTATTGTTTATTGGATTGCTGCTTTTTAGCTGGCATGAAAATTTTTACGGTGTAACAACAAAAGAAATAACTGGTTCGCAAGGAAATGAGGTATCTATTTCTTCCGGGCTGACTGGTGGTTCGATTTTAGAAAAACCAGAAAAAAATAAAGAAAGCTATGGAATGAAAAATAAAGAAGTACCAGATAAAATTATGTGCGGTGGTACTGACAAGCTAATTATGGAATATCTTGCAAATTCCTATGCAACATATCCTTTTAGCTATTATAAGGAAGTAGTTTTAAATGAGAACGAGCAAAAAGAGATTTTAAATATAATCAAAGAAATAACAGGCTTAAATGAACAGCAGATCAATCATCTTCCAGATGATTATTTCCCTGCTGTAAATGGAAATGTTATTCACTTTGGCAGTAACGGAACACAAAGTGAAAATGGAGCTTTTACATTTGAAATGGGAAATGAAGAACAACCAACTGAAAATACTGATTATACAAAACAATTTGTAGCTCAAGTTTCTTACGAGGAATTTCAAGAGCTTATGAAAAAAGCAGAAAGTATCATTGGAACAGGTTCTAATTATTCTATGGAAAATTTATTGCAATATTATGGTCTGGCAGAAATGACTTATGAAGAAGCAATGAATGAATATGAGAAAACGATTTATGATGATAAAGTTTCTGCTGCTTTTGCAAGATTGTTTTGCGATTATATGACAAGAGATTTAGGTTTATATCCTGTGTTCTTAGTAGTTATCTTTTGGCTGAAGGATAGACGAAACCGTATGAATGAGCTGATTGACTGTAAACAGATCGGAACAACAAAGCTTATTACGATTCGTTTCTTAGCAATGCTTGCGGCAGTGTTATTGCCGATAACTATTTTGAGTTTTGAGTCGTTAATTCCATTGATTGAATTTTCTGCTGAAACCGGTATTGCAATAGATGTGTTTGCTTTTCTGAAATATATTGTTTGGTGGTTATTACCGACAGCAATGATTGTTACTTCTTCAGGAATGTTCTTGACAATTTTAACATCTATGCCGATAGCTATTTTGGTACAGTTTGTATGGTGGTTTATTGACACCTCTTTGACAGCGTTATCGGGAGATACAAAAATATTTACGCTGATGATACGGCATAATTTATTACGAGGCTCTGAACTTATAAAGCAAGATTTTAATTTGATCTGTTTGAATAGAGGACTGTTTGTGATCTTGTCTTTGATATTGATAGCATTATCTGTTGTAGTATATAACAAGAAAAGAGGTGGAAAGTTAAATTATGATTTCTTTTTGCAAAAGCATTTTGGATTTTTTAAGGATCGATTTACCGCTCACATTCAAAAATAGTTTATTACTGGCGGCTGTCTATACATTCATTATCCCGGTTATAAGAGGAATTTCTAATTTAGACAACATTCATTCCGCAGATGTATTCGGACAATCGTTAGCTCTGATAGGGGTATTTCTTTTCATTCCTATAATAAGGCAAGAATTGGAAGTTTCCGTAAAAGAGATTGTTTATACGAAAGTATGGTCATATAGAAAGAGCGTAAGCATTCGGCTGATATGCAGTTTCTGGATGATTACAGTTATGATTACTATATTCGCAAGTATTATGCGGCTTCAAAACTGCAGTTTTCCATTTTTAAAATATGTAACCGTGACAATTCTGTATGCTGTTTTTCTGGGGATTTTAGGACTTCTTTTTTCACAATTAGGAAATAATGTCATTATAGGTTATCTAGCTTCGCTAGGATATTGGTCTTTCTGTCAATTCGATATTTTAACAGAAGAAAATGTATTATACATATTCCCGATTATAAGCGGAGAAATAGAGATGGGGAAATTGATGATTCTTATGAGCATAAATAGTTTTCTTCTGGTAGTTTTCTTTTTGTCAGTAAAAGAGACTAGGGGAATGTATAAATAAAATATATCATTGTCTCTGAAGAAGAGATATGTTATGATAAATCCACTCACAGAAATTCTTTTTGTGAAAGATGCCGACAGCTTCGTCGGTCAGAGGAATTCCCTCAAAATTACCCAGAACACAACGAAACAGATTTGCATGGATAGTCTTGTAGAACGTCTCTTTTTTTCGTATACTGATTCTTAACAGAAGAAAAAAGTTTCACCGAAAGTTATAAGAGAAAGCTTTAGGAGAAAAAGCTTTGAGAGAAAAAACTTAAGAGTGTTTTCTTACTTGTACGATAGGACTCATTCATGCACATGAAAGGAGAGCCTATAGTAGGAAAAGAAAAGTGGGCAAAAGAAAAAGAACTGCGTTTGTCAGATGCTTATATTGTAAAAGATAATGAACCAAGTTTGGAATTAAAAGTAAAGGTTATTAATATCCGACCGGAAGAACATCATGAGATTTTAGAGAAATGTCAAGTGCTGAAAGAGTATAGCCAGTTTATGGAAATCGTGCAGAACTATCAGATCTCCGGTGTGGAAGAACCTTATAAAAAGGCGATAAAAGAGTGCATTGAAAAAGGAAAAACAATTTCCGAAATTGCAGATGAGCTTGAAGATACAGAAGAAAATATTGCTCGTCTGATAGAAGAGTTTTATCTTCGTATAAATTGATCATAGTTAAATCTATAAAATGGGGGATAAGTTTTGATTTCTCCCCTGTCTGGAAGGTGTATTTATATATTTTTTACAACGAATACGAAAAGTGGGAAATGGAAGCTGCATGTTTTGGCATGAATTTGTCGAAAATTTCATAAAAAACTTGACAAGTTTCTTAGAATATGATATCTTATAAAAGTTCTAAGAACGCTATGGGGGATTAGCTCAGTTGGGAGAGCGCCTGCCTTGCAAGCAGGAGGTCACGAGTTCGACTCTCGTATTCTCCACTTTAAATAAAGATCCGAACATTGGCATTAGTCAGTGTTCGGATTTATGCTATAGGAAATTACTCCGTAATGTTCCATAGCATAAAAAACGCTCCGTGTAGGAGCGCACTGCGGCGGAAAAGAAGTACGTCGCTAAAGCGACCCGCCGCAGGCGGAGAATCTTGCGAGCAGGATTCTTTTTTATATTGTGCAACGAGCCAAAGTCCGGGTTTGTTACTTTGTTCTTGTATGAAGAAAAAAAGTAAGATATAATCAAAAAATAAACATAAAATCTATGTGACGTTTAAGTACGGGAAAAGGTATTATATATGAGAGGTCAAACAGAGGGCAGTCATGAAGAAATTAATGTAGAAGAAGCCATCCGTATTCATGGAAATATGGTTTATCGGCTTGCTCTGGTACAAATGAAAAATAAAAGTGAAGCAGAAGATGTGTTTCAGGAAGTGTTCCTCCGATTAGTAAAGTATAAAGAAAGAATTCAGGGGAGAGAGCATTTGAAGGCATGGCTTTTGAGAGTAACTGTTAATTGCTGCAAGAAACAGTTTGATAGTGCGTTTCGGAAAAAGACAGTTTCTATAGACAGGGATGTTCAGAGCACGGACAGTTATGAGATGGATCTGCCGGAGAATCTCATATATGAGGCAGTTCTTCGCCTGCCGGCAGATTACAGGAGTACAGTACATTTGTTTTACTATGAACAATATTCTGTTTCTGAGATTGCTGAGATGTTGGAACTTTCGGAGTCGGCTGTAAAAACCCGCCTGTATCGCAGCAGGGGGATGCTTAAGGAAGCTTTGAAAGGAGAGTTTGACTGTGTGGGACGAATATAAGAAAGTAAATGACAGCATTCATGTCCCGGAAGAATTAGTGAACCGGACGGTAAAAGCAGCTGAAAGAGAGGAGCGCCGCCGCAAAATTATCGGATTGTGGAAATATACGGCAATAGCGGCATGCTTTTGTTTTGTCTGCCTTGGTATATGGGGAGCGGCGTTTAAAGACAAGATTGTGATACAAGATGTGACATTTGCTTCATCAGAGATGGAGATTGGATTAAATCTCGGAAAAAAGGACATATCAGAGACGAGAGAGTGGGAAGATATTCAAGTTGAAAAGTATACGGAGAAGGATGACGAGAATATCCCGAAAGAGCTGTGGAAGCTGAAGCCGGGAAGGGTTCACGGAGAAAAAGTATATATAGGAAAAACGGAAGACGGAATTCTTCATGCAGTGTTTGAAAAAGACGGGAAAATCTGGTATGTGACAGAAGAAAAAGGGGATAAAGAAAATCTGACAGAATATTTGAAAAAAACTTTATAAAAGACGTAACCTTTTGGATGCGGCAAAGGTATTATAAGCAGAAACGCATAAAAAAACTGTTTGTTGTTCATCAAAGAGGAAATGCTTATGAAAAAGAAATATTTGAAAACATGTACCAGTGTTTTGGCAGTAACGGCAGTCTTGCTAAGCGCATGCGGAGGTCCGCAGCAGAAAAACGTCGGGAAGACAACGATGGAGACTGCAAAACTGGCGGATTCTATCAGAAAAAAATATAATGAAAAGTATGAATATGCCGATCCGATCCGCGGCGTGGCCCGTGACGAAAGGCTTAAGCTGAAAATGGGGTTTGATATAATGAATGCCGGATTTACGGAATATACACAGATCGTAAATGTGTATAAAGATCCGGAACTCACCTATCAGATCGGATCACATTTTGAGTGGGATGAAAAAACAAAGGAATTATCAGTTACACCTCCGAGATGGAGTGTAGGCGGGATCATGAGCGAAGGTCTTGACGAGGATGCGCCGGGATATCAAGCGGCAGATTCGTCTTTGTTTGATAAAGGAGAGTTGAATGACTGGGGTAATCTTCCACAGTATTATATGGTTCAATATGTGGATCTTGAAACCGGAGAAAAACTGGAGAAACCGATAGTGACAGTGTTTACCGTCGATTCAGAAGTTAAGAATGCACCGAGAGTTACTCTTGGGATTAATGAGGAAGGATTTCCGGTTTTCAGATGGAAAAAAGTGCCGGGAGCAGAGCGTTATTATGTGATGAGCATGACGTCCTCAGAAAAGATGGGATTATCCGGAGACGGCTGGGTCGAAGGTGAAACAGAAGGAACAGAATGGATTCCCGAATCAACGGCAAAGTTTATTACTTATAATGTGTCGGAAGCGGATCGCCGGGAGCCATACGTTATTGAAAAGTACGGAGAGGGAAACGAAGCGATACCGAAAGATACAGAGTATGAAACTTATTACTGCGTTATAGCAGTATCAAAGGACGGAACATCTGCTTTAAGCAATATGTTCAGGGAAACAGATATTGCGCGTAAAGTTCCTTTTACGGAAGAAGTGAAGATGAGCCTGAATGAGGAAGGTTCAAATTATACGCAGTCGTTCGGCGAAATGCCGTCATATAAATGGGTGACGATGTGCGACGGAACGCTTGTACAAAAGCTGATTAATTATGATTTTGAAAGCGCGAAGGAAGAGAAGGCTTCATGGAGCGGTGAAAATATCGTAAAGTTCCGTATAAGATTGACGGAACAGGATTTGGACGGAGTTGTTGTCGTAGAAGTTATAATACTGATACTTGGAAAGAAGAACTG
>ENA-OQCP01000159-OQCP01000159.1-human-gut-metagenome-genome-assembly--contig:-NODE-159-length-27685-cov-2.557479_pt1 | contig 27685 bp, 27 predicted proteins | sample MGYA00242760_ERZ504583 | MGnify/ENA primary metagenome ERZ504583 (study PRJEB26092, sample SAMD00036308) | human gut metagenome | host: Homo sapiens | study: EMG produced TPA metagenomics assembly of...
CCACAACAGAGGATTTCAGCGATACCGTTGCAGAAGGCTTGGTTATTTCCGTTGACCCGTCAGAGGGAAGTCAGGTTGCGCCGGAATCTACCGTTACGCTGGTGATCAGCAAGGGATCCAAGGACGCGGAAGAAATTGCAATCCGTGATGTAATCGGCCTGGATGAGGAGACAGCAAAATCAATCCTGAGCGATTTCAATATTATTGTGAAAACAGGAACCAGCAGCAAGGTGGCCGAGGGCGAAGTCATGGAGGTTGACCCGGCAATCGGAACCAAAGTAAAGAAAGGTTCTGACGTTACGATTTATGTCAATAGCCCGAGTGCACAGCCAACGACGCCGGATGAGAATACACCGACCCCGACACCGGCAGAGCCGGGCGCAAATACCGCTACGGATGTTACCTGGTCCTGCAGCCAGACCTTAAGTGCGCCGGATCAGTATCAGGGTGGTATTGCAAAAATTGAGCTGATCCAGGATGATGGGAACGGAAACGAGACCTCCATCACCATCATGGACGGACAGGCCATTACGAGCTGGCCGTATTCTGTCAACACCAACTGGAGTGCTTCATCGTCTGCTTCTTCTACCGGAAGAATCGTCTTCTATGAGATGGATTCGAGCGGAAGTTATCAGGCAATTGCACAGTACCCATCGGTTCCGTTGAGTGAAGGTTGAGTATGACAGGAAAGATTATGAAAGGAATTGCCGGATTCTACTACGTAGACGTGGAAGAATCCGGCATTTATGAGTGCAAAGCAAAAGGAATTTTCCGGAAGGAAGGCCAGAAACCGCTCGTCGGAGATCTTGTGGAAATCGAGATTCTGGATGAAGCGGAAAAAACAGGAAATATGACCCGGATTCTGCCGCGGAAAAATGAACTGATCCGTCCGGCAGTGGCCAATATCGATCAGGCGCTTGTGATTTTTGCGCTGGAAAATCCGACCCCGAACCTGACACTTCTGGACCGTTTTCTTGTGATGATGGAACAGCAGAACGTTCCGACGGCAATCTGTTTCAATAAAAGAGATCTTGCGGGGGAAGATTACACAGACCATCTGCGAAGCGTCTATGAGAACTGCGGTTACCGTGTCTTTACGGTGAGTGCAGCGAAAGAGCAGGGCATGCAGGAAGTGGAAGCATACCTGAAAGGGAAAACAACGGTGGTAGCCGGTCCGTCCGGCGTCGGAAAATCTTCGATCACAAACCGGATGCAGAAAGAAATCCAGATGGAGACCGGAGAGATCAGCAAAAAGCTGAAAAAAGGAAAACACACGACGCGCCATTCCCAGATGATCCCGATCGACCATGAGACGTATCTGTGCGATACGCCGGGGTTCAGCTCGCTTTATACAACCGATATGGAAAAAGAGGAGCTGAAAAACTTTTTCCCGGAATTTCATCCGTACGAAGGAAAATGCCGTTTCCTCGGCTGCATCCACGGAAAAGAGCCGGGCTGTGCCGTCAAAGAGGCACTGGAACAGGGAAATATCAGCAAAGAAAGATTTGAAAACTATACCATGTTCTATGAAGAACTGAAAGAACAGGAAAAGAGGAGATACTAGCATGAGCCGAGTATATCAGTTGGCACCTTCTATTTTATCCGCAGACTTCAACCGTCTCGGAGAACAGATCCAAAGGGTAGAGAAAGCAGAGTGCCGGTGGCTTCATATCGATATTATGGATGGAATGTTTGTACCATCCATTTCGTTTGGAATGCCGGTGGTAAAGTCGATCCGAAAAGAAAGCAGTCTGTATTTTGATGTTCATATGATGGTAAAGGACCCGGAGCGGTACGTAGAAGAATTTCAAAGCTGCGGGGCGGATATGATCACGGTTCACGCGGAGGCATGCCGCGATCTGGCAGAAACCGTGAAAAAGATTCATGAAACAGGCGCAGATGCCGGAGTTGCCGTAAATCCGGATACGCCGCTTTCTGCGGTTACGGGCGTGATGGATCAGGTAGAATGATTCTGATTATGAGCGTTTATCCTGGCTTCGGCGGCCAGAAGTATATCCCGGAGTCGACGGAGAGGATCCGTACGCTCCGAAGAATGCTGGATGAAAAGGGACTGGAGCATGTGCACATTCAGGTCGATGGCGGCATCAACCGCGCGACCATCGATGAAGTCCTTTGCGGCAGGTGCCAACATCATCGTGGCAGGCTCTGCTGTATTTGGCAGCAACATCGAGCAGAACGTGCGCGAGCTGCAGGAAAAAATTTCTTCATACAGCAAAAAGGCAGAATAAGATACAAAAAGACAGAAAAAAGAGGCAGGGAAACGTGAGAACATGTATTATTTCGGGAGGGATGATCGAACCGGATTTTGCCTTCCCATATCTTCAGAAACAGCAGTTTGATATTATCCTGCAGCAGACCGGGGACTGGAGTTCTGCTACCATTACCAGATTATGCCGACGTATATTCTGGGAGATTTTGACAGTTTATCTCCGGAGATTTTAAATTATTACAAGGAGAACCATGTCGCACCGATCCGGGAATTTAATCCCATGAAGGACAATACGGACACGGACATCGCATTTCAGCAGGCGATTGTTCTGGGAAGCAGTGAAATCACGATCCTCGGAGCAACAGGGGGAAGACTCGACCATTTCTTAAGTATTGTGCAGAACCTGAAAACGGCATGGGAGAAGAAAATTCCGGCTTACATCGTGGACAGCCGCAATCTGATTACGATTCCGGTGGAAACTTCGTTTGAAATCCGGAAAGAAGATCAGTTCGGAAAGTACGTTTCGTTCTTCCCGCTGGAAAAGGAAGTCGCATCCATCACCCTGGAGGGCTTCGCTACCCGCTCGACCATCACTGTCTGCCGAATACTTCGGGTGGTCTGTGCGTGAGCAATGAGATCATCGAGGAGACCGCGCATGTATCGTACGAGGGCGGCATTCTTCTGATGGTACAGTCAAGAGATTAAAATCCATTGAAATCAAAGAGCCGTGTGCTATAATTTATAGTTGCATTGGGCTCTTTTGTGCATAAAAAAGAACCCGAACAGAAAAAGAAGCGAAAAATAAAAACAAAGGAGATATAGATTACTATGAAATTAGGTATCGTGGGCCTTCCGAACGTCGGAAAAAGTACACTTTTCAATTCCCTGACCAAAGCAGGAGCAGAGAGCGCAAACTATCCGTTCTGTACCATTGACCCGAATGTCGGCATCGTGCCGGTTCCGGACAAGCGTCTGCAGCAGCTCGGAGATTTCTATCAGTCCAAGAAAGTAACACCGGCTGTCATCGAGTTCGTTGACATCGCAGGTCTTGTAAAAGGTGCATCCAAAGGAGAGGACTTGGAAACCAGTTCCTTGCCAATATCCGTGAGGTAGATGCTATCGTTCACGTTGTCAGATGCTTCGAGGATCCGAACGTTATCCACGTAGACGGCAGCATTGATCCGCTCCGTGATATCGAGACCATCGACCTTGAGCTGATCTTCGCCGACCTTGAGGTACTCGAGCGCCGTATTTCCAAAACTGCAAAATCTGCAAGAATGGACAAAGAGGCAGCAAAAGAGCTCGAATTCCAGGAGCGTCTGAAAAAACTGCTCGAGGACGGAAAAGATGCCATCCTGATGGAGCTGCAGAACGAGGACGAGGAGAAATGGATCGCAGAGTACAACCTGCTGACCAGTAAACCGGTCATCTACGCAGCAAACGTAGCAGAGGATGATCTCGCTGACGACGGTGCAAACAACTCCTATGTACAGTCCGTCCGCGAATATGCAAAAGAGCACAACAGCGAAGTATTCGTCATCTGCGCCGAGATCGAGGCAGAAATCTCCGAACTCGAAGAGGATGAGAAAAAAATGTTCCTCGAGGATCTTGGTCTTACCGAGTCCGGCCTGGAAAAACTGATCGCAGCAAGCTACCGTCTGCTCGGCCTCATGAGCTTCCTTACAGCAGGAGAGGATGAGACCCGTGCATGGACCATCAAAGTCGGAACAAAAGCACCGCAGGCAGCCGGAAAAATCCACACCGATTTCGAGCGCGGATTCATCAAAGCCGAGGTTGTCAATTATCAGGATCTGCTCGACTGCGGTTCCTACGCAGGAGCAAGAGAGAAAGGCCTTGTGCGTATGGAAGGAAAAGATTACATTGTCCGCGACGGCGATGTCATCCTGTTCCGTTTCAACGTTTGATAAGTAATAATAAGAGAGAATATAAGTTATGGATATGGAAATTAATTTTCCCAATCTCGGGATCTATCTCGACCATGTGGGAAAAAGCATCAGTATTTTCGGATTTTCCATCGCCTATTACGGCATCGTGATCGTAACCGGTATGATGATTGCGATCTGGATTGCCCAAAGAGAGGCAAAGCGGACGGGGCAGAACCCGGAGCAGTACCTCGATCTTGCGATGATCGGCATCGCAGCCGGTATTCTCGGGGCGCGGATTTACTACGTTATATTTGCCTGGGACTATTATAAGGATGATCTTTTGAGTATTTTCAACATCCGCCAAGGCGGACTTGCCATCTACGGCGGCATCATCGGTGCCTGCATTGCGGTGGTGATTTACAGCAGAAAGAAGAAACAGAACTTCAGCCTTCTGATGGATACCGCGAGCATGAGCATCGTGTTCGGTCAGATTATGGGACGGTGGGGAAACTTCTTTAACCGTGAGGCATTCGGTGACTACACTAACAACCTGTTTGCAATGCAGCTTCCGGTTTCCGCGGTCCGTGCCAATGAAATCACACAGAAAATGTGGGATCATGTGGTGACGGTAAACGGCGTCGAGTATATTCAGGTGCATCCCACCTTTTTATATGAAAGTTTATGGAATGTGGGTGTCCTGCTTTTTCTTTTCTGGTTTCGGAAAAGAAAAAAATTTAACGGCGAAGTGTTCCTGATGTATCTGATAGGATACGGCCTTGGAAGAATCTGGATCGAGGGACTCCGCACCGACCAGCTTCTGCTTCCGGTGGTGGGACTTCCGGTTTCCCAGCTCCTTTCGGGGTGCCTTGTGGTGGGATGTACCATCCTGGTGGTATGGAAACGAAAAAAATTATCATCCGGTGGGGAGACAGCCCATTCTTAAGGATAAAACCAGTGAAAAAAACAGAATAAAAATACAGAAAAAAGGGAAAACCGGCAAAAAAGGTTTTCTCTTTTTTGATACAAAATTGGTATAAAAAAGGCGGAAAATGCGCATAAAAATGTTGCATTTTGGGGAAAATCTTAAAAATGAAATAGAAAAAAGACCTTGCTATTTTCCATGAGTTGATATAGAATAAAAATATAAGTGGTAGAAAGTGGTGAAAAGTGGTGCGTTGTGGAGCGGATGTGGCAGTCTGGCTGCGGCGCGATACATGAAGTGGTGCGTGGGGAGACCGCCATTTCAGGTGATAAGAGGGTTTTCATTATGTTCATGGGAGAGTACAGTCATACGATTGACGCGAAGGGAAGATTGATCATACCGTCCAAGTTCAGAGAACAGCTGGGAGAAGAGTTTGTACTGACGAAGGGATTGGACGGATGCCTTTCCATTTACCCAAACGACGAATGGCTGCCTTTGAAGAGAAGCTGAGAGCCTTACCACTTACAAACAAAAACGCCAGAACTTTTTCCCGTTTCTTTGTAGCAGGTGCTACGTCATGTGAACTGGACAAGCAGGGAGGATTCTCGTACCGGCAACGCTGCGGGAATTTGCTGGTCTGGAAAAAGATGTAGTCCTTACCGGAAATATCAACCGGATTGAAATCTGGAGCAAGGAAAAATGGAACGAAAACAGCAATTATGATGATATGGATGCCATCGCCGAATCAATGGAAGAGATGGGCATTGTGATCTGATCTGTTTCGTTGGGATACAGGAGATGACCATGGAATTTTCGCATACATCAGTATTACTGAATGAAACCATTGAAAACCTTAAGATAAAACCGGACGGAATCTACGTGGACGGGACGTTGGGAGGCGCTGGACATTCCAGTCATATATGTGAGCGCTTATCTGCCACGGGGAGATTAATAGGCATAGATCAGGACGAAGCTGCGATAGCTGCTGCGGGTAAACGCCTGGAACCATTTCAGAACCAGGTCACGATTATCCGCAGCAATTATTGCGATATGGTTCCGCGTCTTGCCGAAATCGGAGTCACCGGGGTAGACGGAATCCTGCTGGATCTTGGAGTTTCATCCTATCAGCTGGATAATGCAGAGCGTGGATTCACATACCGTGAGGATGTTCCGCTGGATATGCGGATGGATCAGAGAAATGCTCTTTCCGCGTACGAAGTCGTGAACGATTACAGTGAAGAGAATCTTTCGCGTATTCTCCATGAATATGGAGAAGAGCGTTTTGCAAGAAAAATTGCACACAATATATGCGTAAGCCGGCAGCAGGCGCCGATTCGAACAACTGGGGAGTTAATCGAAATCATCAAGCGCTCGATTCCGGCAAAAATAAGGGCGACGGGCGGCCATCCGGCCAAGAGAACCTTTCAGGCAATCCGTATCGAAGTGAACCAGGAACTTACCGTTCTGTCGGAGTCACTGGACGGCATGATTGATCTCTTAAATGACGGTGGAAGACTTTGTGTCATCACCTTTCATTCTCTGGAAGACCGTATCGTAAAAAACATTTTCAGAAAAAACGAGCATCCATGTACGTGTCCGCCGGAATTTCCGGTCTGTGTATGCGGAAAGAAGTCCAAGGGAACCGTAGTAACTCGGAAACCGATCTTGCCGGGAGAAGAGGAAATGGAAACAAATCCCCGTTCCAAGAGCGCAAAACTGCGCGTCTTTGAACGAAAAGTGTGACGGCTCGGCACGAAGGAGACAGAGAAGTTATGGCCAGACGGGCAGATGGAAGGGTAAATTCGACAGATAGAACGAAACGTTATACGCCAGATACGTTTGAGGACGGAAGTGCGGTACGGCGTCTTGCAGCACAGCCGCAGGAAGCACCAAAAGAAGCACGGCCTCTGAAATCGGGTGTGAGCAGCCAGACAAGAAGAAACCGGGCACGGGCGACACAGATCAGCGCGGGCTACGCTGTTTTTCTTGCCATTGTCTGCACACTGTGTATCGCGGCGTGTGTTGCGTATGTCAAGTTGCAGACCGTGGTTACCACGCAGGCGGAAGACATTACCAGCAAAGAAAAAGAATTGAGCGATCTGAAGGCGGACAATGACGCCTATTACAATACAACGGTTGCCTCCGAAGATCTTGAGGCAGTCAAAGAAGCAGCACAGAACCGGCTCGGCATGAAATATGCAGATGAGTCCCAGGTAATTTATTTCGATGATTCAGAAAACAGCTATGTGAGACAGTATCAGGATGTTCCGGATGCGAAATAGGTGAAAACGTGAGTAAACAGAAAAAAAATAAAAAACGAAGCGGGGCATTCCGGAGACGGAAGACAAGTGGGCGTATGAGCAGAAAACTGGTAGCACTCTTTTTGGGAGTGATGCTGGTTTTTGTTGCTTTAGCGATTGACATTACGTATGTGAATGCCACAAAGGGAGAAAAATACGAAAGACAGGTTTTAAGCCAGACGCAGCAGTCCTACGACAGCAGGACAATTCCATTCCAGCGGGGAAGTATCACCGACCGGAACGGAACGATTCTGGCAACGAGTGAGAAGGTTTACAACGTTATTCTCGACTGTAAACTTGCCAATACGACGGTAAAAGATGAAGAAAAGAACGATACCCATCCGTACGTCGATCCGACCGTAGCAGCACTGGTTGAATACTTCGGACTCGACGAGACGGATATCCGGGATCGTCTGACCGGCGAAACGACAAAAGAAAGCCAGTACCAGGTTCTCGCCAGAGAGGTCTCGATGGACGCGAAAAAAGCGTTTGAGGCCTATGTGGACGAGTACGCGGACAAAAAGAACAAGGAGCTCGATGAGAACGAGCAGGCGGAAAAAGCATACCGTGCCAACATCCGCGGCGTCTGGTTCGAGGAATCCTACCACAGAACGTATCCGTTAAATTCACTTGCCTGCGATCTGATCGGCTTTACGTATTCAGGAGACACGGCAGACTGGGGAATCGAAGGGTATTATTCCAGTATCTTAAATGGCGTGAATGGCCGCCAGTTCGGCTATTACAACGAAGATGCGGATATGGAACAGACGATCATCGAGGCGCAGCCGGGCAAAAACGTGTTACGACGATTGATGTAAATATTCAGAAGATCATCCGCACGGCGATCGAGAATTACAATGAGCGGATTCATGTCCAGAACGGCGCGGACGAATCGGACACTGAGACGAACCGTCAGACAAAAGCGGCAAAGAATATCGGCGTTGTCGTGATGGATCCGAACAATGGAGAGATTCTTGGTATGGATTCTTCCGACTGGTATGACCTGAACAATCCAAGAGATCTGACACCGTTCTATTCGCAGGAAGAAATTGATGCGATGAACGATAACGAGACAATGGAGCTTTGAGTGCCATCTGGAAAAACTACTGTATTTCCGATGCATATGAGCCAGGTTCCACGGCAAAACCGATGAACGTGGCGGCGGCATATTCCCTCGATGTAATCGATGATAATACCTGTTTGACTGTGAGGGGTTTGAGACGATTGCAGGGCAGATGATCCGCTGCGGAGCTTATCCGGGAACACATGGCGTACAGACACCGGCCGATGTACTGAAAAACTCCTGCAACGCTGGTATGATGCAGATCGGACAGAAGATGGGAGCAGCGGAATTTCTCCGCTATCAGGATATTTTCGGTTTCGGCAGTCTGACAGGAATTGACCTGCCGGGTGAGGCGTACGGCCTGGTTCACACGGAGGATACTATGGGACCGACCGAGCTTGCAACGAGTACATTCGGACAGGGCTATACCGTGACGATGGTACAGCAGGCAGCTGCGTTTTCCTCTCTGATCAACGGAGGCAATTATTACCAGCCGCATGTGATGAAGACGATCACGGACAGCACAGGAGCTGTTGTTGAGAGCAATGAGCCGAATCTGGTGCGTCAGACGGTTTCTGCGGAAATCAGCGATAAAATGAGAAGTTTCCTCCAGGGAGTCGTGACCGATGGAAGCGGCCAGAGTGCAAAGGTTGCCGGTTACACGATGGAGGAAAAACAGGTACTGCACAGAAGTATCCGCGAGGCAATGGAAAATATCTCGTTTCCTTTATCGGATTTGCACCGGTAGAAAACCCGAAAGCTGTTGTTTACGCGATTGTGGAAGAGCCGGATGTAGAAAATCAGGCGAACAGTGTGCTGGCACAGGAGATCGTAAAAGAGATCTACACAGAACTGCTGCCGTATTTGAACGTATTCCCGGATGATACGGACGGTGTGACGGGCGAAGGCTCCGAGACCGGAACGGATGATCCAAACGTAGCGGCACCGGTACAGGAAGACGATACGGAAAACAGTGCTGAAAACAGCAATATCGAGAACGGCGGTCTGACAAATGCCGAGCTGGATCTCATCAATGAAGAGTAAAAAAACATAAAAAACAAAAGACATAACCCCATAGCAGTTTCCATATAGTGTTATCATAATGGATTCGGCTATGGGGTATTCTATGCGTAAAAACAAAACGTATCACCGGAAAAAGACGGTTCTTCTGTGGGTACTCTGCATGGGAATGATGGTCGGACTTGCCGGGCGGCTGGTGTATCTGTGTGTGTTCCGGTCCGTCTATTATTCCGAGAAGGCGGATGATCTGCACGAGCGGGAGCGCGGGATCAAGGCGGCGCGCGGCCGGATTCTTGATGCAAACGGGGAAGTTCTCGCGGCAAACCGCACGGTCTGTACGATTTCCGTGATCCACAGCCAGATTGAGGAGCCGGAGGCGGTGATTGCGATGCTGGTAAAAGAGCTTGGAATTTCGGAGGAGACGGCGCGGAAACGCGTGGAGAAGCGGTCTTCAATCGAGCGTGTCAAGACGAATGTGGACAAGAAGACGGGTGATACCATCCGGTCGTACGGATACGCGGGGGTAAAAGTGGATGAGGATTTCAAGCGGTATTACCCCAAAGGGAAGCTGGCGTCGCGCGTTATCGGCTTCACCGGAGGCGATAATCAGGGCATCATCGGGCTGGAGGTGGAATATGAGGAAATTTTAAAAGGAATCAACGGAAAAATCCTGACGACAACGGATGCGCGCGGGATTGAGCAGAACGGCATCGGGGAGAGCCGCCAGGAGCCGGTGGCGGGAAGGGACTTAAAGGTCAGCCTGGATGTCAATATCCAGGCGTACTGCCAGCAGGCAGCGGAAAAGGCGATGGCAGAAAAACAGGCGGACAGCGTCTCGATTCTTCTTATGAATCCGCAGAACGGAGAAATCTATGCCTGTGTCAATGTGCCGGAGTTCGACCTCAACGATCCGTTCACGCTGCAGCAGGATACAACGGGACTTTCGGAAAAAGAAATTCAGGATCTGCTGAACCAGATGTGGCGGAATGCCTGCATCAACGATACGTACGAGCCGGGATCTACCTTTAAGATCATCACGATGTCGGCGGGACTTTCGGAGGGCGTTGTGTCGCCGAACGATTCGTTTTTCTGTCCCGGCTACAAAATCGTGGAGGACCGCCGGATCCACTGCCACAAGCGGACGGGACACGGAGCCGAAAACTTCGTGCAGGGCGCGCAGAACTCGTGCAACCCGGTGTTCATTGAAGTGGGGCTGCGGCTCGGTGTGGAAAAGTTCTGTGATTACTTCCGGAATTTCGGTCTGATGGAAAAGACGGGGATCGATCTGCCGGGCGAGGCATCGACGATTATGCACAAGGAGGAAAACATCGGAGAGGTTGAGCTTGCGACGATGGCATTCGGCCAGTCCTTCCAGATCACGCCGATCCGCCTGGCGGCGACGGTCTCTGCGCTCGTCAACGGTGGAAAAATGGTGACGCCGCATGTCGCAACGGATGTGCTTGATGAAGAAGGAAATGTCGTAAAGCATCTGAAATTTCCGGAAAAAGAAGGGGTTCTTTCGGAAGAAACTTCCAGGACGGTGCGCGAAATTCTGGAAAGCGTCGTTTCAGAAGGGTCTGGAAAGAATGCGTACCTCGAGGGATATTCCATCGGCGGAAAGACGGCAACCTCGCAGACACTTCCGCGGAGCGCCAACCGCTATATTTCCTCATTCCTCGGCTTCACCCCGGCGGAGCATCCGACGGTGCTGGGGCTTTGCATTATCCGCAATCCGCAGGGCGTCTACTACGGCGGAACGATCTGCGCGCCGGTGATCCGCGATATCTTTTCCAATGTACTTCCGTATCTCGGTATTGGACACAATTCTTAGGAAACCTGAGAATTGTGTCCTTCGCAGCCCTCATTTAAAGTTTGCTTCGCAAAAGGAGGGCTGCTCACACCTGAATCACTTTCTTACGCAGCGAAACAGCAAGTGTTTCACTGCTGAGCGAACCGTAACTTGGATTATAAAAGAAGGTTGCGAAACAGAACAAAAAGCTATATACTGAATAGGCTGGAGAAAATATTTTGACATGCCTGTTCCGTACACAATCCGTACAAAAAGGAAGAGGTGCGTCTATGAAAAGAGAAATGATCCTGCCGGTTCTTCTTTCCTTTGGCATCAGCCTGGCGCTGGGGCCGGTTCTGATCCCGTTTCTGCGAAAAGTCAAAGCGGGGCAGAAGGAGCGGGAAGAGGGTGTGCCGAGCCACCAGAAAAAAGCGGGAACCCCGACGATGGGCGGCGTGATGTTTCTGGCGGCGTTTACCGCAGTTTCCCTCCTTTTCCGGAAAGAGGGAGCGGAAGTGGTTCCGGTGCTGTTTCTGACGCTTGGTTTTGGCCTGATCGGCTTTCTCGATGACTATCTGAAAGTCGTGCTGCACCGCAGCGACGGGCTGTACCCGAAGCAGAAAATGGCACTGCAGGCAGTGATTACAGCAGTCTTTCTGTGGTATTTGGCGCGTTTTTCCGGAATTTCCCTCCGGATGCGCATTCCGTTCCTTCCAGGCAAAGAGCTGGACGCAGGGATTTTTACGATTCCGTTTCTCGCCTTTGTGATTCTTGGAACGGTCAACGGTGTCAACTTTACCGACGGCCTTGACGGACTGGCGGCGAGTGTGACGATTTTAAATGCTGTTTTCTTTTCCGTGGCATCGATCGGCCTCGGAAACGGTGTTTCCCCGTCTCCGCTTGCGGTTATCGGGAGTCTGCTGGGGTTTCTGGTATTCAATGTATTTCCTGCCCGCGTCTTTATGGGCGATACAGGAAGTCTGGCACTCGGCGGTTTCGTCTCGGGAATGGCGTGTTTCTTACGTCTCCCCTTATTTCTGCCGCTTGTGGGATTCATTTATATGATGGAGATTCTCTCTGTGATCCTGCAGGTGTCATTCTTCAAACTGACGAAGGGAAAACGGATCTTCAAGATGACGCCGATCCATCACCATTTCGAGCTGATGGGCTGGTCGGAGACACAGATTGTGACGGTGTTTGCTACAATCACAGCGATACTATGCCTGATCGCATTGATGGGGCTTTAAAATATGGAGGTAATCAAACATGATTTTCGCAGGAAAAAAAGTACTGGTTTTCGGAACCGGAAAGAGTGGAATTGCAGCGGAGGAGCTGCTGCACAAGAAAGGTGCTTCTGTCGTTCTTTACGATGGAAATGACAAACTCGAAAAAGAAGAAATCTTAAAAAAATTAGAGAGCCGTGACAGCGTGGAAGTTGTCTTAGGCGAGCTCCCGGAGGAGATGCTCGACAGCCTTGATCTTGTCGTTTTAAGCCCGGGCGTTCCGACGGATCTGCCGGTTGTCCTTAAAATGAAAGAAAAAGAGATTCCGGTCATCGGTGAAGTGGAGCTGGCGTATCAGGTAAGCCGCGGAAAAGTGCTTGCGATTACCGGTACTAACGGAAAGACCACCACAACATCGCTGCTCGGCGAGATCATGAAAGCATATCAGCCGGAAGTAAAAGTGGTCGGAAACATCGGAACCCCGTACACATCCGCGGCACTCGACACGACAGATGATACCGTAACGGTTGCCGAGATCAGCAGCTTCCAGCTGGAAACCATCAAAGAGTTCCATCCGGCGGCAAGTGCGATCACAAACATTACCGAGGATCATCTGAACCGCCATCACACGATGGAAGAGTATATCCGCGTGAAAGAGTGTATCACCGAAAATCAGACGATGGATGATCTCTGTGTGCTGAATTATGAGGACGAAATCCTGCGCCCGTTCGGCGAGAAACTGATGGCAGAGAAGAAAGTACAGGTGATGTACTTCTCGAGTCTGCGTGCGTTAAAGGACGGCATCTATTATCAGGACGGCGAAATCCGCATTGCAAAGAACGGCGAGACGGAGCTTCTGACCAGAACCGACGACTTAAAACTGCTCGGCCTACATAATTTTGAAAACGTCATGGTTGCTTCTGCGATGGCACTTCATGCAGGCGTGCCGATGGAAACTGTCCGCAAAGTCATTCAGGAGTTTGCAGGGGTAGAGCACCGCATCGAGTATGTCTGCGAGAAGGACGGCGTGGCATATTACAACGATTCCAAGGGAACGAATCCGGATGCGCCATCAAAGGCATCCAGCGATGAACCGCCCGACTCTGCTGATCGGCGGCGGCTACGACAAGCAGTCCACCTACGAAGAGTGGATTCAGGCATTCGATGGAAAGGTACGTTTCCTGGTTTTGATCGGAGATACGAAAGAGAAGATCGCAAAAGCGGCAAGAAACGTCGGATTCAACGACATTATCATGGCAGACAACTTAAAAGAAGCCGTACAGATCTGCCACGACAAGGCAAATGCAGGGGATGCGGTTCTTCTTTCCCCGGCCTGCGCAAGCTGGGATCAGTTTAAGAGCTATGAGCAGCGCGGTGAGCTGTTTAAGGAGTACGTAAGAGCACTGTAAAAAGTCATATCAGGAAACTATCCCGCATAAGCTGAAAAAGAGCGAACGGCGGGTGTGGCGCGGATGCGGAAGGAAAAGAGAAAAAAATAGATGGGACGCTGCTGGTGACGGTATGGATTCTGCTTGGCCTTGGCCTTGTGATTCTGTACAGCGCCAGCGCGTATAACGGCCGGTCAGATTCCATGACCCGGCTTATTATTTCAAGAAGCAGCTCTTTGCAAGTGCGCTCGGTGTAATCGGTATGTATGCGGTTGCAAAAATAGATTACCGGCGGCTGTTTGCACTGGCACCGTGTTTTATGCGGCTTCCCTTGCGCTCTCGACGGCGGTGCTCTTTTTCGGAAGTGAGTACAACGGCTCGAAGCGGTGGTTAAAGCTTGGCCCCTTATCGTTCCAGCCTCGGAATTTGCCAAGATGGCGGTGATTCTCTTCCTGCCCTGGGTGATGGAGCACACGAAAGGCCGGTCCGACAGTCTCTGGTTTATGACAAAGGCGGTGCTGTGCACCCTGCCGATTGCAGCGCTTGTCGGAAGCAATAACTTAAGTACGGCGATTATTTTGCTCGGAATCTGTGCATTTCTGATCTTTATTTCACATCCGGGCTACCTGCCGTTTCTCGGAATCGGAGGCGCCGGCATCGGGTTTATTGCCGTTTTTCTGATGATGGAGAGCTACCGCCTCGAACGCCTTGCCATCTGGCGCAACCCGGAGGCGTACGAGAAGGGGTTCCAGACCATTCAGGGACTCTATGCGATCGGCAGCGGGAGAATCTTTGGCTGCGGGCTTGGAAAAGGCCTGCAGAAGCTTGGCTTTGTGCCGGAAGCGCAGAATGATATGATCTTTTCGATTATCTGTGAGGAGGGCGGACTGTTCGGCGCCTGCCTGGTGATCGCCGTGTTTGCGGTGCTGATCTGGCGCTTGATGGTTATTTCGATCCATGCGCGGGATCTTGGCGGAGCACTGATTGCGGGCGGAATTATGGGGCATATTGCGCTTCAGGTGATTCTGAACATCGCGGTTGTGACAAATACGATTCCGAATACCGGCATTACGCTGCCTTTTATCAGTTACGGCGGCACCTCCGTGTTGTTTCTGCTCGGCGAGATGGGGCTTGCCCTGTCGGTCTCGAGGGACACCGATTAAAAAGGCGGAAAAGCGCTGCAGAACGGGAACAAAACGGGAGTGTAATGCATACCGTAAAAAGAGAGGCCGGATGGGAGAGAACAGGTGGGAGTATATCAGATTCTCGGCGGAAGGCGGCTTTGCGGAACGGTAACAGTCCAGGGTTCCAAAAATGCCGTTCTTCCCATGATCGCGGCGGCGGTTCTGACAAAAGAGGAGGTCGTGCTGGAAGGCTGCCCGAAGATTTCCGATGTGGAGGATATGGCGGAGATTGTAAGAAGCTTGGCGGAACAGTCTGGTGGGAGAGGAATGCGCTCCACCTGAACTGTGAAAAGATCGAAAAAAGCCGTGTGGAGGGAGCGCTTTCGAAGAGACTGCGCGCCTCTCTTTTGTTTCTGGGAAGTCTTCTTGCAAGGACAGGGGAGGCATACCTTGCAGGGGCCGGCGGCTGCCGGATCGGAAAGCGGCCGACGGACCTGCATCAGAGGGCAATGGAGCTTCTGGGAGCCGAGGTCTTCGAGGAGGACGGCACCATTCGGGCAAAGGCAGATCATCCGAAAGGAGCCGTGCTCTGCTTTCCGAAAAAGAGTGTCGGGGCGACGGAAAATGCGGTTCTTTTTGCTGTCGGAGCGGAAGGTGCAACAAGGCTGGAGCATTGTGCGCGGGAGCCGGAAGTGGTTCATCTCTGCCGGTTTCTTAAGGCCATGGGAGCGGAGATTACCGGCGAGGGGACGGAGCAGATTACCGTTTACGGAAGGCGGGGAAAGAGACTGCTGTCCGGCTGCCGGTATCGTGTTCCGGGTGACCGGATCGCGGCAGGGACGTATCTTCTGATGGGCGCGGCGACGCGGGGGCACCTGACGCTTTCCGGCGCGCCGCTGGACGAAATGGGGGCGGTTCTGTCCCTCTATCAGAAAATAGGTGGACAATATACAAGGAAGAGTGGTACACTGGTAGCAGACAGCAAAAACGTGCAGCATGCTGTTCCGTACGTGGAGACAGAGGAATATCCCGGTTTTCCGACGGATCTGCAGTCGCTGTATCTGGCGGCAGCGATGACGCTGGAAGGAAAGAGCTGTATCTGTGAAAATGTATTTGAGGACCGCCTCCGGACGGCAGAGGAGCTGCAGAAAATGGGCGGTACGCTGCAGATCTGCGGAAAATGGCTGACGGCCGAAAAAAGCCGTCTGCACGGTGCAGAAGTTGTTTCCCAGGATCTTCGGGGCGGCGCGGCACTCGTATCGGCGGCGCTTGCCGCAGAAGGATTTTCCACAATCCGGCAGACAGAACTGATTGAGCGGGGGTATGAACGGTTTCCAGAAACGCTCCGGGAACTCGGAGCCAAGATTATCGTAGAAAAAGAAATATGAGACAGAAAAAAAACAGAAAAAAGAAGAAAAACAGAAAAATACGGATTCTGACCGGGGTGGTGCTTGGCGTCGGCCTTGCAGGTGCCTTGTTTTTTAATGTGTTCAAAATCCGCAATATCCAGGTGGCGGGGAACACCCGGTATACAAAAGATGAAATCAAAGAGATGGTCGCGGACGACAAGTGGATGAAAAACACGGTGCTTCTTACGACGTTTCATTCGAAGGTTGATATGAGCGATATTCCTTTTATGAACTCCGTGGAGTTTACGTTTGTAAGCTATGACACCATCTGCATCCAGGTAAATGAGAAAAAAAGTGGTCGGTTATGTCGAGTACAGAGCAGAAGGTCTATTTTGACAAGAACGGCATCGTGCTGGAGTGCGTGGACGAGGAGCAGGAAACACCTGCGGAGGGTGAGCCTTCCGACGGAACCGCCTCCGATGGAACGAGTGCGGATGGATCCCTTACAAGTGAGCCGCTTGCATCCGAAAGCGTATCATCCGATGGCACAGCATCCGAAAGCAGTACGTCCGATGGTGCGCTCTCGGCGGATACGATTAAAAGTGCACGTGTGACAACGACAGACTTTCAGCCGACCCTTTCCGATGTTCCGCTTGTAACAGGACTTACGTTTGACTATGTGACCGTGAACAAGCAGCTCCCGGTTGAAAAACCGGCAGTTTTCCGCACCATGCTCGCACTTACGAGAATGACGGAGAAATACAATATCACGCCGGACAGTGTGGAATTTAATGAGAACAGCGAAATTATTCTGCATTACTATGATACCGTGCGGATTCTGCTTGGAACCGATACGGCGTTAGAAGAAAAGATGACGCGCGTAGCAGCAATCCTGCCGAGCCTTTCCGGTCTTTCCGGAGAACTCCATATGGAGGATTACAAGGACGGCGACAGCAGCTTTGTCTTCTCGAAAGATGTATAAGAGGAAAGGAAAGCCGTCAAAAAAACGCAATAATCCTGAATTTTTTATGAAATACGAAAAAAACAGTTGATTATTTTCCGAAGAAATTATATTATATCTTTATGTATGACCATCAGAATATCAGACTATTTTGAGATAAACAGCAGTTCATAATCAAAAGGAGGAAGTTGAAATTGTTAGAGATCATGACAAATGAGGCAGAATCATCTGCAAAGATTATCGTAATCGGTGTAGGTGGTGCAGGAAATAATGCTGTAAATAGAATGGTGGAGGAATCCATCGGCGGCGTTGAATTCGTTGGAATCAACACCGATAAACAGGCGCTGACCCTCTGTAAGGCACCTACCATTCTCCAGATCGGCGAGAAGCTGACCAAGGGACTGGGCGCAGGAGCAAAACCTGAGGTTGGAGAGAAAGCAGCCGAGGAGAGCATCGAAGAGCTCAAACAGATCATGGAAGGCGCTGATATGGTATTCGTCACCTGCGGTATGGGTGGCGGAACCGGAACAGGTGCAGCACCGGTTGTAGCAGGCGTTGCAAAAGAAATGGGCATTCTGACTGTCGGCGTTGTAACAAAACCGTTCAAATTCGAGGCAAGAACCGTATGAGCAATGCGCTGATGGGAATCGAAAAACTCGAGGAAAACGTAGATACCTGATCGTGATCCCGAACGACAAACTTCTTGAAATCGTAGACCGCCGGACAACCATGCCGGAGGCATTAAAGAAAGCAGACGAGGTTCTGCAGCAGGCCGTACAGGGCATCACAGACCTGATCAACCTGCCGGCACTCATCAACCTCGACTTCGCAGATGTTCAGACCGTTATGACCGACAAGGGTATCGCCCACATCGGTATCGGCGAGGCAAAGGGCGACGACAAAGCGCTCGAGGCTGTACAGCAGGCTGTTTCCAGTCCGCTGCTTGAGACCACCATCGAGGGTGCAAGCCACGTTATCATCAACATTTCCGGAGATATCTCCTTATGGATGCAAACGATGCTGCAAGTTACGTACAGAATCTGGCTGGAGAGGATGCAAACATCATCTTCGGTGCTATGTATGATGATTCTGTTACCGATACAGCGAAGATCACCGTTATCGCAACAGGCCTCAACGATGCAACGGCGAAACAGGCAAGCGTATCCCGCAAAGAGCCGGCAGATGCAAGAAAGAGCGCATTTTCCAGCAGCAGCTTCTCTGCACAGGCAGCCGCTCCGGTACACACTGCTCCGAAAGCTTCCGCTCCGGTACAGCCGCAGCCGCAGGTTCAGGTGCAGCCGCAGGTACAGGCTCAGCAGACCATGACAAGCAATGTTCCGAAAAAGGACATCCAGATCCCGGATTCTTAAGAAACCGCAGATAAGCAAAGAATAATAAGCAAATAACGAATTTACCTCGACACGCCGCAGACCGAAAATGTTGCGGCGTGTCGAAGTTTGTTGATCAAAAAAGAAGGTCATTCTTCCGAAAACGACAAAAAATTCACCCCCTTCCGTCTATAATAGGGTCTGTTAGAAATTCAGACCATGCAAAAGGCGCAGGGGGTGTTTTTTTGCACTATGAGATCTTTCTGGATCTTCTCTTTGCAGAGAATCTTCTGCTGAATTATACTATTCTGCGCCTTTCCTCCTTTCTTCTGAAACGATCTGCCACGCGAAGAAGGAGTTTTGCGGCAGCCGCGCTCGGCGCCGGTTATGCGGTGCTGTATGCCGTGTTTGCACGGTATCTGCCGGGTGCGCTGCTCGCCCTGGTCGGAATCGGAATTACAACAGGGATGGTGAAATCTGGCTGCAGAATCACGACAGTACGGGATCTTGTGGTGGGAATGGCAGGCTATATACTGTCCGGTTTTCTGATCGGCAGTGCATACCGCCTGTTCCGGGAGCTGATGCCGGGAAGGGGAATTTTTCTTTTTCTTCTTTCCGGGAGTGCCGCATATGCGGGAACACTCCTCCTGCTGAAGATCCGAAAGGAGATGCTCCTGGAACACGCCAGGCAGGTTACGGTACAGCTTGTGCAGAATGGGAAATGGAAAAAAGTAAAAGGACTGTACGACACGGGCAATACTTTGCGGGATGCCACAACCAAAAAGCCGGTCTCGGTCGTACCGTACACTGTGATACTCGAATTGTTCCCGGACGAAATGCGGACAGGGATTGCGGCGCTTGCAAGGCACGAGACGGTGCCGGAGCCGGAACGGCTTCTTGCGCTGCAGCCCCGTTACATACCGTTTCGCGGACTGGAAGGCCGGGGCTTTCTGCCGGTGATCCGGATCTCGGAAATGATTCTTGTGACAGAACATACAGCCAGGCACATAAGCGGACCGCTGATTGCGCTTGGCGGAGAAAATAGTTCATCTCCCAGGGGCTATGAAATAATTTTGCATCCAGATCTCATGGAAGGACAGGAGGAATGAAGTATGCTGCAGGCTGCACTGCCAAACGGATTCCGGCTTCGTATGCTGCCGCGGTCCGTGCCGGTGTATTTCGTCAGACAGGGGAAATTTTTATATCGGGGGCACAGATGTTCTCCCGGCGCCTTTGGAAGGACAGGAGGAGGCCGATGCGATTGCGGGGCTTTCCGATCCGGAAAACGAGACGGCAAGGAGCGAGCTGATCGAACACAACCTGCGTCTCGTCGTCTACATTGCACAGAAATTTGACAACACGGGAGTCGGTGTGGAGGATCTGATCTCGATTGGGACGATCGGCCTCATCAAGGCGATCAACACGTTCAATCCGGAGAAAAAGATCAAGCTCGCCACGTACGCGTCCCGGTGCATCGAGAACGAGATTCTGATGTATCTGCGGAGAAACAACAAGACGCGCATGGAAGTTTCGATTGATGAGCCGCTCAATGTGGACTGGGATGGAAATGAACTGCTCTTGTCCGATATCCTCGGAACGGAGGAGGATGTGATCTACCAGGGTCTCGAGCAGGAGGCGGAACACCGCGTGCTCGGAAGTGCAATCAGCAAGCTCTCGGAGCGGGAGCAGGTGATTGTGAAGCTCCGGTTCGGCATCAATATGCCGGAGGGACGGGAGAAAACGCAGAAAGAAGTCGCGGATCTTCTCGGGATTTCCCAGTCGTATATCTCGCGGCTGGAAAAACGGATTATGAAGCGGCTGCGGAAAGAGATTGCGCGGTATGAATAGAGCATAAAAATGCCCTGCCCGGAGGAAAAACCATTGTTTTGGTCCCGGGCAGGACATGATTTGCTGCTTGTTTTAAGAATGATCGTTTTATCGTGTTTCAAAACGGCATACGCTGCAGGCGTGCGGAGCAAGAGAAGCAGAAAAACCGCCGTTTAAAGAAAGTGCTTTACCGCTCCAGAGTTCTTTCGCCGCAACAGACTCCAGTGGGCAGTCTGCATCGGCAAGTGTGGAAGAAACCGTCTGCGGTGCATCCGAAAGATTAAAAAGTGCAACGTAGGTTGTTCCGGTTGTGTCATCCTTTGCATACCACACAGCTTCATTGTCTGTACGCGTGATCTGATGCGGACGAACGGACGGAGGCAGCATCGCGAGAATATCCGTGTTCGTAAGAAGTGCCAGTGTATCGTCATCGAGAAGCGTCATTTCGGCACCGAGCATCAGTGGAGAGCCGAAGAGACACCAGAGTGTCATCATCGTTTTCTGCTCATCCGGGGTAAAATACGTATGATGTTCTGTAGCAAACCTTTCCGAGTTCGCCAAGCGGCAGCATATCACAGTCCGGATAACAGCCGGCAGAGACGTGGCTCTGCCAGAGCTCGCAACGCTGGAACATATCCTTTAAACTGTGCCAGTTGTCCCAGAAATCATCGGTGATGCGCCAGAGATTCGCGTGCTTTTCATAGAACCATGCTTTCTCTATGAGCGCAGGTCCCGGAGACAGAGAGAGGACGATCGGCCGTCCGCATTTTTGGATGGCATTCGAGAGCATCTCGATCTCATGCGCAGCTGCAAACGGATTTTTGTGCATGTTGGTATTACAGATATCATCGCATTTAATGTAATCAACACCCCAGGAAGCGTAGAGCTCCAGCAGGGAATCATAGTAAAGCTGTCCTTCCGGAAGATCGCGTACACCGTACATATCCGGATTCCAGCCGCAGATGACCGTAGGATCGGCAACGTGTTCAGCACCAAGAGAACTGTTCTTGATCTTTCCGTGATGATGTGCAGCGATTCGCGGAATACCGCGCATGATGTGAATTCCGAATTTCAGCCCCAGACTGTGTACATAGTCGGCAAGTGGTTTAAAGCCGGAACCGTCTGCAGAAGATGGAAAACGTTCGGGATCCGGCAGCAGACGGGAGTATTCGTCCATTTCCAGTTCAGAGAATGGAATATACTGATACCGGTCGCGCATGGAACCGGCCTTTTTTGCATACCACTGGATATCCACTACAATATACTCCCAGCCATATGCTTTTAAGTGCTTTGCCATATAGTCGGCATTTGCCTTTACCGCAGCCTCGTCCACGGTTGTATCATAGTAATCGTAGCTGTTCCAGCCCATCGGTGGGGTTGGTGCACATGTATTTTTGTTTGTCAGATGCATAAGAAAAAACTCCTTTCTAAAGCAATGCTTGTTTTTTTCTGATAAGAAAAGTATAATAAAGGACATAGTGCAAAACAAGAAGACAAACCGGATAAAAGAGGTAATTTTTTGATGGAAGATCTGATCGGAGTATATGGAATCCTGGATCTGGATCACTGGCCGAACGCTCCGTTTTTGCTGCTGGACGGCGGGGTGGAAAAGAGATGGAAGGAACCGTATGCATTTCATAATACAGACCGCGGAACATATTCCGGATGGCTGATGCAGTATACGCTTTCGGGAACAGGATGGTTTGAAAAAAACGGAAAAACGTATGAAATGCGTCCCGGGAGAGGATTTCTGTGTCAGATTCCGGAGAATAGCAGATATTATCTGCATCCGGAATCCGAAGAACCATGGATTTTTCTGTATTTTCATTTTCGTGGAAGTGCAGTGTCCTATGCGGCAGAACGACTGTTTGAAAAAACAGGAGATGTTTTTTATGCGGATGCAGATAGCGAGCCAATTCGGACTGCACTGCAGATGCATCGAAAACTGAAAAACGGTTACCGGTCGGAACCGTATGAATGCGGTGTGTTTTTGTATCAGTTTTTTTGTTCTCTTCTGCGGGAGGTACAGCGTCCGGAGCGGAAGCAGACACATTTTTTGTTCGGAAGCGATACGGCAGATGGATACCGACTGCGCATCTGTGCAGGGGATTGAACAGCTGGCAGAACAGAGCCGGGTTTCCTTTGCCCATTTTACGAGATGCTTCCGGGAGGAAACAGGCGTTTCTCCCATGCAGTATCTTCAGGAAGCGAGAATTCGCAAAGCGATGACGCTGCTCTTGAATACCGGAAAGAGTGTGGAAGAGATTGCAGCAGAAACCGGATTTTCCAGTGGAAACTATTTTGGAAAAGTATTCCGTCACCATATGGGAATCTCGCCGTCGGCATACCGGAAAGAACGGCAGAACGGTGCTGTCTGAAGTCTTGGTTTTGTACGAAGATGTACTTGCGGAGAAATTCCGGGAGTATGGAAGAAAAAAGGGAGGAACAAAAAGAAATGGAACGAGAAACATTCCAATCGCGCTTGCTTTCTTCTGCTTTCGGCAGGATGTGCCATCGGCATCGGAAATGTATGGAAATTTCCGTATATGGTAGGAAACAACGGAGGCGGCATTTTCGTGCTGTTTTACCTGCTGTTCCTTGCCATCATGGGAGTTCCGATTCTGTCGATGGAGCTTGCCATCGGAAGAGGAAGCAAAAAGAGTACCGTGCGCGCGTATGGGGAACTGGAAAAGAAAGGGCAGAAGTGGCATATCCACGGATACGTTGCCCTCATCGGAAACTATCTGCTGATGATGTTCTACACCGTCGTTGCAGGCTGGATGCTGTACTATTTCTACAGCTTTTTAATCGGAAAATTCAGCGGCCTGACAGGCGACGCCGTAACCGGAAAATTCAACGAGATGCTTTCATCTCCGTCGATTCTTGTCATTACCATGCTGATTATTACAATTGCAGGCTTTCTGATCTGTTCGGTGGGTCTGCAGAACGGCGTGGAGCGTGTTACAAAGGTGATGATGATCGTGTTGATGGTCATCATGATTTTCCTTGCGGTTTACAGCTTTACGATGCCGGGTGCCAAAGAGGGACTGAAATTCTATCTGGTGCCGGATATGCAGCAGATCGAACAGGTGGGACTGTTCCACATTATCACAAACGCGATGAGCCAGGCATTTTTTACGCTGAGCCTTGGTATCGGCGCGATGCTGATTTTCGGCAGCTACTTAAACGGCGGAAAATCCCTGCTCGGCGAGGCAGTCAGCATTGCAGCGCTCGATACGTTTGTAGCGATTACCGCAGGCCTCATCATTTTCCCGGCGTGCTTCTCCTACAACGTACAGCCGGACAGCGGCCCGAGCTGATCTTTATGACGCTGCCGCACATTTTCACCTCGATGAAGGGCGGACGGATTTTCGGAAGCTTCTTCTTCCTGTTCCTGTTCTTTGCGGCGCTGTCTACCATCATCGCTGTATTTGAGAATATCATGTGCTGTTTTTCTGAGATTTTCGGCGTTTCCAGAAAACAGTCAGCCATCATCAACTGTATTCTGGTGATCTTAGGATCCCTGCCGTGTGCACTCGGCTACAATGTGTGGTCCGGATTCCAGCCGCTCGGCGCAGGAAGCACCGTTCTTGATCTTGAGGACTTTATCGTCAGCAACCTTCTGCTGCCGGTCGGCTCTCTGATTTACCTTCTGTTCTGTACTTCAAAATGGGGCTGGGGCTTCAAAAACTACCAGGCAGAGGCAAATAAGGCGGGGGCCTGAAAGTGCCGGACTGGGTACGGGTTTATCTTTCTTATATTCTGCCGTTGCTGCTTCTGGTATTAATTGTCCAGGGACTGATCGGATAAGACAGGAACAAAAAGGTCAATATCAGACGAAAAAAAGATAAGAAAAAGAACTGGAAAAAAAGCCAGGAATACGAGATAATAAAAGACAAGAGACCAGAACAGGTGCCGGGACCCGGAAGTATCAGGTGTCCCGGCACTTGTCGGATCAGAAAGGATACAGGAGAAAGGGGAACAAAATGGGAAAATTTACACCACTGGATTTCAACAAATATGCAGCACTGGCCCGTCAGGCAGCGGCAGAAGGCTGTGTACTTCTGAAAAACGAAAATGAGGCACTCCCGCTTCGAAAAGGAGACAAAGTGGCTGTTTTCGGAAGAATTGCATTCCACTATTATAAGAGCGGACTTGGCTCCGGCGGTCTTGTCAATACGAAATACGTTGTCGGTATTCTGGATGCCTTAAAAGAAGAAAAAGACATTACACTCGACGAGAATCTTCTTGGAACATACGAAAAATGGATCGAGAAAAATCCGTACGACGAAGGACAGGGCTGGGGCAAGGTGCCGTGGTCCCAAAAAGAGATGGAGCTGACCGACGAGATCGTGGAGAGTGCAAAAGGCGCCGATGCAGCCATCGTTGTTGTAGGCCGTACCGCAGGTGAGGATCAGGACAACAAAAATGAGGCAGGCAGCTATCTCTTAACCGATACTGAAAAAGAGATGGTAGAAAAAGTCAGCAAAGCATTTGCAAGAACAATCGTTGTGCTGAACGTCGGAAACATTATCGACATGAAATGGGTGAAAGAGTGCAATCCGGCAGCTGTTCTCTATGTATGGCAGGGTGGTCAGGAAGGCGGAAACGGTGTTGCCGATGTACTGATGGGAAGAGTCAATCCGTGCGGTAAGCTGACCGACACGATTGCAGAGAATATCGAGGACTATCCGTCCCAAAGCTGCTTCGGCGATCTGACCCGCAATGAGTACAAAGAGGATATCTACGTCATACCGCTACTTTGAGACCTTTGCAAAAGAGAAAGTATTGTATCCGTTCGGTTTTGGTCTTTCCTATACGACATTTGCCGTGACCGCAGAGGCAGAAGAGAAAGATGTTGACAATGTAACCGTGACGGCAACCGTTGAAAATACCGGCAAAACGGATGGTAAAGAGGTTGTTCAGGTTTATGTAAAGCTCCGCAGGGTGTTCTTGGAAAACCATCCCGCGCACTCGTCGGTTTTGCAAAGACCGGTGTTCTTGCACCAGGCGCAAAAGAGACGCTGACGATCGATGTGACCAAAGAGAGCTTTGCATCCTACGATGACAGCGGTGCAACCGGCCACAAATCCTGCTACGTACTCGAAGAGGGCAGTTATGAGTTCTACGTCGGAAGCGATGTCAGAAGCGCAGCCTTTGCCGGTGCATACGAGCAGCCGTTCAAAGTGGTTGAGATCCTGACCGAGGCTATGGCTCCGGTAGAAGCATTTGAGCGCATGAAAGCTGTTCCGGGCGAAGACGGAACGTTAAAACCGGGATATGAGGCAGCTCCTCTGCGCACCGTAGATCCGATCGAGCGCATGAAAGAAAACCGCATGGAGCCGATCACCTATACCGGTGACAAAGGCTACAAGCTCGGTGATGTCCTGGATAAGAAAGTAACGATGGAAGAGTTCGTGGCACAGCTTTCCGATGAAGATCTGATCTGCATCTTCCGCGGCGAGGGCATGTGCAGCCCGAAGGTTACTCCGGGAACCGCAGCAGCATTCGGCGGCCTGACACCGGAACTGCAGGAATTCGGTATTCCGGCAGCCTGCTGTACCGACGGCCCGTCCGGACTCCGCTTTGACTGCGGAACGAGAGCCTTCTCCATGCCGAACGGAACCCTGCTTGGCTGTACGTTTGACCTTCCGCTGGTAGAAGATCTGTACGAGATGGCAGGACGCGAGATGAGACAGAACCGTGTCGATGCCTTGCTCGGACTGGTATGAATATTCACAGAAACCCGCTGAACGGCCGTAACTTTGAGTATATCTCCGAGGATCCGTACCTGACCGGATGGATCAGTGCCGTACAGATTCTTGGTATGGAAAAATCCGATGTAACCGGAACCATCAAACATTTCTGTGCAAATAACCAGGAGTCCAACCGACATCATGTGGACGCCGTTGTTCCGAGCGTGCCCTGCGTGAAATCTATCTGAAGGGATATGAAATCGCAGTCAAAGAAGGCGGCGCAAGATCCATCATGAGCACTTACGGACCGGTCAACGGCATCTGGACTGCAGGAAATTACGATCTTCTGACCACGATTCTGCGCGGCGAGTGGAACTACGACGGCTTCGTTATGACTGACTGGTGGGCAATGTCAAACCGTGAGGGATATGAAGCAACCAAAACAACCCATGCACCGATGGTATCTGCCGGAAACGATGTCTTCATGGTATGCACCGACTGCTCCGATATGGGACAGGACGATGTGAAAGAGGCACTGGAAAACGGCGAGATCACAAGAGGCGACCTGCAGAGAAATGCGATGAATGTCCTGCATTTCATCCTTGGAACTCCAAGCATCTTACGGTTCCTGGACCGCATCAGCGAGGAAGAGAAAGAAGCACAGGAGCAGATGGGCGACAACGATTTCGTTGCAGCAGATCTTGTAACATACGAGGCAGATCCGGCAACGGGAGATGTTGTGATTGACGCATCCGCATGGAACACGAAAAAAGGAAACAGTGAAGTATGCGGTGTTACGATTCTGGCTGACAAGATGGGAACGTACGATATCGAAATCGAGATGAAATCCGATCTGGAAGACCTCGCACAGCTGCCGGTAACCGTGTACATCGACAATATCGTAAAAACTATGATCAGCATCCGCGGAACAAAAGGTGAGTGGATCAAAGAGACGAGAGACCTTGGCTTCTTCTTCGGCCCGAACCACTACCTGAAGCTGTACTTCGGCGCAAATGGTCTGGAGCTTGGAAAGATCCGCCTGAAGTTAAGAGAAGGCATGGAAGTACTGAGCAAACACGAGGAATAAATAAAAAAAGAAATACAGAGAAAAACCGGAACCCGGGAGCGCTGTTTGAAAGCGGTGCCGGGTTCCGGTTTTTCGTATGAAAGAAGATTTTTATGGAAGAAGCTGTTTTTTAGTGAAGCTCGTCCTCATCCACATCAATCACATTGTCATCGTGCAGGATTTTCTGCTGGTTGATCTCGGTCTGGATGACGTTTTTGATCCGGCGTTTTGCGCGGCCCATGTAGTAGGTGGTGACAAGATCGGAAATGCCGCTGTAGACAAGGCAGATACCGATGAAAATGTTTGTGGTTGCAACGGCATCAAACGGATTGGTACAGATGATGATGCCGAGAACGCTGGTTAAAAGAGCCAGCAGGAACTCAAGCCACCATTTTTCCAGCCCTGTTTTTTTGAGGTTGAACGCCTTCTGAATGCTGAGCAGTCCGTTTGCCAGAAGGATGATACCGATGACAACCGGGATGAATGCGATTACAAGGTCACTTTCAAAGATAA
>ENA-OQCP01000160-OQCP01000160.1-human-gut-metagenome-genome-assembly--contig:-NODE-160-length-27682-cov-8.675522_pt1 | contig 27682 bp, 41 predicted proteins | sample MGYA00242760_ERZ504583 | MGnify/ENA primary metagenome ERZ504583 (study PRJEB26092, sample SAMD00036308) | human gut metagenome | host: Homo sapiens | study: EMG produced TPA metagenomics assembly of...
AACGACGGCGCCCTTGCCTACGTGCACGCCCTCCAGGACCACGGCGTTGGCGCCGATCATGACATCGTCCTCGATGATGACGGGCGTGGCGCTGGCGGGCTCTACGACGCCTGCCAACACGGTGCCGGCGCCGATGTGGCAGTTCTTACCCACGGTGGCGCGGCCGCCCAGCACGGCGCCCATATCGATCATGGAGCCTTCGCCGATGACGGAGCCGATGTTGATGATGGCACCCATCATGATGACGGCGCGATCGCCGATCTCGACGCGGTCGCGGATGATTGCGCCCGGCTCGATGCGGGCGTTGATGCCCTTGAGGTCGAGCATGGGCACGGCGGAGTTGCGGCAGTCGTTCTCTACGTCGTAGTAGTCGATGGAATCGGCATTGGCGACCAGGATGGTCTTAAGCTCATCCAGTTACCAAAGACGGTCTTGCCGCGATGACCGCCGTAGACGTGCGCATTGCCCCACTGGACCTTCATGCCCGGCTTTTCGCGCACGTACAGTTTGACGGGCGTTTTCTTGGGCGCGGTGGCGATGTAGTTGATAATCTCCTGTGCATCCATCTCGGCTGCGTTACTCATATGCTGTTTCTCCTTTTCGTGGATACGGTTGATACCTGGTTAGGCAAACATGACCTGGTCGAAGGTGTAGAAGCCGGGGTCGCGGGTGATGAGCTTCTGGGCGGCGGCCAGGGCGCCGTTGACAAAGATCTGGCGGCTCGTGGCACGGTGTGTGAGCGTGACCTCCTCGTCCTGGCCAAAGAAACTCACCTCGTGCACGCCGGCGACAGTGCCACCGCGCAGCGAGTGCATGCCGATCTCCTTGGGGTCGCGTGCGCCGCACATGCCCTCGCGGCCATAGACGGGGTGGTAACCTGCCTCGGGCTCGGCTTCGACGACGGCGTCGAGCAGCAGCTTCGCGGTGCCGCTGGGGGCGTCGGCCTTTTGGTTGTGGTGCGTCTCGACAATCTCGCAGTCAAAGCCGGGCAGCTCACGCGTGGCCTGTGCCACCAGATGACGCAGGGCCGCGATGCCGATGGAGTAATTGCCGGAGTGCATGACGCGGGCGTTCTGACCCAGCTCGCGCAGGCGATCCATCTGCTCGGGCGTGTAGCCCGTGGTGCCCGAGACCAACGCCGCGCCCGTGCGCTCGACATAGGCGACGACAGCATTGAAGGCCGCAACGTTCGAGAAGTCGATGATGACGTCGGCTGCTGGGGCGTTCTCGAGCTCGGACAAGTCGAAGCCGGTCTGGGCGACGATGTCAAAAACGGCCTCTCCAGCGGCGTTGACAATGCCCTCGGCGGTAGTGCGGATGAGCGAGCCCATGCGGCCCGTTCCCATAATGACGGTCTTAATCAAGCAGACCAGCTCCCTTCAAAGCATCGGTAAGTGCAGCGCGCGTGTCGTTGGCCATGGGGCACAGCGGCATACGGTAGTTTGCCTCGATCATACCCATCTGAGCGAGCGCCTCTTTGACGGGGATGGGGTTGACCTCACTAAAGAGGGCGTTGATGAGCGGCTGACCGGCAATCTGGATATCGCGGGCGCGCTCCACGTCGCCGTCCAGATAGGCACGGCACATGTCGTGCACGAGCTGCGGCTGAACGTCTGCCCACACGCTGATGGTGCCCGAGCGCCCAGCTCATGAGCGGCACGGTGAGTGCGTCCTCGCCCGAGTACATGCGGAAGTCGTCTGACAGCAGGTGGGCGATCTTGGCCGCGTAGGCGACGTTGCCCGAGGCCTCCTTGATGCCCATGATGTTGGGGTGCGCGGCCAGGCGCTCTACGTTGCGCTCGCTGATGCCGCAGCCGCAGCGGCCGGGGATGTTGTAGAGGATGCAAGGGATGTCCACGGCGTCGGCCACGGTCTTAAGTCTGGTAGATGCCCTCTTCGTTAGACTTGTTGTAGTAGGGGGTAATGAGCAGCAGACCATCGGCGCCCAGGCCTGATAGGTGAGCGACTTAGTGAGCATGGTCTGCGTGGAGTTAGAGCCCGAGCCGGCAATAACGGGGACTCGGCCCGCAACCTGCTTGACCACTGCGGCGACAACGGAGTTGTCCTCGTCGTCGGTCATCGTGGCACTCTCTCCGGTGGTGCCCAGGGTGAGGATGCGTCGGTGCCATTTTGCAGGTGGAAATCGATAAGGCGCTCGAGCGCGTCAAAGTCGACACTGCCGTCCTTTTTAAACGGCGTGACAAGGGCGACGATTGAACCTCGAGATTGCGGATGTCCATGTTCTTCTCCTTCGCTTCCGCGATCTGGATGCGTTTGTTCCACTGAGCGGCGACGGCCAGGCGCTCGTCCTGAGCGCGGCGGCGGGCACTTTCGGCGCGCGACTTGGCCAGCAACTCTCGGCCGCACGGCAGCACGTCGAGCGTGGCAAAGTAGTCGCCCGGGCGCTCGGCGCGACGGATGAGGTCGGCCGAGCCATCGGGGCGCAGCAGGACCTCGGCGGAGCGCAGACGGCCGTTGTAGTTGTAGCCCATGGAGTAGCCATGCGCGCCGGTATCGTGGATTACAAGCAGGTCACCCATGTCGATATGCGGCAGCTCGCGATCGATAGCGAACTTGTCGTTGTTCTCGCATAGGTTGCCCGTGATGTCATAGGTGTTCGTGACGGGCGCTGTGGCCTTGTCGGCGCCGCCCGGCTGACCCATCACCGTGATGTGGTGGTAAGCGCCATACATGGCGGGACGAATGAGGTCGACGGCACTGGTGTCCACGCCGATATAGTCCTTGTAGATTTGCTTCTCGTGGATAGCCTTGGTGACCAGGCAGCCGTAGGGGCCCATCATAAAGCGGCCCATCTCGGTGCAGATGGCCACATCGTCCATGCCGGCGGGAACCAGGATCTCGTCGTATGCCGCGTGTACTCCCTCGCCGATGGCGCGAATGTCGTTGGCCTGCTGCTCGGGCAGGTAGGGGATGCCGACGCCGCCGGACAGATTGATGAAGGCGACGTGTGCGCCGGTCTCGCGCTCCAGGCGTACGGCAAGCTCAAAGAGGATGCGCGCGAGCTTGGGGTAGTAGTCGTTGGTGACAGTGTTGCTGGCAAGGAATGCGTGGATGCCAAAGTCCTCGGCACCTTGGCCTTGAGCATGCGGAAGGCCTCGAAGAGCTGCTCGGTGGTCATGCCATATTTGGAGTCGCCCGGGTTGTCCATGATGCCGTTGGAGAGCTGGAACAGGCCGCCTGGATTAAAGCGGCAGCTGACCGTCTTGGGGATGGGTCCCGCAACACGCTCAAAGAACTCGATGTGGCTGATGTCGTCAAAGTTGACGATGGCGCCCAGCTTGTCGGCGAGCTCAAAGTCGGCCGCCGGCGTGTCGTTGGACGAGAACATGATGTCGTGGCCGGTGATGCCCAGCGAGCGGGCGATCATGAGCTCGGTATAGCTCGAGCAATCGCAGCCGCAGCCGTATTCGTTGAGAATGGAGATGAGCGCCGGGTTGGGATTGGCCTTGACGGCAAAGTATTCCTTAAAGCCCGGGTTCCATGCAAAGGCGTCGCGCACTTCTTGCATGTTGCGGCGGATGCCCGCCTCGTCGTATAGATGAAACGGCGTGGGGAACTGCTCGACGATATGCTCGAGCGTCTCCTTGTCCACAAACGGCTGCTTGGCCGCATATGCCTCGTTGGGAGTCAATGACATGTCCCGTAAACCTCGCTATCCAGACGGCGCTACCTGCGCATCGAATCCGCATAGCGTGGACCCAATGTCCGGATAGCGCTCCCGCATTGCTGCAGACAGTCCTGCGGGTGTTTCCCGCAGGCCCACCAGGCTGTTCGTGCCCGAAAAACCCAGTTCGGCGGGTTTCGCCTCCCCACGGGGTCAAAGCCTGCCGGCTCGCCCGCGGCTCTTCGTGCCCGCGCCTCTATCAAGTGGTAAAGACCCTATCACGTTGCACTTTACCAAACAAGAGTATTCGTATATAACGTTTAAAAAATGCAGGGATATGCTGGAAATAAGGGTGCGGCAATCTTGCGGCACAATAAGATGGTAACTGGCGCGCGCCTATGAAAGGAATCCCCATGACCGAGCTCCAAGAACTCCGTCGTTATCGTCGCGACTTGCACCGCATTCCGGAGCTCGACTTCGATCTTCCGCAGACTATCGCCTATATTGAAGGCGTGCTCGCTCCGCTCGCCTGCGAGGTGACCCATCCGTGCCCCGGCTGCGTCTGCGCTTTCTTCGACGCTGGCGTTGGCGCCGCGCATGCCACGGCGATTCGCGCCGATATGGATGCGCTGCCCATTGCCGAGGCAACGGGGGCAGCGTTCGCTTCGACCCATCCCGGCAAGATGCATGCTTGCGGCACGATGGACACATGGCCATGGTGCTTGCCGCCGCGACTTATGTCGATCGCACGATTCGTGAGCAGCCGGGTGCCATCAAGCGCAACGTGCTCTTTGTGTTTCAGCCGGCCGAGGAAACGACCGGTGGCGCCAAGACGGTGTGTGAGAGCGGCGTATTCGAGCGCTACGGGGCGGATCGCATCTTCGGCTTCCACGTATGGCCCGATTTGCCCGCCGGCACGTTGGCGAGCTGTTCCGGTCCGCTGCTGGCGCGCTCAAGTGAGACGCACATTCATATCCATGGCACGAGCATCCATATCGCCAAGACCTACGGCGTTCCAGTCGAGGAATCGCATGATGCCGCGCTGGCAGCGGCCAAGTTCTTGGTTTCCGAGCGCGAGCTCATGGACGAGTTGGGTGCCGACGAGCCCTGCATTGGTAAGTTCGGCCTGCTGCAGGCCGGCACCGTCTGCAATGCGGTGGCGGGGGAGGCCCATGTGGCTGGCAGCCTGCGCGTGTTTACGGACGGTATGTTCGACCGTGCGCGCGAGGGCGTGCGCCGCGTGTTGGACGAGGCCTGCGCCGCAACAGGCTGCACGTACGACCTCGACTTTGCCGAGGCTATCCGCCGGTCGATAACGACCCCGAGCTGTTCGCCCACATTGCGCCTGCCTTGTCCGAGCTGCAACTTGTGGACGAGCCACTGCTAATCGCCGAGGATTTCGCGTTCTATCAGCGTCATCTGCCGGGCGTGTTCTTCTTGCTGGGCACGGGCGTGCCGGAGGGTCAAGAAAACCCGAGCGATTCGGATGGCTGCCCCGCCTATGCCACGAGCGCTCTGCATACCGATACCATGCTCTTTGACGAGGAAATCCTACTCAAGGGCCTCGATGTCTACAAACGATTGCTCGTGATGGAGTGACGATGAGGCGACGTCGGCAATCTGCCGTATATAGTCCGGGTGGATGCGGGTGTGGTTTGCTGCTACTTCCGGTCATTGCTGTGAGCATTGGCGTGATGTTTGTGCTTGCTGGGCTGGCTGCGGCGGCACTCGTACTGTTTATCACTGCCATCGGCGTGACGATTTGGCTCTGCCGCAATCGCGGGCAACGCCGTGCCGACGGTAAAACCAATGTCGGCTGGGTCGTATTCCTGATCACTGCGTACCCGCTGAGTGTCAGCTACCTGGTGTTCTTTGCCCTGTTGATGATCAGTGCCTTTACCGGGAAATCCGTCACGGTGGGTTGATGCGCTGCCAGCAGACGGTCACGCAAAGTGCGTTTGCTCGGCGTCTGGATAGCTGCATTGGCCGTTTACCGCAACCTTAGCTCTCAGCTAATGAATTCAAATTCAATCCTTCCTACGATGTGCTGTGTGCCGGCACGGTAGCCGGATCGTAGGAAGGATGAATAATGGCAAAAGAGGGAAAGAAGCCGATCGGCAAGATTGTCCTAGGCGTCATCGTGGTGCTGGTTATCGTCGGTGCCGTGGGCTCTATGGGTGGCAATTCAACCGATTCGTCTGCGAGCGATTCGGCAAAACCTGCCGAGACGACACAGCAGGCTGAGGAGCAAAAAGAACCGCAAGAACCGTATACCATTGCTGACGAGGCTGAAGACACCTCCAATCAGTTTGCCTATAAGATCACGGGCACGCTGACCAATAACACGGACAAGGAAAAGAGCTACATTCAGATTGAGTATGTTCTGTATGATGCCGATGGCAACCAGGTTGGAACGGCTCTTGCAAACACCAATCATCTGAAGGCGGGCGGCTCCTGGAAGTTCGAGGCGCTGGGTACGGTGTCTCCCGACCAGGTTGCTAGCTGGGAGCGTTCGGACGTAAGCGGTTTCTAGCATGTTGCATGCACTGGGGGAGGTGAAGTCGTATGCCCGATAAAAAGCTGACCGAGGAGTTGCTCAATGAGCTTCTCGATGCGCCGAACATCGATGGCTATATCAGGGAGCACGACTTTGCCGCCCCGTCGCTTTCGGACTACCTGAAGCAGCTGCTGCAGGAAAAGGGCTTGGAGCGTTCGCGCGTGGTGCGTATGGCCGACCTCAACGAGACCTTTGGCTATCAGATCTTTACTGGTTCGCGCAATCCGAGTCGCAATAAGGTGCTGCAGATTGCCTTTGCGATGGCGCTGACGCTCAAAGAGACCAACCGTGCACTGACGGCTGCCGGGGTAAGCGTCCTTAACTGCAAGGATCGCCGTGATGCGATTATCATCTTTTGCATCGATCGCGGGTGCAGCCTCCAAAAGGTCAACGAGGAGCTGTATCGCTTTGGCGAGGAGACGGTGAGTTAGCGGCTGATATCTGAGCCGGCGGAGCTGCCGAACAACGATGCAAACGAACGGGGCGCGGATGCCATGGGGTGTCTGCGCCCTGCGCTATGATGGAGGCTATGGATACTCAGATCACAACATATTCCGATGACGAGCTGACCGCAGCGCTTGCCGAACATCTGGCGTCGCTCGATCGCGACGACAGCTATCGCGTGGAGCGTGTACTTAAGCGCTCGTCCGTTGAAACAACCGAGCTCGTGTACTTTGAAGGAACCGGTGGTGGTTCGCTCGGCCCCTTTGTCCGTAAACGCATCGATGCCTCGGCTCAAATCGGCGGGGCATACGAGCGTCTGTTTGCCGCTCAGCGGGCAGGCAGGCGTTTTGAGCACCTGCCAGAATCGTCGATTGTCGTCGTGTGGGCGACGAGCTCAACGTGGTTATGGAATACATCGAAGGGGAGACGCTCGGGGTGCTGGTGGACCGTCTGGGAGCCACCCCCGATTATGCGCGTGAATTGTATCCTGCCCTATGCGATGCCGTGGGCGAGCTCCACGCCGGTTTTGCAATGGCGGGGGAGACGTCGGCGCCGGTGATCCATCGCGACCTCAAACCGTCGAATATCATCGTGACGGGTGCGAACTGTACGCTCGATGAGGGCCTGACGTTTTCGTCGCTGGTGATTATCGACTTGGGGATCGCGCGCGTATGGCGCGATGGCGCCGATGCCGACACCGTCAAGTTTGGCACGCGACCCTATGCGCCGCCCGAGCAGTATGGGTTTGGGCAGACGAGTGTGCGCAGCGACGTCTACGCACTTGGCGCCCTGTTGTTCTTCTGCTTGACGGGAGTCGACCCTAAACCAGGGCTCGACATGCGCGAGCAATGCGAGGCGCGTGGCATTCCCACTCCACTTGCCGATGCCGTCTGCATGTCGATGGCGCTCGACCCGGCCAAGCGTTTTGCGAGTGCGGAAGCGTTGGGACGGGCGACGCGCTCGGCATACGATCTGAGCCGCCCCGTGCGGCCTCCTACACCTGCGCCTGTCCGTACTCCGGCCTCGGAGACGGTGTTGACGCTCCAAGGGCTCCAGAACCCCGCAGCTTCCTAGGCCTGCCGCCTCCGCTGCATGCGGTCTGCTCTCTCGCGTTCCGGAGTCTCTGGGGCGCATTTGGAATGCGCTCGTCTGCTTCTCGCTACTTGTGTTCTTTGCCGGAAGTCACTTTGCCGTCTTTCACCCCACGGGAGCAAACCAAAGCTACCCGACGTGGCTTCTCATAATCGAGTATTTTTTCTTTGTCGATGGCCTTATGGTGCTTATGCATTTTGCGCTGCTCGATAAGCGCCGTCTTCGTCGGCGATTCGCACTGCTCGACAGCCATCGCGGCAAGAAACTCGCGAAACTCTGGCTCAAGGCATTGGGTGTGCTGCTCCTATGCATGATCGTCATAGTCGCGATTGCCAATGCGACCGGCGTCGTCGATACCTCCGCTACCTAAAAGAAAAGGGCCCCATTGGGGCCCTTTGCAGTTGCGCTTAGATGCGGTTCATCTGAGCGGCGACTTTGTTGTACCAGTCCTGCCACGTGGGCGGGCAGTACTTCTTGGCGGCTGCGGGGTAAGCGTGGAGCCATAGTTGGCGCCCAGGTAGCAACGTGGGCGGAGACACCCTCGCTCCAGCTGCCAAAGCTACGCCAACCACCGCCGCGGGCACTCCAGCCCCAGGCGTTATAGGAGCCGGCGCAATAGAGGCCTTTGCTGCTCTCGATGCAGGCGATGGCGGGGGACCAACGGGGATCGACGCCGGTATTCCAGGCGGCGACGGCAAAGTTATAGCCCTGGCCTGCCATGGGGGAGCCGGCGAGGTAGTTGTCGATGCGGCTCGTCCACTCGTTAATGAACGAGTCGTAATCGGAATTGCCGCTGTTGGAGTTGTTCACCGTGGTGTCTATGGTGGTGTTGGTGTTGGTGGCCTGGCTGCTGGAATTGCCGCCGCTTACGCCCTCGCCCGAGAGCTTCTCGGCGGCAGCGGCCTTATCGGCTCAAGCTTGGCAAGCTCGGCGGCATTTTCCTGCTCGGCTTTTGCCTGTGCCTCGCTGCGGAGCTGCTGGGCCTGCGCCAGCGCATCCTCGGCGTTTTTCTGCTCTGCCTCAAGCTGTGACTTGGCCTGCTGGAGCTCGGCCTTGTTCTGCTCGAGTTCGGTTTGCATATTATTGAGCTCTTCGATCTCGTCGACGCTCGAGCTCGTGATCTGGTTGGTGTATTTGCAGGTCGTGATGAACTCACCCAGGCTCTGCGCATTGACCAGGAAGCTCACGATGGGATTGGTGCCCTTCTGATACTTGTACAGATCGCGCATGGCGGAGCTTGCCTTGGCCTGCTGCTCGGGTAGCTCGGCCTCAATCTTATCGATGTTCGCCTCATTGGAGTCGATCTGCTTTTGCAGATCCTCGAGTTTGGTACGGGCGTCGTTGTAGGCGTCGTAGCGTCCTCGATTTTTTTCTGGGCGGCGGAAAGCTGATCCTGCGTTGCCTGCGAGGCGGCATAGGCCGCGACGGGGGAGAGCATCGGCGTGGCCGTCAGCGCGACGGCGAGCGCGGCGTTCGTGATGATACGAGCCGGCTTCGACGCGATGAGCGCTGCGGTGCGATGGTTCGAATGCTGCATCCAGTCCCTCTGCAATCAATCGTAGGTTATTGGTCGAGGTGTATTCTACTACTGCTTTCGACCTCAACTTGAACCTTAAAGGTTCTAAAGGGTCAAGTTGAACTTGAGGCTTTGGCCTTGACCTGCGGGAATGGTGAATTGTTGAGAAACCATAGAGTTCAACTTTAACGTTACGGCACCCTGTTTGTGAGGGTTTTGGCTGTAAAAGTTGCCCTCACGTGGGGTTTTGCAACTACAAGGTCCCATCGCGGTGAGCTTGGCCTTCATGCTGGATAATTACGCCGATTGCCATAGATACGGTGGAGCTTTGGGTGCCGGCGGCTCGGCACGCTAGAATAAATCAGTTGCACAAAGACCGCCCGTCGTGTGGGCAGTTCATGATAGGAAGTTTCCATGGCATTGCAGTTTACAGAGCGCGAGTTTATTCCCGTGCTGCTCGGCGGCGACATCAACGCGTATTCGGTGGCGCGCGCTTCTACGAGGAGTATCAGATCAAGAGCCTGGTCTTTGGCAAGTATCAGACGGGCCCTGCGTATCGCAGCCAGATTATCGACTACACGCCTAATGTGGATATCGACACCATGCCCGTGATGCTTAAGACCGTCAACGGTATCGCTCGGGCACATGCCGACAAGACGATTGTCCTGATGGCTGCGGCGATAACTATGTTGCCCTGGTGGCCCAGGCCAAGGATGCCAACGAGCTGGCGGATAACATCGTTGCGCCTTACGCGCCTATAGCATGCTTGAGCAGTGCCAGAAGAAGGAGATCTTCTACGAGCTGTGCGAGAAGCACGGTGTGCCCTATCCGCATACGTTTACCTTTACCATGCGATGCTCAACGCTCAGGGTGAGGCTCCCGCCGAGGTGCTCGACCAGATCGACTTTTCCTACCCGATGATCCTGAAGCCTTCCGACGGCATCATGTGGTGGCAGCATGAGTTCGAGGGTCAGAAGAAGGCTTATGAGATTGCGACCGCGCCGAGCTGGAGCAGGTTATCCGCGATTCCTATGCCAGTGGCTACACCGATGACCTGATTTTGCAGGATCGCGTGCCCGGCAACGACGAGTACATGCGCGTGCTCACCAGCTATTCTGACCGCAACGGCAAGGTTCGCATGATGTGCCTTGGTCACGTGTTGCTCGAGGAGCATCAGCCCCATGGCGTCGGTAATCACGCCTGCATCATCACCGAGCCCAATGATGAGCTTATGAGTGGCGTGCGCAAGCTGCTCGAGGACCTTCACTTTGTGGGCTATTCCAACTTTGACGTCAAGTATGACGAGCGCGATGGCTCGTTTAAGTTCTTTGACTTTAACACCCGTCAGGCCGCAGCAACTACTACGTAACCAACAGCGGCTTTAACGTTGCCAAGTACGTGGTGGATGAGTACGTCTATAACCGCCCGTTTGAGCCGGAGTTTGTGACGGCGAAGGACGAGGCGCTGTGGATGGTCGTTCCCATGGGCGTCGTCGACAAGTACGTCAAGGCTCCCGAGCTGCGCGCGAAGGTGCATCGTCTTGCCAAGGAGGGCAAGGGCGCCGATCCCTCGTTTATGAAGGGAGACTTTGTCTTTAACCGCTGGTTGCGCATGTGGCACACCAAACTGCGTCACTATAAGCTGTTCAAGACGTATTACAAGTAGACGAGCGTGGCGCCCGTCCGGTATGTATCGGGCGGGCGCGGGTATGATACGCGCAATTGCGTGGGCGTCACCAAGGAGGCGGCGATGGAAAAGCTGGGAGTTATCGGCGGCATGGGCGCCGAGGCCACGTCGTATTACTACGACCAGGTGGTACGCCATACGGCGGCTACGTGCGACCAGGAGCATATCGACATGGTGGTGCTTTCCAAGTCGACCATGCCCGACCGCACGCTGGCCATCAAGACCGGTGAGCATACCGAGCTGCTGGCGACCATGAAGGAGTGTGCCCAAGCACTCGAGTCGCTGGGCTGCGCGCACATCGCGATTCCCTGCAACACGTCACACTACTTCTACGACCAGATCCAGTCGTTTACGAAGGTGCCGATTATCCACATGCCGCGTGAGTCGGTGCGCTATGCCTTGCGGGTGCGGTGATGGGGGAGTGCGAGTTCGACCCCAACCTGAGTATGCCGGCCGAGCCGGTGCGCAAGATTGGCATCATGGGCACCGACGGAACCGTGGGCGCGGGCGTCTACGGCCGCGAATGCGAGGCCGCGGGTGTTGAGGTTGTCTATCCCAGCGAGAAACGTCAGAACGATGTGATGTCGCTTATCTACGATGATGTGAAGGCCGGACGTGAGCCCGATATGGATAAGTTCGACCGCGTGATGTGGGAGTTCGCCCGTAGCGGCTGCGACCGTGTCATTCTGGCCTGCACCGAGCTATCGGTGCTGCAGAAGTATCGAGAGATGCCCGAGATCACCCTCGATGCCATGGATGTCCTGGTGCGCGAATCCATCATCCGCAGCGGCGCCTCTACCGCCTCTAGCTTCCGACCTGTCAAAAAGGGACAGGTTAATTTTGGTAGGTTTTATCTGGTGAAACAGTAAAGGCCTCGGCTCGTTTGGTGCGAGCCGAGGCCTTTTGCGTTGGGCGGTTGCTGCCGGTGACGAACTAGAACAGGAAGCCGATGGCGATGAGGGCGATGCTGACGATGAGCACGGCGATGTCCAGGACCTTGATGGGGTAGCGCTTGTACGAGCTGGCGCGTGTACGCAGATAGAAGCCGCGCTGTTCTGCCGCCAAGGCTGTGGCATCGGTCTTGCCCACGCTCGAGATGAGCAGTGGCACGCACAGTGGCAGCATGAGCTTAAGCTTCTTGATGGGGTTCTTGGTGTCGTACTCGACGCCGCGTGCGGTCTGCGCTTCCATGATGGCGTTCATCTCCTGACCAAACACCGGCACAAAGCGTAGCGCCGTGGTAAAGGTGAAGGCATAGCGATACGGCACGTGCAGCACCTCGACGCAGGCGTTGGCGAGGTCGTTGAGCTTGGTCACCATAAGCATGAGGATGAGTGGCAGCGCCACGCCCAACAGGCGTAGGCAGGCCTTCGATCCGGTAATGAAGCCCGTGTCGGTGATAAAGCCCCACACTATGTTGCCGTCGCGCATAAAGGCCAGCTGGAGCACCAGCATGATAAGCGCGAGCGGAATCAGCAGCTTGAGTAGCGAGAGCAGACGGTCGACGACACCGGCATAGGCGCCCAGTGCGAGGGTGAGTGCCAAAAAGCCCAACAGCGCCACGTAGGTGTCGGACAGGAAGATGCCGATGATGATGGCGGCGGCAAGGCCCAGTTTGACGACCGGGTTCAAGCGGTGCAGCAGTGTGTCGCCCGGCATATAGTCGATGACGTTAACCACGGTGGACCATCTCCTCGGTAATGCGAACGATATCGGTGACCTCGCTCACCTGTGCAAAGACGGGAGAGACGGAGGATGCCAGACGATGAGAAAGCTCTATGACCTGAGGTGGCTCAACGTAGGCTTGCTGCATGAGCTCGATGTTCGAGAACAGCTCGTGCGTGCGGCCGCGCTCGAGGATGCGCCGTCGGCCATCACCACGATGCGCTCGGCAAAGTCGGATACGACTTCCATGTCGTGGCAGACCATGATGACGGCGCAGCCGCGCTCGGCCATGGTGCGCACGGTTTCCATGACGGTCATGCACTCGCGGTAATCAAGGCCGCTCGTGGGCTCGTCGAGCACGACGATCTTGGGCTCAACAACTACGACGGAGGCAAGCGCCACCATTTGTCGCTGGCCGCGCGAAAGCGAGAAAGGTGCCTCATCGGCAGGCAGGCCAAAGCGGTCGATAACGAGTCGAGCGCGACGCAGAGCCTCGGCACGGTCGATGCCGGCAAGCTCCAGGCCAAAAGCGACCTCGTCGAGTACGGTATCCTTGCAGATCTGGCGGTCGGGGTTTTGGAAGAGGGTTGCGACTTCGCGGGCGATGCGGCTCGTGGGAACGGCTGCGGTGTCCAGCCCCGTAACGCGCACGCTGCCCGAGGCGGGCTTAAGCAGGCCTGTGAGCAGCTTGGTGAGCGTGGTCTTGCCGGCACCGTTCTGGCCGACGATGCCACGAGCTCGCCGGGATAGAGGGTCAGGTTGAGGTCGTGTACGGCGCGCCGCCATTGGGATAGGCAAACTCAACGTGATCGAAGGTGAGCACGGGCTCGGCGTCCTTGGCGTGTGGGCGCAACGACGGTGCATGCGGGGAGCCGGCGGGCGCCTGGGCTTCGCTGGCCGCGTGTGCGGGGTCGACAATGCCCGAAATCAGGCGCTCGGCTCATCGACATCCAAGCAAGGGGTACCGCTTACCAGGCCATCGGCTCGAGGCTATTGAAGATACGCGTGACGCGAGGGCAGTCGACGCCGATGCACGGAGCTCGTCGGTATGCCCGAAAACCTCGTGTGGCTCGCCCTGCAGCGCGATTTCGCCATGGTTGAGCACGAGCACGCGGTTGCAGTACTCCGAGAGCAGGGCGACCTTTTGCTCAACGACGACGATGGTAATTCCAAGTGCGCGGTTTGCCTCACGCAGCGTCTCGAAGACCAACGTGGAGCTGGCGGGGTCGAGTGCCGCGGTGGGCTCGTCGAGAACCAAAACGCGCGGACGCATGGCGAGGATGGCGGCGATGGCTACCTTTTGCTTCTGTCCGCCCGAGAGGGTGGCGATCTCGCGGTCGCGCAGGTCGCTGATGCCGACGGTCTCGAGCGTTTCGCTCACGCGCTGCTCGATCTGGTCGTGGGGAACGCCAAAGTTCTCGAGGCCAAAGAGTATCTCGTCCTCGACGACCGAGGCGACCATCTGCGTGTCGATATCCTGCAGCACGCTGCCGACGATTTGCGACACGTCGGTCAACGAGACCTCGCAGGTGTCGTGGCGTCAACCATGACGGACCCAAAGAACGTGCCGGTGTAGTGGTGGGGCACGGCGCCCGACAGGCAGGCAGCAAGCGTGGACTTGCCGGCGCCCGAGGCCCGATGATGCCGATGAAATCTCCCTTGTTCACGCTGAGTGAGATGTGGCTGAGCGCCTGCTCGGTCTGCGTGCATAGGAGAACGAGACATCGTCGACGTGATGATCGTTTCCATGGATACCTTTCAGAGTCATTGGGGACGTCTTACATGACTAGTCGTTTAAGAACGTCCCCAAGAGCTAGTTGTCTGGGACAGTCTTTGTTGGTGGAGTGCGGAGACGGCTTTACGAGGGGCCCCAGGTTGGCGCGAAAGGGGAGCGAAGCGTACTTGGGTACGCGAGCGACGAATGAACGCCAAGATGGGGTGGCTCGTAAAGCCGAGCGGGTTAGTTGAGCCTAAGGGCCTTCTGGATGGCAGGTAGAGGGCGCCGACCAGGATGGCGTTAAAGACGGCGGTCATGGCGACAACGGGCAGCATGGCTGCGGCGAGCTCGCCCACCACGCCGAGCATGGCCATCTTGATGACCATAAAGATGACGCCCGAGACAAAGGTGGTCACGAACGTTGCGATGATGGCGACGGCAGGCTTAACCTGGCCGCCCTTGGCGGCGGCGTTGACGATGACGGCCATAAGCATGGCGGCGATGCCCTCGGCGGCAAAATCGACAAACGGCGAGGTGGTGGTGATCTGGATCACGGCGGCCGAGATGAGCCGATGACGAGCGCCTGACCAATGTTGGGGCGAATGACCAGAATGGTGAGCAGAAGGCCGAGATGATGAACTCGGGGCTAATCATGCCGCCCGAGATGCTGGAGATAGCCTTGCCGACGGTGAAGTTGAGGATGAAGCCGGCGGCAAGCAGGATGGCGAGCAGGACAAGGGCACGGATATCGAGCTTACCGCGGTCGGCGGTCTGGACGGTACGGGGCTGGGCGGCGGTGGTGTTCTGAGACATGGTGAAAGTCCTTTCAAAAAGGGGAGTGCAAGAAAAACGGAGGCGCGTGATGCGAATGCGATCGGGCTCGAGATAGAAAAAGGCCCCCGGTCGAAACCGGAGGCCTTCCAATCACCTAGAGCGCAAAAACAGGCGTGAGGGACTCACCGTCGACCGATCGTATTCGCATCACGCCACCACCAGTTGTTGAGAGACGTCATCGAGTTCTTCATGTTGGTGGCTCCTTTCGTGATGCCGTGGCTCGGTAGCACCTGATTGCTGTTGCGCTGCACTATAGCACAGCGATATATGTGCAGGGAAATCTTTTTTGAAAAGATTTCAGCGGCGTTTCCCGCCGGTCAGATGACGGGCTAGGAGGCAAGGCCGCTCACGCTGTCTCGCCCTCCTTTAGAACGTGAGGGTCTTAGGCCTTCTTGCGACGATAGATCACGTAGGCGCAGACACCGATGATGACGACGGCGCCAACGGCCATGGCGGCCATGTTGTTGCCCTCGGACTTCTCCTCGGTGACCTCTTCCTCTTCGGCCTCGGGCTCGGCCACGTCCTCATCGGAAAGGGCCTCGTCGGCGTAGGTGATGGACTCGACCAGGCAGTCGTTGTCAGCATCGTAGTCACTCGGGACGAACTCCTCGGAGAAATCGCCCTCCTGGAGGTAGTCGCGCATCTCCTCGAGCATGCCTTGCACTTAACATAGGTGTTCTTGGTTGCAGCCTTGCCGGCCTTGTTGGCCAGGGCGGTGCGGGCTTCGGTGCCTTCTTCGGCCTGCATGGCCTCGTCGACGGTCAGGTTCTGCTCGATGAGCTCCTTCTGCAGGGCGTCGAGATAGGCGCGGACGCCGGTGGCGCAGTGGTCGCGGTTCTCATAGGCGAGCGTGTTGATGTCCATGAGGACGTAGTTGATGGAGTTCTTGGGCTCCTCGTTGTTCACGACGTCTTCCTCTTCGCAGTGATCGAAGGAGACATCCTGATCGCTGAAGTAGGGGCTGACCTCGGTGAGCAGTGCGGAATAGAGGGGGATAGCGACGGAGAACTCGGCGTTGGAGAGCATCTCCCACTGGATGGTCGCGATCTCGGGGTCCATGCCGTGACGGATCTGGAAGGTGTGGATTTCGGTGTTGCGGTTGGAGCCGATGGCATACGCGCCGTCGGTGTTGGCGTTGAGGCCGGCGACATTCTCGCCGCGAGCGGCGAAGGAACGAATCATCTCAAAGGTGTTCCAGTCGGACTTGCCGGGCGTAAAGAACAGCGGCTGCATTTCGTGGACCAGGGCGCCGGTCGTCGCGCGAGCGTCTTCGCGCTCGTCCTTGACGATCTCGTAGTCGGTGCCCTCAGCAAGCGGAGCCATGAAGTAATCGCGGCCCTGGATATAGCGCGACCACTGGTGCATGCCGGCCTCGCCAATCTCCTCGCCGTAGGTCTTGGCGACGTCGAACTTGCCGTCGGTGTACTCGGCAAAGCCCTTCTCCTTAGGCATAGACTCGATGCCCTCGGAGTGGAGGCAGTTCTCGGTGTCGTCGAGGTCGACGTCATAGGTGAGGTTGCCGATGTTGGGGTTGAGCGAGGCGATATCGTCAGTGAGCCTCATGGCGATCCACTGATGGCCGGAAAGCGCTGCAAACAACCAGGTCTCGTTGTTGTCGGCAATGATGATCTGGTCGTTGGAGCAGACGCCCTGCTCGTCAATCAGGCTGCCGAGGAGCTCGACACCCTCGCGGGCCGTGGCACTCTCGCCCAGAATGACGCTGGCGTAGTTGTATTCGCCAATGCCAGTCTCCTCGGTGATGGGGTCGGCCTCTTCGGCCTTCTCGTTATAGGAGGTGCTCAACGTGGCAGAGCAGGAGACGCCCTTCTCGTTGATGCCTGCCTCGGAATATGCGTCGTAGCGATCTTCCACTGCGAGGGGTTGTCGCGAACGAAGGTGTAGCGGTAGGTTGCGCCCTTGGACTTGTACTCAAAACCGGACTCGACCGAGGTGTACTCGTTGCCGTCCTTGTGTGCGGCTCAATGCCAAAGTGCTTGATGTAGCGCGGACCGAAGTCCTCGGAACGGCCGTAGTACGTGTTGCCGTCTGCCGTCAGCTTGCTGCCCATGTAGATCTGGGTGCAGGCGAGTGCCGAAGTCGGCATGGCCATGATAGCCGCTGCTCCAAACGCAAGGCCGCAGCCGAGCTTCTTGAGCGTGTTGACAGGATGAGTAAACCTCATAATCCCTCCCAACTGTTGAGACCCCGCAAAGCTATGTGGAATCTCAGCTAATAAATACATCTATTAGCCTATAGGAAGTCTAAAGAGTATTCATCTATTTCGATGAAATACTCGATGAGCGTCCTAAAATATGCGATGAACGGATAAGAATACTCATTATGTAGCTTTACTTAAATAAAGGCACCCTGCAATTACTCTACCTGAATAAAGCACCTTGCACGGGGCGCAAAGAAAAATCCCCCGCTGTTTGGCAAATGCATAAACAACGGGGGAGACGATGATTGGATGAATATCATACCAATGTGGAATTACTTCTTCCGGCGGTGGATAACGTTAATCGCATAGCCGATGAGCATGGCCAAAACGATGACGATAAAGCCGAGCAGGGGATTGTCGTTCATGGGGTCCTCCTATTTTCCGAGTGGGGAGAATTCGTCGACGATGAGGTCGAGGCATTGCGGAAGTGCGCGGGCTCCAAAGACGCCCGAGTTGCTGGAGATGATTTCGCCATCGAACTGCATGCCCAGCGACGGGGTGCAGGTGATCTTGGCTTCTTTGGTCTGGATGATCTTAAACTGCGGACGGCCGAGCACCTTGCCGGCGGGGTCGAGCGCGGCGGTGATCACGGTCGGGAGCAGCTGCACGGTTTTTACGGGCTCGATGACCGCGATGTCGACCATGCCGTCGTTCATGCGACAGTCGGGGAACAGGTTGATGTCGTTTTGGATGACCGAGGTGTTGCCGGCCATGCAGCAGATGCCATCGAGCTCCTCGACAATGCCGTCATGTTCAATCGTAAAGTGCGCCACCGTGGGGTTGGGCGTAGCGAGCGCGGATAGGAAGTAGCGATCTCGCCGATGTCGTTTTTGGTGGGGGCGGCCTTCATCATGATCTCGCGTCGTAGCCCGATCCGGCGATGATGATGAAGCCGTGGCGCTTTTCGTTGCCGTTCTCGTCGAGCCAAAAGAGCTCGCCCATGTCCGCCTTGACGGTACGGCCGACGCGGCAGCCTTGGCGAGCGCCGCGGCCTCGGGGGCATTGCCAATGTTGTTAAAGAACAGGCAAGCCGTGCCGGAGGGGAAGACGAGCGTGGGGACGCCGCATCCGCGCATTTGGTCGAGCACGTTGGAGACGGTGCCGTCGCCGCCCGAAATCACCACGCGATCAAACTCGCGCACGTCTGCCACGGCGTCCTCGGGTTCCATGCCATCGCCGATAAAACGCATCACGACCTCGTCGCCGCCCTGCGCGAGGGCGTGCGTGAACGCGTAGATTTCATCTGAGCTGGGGCCGATGCCGGGTTGTGGATGATAAGGCAGCGCATACTTACGTTCCCGTTCTGTGACTAACCGAGTATAGTTGTAGGCAATGCCGATATCCTACCGTGTTTTTCGGGCCTAACCTTATTCGATGGGTTGATATGTACATTTCCACACATCAGGCTCTGCTCGACTTTTGTCAGCGCGCCCTCGAGTTCGACGCGATTGCCGTCGATACCGAGTTTTTGCGCGAGCGCACGTTCCACCCGCGCCTGTGCTTGGTTCAGATTGCCACCCTGCCGAGAGCGTCGCGGTCGATCCTCTGGTGATCGACGACCTGTCTCCCTTGGCCGAACTCATGGCCGACGAGAGCGTGACCAAGGTATTTCACGCCTGCTCGCAGGATATGGAGGTTATGCTCCATACCGTGGGCGCGCTGCCGCGTCCCATTTTTGACACGCAGGTGGCCGCCGCCTTTTTGGGCGAGCGCCAGCAGATTTCCTACGGCGCGCTCGTGCAGACGTTTTGCGGTGTCTCATTGCCCAAGACCGAGTCGCTGACCGATTGGTCGCGCCGCCCGCTGACCGATAAGCAGATTGAGTACGCGATCGATGACGTCAAGTATTTGATCGTTGCCTATACCGAGATGATGAGTCGCCTGCGCGAGCTGGGCCGGGTGGACTGGGTGCTCGACGAGTTGCGTCCGCTGGCCGACGAGTCGCATTATCGCGCCGATCGTCACGAGGCATTCCGCAAGGTCAAGCGCATCAACTCGTGCAGCCGTCACCAGTTGGGCATCGCGCGCGAGCTCGCCGCCTGGCGCGAGGACCGCGCCGAGCGCCGCAACATCCCGCGCAAGTGGGTCATGTCCGACGATACGCTGCTGGCGCTCGTCAAGCGCAATCCCGTGCGCGTCGAGGAGTTCCGCAGCATCCGCGGCACCGACCAGCTGGGGGAGCGCGATGTGGACGGCGCGCTCATGGCCATCAAACGCGGCGCGAGCTGCCCGCACGACCGCCTGCCGCTCATGGTGCGCGGGCATCGCCAGATTTCGCCGGAGTTGGAGAGCGTGACCGACCTTATGTATGCGCTTATTCGCTTGGTCTCCGAGCGCTCGGGCGTGGCGACCTCGGTCATTGCCTCGCGCGATGACCTGGCCGACTACATTGAGCATCCCGAGCAGAGTCCCCTGCGCGAAGGCTGGCGCTTTGAGCTTGTGGGCTCGCGCCTGGACGATCTGCTTTCCGGCAACACGGGCCTCACCGTGAAGGACGGAAAGATTGAGTTGTTATAGGTATATAGTTACGCGGTTTTACCAAACCGCGTAACAGCTCGACGCTGCAAACGGCCGAGAGCGGCAATCTGACGTTCAATCGTCGCTCGCGTACCAAAGTACGCGTCGCTTCTCTTTCACGTCACCTTGCTCGCTCTCGGCCGTTTTCGCTGACAATGCCTAAACATCGATGCTGACTTGCCTGCTGGGCGAGTGGTAGAATGCCTCCAACGTGTAACTCGATTCGGAGGAATTCGCATGCCCTATTACTATGGATATGGCTTTGGCATCGACCCGCTGTACCTGCTGGTTGTTCTTGTCTGCACGGTACTTGGCCTTGCCGCACAGAACTATATCAACTCGACGTACAAAACCTGGTCCAAGGTTCGCTCAGACGGTGACACGGGTGCCACGGTCGCTCGCCGCATGCTTGACGCCAGCGGTTGCAATGCCGTGGGTATCAAGGGTGTCGCCGGTGAGCTCACCGACCATTACAACCCGCAGGATAACAACCTGTATCTCTCGGACGCCAACCGTTCGGGCGGTTCGGTCGCAAGCGTTGCCGTCGCTTGTCACGAGGCGGGTCACGCCGCTCAGCGTCAAAGTGGTTATGCCATGATGAAGGTGCGCACCGCTTTGGTCCCCGTCGTCAACTTTACCCAGAACACCTGGACGATCGTGCTGCTCATGGGCCTGTTTATGAACATCGCGGGACTCACGACCCTCGCACTGATCTTCTTCTCGTTTAGCGTGCTGTTCCAGCTGGTTACGCTGCCGGTTGAGATTGATGCCAGTCGGCGCGCGTGGCGTATATTGAGCAGTCGGGTATGAGCTCCAAGCAGGTCAACGGTGCCAAGAAGGTCCTGACGGCCGCTGCGCTTACCTATGTTGCTGCAGCGCTCACTTCGATCATTCAGCTGCTCTACCTTATGGCTCGTTACAACAGAAACTCCAACCGATAACAAATGGGACCGACGGGCGCGTGGGGATTTGTGTCCCCGCGGCGCTGTACTATGTGTTGGACTTGAATTTGCGCAGGGCCGAAGCCCTTGTGCACGATGACGAAAGGGGGCTGCGTGGCAGGCTGGAATCTGACCGGCAATACCGTTTCCGCCGAGTTCGACGGATCGGAAGAGCAGGAGCGCAAAGAGCTCAGCGTGAGCCAAGCGGTAGAGATCGCCGCCGGCGCGCTCGATGCCATTCCGCAGCTGAGCGTTTTGGGTGAGGTCACGGGTTTCCGCGGTCCCAATGCCCGAAGCGGCCACTGCTACTTCCAAATCAAGGACGACTCGGCCGCCGTCGACTGCATCATCTGGAAGGGCGCCTACCTTAAGCGTACCTTCGACTTGCGCGACGGCATGCAGGTGAGCTTTAAGGGTAGCTTCAATCTTTACAAGCCTACGGGTCGCATGAGCTTCGTTGCCCGCTCGTTCTCGCTGGCGGGGGAGGGCCTGCTGCGTCAGCAGGTGGCTCAGTTGGCCGAAAAACTGCGTCGCGAGGGCCTGATGGACGAGGCGCGCAAACGTCGCATTCCGGTGTTTTGCTCGCGTGTGGCAGTCGTCACCTCGCTTTCGGGTGCCGTGATCGACGACGTCAAGCGCACACTGCGCCGTCGCAACCCGCTTGTCGAGCTTGTTTGCGTGGGTGCCAAGGTGCAAGGCGAGGGTGCGCCGGCAGAGCTTATTGAAGGCTTGCGCCGCGCCGCTGCCATTACGCCGGCACCCGATTGCATCTTGCTGGTGCGCGGCGGTGGCTCCTTCGAGGACCTCATGACCTTTAACGACGAGGAGCTTGCCCGTGCGGTGGCAGCCTGTCCCGTGCCTGTGGTGACGGGCATTGGGCATGAGCCCGATACCTCGATCTGCGACATGGTGAGCGACCGTCGCGCCTCCACGCCAACGGCAGCGGCAGAATCGGTGGCGCCGGCTATGACGGAGTTGGCCGACGTGCTCGAGACGCGCCATCAGCGTCTGGGCGCCGCGATGGCTTCGATGATCGGGTCGGATCAGGTCGATCTGGAAATGCTCGACCAACGCGGCCGTCGTGCCTGGGACACCTATACGGCTCGTCTGGGCGACGCACTCGATGCAGCCGCGTGCCGCCCGTGCCTCAACGACCCCACATTTATGGTCGAGCGTCGCGAGTCTGAGCTTGCCCTGACGGCCGATCGCCTGTCGGGCGCCATAGCGCGCTCGGTCGGGACATTCCGCTCCAACTTTGAGCACCTACCCGAGCGTCTGGTTGCAAGCACCTCGGGGCTCGATGGCAAGCGCCATGCGCTCGCGCTTGCGAGTTCTCGTCTGGAGCATCAGGGGCGCACGATGCTCAACAAGCCAGCGTCCGACCTGGGCCGTGCGGCAGCCTCGCTCGATGCCCTGTCGCCGCTCAAGGTGCTTGCTCGTGGTTATTCCATCGCGTACAGCGATGATGGGGTGGCCACGAGCGCCAAGACCTTTAAGCCCGGCGACGCCATCCGCGTGCGCATGGCAGACGGCAACGTGGCGGCAACGGTCGATACGGTCGAATAGACCGCGTTTCATAGCGATAAACCTTTAGGAAAGGAAACAGATATGGCAGAGAAGACCCCGGTCGAGCAGCTTACGTACAAGCAGGCCTCGCAGGAGCTGGAGCTCATCATTCGCAGCTTGGAGTCGGGCGATATGGAGCTCGAGGAGTCGCTCGAGAGCTATACCCGCGGCGTCGAGCTCCTCAAGAGCCTGCGCACCCGCCTGTCCGATGCCGAGCAGAAGGTCTCGGTGCTTCTCAAGGACGTCGACGGCAACGACGTGCTCGCCGACGGCGAGGCCGCCAACACCGACGACAACCTCTCGTTCTAACCATCCTGACCAAATATAATTACCTTGGTCTGTGAGAAAGGAACCAACCATGTGTGATTGCATCTTCTGCAAAATCGCCAACCACGAGATCCCCTCGACCGTTGTCTATGAGGACGATCAGGTCATCGCGTTCGACGACCTCAATCCCCAGGCGCCGGTCCACACGCTCGTGATCCCCAAGAAGCACTACAGCGACATCGCTGACAACGTACCGGCCGAGACCATGGGCGCCATGGCTCACGCCATCCAGGAGGTCGCTAAGGCCAAGGCTTGGAGGACGGTTTCCGCGTCATCTCCAACAAGGGCGTTAACGCCGGTCAGACCGTCATGCACTTCCACGTGCACGTCCTCGGCGGCAAGAACCTGGGCGAGAACCTCATCTGAGGGCGCGTAGGCCGTCGACTTGGCTGCCTTTGGAGTAACCTATGCAGCTTTCTCAACTCGAATACCTTCAAGCGGTAGCGAACTACGGCGGCGTGCGCAAAGCGGCTCGAGCCGTTCATGTGAGCCCACAGGCCGTTTCGTCGGCAATCAAAAAGTTGGAATCTGAGTATCAGATTGTTTTGCTCAACCGATCGGCGGGGGAGGCTGTTTTGTCTCCGGCGGGCAGAGAATTTGCGCGTCGTGCACGCGTGATCCTGGCACAAGTCGACGATCTCAAAAAGTACGCTCAATCGGGGAACGGCTGCGTTTCGCCCGACGGCCATTTCCGTCTTTACGCCCCCTGCCTTCATGGACGGGGGCGCCTTTTTGCCGAAAAATGGTATGACTCGTTTGAACGCTCGCACCCTCAGATTCATCTTGATGTGTGGCATCAGCCAACGGCAACATGCTTTGAATCACTTATACTTGGAATTTCGGACGCGGCTATCTCATTCGAGGAACCACGGGACAGCGTCCTTTAAAATATTTGGGTGAAAAGGAGCTCAAGGTTCTTTCATGCCCAGCGGGTCATCAATCTGTGGGCGCCATGACCATTCGCGAGTTACTGGGCGGCAGGCTCGCTGTTCCCATTAATTTGTCGCCCTGTCTCAATGCAATCAATCAATGTCCCGAAGCCCAGCTCGTCAATTTTCGCTTCCGTGATGTTGAATACGGAAACAGGGCGCAGACTGAGTTTCTTCAAGCCGGGGGATTGATATTGAGTTTTTCTGGCTCTTCTCTCGCATCAGATGTATTGGAAGTGAGCGAGTGCTCCATTGAAGGTTCGCGTGACGTAGCCTTGCCCATCTACTTTTGCTATCGACAAAATGCCTGGACTGATCGACACCAGACGGTTTTTCTGCACCTATTGCGTCATCTTGCTTCGTGAGATTAATTGGCTTCGAGGCATCAAGTGATTATTGACGCCTTGTAACACATAGCTGACAGCTTTGCCCTCATGCTTTTCCAAGATTCCGATTTAGATTGCTGACTCTTGGAGGGTGGAGCATGAAAAACCGTACGGTTTTGCTTTATATGACGTTCGTTTTTCTGTCGAACTTCAGCACCATTTTGTATTTTCTGACGGTTTACCTTGAATTTGTCGGATTCTCGATGGTGGCGATTTCTAGCATGATGATTGCATACCAAGTGAGCAAGTTCATCCTTGAAGTTCCCACTGGCTATATTGCTGATAGGTTTGGACGAAAGACAAGTGGTCTCGTTGGCGTCGTGGGGATGCTTGGATACTATGTCGCCCTGCTTCTCGTCCGTTCTCCTCTGCTTTTAATCGGTGCGTTCGCTCTCAAGGGTTTTGCCGTTGCATGTGTGAGCGGATCTATAGAAGCGATTTACATTGACAGCGTCTCTCAGGACCAGCTCGTAAGACTTAATGTCGTTGAGCGATTTGTTTTCTATGCCTCTTATGCCATCTCCGCTTGCGTGGGCGGTTTCATTTCGTCCGTCGGTGCATATCTCATTGGTCTTTCGGCAGATATCATCGCAATGGTGTTGACGTTGGTTGTCGTTGTCTGCATTCCTGAAATGCGAAGAGGGGGCACTGCGGCGACACCTGAACATGGGATTAGCCCGAAGATGATCGGTGCCGCTATTGCGGGTAATGGCATTCTTCGTTCAGCGTTCATCATGGACTGTTCTCAGGCATTTGCTTTTGTCGCCCTGGAAGACTTTTTCTCACTGCTGCTTGCGGGTCGCGGAATGAATGCCGTCGCTTCGGGTGTGACCATTGCGGTCCAGCTCCTTGCCTCGGCCTCCATGGGACTTATTGTGCCCTGTGCGATTGCTCATGTCGACAAGGGCCGCTTTGCGCGTATTTGCGGCATCGTGCGCCTTTTCCTGACAGCTTTGTTTTTGATTCCCCTTACTCCGGCTAATTTGCTGCCCGTGTTCTATGTGCTGCAGACGGTTGCGTACTCGTTATTTGCTCCAATTAAATACTCAATTTTTCAAAAGGCAGCCGATTCTTCGATGCGCTGTTCACTGATTTCGGTTCAAAGCCAGATGGTGGCGGTGGGTGCCGTTCTTTTCTATCTGCTCAACGCTGTGTTGAGTAGCGTTGCGGGCATTCGAGTCGTATTGCTTGTCGCGCTCGGGATTTCTTCCCTTGTGTATATCCCCGCGCTATTTCGTCTTACACGCCAAAGGTCATGAGTATTTGGGCACCGATAACTTATATATCAACGCAATAAACCGAGCGCGAGGGCGTTTGGGTTTATTATTGAAGCGTATGTAACCTGGCGGCGCCACACCGCCTGTTAGTAGGGAGACACATGAACGTTCTGGTCGTCAACGCAGGATCTTCGACCCTTAAGTATCAGGTCATCGATACCAAGTCCCACAAGGTGTCCGCAAAGCTCCTGCGAGCGCGTCTGCTTTACCGGCGGCACCTTCACCCACGCTGCCAACGGCTCCAAGAAGGTGACCGAGAACATCGAGTTCCCCGACCACAAGGTCGCCATCGAGGTCGTCCTGAAGGACCTTGAGGCCAACGGCGTCAAGATCGAGGGTATCGGCCACCGTATCGTTCAGGGCGGTTGGTACTTCGGTGATTCCTCCCTCGTCGACGAGGACGTCCTCGCCAAGATCCGCGAGGTCGCTCCGCTCGCCCCGCTGCACAATAACCCCGAGGCCAACGTTATCGAGTACTGCCTGGAGCAGTATCCCGACCTGCCCAACGTCACGGTCTATGACACCGCTTTCCACTTCAACATGCCCGAGGTCGCCAAGACTTACGCTCTGCCCAAGGATGTTTGCGACAAGCTGCACATCCGTAAGTACGCGCCCACGGCACCAGCTACCGCTACATCTCCAAGAAGGTCGCCGAGATGACCAACGGCGGGGCCCGCAAGGTCGTCGTGTGCATATCGGCTCCGGCGCTTCCCTGTGCGCCATCGAGGACGGCAAGTGCATGGACACCACCATGGGCTTGACGCCGCTCGACGGCGTCATGATGGGCACCCGCTGCGGCTCCATCGACCCGGCTACCGTGTGCTACCTGCAGCGCGAGGGCGGCTACACCTTCGACGAGGTCGACGAGATGATGAACAAGAAGTCCGGCCTTTTGGCTGTGACCGGCGGCAAGACCAACGACTGCCGCAACGTCGAGGAGCTCGCTGCCGCTGGCGACCCCGAGGCTCAGCTCGCCTTCGACATGTTTGTCTACAAGATTGCCGCCAAGGCTGCCGAGATGGCCACTTCTATGTGCGGTATGGACACCCTGGTCTTTACCGCCGGCATCGGCGAGCACGCTCCGGCCGTCCGCGCCGGCGTTGCCGACCGTCTGGCCTTTATGGGCGTCAAGATGGATCATGCCCGCAACGCCCTGCGTGGTGACGGCGCTTGGTGCCTGTCTGCCAAGGATTCCAAGGTTAAGATTTTCGTTATCCCCACGGACGAGGAGTTCATGATCGCTTCCGACGTCGAGCGCATCGTCAACGGCAAGTAATTGCAAAAGGGGAGGGGCTGGACGACCGAGCGCCGTTCGGCCCCTCTTTTGTGCTCGTTGGGCGATATGCCTGATAGTTATTTATTAAGTTGTGATAACTTCTTATTAACATGCGGCCGCCTTAAGGGGTCTGCGCCGACCGTATCGCACTGCAAAGGAGTCTCATGAACGTACTTGTTGTCAACGCCGGTAGCTCAAGCCTTAAATATCAGCTTTTGGATACCGATTCCCGCGAGGTTTTCGCCAAGGGCAACTGCGAACGTATCGGTTCGGACATGGGCATCTTTGGCCACTCCGAGAACGGTGGCGCCAAGCAGACCGAGGAGGTCCCTTTCCCCGATCATCGCTCTGCTATCGCTCGCGTGCTCGAGGAGCTCGAGAAGACCGACTTTACGATTGATGGCATTGGCCATCGTATCGTTCAGGGCGGCTGGCACTTCGATGATTCCGCAGTTGTCGACGACGAGGTTATGGCCAAGATTCTTGAGGTGGCACCGCTTGCTCCGCTGCACAACTACGGCGAGGCCGCAGCAATCGAGTATTGCCGCGAGAAGTATCCGGAGCTGCCCAACGTCGCCGTCTTCGATACCTCGTTCCACATGACCATGCCCGAGGTCGCCTATACCTACGCGCTGCCCAAGGACGTGTGCGACAAGTACCACGTGCGCAAGTACGGCGCCCACGGCACGAGCCACCGCTATGAGTGGGTGATGGCCAAGGAGATCCTGGGTTCGCGCTGCCACCGTCTGCTTTCGTGCCATTTGGGTAACGGTGCTTCGCTCGCTGCTATCGAGGACGGCGTGTGCCGCGACACCACGATGGGCCTCACGCCGCTCGACGGCTGATGATGGGCACTCGCTGTGTTCCATTGATCCTGCCACCGTGTGCTACCTCCAGCGCGAGGGCGGCTACAGCTATCAGGAAGTCGATGACATGATGAACAAGCAGTCTGGTCTGCTTGCCATCTCGGGCATCTCCAACGACGCCGCGACATCCGTACACGCGCCTCCGAGGGCGACGAGCGCTGCCTGCTCGCCTTCGATATGTTCGCCTACAAGGCCATGCAGCGGCCGGCTCCATGATCGCTTCCATGGCGGGCGTGGACACCA
>ENA-OQCP01000162-OQCP01000162.1-human-gut-metagenome-genome-assembly--contig:-NODE-162-length-27609-cov-8.603268_pt1 | contig 27609 bp, 39 predicted proteins | sample MGYA00242760_ERZ504583 | MGnify/ENA primary metagenome ERZ504583 (study PRJEB26092, sample SAMD00036308) | human gut metagenome | host: Homo sapiens | study: EMG produced TPA metagenomics assembly of...
CTCAAGGAGCTCTCCAGCCTGAGGACGTCGCGGCTCGCCGTGGCCTGACGGTCTCCGAGATGTTCGTCGGTAAGGAGAACTAAGCATGGCTGACACCATCAAGATCAAGCAGGTCCGCAGCACCAACGGTTGCAAGCAGGACCAGGTCCGTACTGTCCGTGCCCTCGGTCTCCACAGGATCCGCGAGGTTCGCGAGATTGCTGACAACGAGTCCGTCCGCGGCATGATCTTCAAGGTCAAGCACCTTGTCGAGATTGTAGAGGAGTAGCAAATGCAGCTTCACGATCTTACTCCCGCGCCCGGTTCCACCAAGAACCGCAAGCGCGTCGGCCGTGGCAATTCTTCGGGTCACGGCACCACTTCTGGCCGCGGCCAGAAGGGCCAGGTTCCCGCTCTGGCGGCACCAAGGTGCCGGCTTCGAGGGTGGCCAGACTCCGCTGGCTATGCGCCTGCCCAAGCTTCCGGCTTCCGCAACCCCCGTCGTATCGAGTACACCGCTGTTAACGTTGAGCGTCTCGAGCGTAAGTTCGAGGATGGCGCTGTGATCGACGGTGCCGCTCTTAAGGCCGCTCGCATCACCAAGAGCGAGTTCGAGCCCGTCAAGGTGCTCGGCAATGGTGAGCTCACCAAGAAGTTCACGGTCAAGGTCGACAAGGTCAGCGCTTCTGCGCAGGCCAAGATCGAGGCCGCCGGCGGAAAGGTCGAGCTGCCGTGCTAAATGGTCTTAAGAATGCTTTCCGCATCAAAGAATTGCGCGAAAAGATTCTTTTTACCATAGCTATGCTCGTCGTGTACCGCATTGGTGCGCACGTTCCTGTGCCCGGCATTCCCTTCCAGGGGATGCTGGGCCTTTTCTCGACCGATAACAATTCGGTCGCCGCAGGTGCTATGGCCCTCCTGAATCTTTTCTCTGGCGGCGCGTTGAGCTATGTGTCGGTGTTTTCGCTGGGCATCATGCCTTACATCACCAGCTCAATCATCCTCCAGATGCTCCAGGCCGTTGTGCCTTCCCTGCATGAGCTTGCCCGCGAGGGCGAGGTCGGTCAGACCAAGATTACGCAGTATTCGCGTTACCTCACCCTGCTCTGGCAATCCTCAACTCCGTGGGTTACCTCTTCCTCTTTAAGAGCTTCGGCATCAGCTTTAATGGCGCCGGCGCTCCCGAGATCATCTTCGACCTCATGATCGTCGGCACGCTCACTGCGGGCGCTATGCTGATCATGTGGATTGGTGAGCTCATCACCCAGCGCGGTATCGGCAATGGCATGTCCTGATCATCTTTGCGAACATCATGGCCGGCTGCCGCAGGCGATCTTCTCCAGCACCGAGGGTAATGCCGGTGGCATCATCACCATGGTGATCATCTGCGCCATCATCCTGCTGGTTATCCCGCTGATTGTTTTTCTTGAGCGCGGCCAGCGCCGCATCCCGGTCTCCTACGCTAAGCGCGTCGTGGGCCGTCGCATGATGGGTGGACAGACCACCTACCTGCCCATCAAGGTCAACACCGCGGGCGTCGTGCCGATCATCTTCGCTTCGGCGCTGCTGTACTTCCCGGCTCAGATTGCCGTGTTCTTCCCCGGCATCGGCTGGATTCAGGCAGTTGCTCCGCGCTTTCGACCGGTTGGCTCAACTGGGTGCTTAACGTTGTCCTCATCGTGTTCTTCGCGTACTTCTACACCTCCATGGTGTTCAATCCCGATGACACGGCCGACAACCTTAAGAAGCAGGGCGGCTTTATTCCGGGCGTGCGTCCGGGTAGGGCTACCGCGGCCTACATCAAGAACGCGCTCAACAAGATTACGCTTCCCAGCGCTGTCTTTTTGGCGCTCATCGCCATCGTGCCTTCGATCATCTTCTCCTTCACGGGTAACCATCTGATCCAGGCTTTTGGCGGAACGTCCATCCTCATCATGGTCGGCGTCGTGCTCGACACGGTCGATAAGCTCGAAGGCAGATCAAGATGTATGATTACGATGGATTCTTTAAATAGGCTAGAGGAGGATTGCTCATGAACCTCGTATTGCTCGGAGCTCCGGGTGCCGGTAAGGGCACCGTCGCACAGGAGCTCGTCGCCGAGTTTGGCGTCGCTCACATTTCCACGGGCGACCTGCTGCGTGCTGCCGTCAAGGGTGGCACCGAGCTTGGTATTCAGGCTAAGAAGTACATGGACGCTGGCGAGCTCGTTCCCGACCAGCTCGTGATCGACCTTGTCAAGGAGCGCCTTGCCGCCGATGACGCCCAGCAGGGCTTCATCCTCGACGGCTTCCCGCGCAACACCGCCCAGGCTGTGACGCTCGATTCCGAGCTCTCCGCCATGGGTCGCGAGATCGACTGCGCCCTTCTGGTCGACGTTGCCCCCGAGGTCATCATCGATCGTCTGTCTTCGCGTCGCACCTGCCGCGCCTGCGGTTACACCGGCACCGCTGCCGATGCTACCTGCCCCAAGTGCGCCGGCGAGATGTATCAGCGCGACGACGACAAGCCCGAGACCATCAAGAACCGTCTCGACGTCTACGAGAAGTCCACGAGCCCGCTCGTCGACTACTATCGTGGCCAGGGTCTGCTCAAGTCGGTCAACGGTGACCAGGCTCGCGAGACCGTGTACGGGGATGTCAAAGAGGCTCTCGGTCTATGATCAAGATTAAGTCTGCAACGCAAATCGAGCAGATGAAGAAGGCAGGAGCGCTATCTAAGATGGCGCTCCGCCACGTTGGAGCCATGGTGCGCCCCGGCGTTTCGACTTTTGAGCTCGATCAGCTCGCGGAGCAGATTATCCGCATGCATGGCGGCACCCCGGCCTTTAAGGGTTACGGCGGGTTCCCGGGAACCATTTGCGCATCGATCAACGATGCCGTGGTCCACGGTATTCCCAACCCCGACATGATCCTGCGCGATGGCGATATCATTTCCATCGATACGGGAGCCGTTGTCGACGGTTGGGTCGGCGATAACGCTTGGACGTTTTTCGTTGGCACCCCACGCCCGAGGCCAAGGCCCTGTGCGAGGTTACGCGCGATTGCCTTAAGGCTGCCATCGAGCAGGCTGTCCCCGGTAACCATATCGGGGATGTTGGTTATGCCGTTCAGTCTCTCGCCGAGTCTCACGGCTATGGCGTTCTTCGTGACTATGTTGGCCATGGCATTGGCCGCGTGATGCACGAGGACCCCAACGTTCCTAACTATGGAAAGAAGGGGAGGGGCGTTCGCCTCCAGGCCGGCATGGTCATTGCCATCGAGCCGATGGTTACGATGGGTTCCAACCATGTGAGCACGGGCTCCGACGGTTGGATTGTTACGACCAACGACCACCTGCCCGCCGCGCACTACGAGAACACCGTCGCCATTACCAATGACGGTCCGGTGATTCTCACCACGGATGCCAAGGTGCTTGGTGTTCGCTCCAAGGCGGAGAAATGTAACAAGTTCCACTTAGTTGTGGAGCCATTACGAAGTTATTACGATACGTGCATACGTGTTGTAGAATACTCAATCGCTGTCGTTTTCTAGAGAAAGATGATTGCTTGTGAAGAAGGAAGACGCAATTGAGCTCGAGGGTACGGTAAAGGAACCGCTGCCCAACGCCATGTTTAAGGTCGAGCTCGAGAACGGTCATTCGGTTCTATGCAACATTTCTGGCAAGATCCGAATGAATTACATCCGTATTCTCCCCGGTGACAGGGTTGTCGTGGAGCTTTCCCCGTACGACCTGACCCGCGGCCGCATCACCTATCGCTACAAATAGCGGCACGCATACACGCACTCCATTTCCGGCTGCAGGCTTAGCTCAACCTACGGTCGGATTGTGTGTGAAGACCAGCCATAGTTTTAAACGCCTGCGGCTGGGCGAGTAGATAGTAGGGAAGTAGTTTGAGCGCTACCGAAAGGAAGAACGATGAAGGTACGTCCTTCGGTCAAGAAGATGTGCGATAAGTGCAAAATCATTAGGCGCCATGGCAAGGTCCTCGTCATTTGCGAGAACCCCCGTCATAAGCAGCGTCAGGGTTAAGAGAGGAGACTACGTTGGCCCGTATTAATGGTGTCGACCTCCCGCGTGAGAAGCGCGTTGAGATCGGTCTGACCTACATTTACGGCATCGGCCGCACCACTGCGACGAAGATCTGCGTCGAGTGCAACGTTAACGTGGATACGCGCGTTAAGGACCTCACCGAGGATGAGGTTAACGCCATCCGCGATTATATCGATAAGAACCAGATCATGGTTGAGGGCGACCTCCGCCGTGAGCGCAACCAGAACGTCAAGCGCCTTATGGACATCGGCTGCAACCGCGGCCTTCGTCACCGCAAGGGCCTCCCGGTCCGCGGCCAGCGCACCCACACTAACGCTCGTACCCGCAAGGGCCCGAAGCGTCAGATCGGTGCTAAGAAGAAGAAATAAGGAGCGCTAGATAGATGGCTACTGCTAAGAAGAACGTTCGCGCTGCCCGTCTGAAGCGCGCGGACCGTAAGAACATTTCCGTGGGCCAGGCTCACATTCGTTCTACGTTCAACAACACGATCGTTTCGATCACCGATCCCCAGGCAATGTCATTTCCTGGAAGTCGGCTGGCCAGGTGGGCTTCAAGGGCTCCCGTAAGTCCACGCCGTTCGCTGCCCAGATGGCTGCCGAGGCTGCTGCCAAGCAGGCCATGGAGCACGGTATGAAGAAGGTTTCCGTCTTCGTCAAGGGCCCCGGCTCCGGTCGTGAGACCGCCATCCGCTCCCTCCAGGCTGCTGGCCTCGAGGTCTCGAGCATCCAGGACAAGACCCCCATTCCGCACAACGGCTGCCGCCCCAAGAAGCGTCGCCGCGTGTAACTGAAAGGATCGTATCAATATGGCAATCGACAGGACTCCTGTTCTTAAGCGCTGCCGTCAGCTCGGGATCGATCCGCTGAGCTCGGTTACAGCAGCAAGAAGGAATCTATCCGTCAGCCCAAGCGCCGTCGCAAGGAATCTGAGTACGGCATGCAGCTGCGCGAGAAGCAGAAGGTCAAGTTCATCTATGGCGTTCTGGAGAAGCAGTTCCACGGCTACTTCAACAAGGCCCGTAAGATGAACGGCGTCACCGGTGAGAACCTCATGATCATCCTTGAGTCTCGCCTCGACAACGTCGTCTTCCGTCTTGGCTTCGCCCGCACCCGCAAAGAGGCTCGTCAGTCCGTCCGTCACGGTCACTTCACCGTGAACGGCAAGCGCGTGGACATCCCGTCCTACCGCGTCAAGGCCGGCGACGTCGTCGCTGTCGGCGAGAAGTTCCGTGACCTCCTCCCCATCAAGGAGGCCCTGATTTCCTCCGAGCGCTTTGAGGTCCCTGGCTGGCTCGAGGTCGATATCGAGAAGCTGTCTGGTAACGTGCTCGCTCTGCCGACGCGTGAGCAGATCAGCGGTGATATCAACGAGCAGCTCATCGTCGAGCTCTACTCTAAGTAGTCCATCCGGGCTGCTGAGGCTGGAGGTAATACATGTCAGAATTCATTAGGCCTCAGGTTCAGGTCGAAGAGATCAACGAGACGTCTGCTCGTGTCTCCGTCGAGCCGCTCGAGCGTGGCTACGGCGATACGCTGGGTAACTCCCTTCGTCGCGTACTTCTGTCCTCGCTCGAGGGTGCCGCCGTCGAGGCTATTCAGATCGATGGTGCACAGCACGAGTTCATGACCATCCCTAACATGGTCGAGGATGTCACCGACATCGTCCTGAATGTCAAGGGTCTTGTCTTCAGGGCTCTCGGCACGACCGACGAGGCGACCGCCACCATTTCTGTTGACGGCCCCTGCGAGGTCACCGGTGCGGACTTCTTTATTCCGTCCGAGTTTGAGCTGGTCAACCCCGAGCAGCACATCGCTACGCTTACCGAGGGTGGCCATCTCACCATGAGCATGCGCATCGGCTATGGCCGCGGCTATGTCTCTGGCGAGGCTAACAAGCGCGACAACGATCCCATCGGTGTGATCCACGTCGACTCGCTGTACTCGCCGGTGTCCCGTTGCGCCAAGCTCGTTGAGGCTTGCCGTGTCGGTCAGCACACCGACTACGACCGCCTTGTCCTCGAGATCGAGACCAACGGCTCCATCGCTCCGCGCGACGCCGTGGTCCAGGCTGCCAATATCATCAACCAGCATATGGCTGCCTTTATGAACCTTGCCGAGACCCCCGAGGTCGAGAGGAGGCTTCGATCTTCGCTCCCGAGGTCACCAACGACAACGCCGAGCTGGACAAGCAGATCGAGGATCTGGACCTTTCCGTCCGTTCCTACAACTGCCTTAAGCGCGCCAGCATTCACTCGGTCCGTCAGCTCGTTGAGTTCTCGGAGAACGATCTGCTCAACATCCGTAACTTCGGTGTTAAGTCGATCGAGGAAGTGAAGGACAAGCTTGAGTCCATGGGCCTGAGCCTGAAGGCTTAATGCTTCGCATATTTGAGGAGAAACTAGACCATGCGTCACAACGTTAAGAAGGGCCTGAAGCTCGGCACCGATGCGAGCCACACCAAGGCCATGAAGAAGAGCCTGGCCAAGGCCCTCTTCGAGAACGACCGCATCAAGACCACCGAGACCCGCGCTAAGGCGCTGCGTTCGGTCGTCGATCCGATCATCACCTGGGCCAAGAAGGGCGACCTGCACTCTCGTCGTCTGGCCATCGCCAAGCTCGGCGATAAGCAGCTCGTTGCCGAGATCTTCGACAAGGCTGCCCAGGGCATGTGGCAGGACCGCAACGGCGGTTACACCCGCATCATGAAGCTCGGCAACCGTAAGGGCGACAACGCTCCTATCGTTATCATGGAGCTCGTCACCGAGCCTTGCACGCCTAAGGCCAAGAAGGCTGCTCCGGCCCCCAAGAAGGCCGCTGCTCCCAAGAAGGTCGAGGCCGTCGAGGAGGCTCCTGCTGAGGAGACCGCTGAGTAGACAATCCGTCTGCATAGGCTATATTCGAGGGGTACGTTCGCGTACCCCTCTTTTTTTTGTCGCGATACCGTTGATTGTTTGTTGGGAGCGCCCATGACCGCGCCGTCTGATTTCAATTCGATTCCTGAGCTCGATGCCACGCTTGTATTCCGTGTTGCCTATGATGGCTCGTCCTATAGCGGATTTGCCGAGCAGCCGGGCCAGACGACCGTTGCGGGCGAGTTACGCCGCGCTATCGAGACGCTGCTGCGCCGCCCGATCGATCTGACGTGTGCGGGTCGTACCGATGCGGCGTGCATGCGGTGGCCCAGTACATTAGCGTGCCCGTAACGGACGCTGAGCTTGCTCTGACGCGCCGTAGGTGGCTGAGGGCTATGGATGCCCTCCTGCCCAAAGATATTGCCATAAACGAGGTCTACAAGGCCCGTAGGGGCTTTTCTGCCCGCTTTGACGCGCGGTCCCGTACGTATACGTACCGTATTGCCGATCGCGATGCGCGCCCCGTGCTCTCGCGCGGTGCGGTGTGGTGGCATCGCTATCCCCTCGACGTCGATGCGATGGCGGCCGCCTGCCCTGCGCTTTTGGGCGAGCAGGACTTTAAGAGCTTTTGCAAGGTTGCCTCGGCCGTTGGCAAGCCCACGCATCGCTGCGTGATGCGTGCCGAATTTGGCCATGAGGTTGCGTTTGGCGAGGACATCCTGACGTTCACCATCGAGGGCAATGCGTTTCTGCATTCGATGGTCCGTACGATCGTGGGCACGCTTGTCGAGATTGGCATGCATCGCCGTGAACCCGAGTGGATGCGCGAGGTTATCGATGCTTGCGACCGTACCGCTGCGGGCCCCACGGCTCCTGCCTGCGGCCTTACGTTTATGGGCGTGGATTACGATCCCGCCGAGCTTGTCGTGCTCGACTAGGGGAGGGCTCGACGTGTCGTGCGTCGACACCTGTCATCTGTGGGCTGCGCGTGTGCAACATCTGTTCTTGGCGTGCAATGCAACCGGTGTCTCATTGCTTTTATTGCGGGGTGTACCATGAACCACGGTTTGATTCATTACTGTCGAGAGGACGGATAATTTGGTTCGACGTGGCTCGCATCCGCGACTTTCGGTGATCCTTGTGGTAGAAGGTTCGCCCAGCTATGCGATGCGTGCGCTCGAGAGTATCCAGAACCAAGACCTCTACGATTTGCAGATTGTCGTTGTCTGTCGCGATACTGCGCCCGGTGTGCGCCATTCGCTTCAAGTTGCTGCCGACAGGGACATCCATATTGATTTGATTGACGTCGAGGACGCGACGCGCGGCGCGTGTCTTCGTGCCGGTTTTGCTGCCTCGCGCGGCTCTCAAATCATCGCCATGAACGCCGATGAGTGGTTTGCTCCGCAATCCCTTTCCAAGATGGTCGATATCGCGTGCGATACTGCGGCAGACATAGTGTTCCCCACGGTGTCGCTCGACCGCTATGATGCACATCGAGAGCGCCATTCGCGTGTCTTGGATGCTGCCTCTATTGTCATTGAAGACAAGTCTTCGATGGTGGCCGGGCTGCCTCAGTTGATTTTAGGCGGCTTGGTTGCTCAAGTCTCTGGCGTGATGTATAGCCGTCCGCTGTTTGAGGCATGCCTTTTGTGCGACAAGGCGTTTCGCACAGTTGGGTTTATGGCATGCGCGCTCTCGCAGGCGCAGCGCGTCTCCGGATGCGGCGACGCTTGTTTCCACGCGGTGGCGCCTAAGCTTACAGATGCCTTTGATCCCACCATGTATGCCAGGGTATCCGATGACACCCGAGCACTCGACGAGCTTGCGGACTCACTCTCGGAAGCAGATAGCGGTGGCCGGCTCAAGCTGGCAAGCCAAAAGTTCTACTTTGCCGGACTGGTCGCCTGCATCGAGAATTTGTGTCTGAGCCCGCATGGGGTGTCGTCAATCGAGCGTTCCGCCCGCATGCGTGATATGCTCGAGGCGCCTCGAACCCGTCAGATGGTCGCCGCGCTCAAGGATAACCATCGGGGGCTCGGTCTGTTGTTTGGGCCGATCGCTAGCGCCAAGCCCGCGCGTTGCGTGATGTGTACGCATCTGGCAGCTTTTCTTAACCGGACGGGCGCAAAAACCGCCTAAACGGCTCATTACGAAACAAACTTGCATAGAATTGTTTCGAAATGCGTTCTTATACACAAAAGCCTTCAAATAGCGTTAAACTATTCAATCACTGATTGATTGTCTCCGCCATCTTTTGGAGTGAGGGTTTGTATGGCTAAAAAACGCAATGGGCGCCAGGATGCCATTAGAGATATTGTGCGCAATAAGGACGTCCGCACGCAGCGTGTGCTGGTCGATGAGCTCCGTGCTATGGGCTTTGATTGCACGCAGGCGACTGTCTCTCGCGATATTGCCGATATGGGGCTGCGTAAGCTCCCTGAGGGCATCTATGTTCTGGCAGAGGACCTGCACCTGCAGCGCATGGTTTCCGAGCTCGTAACGGGCGTTCTGCGTACCGATAATCTGGTTATGATCAAGGCTCAGCCTGGCACGGCTTCCGGCATCGCCGCCGCCGTTGATGCGGCAGAGTTGCCCGATGTGCTTGGCTCGCTTGCCGGCAACGATACGATTTTGGTTATTGCCCAGACGGCCGAGGACGGCGAGCGTCTCGAGGCGCTGATCAATAAGCTGAGCAATTCTCGCAAGTAGGCGTGCGGGTCGTGCGCTCGGCACTGCGTGCGCTTACATAGTGGCTTGTAAGGGGTGTCGACGTTGGTCGGTATCCCCTTTTTTTGTTTGCTGGTATAACGACCGCCCAGTCGCTTCAAACTAAAAGGCCCCGAGCAGTTCAATAAGCTGCTCGGGGCCTTGTTGGCTTTAGTCGCGTACTTCTTAGCCGACCGTATCGTCAGGCGTGGGCGAGGGGTCGGGAGTGGGAGTGGGCGTAGGCGTAGGCGTGCCGCCATCGCCGCCGGTCGAACCACCAGTGGAGCCGCCCGTCGAGCCACCGGTCGTACCGGTGCCGCCGGTGGTGTCGCCGCCCGTGGTCTCGGTGGTCGTGGTCGTCGTGGTAGTCGTTGTGGTGGTTTCCTCTTCCTCTTCGTCCTTGTCCTTGTCGTCGTTCTCCGACTTCTTGGTGTTATTGGTGCCGTAGAACTTCCAGACGCTGTTGTTCTTGTAGGTGGGCGCCGTTCCGGTCGCAAACTCCTCGCGCTCGGTACCGGTCAGAACGGTGTTCATAAACCGCTTAAAGACAGGCAGGTTGGTGCTGTCGCCCAGCAGGTCCGTGCCGTACTTTTGGATGGGGATCTCGCCCGCGGAATAGCCGGTCCACAGGGCGCACGCCAGCTGCGGGGTATAGCCGCAGAACCACAGGTTGGTGGTGTTGTCGGTGGTGCGTCTTGCCGGCATAGGCTGGTTGACACTCAGGCGCCGGCAGCACCCGTACCGCTGCCCTTCATGACGCCGGACAGAACATCGGTGACCGCGGCGGCCTCGCCCTCGGTAAGCACCTGTGAGGGATTGTCGGTGTGCTGGTACAGCACCGAACCGGTACGAGAATCAATCTCGGTGATGGCGATCGGCTGGCGATAGTAGCCGCCGTTGGCAAACGTCGCGTAGGCGGCGGCCATCTCGAGTGGCGAGATCGAGCCGGTGCCGAGCGTCATGACGGGAACGTCCTCGATGTTGTCCTTGGCGGGGTCGATGCCGAGCTTTTTGACGAGCGAGATGATCTTGCTGTTGCCGACGGCTTCCGCCACCTGGATGTAGCCGGTGTTGGAGGAGTATGCCGTCGCCTGCTTAAGCGTGATGCTGCCGTAGCTCTGGTTGGCGTAATTTTGGACCTCGGTCGTGGTGCCTTGCCTTGAGCGGCGAGTTGCAGTTGAGGGTGACGTTGGGGTTCATGCCGTTTTGGATGGCAGTTGCCAGCGTAAAGGCCTTAAAGGTGGAGCCGACGGGACGCTTGGCCGTGGCATGGTTTACGTGGTTCTCGTCGGCGTTGTAGTCGTAGCCGCCCACCATGCACTTGATGTAGCCGGTCTTGGGGTCGACGACGACCATGCCCATGTCCAGGCCGTCAAGCGAGAGCGTGTCGAGCTGCTCGCGGACGGCATTCTCTGCCACCTGCTGCATCGTGGGTCGATGGTGGTCTTGACGGTCAGGCCGCCCTTAAAGAGCACGTCGGTCGAGAACTCCTGCTCCAGCAGCTGCTTGACGTAGGAGACAAAGTAGGGCTGCGAGTATACGTCGACGCCGCTGCCCGAGATTTCGGTCACATTGAGGGTGATGGGCTCGGCCTGTGCGGCATCGTGCTCCTCCTGGGTGATGTGGCCCAGGCGCAGCATGTTGTCGAGAACCTTGTTGCGGCGAGACAGTGCCAGATCGGGATTGACCGTGGGGTCGTACTGCGAAGGCGAGTTGGGAAGGCCGATGAGTAGCGCGCCTCGCTCAGGGTGAGGTCGGCGGCGCTCTTGGACAGATAGGTCTCGGCTGCGGCCTCGATGCCGTAGGCGCCGTGGCCGTAATAGATGGTGTTGAGGTACATCATGAGGATCTCGTCTTTGGAGTACATGTCCTCCATCTTGATGGCGATGTAGGCCTCGCGCACCTTACGCTCAATGGTCGAGTCGAATTGCTCCTCCTGCAGGATGGTGTTGCGCACAAGCTGCTGGGTGATCGTCGAGGCGCCTTCGTGCCCGCCGCCGAGGGTTGCCACCGCAGCACGCGCGATACCCCACAGGTCGATACCGCCGTGCTCGTAGAAGCGCTCGTCCTCGACGTCAACGGTGCCCTGCAGCACGTAGGGGGAGACCTCGTCCTTGGTGATAGACTTGCGGTTTTGCGTGTAGAAGCTCGCGATCTTGTTGCCGTTGCAGTCGACGATCTCGGTGGGCTCGCTCACCAGATACGCGTTGGCGTCGGTGTAGTCGGGCAGATCGGACAGCCAGCGGTTGACGTTGCCGACCATGCCGATGCCAAATGCCACGCCCGCAATCAGCAGAAAGCCCAAAAACGAGAGCAGGATTATGGGCAGAGCATGCGTCTTTGAACGGCTGCGTCCCTGTCGTTGGCGAGGACCCATATATTGACCTCCAGGTATGTCGTGCCGGACGGTGGATGTGCCGTCGGGGCAGGATGGACATAAGTTATTACACGATAAACCAAACGGGGCGCGCGAGGCCTCGTGTATGCTGGAAGACGGCATTTTTCAGAGTGAATGCATACCTTGGTAAGGAGTTTGCCGATGGCGATTCGGGCGATGGGGCCGAGCGGACAATACGAGACTGGATTGGATGCTGCCGGTGCGGCGCTGCCCGAGTTGCTGGCGCCGGCGGGCGGACTCGACCAGATGCTTGCGGCCATCGCCGCGGGCGCCGATGCCATCTATGCGGGGTTGGGCGGCTTTAACGCCCGTGTGGGCGCCCATGGCTTTACGGATGACGAGTTTGCGCGCGGCTGCGCCGTGGCGCATGCCCATGGCGTGCGTGTGTACGTGACGCTCAACGTGTTCGTGTTTGACGATGAGTTGTCCGACGCGGTGGCGTTGGGAGCTCATGCACTGGAGCTGGGCGCCGGTGCTCTGATTGTCGCCGATGCCGGGTTGGCCTGCGCGCTGCGCGCGGCGATTCCCGGGGTCGAGATTCACCTGTCCACGCAGGCGGGCGCTCATAGCGAGGGTGCCGTGCGGCTTGCCGCCGATGAGCTGGGGGTCGAGCGCGTGACGACGGCACGCGAGCTGACGGTCGACGAGATTGCGGCGCTATGTGCCACGGGCGTGCCCATCGAGGTATTCTGCCACGGTGCGATTTGCATCGGCTATTCGGGGGCGTGCGAGTTCTCGGCCTTGCGGCGTGGGCGCTCGGCGATGCGCGGCGACTGCACGCAGCCGTGCCGTCTGGCGTACGACCTAGTGGACGAGGCGGGGCAGAGCGTTGTTGCCGTCGAGGGAGACCGCCTGCTTTGTCCGCGTGACTATCTGGGTATCGCGCACCTGCCCGAGCTTGTTGCCGCCGGCGTGGCATCGCTCAAGATCGAGGGGCGCATGAAGAATCCCGATTACGTATTCAACGTGGTGAGGGTGTGGCGTCGGGCACTCGATATGCTGTGCGACGGCGCGTGGGACTCCGGTGCCGTGGAAGAGCTTGAACGCGAGCTGGGAAGGTCGTTTAACCGTGGGTTTACCGATGCTTACCTGCGGGGTCGTTCGGGTGCCGAGCTCATGAGCTTTGAGCGCGCGATCAACCAGGGCGTGCGCGTGGGCCACTTGGTGGCGGTGGGTCACGAAGAGGTGACGGTTGAGCTTGATGCCGCCGTGGCGGCGGGCGATACGCTCGAAATCCGATTTTACCCGGGTGCGACGCGCGTCCCGATGTGCCCAAGCGCTGGCCACAGGTGCCTTGCCCCGTGGATGCCGCTGCGGGGGAGCGCATCGTCGTGCATTGCAAACGTAAGGTGGACGCGGGCTGCGAGGTCTATCTGATTCGCAGCGCCGGCGTGTTGGATCAGACGGCGGCGGTGTTGGAGCGCATGCGGGCCGAGGCGGATGCGATTGCGCCCGTTGCGCGTGCCGTTGAGGTGCTGCCCTTTGAGGGCGCTGCGGTGGATGGCGGTGCGTCGACGGAGTTGGTGGGGTCGGCGGGGCCGGCAAAGCGCGAGGATTTTGCTCGTATGGTCTTTGCCTGGGAGCTGATGGATGTGGGTCCGCGCGATGAGCGAGATCTGTCCGATACAACGGTGGTGCTCGACGAAGTGTGCCGCGCGGGCGACGCCGAGCGGACTCGGGCGCTTATGCAGCGTGCCGGGCGCGTCGTCTGCCGCAATCTGGGACAAGTGGCGATGGCCCGCGAGCTGGGCACAACGTTTGACGTGGCGGCGCCGGTGTTCTGTGCCAATCGGGCCACGCTTACCTGGCTGCGCGGACTCGGTGCGGGGCGGGTGTGCTTGTCGGCCGAGTTGCTCGGCAATGATGCGGAGCGTGTTGCCGAACTTGCCGCTTGCCCCGGTGTCTTGGGGCCTGTCGATGCCGACCGTCCCGAGCTCATGGTGTGCGAGCACTGCTTGCTGACTGCCGAGGGCGCCTGCGCCACGGATGCAACGGGGCAGGTCCGTTGCCGTGACTGCTCGCGCCGTCAGCAGGCGCGCTTTTTGGTCGAACGTGACGGCACGCGTTTGCCGGTCGTTATCGACGCGTGCGGCAGGACGAGGATTTTCCTGTCGTAGGTGCCGCGTCGCGCTGTTTTGGTTATTATTAGTGGGTTTATGAACTTCCAGCACCGCCGTATCCGGTGAGGGTGCTATAGCAAAAGGAGGATACCCAATGCTGTCTGTTGACGAGCAAATGCGTATCATCACCTCGGGTGCAGCGCAGATCGTCCCCGAGGCCGACCTTCGCAAGAAGCTTGAGAAGGGCGAGCCCCTCAACATCAAGCTCGGCGTCGATCCCACCAGCCCCGACCTGCACCTGGGCCATGCCGTGCCCCTGCGCAAGATGCGTCAGTTCCAGGACCTGGGCCACAACGTCACCCTTATCATCGGCAACGGCACTGCGCTGATCGGCGACCCCTCGGGCAAGAACTCCACCCGCCCGCAGCTTTCGCAGGAGCAGATCGAGGCCAACGCCGAGACCTACGTGAGCCAGGCCATGAAGATCCTGGACCCCGAGAAGACCACCATCGTGCACAACGGCGACTGGATCCTTTCGATGGACCTGGCCGGCCTGCTGCAGGTGTGCTCCAAGTTCACCGTCGCCGCATCCTCGAGCGCGACGACTTTACCAAGCGCTACCAGTCCCAGACGCCGATTGCCCTGCACGAGTTCCTGTACCCTGTGATGCAGGCCTTCGACTCCGTGCAGATCAAGGCCGACGTCGAGATGGGCGGCACCGACCAGCTCTTTAACCTGCTCGCCGGCCGCGAGCTCATGGAGAAGATGGGCATGGAACCGCAGATCGCGCTCACCATGCCGCTGCTCGAGGGCACCGACGGCGTCCGTAAGATGTCCAAGTCCTACGGTAACTACATCGGCCTGACCGATGCTCCCAAGGATATGTTCGGCAAGACCATGTCCATCCCCGACGAGATGATTGGCAAGTACTATCGTCTGGCCAGTTCGCTCACCCCGGCCGAGGTCGACAAGATCGATGCCGCCCTGGCCGATGGCTCCGCCGACCCCTACGAGCTCAAGCGCGCTCTAGGCCGCGACCTGTGCGACACCTACCACGGTGCTGGCGCCGGCGACGAGGCTCAGGCCGAGTTCGACCGTGTGTTCAAGGAGGGCCAGCTTGCCGACTTCCCCGAGAAGCACGTTGAGCTGACCGTCAACGACGAGGGCCAGATTTACCTCGCTGGCCTGCTCAAGGACCTGGGCCTTTCGGCCAGCGCCGGTCAGGCCCGCCGCGACATCGACGGCGGCGGCGTCAAGATCAACGGCAAGGCTGTGGCTCCCAAGAGCTACAACATCGATCCGAGCGCCCTCAAGCTGGGCGACACCCTCTCCGTGGGCAAGCGCAAGGGCTTTAAGTTGGTCTAACGAGCGAGTTGACCTCACAAGTGCAATAAGGCCGCAGCCGGGAATCCCGACTGCGGCCTTTTTGGTTGCGACGATCCCTTGGGGACGGAGGGATCATTTGGCGGTGCCGTTAAGCGGAAGGGGTGTTAGCGGGACTTTCTTTTTGGCATACAATGGCTATTGGCTTGCTGCGGTGAAGGTCTGTCCGCTCCGCAGCTTTTTTCTACGGTTAAAGGAGTATGTATGTCCGTTGAGGTCATGAGGTCTGTGATCGATGCTGCCGAGGGGCGCGTGCCCGTCGACACGCTGTTTACCAATGCGCAGATCGTCGACGTGTATGGCCAGCGTGTGGCGCCCGGTAGCGTTGCCGTCAAGGACGGTGTGATCGTCGGCGTGCTCTACGATGTCGCGACGATGCTGCTGGCACCTACGAGGCAACTGAGTCATCGACTGCCAGGTCGCTATCTCGCTCCCGGTTTTATTGACGGGCATTTGCATATCGAGTCCTCGAACATCCGTCCCGCCGAGTATGCTCGCATGGCCGCGACGCGCGGTACTACCACCGCCATTGCCGACAGCCACGAGATTGCCAATGTTGCCGGTCTCGACGGCTTGCGCTTTATGATCGAGGACGGCCGCCGCGCACCCATCTCCATCAAGTACATGATGCCTTCGTGCGTGCCCGCGCTGCCCGACGAGCAGGCCGGTGCCGTTATTTCGGCTGCCGATATGCAGGCGTTTTTTGCCGAGCATCCGGGCGATGTCTTTGGCCTGGGCGAAATGATGAACCTTCCGGGCGTTTTTATGGCCGATCCCGAGACCTGTGCTCGCATCGATGCCGCTAACCAGACGCCGTCCAAGCAAGTCGACGGTCATGCGCCGCTCGTTGCCGGCAAGGACCTCAATGCCTATGCCGCGGCGGGTATTATCGCCGACCACGAGTCGACGATTCCCGAGGAGGCGCTCGATAAACTGTCCCGCGGCATGTATGTGATGCTGCGCGAAGGTACGTGTAGCCACGACTTGGCCAACCTGTCGCCGATGCTGCTAGAGAATCCCGCGCGCGCCCGCCGCTGCTGCTTCGCGACCGACGACCGCGCCCCTTCCGATGCGCTTGCGACCGGCATGATCGACAATGCCTGCCGCGCGGCTATCGAGGCCGGCATCGACCCCGTGGTCGCTATCTCTATGGCGTCCCTCTCCACGGCCGAGGCGTTTGGCCTGGACCACGGTTGCCGCGACCCACACGAGCTGCGTGGTGCGATTGCCCCGGGCAAGCGTGCGACCTGCTGGTGCTCAACGACCTGACGTTTGCCACGGCTCCGCATCGCGTGTATGCCGCCGGCGCGCTCGTGGCACAGGACGGCACTTTTGTGGGCGAGATTGCACCCGAGATGGCCGAGGTCGCGGCCCTTGCCGATGAGCTACGCGCCTCCGTTAAGCTGCCGAGCTTTCGCTCGACGTATTCGACTATGCCTTTAAGCCGGGCGAGGCCGTGATTGACGTGGTGCCGGGCAAGGCCATCACGGGCATGGTTCGCCCCAAGAACACCGAGGGCCTGCGCCGCATTATGCTGATTGAGCGCCATGGCCGCGGCGTGTCGCTGCAGGCCGAGGCGCCGACGGCGACGGCCCCGGCTGGCCTGGGCCTGGTCGGCAAGCATATCGGTCGCGGCTGGGTGCGCGGCTTTACCATCACCGGTGGCGCCATTGCCTCCACGATCGGCCACGACTCGCACAACGTGTGCGTGGTGGGCGACAATGCGGCGGATATGATGGCTGCCGTTGAGGCCGTGGGCCAGGGCGGCCACGTGCTGGTGCGCAACGGCGAGGTCGTGGCGCGCATTCCGCTGGCGCTCGGCGGCCTGATGAGCGAGGGCGCTGCCGAAGACGTTGCGGCGCAGCACGACGACTTTATGGTCAAGGCGCGCGCCATGGGCATCGAGCCGCCGCTCGACCCCATCATGGGCATCATCTTCCTGCCCCTGCCGGTGATCCCGACGCTCCGCATCCGTCCCGAGGCATGTTCGACGTCACAACCTTCACCTACGCCGACTAGTCATCAGGGACGTTCTTAAACGACTAGCCGTTGGGGACACTCTTTGGCGGGCTGCCTGACGTCGCGACCGTGGGGCCTCTGGCGCGCGTGAGCTATTTGCTAGGTCCATGTAACGTTTATAACTACGGGGTCTTATTCGAGCTCCCTTTGGGTACGGTGTTTTCAGATATACATCTGTTTTCACTACTAAGCCCGAAGGGAGCTTTTCTATGTTTAAACTGATTGCATCCGATATGGACGGCACACTGCTTGACGAAAACGGCAGGTGCTCCCGAGACCTACGAACTGATTCTGGCGCTACACGAGCATGGCGTGCATTTCGCCGCATCGTCAGGTCGTCGCTACGATCGCCTGTGCGAGTTCTTTGCGCCCGTTCGCGACAAGATGGACTTTGTCGCCGCTAACGGCGCCCAAGTCTACGCCGACGGTAAGATGGTAGACCGTGAGGTGTATTCCCACCTGGCGATTCGAAGGCTCGCCCAAGCCGTCAGGACGTTTCCCAATCTGCATCTTGCGCTCTTTGACCGAACCAAGTCCTTCCTGCTCGATGACGAGTGCAAGTTCGTGCGTGAGGTCGATAAGGACCTTCCCAATGCCGAGCGTATTTGGGAGCTGCCCGATCCCAGCGTAAATATCATCAAAGCGAGTATCTTTTGCGACGACAGTGCGGTTATGGACAGTGCGTACGTGCTACAGCGCGAACTTGGTCAGCTCTTTACTTTTGCGCCTTCGGGCAACGCGTGGATCGATGCCATGCAGCCTGGTGTATCGAAGGCCTCGGGTATCGCGCAGCTCGCGGAGCATTACGGCATTGATCGCGACGAGGTCATAGCGTTTGGCGACTCGATGAACGACTACGAGATCATTCGCTTTGTCGGCACGGGCTGCGCGATGGAAAACGCGCGCCCCGCGCTTAAGGCGGTGGCCGATCGCGTGGTGGGTTGTAACCGCGACCACGCCGTCCAGCAGGAGCTCCGCCACGTTCTGGAGAGCCTCGCCTAATCCGGCAGTTGGGGACGTTCCTTTTCTGCCGGCAGCTGGGGACAGTCCTTGCAGCTTTTTCGCGAAGAGTGTCCCCAACGACTACTGTGACTGGGGCAGCTAATTTGGGACGGGGCTATTTTAGCTACCCCACACCAAGCGGGCAGCTAAAATAGCCCCGTCCCAAATTAGCTGCTGCCGGGTTGCTGCTGCTAGGCGAGGGCAGCCATGATGGTGCGGGCGACGCCGTCGTGGTCGTTGTCGAACTCGGTGATGGCGTCGGCGGCGTCGCGGTCCTCGGGCTCGGCGTTGATCATGGCCATGCCGTGGCCCGCTGCCTGCAGCATGGGGATGTCGTTGATGTTGTCGCCGAACGCCCAGGCGTCGACGAGACGCTCGCCCAGGTGCTCGCATAGCCACGTGAGGGCCGTTCCCTTGGTGGCGCCCTCACCCATGACCTCGATATTCATGGCGTAAGAACGCGTGACCTCAATGCCTCCGAGCGTGTCGAGCTCAGCCGCGATGGCGTCGCGATCGGCCGGGTCGTGCCAGTACATGGCGATGCGTTCGAGCGTCTCGACCCCGTCGATCTTACTGTCGATATCCATGTCGATCGGTGTTCGTGTGCGCTTGAGCGAAGCCGCGATGTGGGGGTCACCGCCGCAGAACTCATCCAGGCGCCCGTAAAGCGAGCGGGGGAGGAAGCACTGCCATCCGCGAAGATATCGAGGTCACATCGTGGCCGGCGGCGATGCGATGGACGCGATGGGCAATGCCGCGATCGAGCGGACGGCTCAAAATGCGCGTGGCGCGCGAGGCATCGTTGCACATCGTCGTCGAGCTGCCAGACGCTGGCGCCATTGGCGCAGACCGCGTAGTGCACGGCAGGATGGGCGAGGATGGGCTCAAAGACGCCCGACAGCGGACGCCCCGTGCACGGTACAAACTCAATGCTGCGACGTGCGAGCTCGTCGAGCATCGCCCAGGTGGCGTCGCCCATCTGCTTGTCGCTCGTCAACAGTGTTCCATCCATATCGGAAAAAACAATCATTCGATGCAGCCCTTTCTACTGGCATAAAAAGCGTGGCCGAGGGCGGTGATGCCCTGGCCACGCTCGAGTTCTATAACGGTCCGCGTCCTAGCGGTCGGCGATCGGCTTGTACTCCAGCGGCTCGATCACCGGACGATAGGCCGGGCGAATAATACGGTGCGCGCAGAAGAGCTCTTCCATGCGGTGTGCCGACCAGCCGGCCATGCGGGCGACGGCGAATAACGGCGTAAAAAGCGTCTCGGGCACGCCGAGCATCTTGTAGATAAAGCCCGTGTACAGGTCGATGTTGGCGCAGATGGGCTTGGTCATGCCGTGGTCGCGCATGACCTGGGGTGCCAGGCGCTCGATGCGCTCGATGAGCGCGAACTCATCGCCCAGGTCCTTCTTGGCGGCAAGCGTGCGCGCGTAACGGCGGCAGACCTCGGCGCGCGGGTCGCTGAGCGTATAGACGGCGTGGCCCATACCGTAGATGAGGCCCGTGCCGTCGAAGGCCTGCTTGTCGAGGATCTTGCCAGGTAGGCTGCGACCTCGTCCTCGTCCTCCCAGTTGGAGACATGCGCGCGGATGTCCTCGTGCATGGACACGACCTTGGCGTTGGCACCGCGTGGCGCGGGCCCTTGAGCGAGCCGATAGCCGCGGCGTAGGCGGAATACGGTCGGTGGCCGAAGACGACAGCACGCGGCAAGCGAAGGTGGAGTTGTTGCCGCCGCCGTGCTCGGCATGCAGCATGAGCATCACGTCGAGCAGCATGGCTTCGTCGCGGGTGAACGCCATGCCACCGCGCAAGACCTGTAGGATGGTCTCGGCGGTGGAGAGACCGGGCGTGGGGTGCGGCACGTGAACCTCGGAGCCGCGAAGCTTGGCGACCGAGGCCATGTGTGCGAAGGCGGCGATGCGCGGGAGACGTGCGAGCATGGAAATGGCGACGTCGATTTCGTGCTCGGGCGTGATCACGTCTGGTTCGGCATCGAAGGCGTAGAGCAACAGTACGGCGCGCTGGAGCACGTTCATGATGCTCGACGACACCGTGGTCATAGGGAACTCTTTAACGTACTCGTCACTCAGGTGTCTAAAGGCGCCCAGGCGCTCGCAAAAGCCGTCGAGCTCTTCCTTGTTGGGCAGCGAACCCGTGATAAGCAGATAGGCGACTTCCTCGTAGCCGTAGCGATTCTCGGCCTGGGCATTGTTGACCAGATCCTCGATGCTGTAGCCGCGAAGCGTGAGCTTGCCCTGATCGGGCACGACCTTTCCGTCGACCTTGTTGTAGCCGTGCACATCCGAGATACGAGTGAGGCCCGCGACCACGCCCGAGCCGTCGGCATTGCGCAGGCCGCGCTTGACATTGTGCTCTTCGAACAAGCCCTCGTCATGAGGGTCGGTCGGCAGGCCGTGGTAGAGGCTTTCGCTCTCAGACGAAATCTGGCGGCTTGCTTCGTAATCCAGAACCAGTCGGCTCAAGTGGTCATCGAAGCGGTAATAGATTTTCTTGGCGTCGTAGGCCATGTGCGCTCCTCTCCGGGCCGTGTGGGGGCGGCGTGCTTGAGTGCAGATGCGCCGGCCTGTTCCTGCACGGCCTGTTCGCTACAGGCGGTACATAAAGTTAAAGACGTCCTCGCGCTGGATGGACACGTTGACGCCCGAAAGCTCGCCGGCCTCGGCCAGGGCCTCCTGCAGCTCAGCGAAGTCGAGCTTGGACTCGGCGGTATCGGCCAGCATGGTCATGGTGAAGATGTCCTCGATAATGGACTGCGTGATGTCGCGGATGTCGACGTTGGCCTCGCCCAGGACACGGGTGACGCCGGCGACGATGCCGGGGCGGTTCTTGCCAAGGACGGTGATGACGATACGGGAGGACGAGATCTCGGCCATGGGAAACCCTTTCGCGTGATTGCGGCGCGCGCGGGGCGCTCCGCTACGGTACAGTGTTCATCATTGTACCTGTCTGGCGCAAAAAAGGCGCGCTCGCTGCGGCGTTACATGCCTGCAACATGAGCGTAAGGGGGAAGGCCGTACGGGGAAGAGCCGTCTGGCGCGTGTCCGGCTCGTGTTGGGTTGATTTCCGATCTCAGCCGAACACATTGAGCGGACAGGCCGTTCCCGCAGTCAGCCGAACGCCTCCGACGGCTGATTCCGAACTGGAAGCGGAGGGCATCCCCGCCCTTCGGTAGGGGATACCGCTCCGCGGCGCATGCCGCGGGCGGCGCCCCTATCGGACCACCGTGACCTCAGTTGGGATGGGCCCAGCACTGCCGCGTACTCGGTGAGCTAGAGCCAACTGTTCGTCTTCACGTCGCGTATGGCGATATTTCGGTCGTCCGGCTCGGTGATGCCGTAGCCGAACGCCTGGAGCGTCTCGATGGACTCCTGGATCCTCTGTTGGAACATGGGACCCGGATCGACCCTCGGCCGAGGTGCCCGCGCCAAAGGCACGGCGTGGCGCGCAGCATGTTATGGATTTTGGAGATGGGCTCGATGTCGGCGTAGACGTTGAGCGTCGCCATGGCGTCCTTGTGGCCGAGGATCGATTGGAGCGCCTTGATATCGCCGCCTTGGCGGATCCACTGCGTTGCGAACGTGTGGCGAAGGCCGTGGAACGTGATCAGCTCGTCGTTGGTGCCCATGAGGCCGTTGGTCTCCGAGAACGTCTTGAACGCCCTGCGGATATAGCTTGTCGTCGCGAAGGTCGCGCCCGGCTCCGACAGGATGTAGCAGTCCCCGATCTCGACCGCCCCGGTAAGGCCGCGCAAGCGCAGCTTTCCGCAGTCGATCTCGTGGGTCTCCTTCAGGAAGGGGAGTAGGCCGACCGGGTCGATGGGGATACCCCTGGCGTCATGGGTCTTGGTGTCCTTGATGAACGAACCCATTCCCTTCGCGTACGCCACCGAGTGTCTGATCGAGATCAGGCCCGTCTCGAAATCCACATCGCACCACCGAAGGCCGCAGACCTCGCCGATTCGCATCCCCGTGTGCAGGGCGAGTACGACCGCCCTCTAATCCTCGGCGGACCAATCGAGTCCGAACTCCTTTCGGGCATCCTCTTCGCTCATGACTTCGAGAAGGTCTCCGGGTTGGCAACGAAGGGCGAGGCATAGCTGCTCGAGTGTGTTGAAGCGAATGCCGCGAATATGCCCTTTTTTAATACGGGACAGGTTCACGGGCGTGGTTCCAATCCTTTCGGCAAGTTCGTTCGAGGAAATCTTTCGCTCGGCCATGATCTTGTCGAGGCGAACAATTACGGGCATGGCGTTTCCTTACGCAATCTCGTCGGAGTCGAGGTACAGCTCTCGGGCGTACAAGAAGAGCTGGGAAAGCATGAACAGGACGATGCCGAGAACCAGAGAGGTCCAATCGAATGATGAAGCGATCTCTTGGGCGCCGACGGCCCCCTCGCCGCCAAACATCGAAACGGAGGTTTTGAGTGAGCCGGCGTAGAGGCTGGTGGCAGCTTGAACAACGAAGAGAATGCCGAGCACCTTCAAGCATGTCGCAGACCCTTTCTTGAAGGGGTCTCCGCTCTTGATCGTCCACACGAGAACGGCGCTGAGGATGGTCGTAGCGATACCGATGACGGCAGGGACCAATGTCGAGATCGCAAGGGCTGGATACGCGGGGGAGTCTGCAATTACAGGGTTGTCGAGCACTTCGATTGCTGGCTTTAAGGAGAACGCCACTTGTGCGATGGCGGTGGCGCAAAGGGTCGCAGAGGCTATCGCACATGCGATGCGGAAGGAATGAAGCCGGGGAGTGCGATTGTCGGAACTCATAATAACCTCCGAAGAATTTAAAAAACTCAGGTTACTTTTTAACAGTTTATGTTAAATTGACTTTGCAGGCAAGTAATCACAGCATGCTGCAACCGAAACCCCTCTAGATTGGAGAGGATTATGTTCAGTACTGTTAAGTCGTGTAAGCTCTTGGTTTTCCTCGGCCTCGCTCTTTGTCTGTTGCTGCCGGGAGCCCCCGCTTTTGCGGATACCCCGATGCCTCCTTCCCAGGAGAGCAGCCAGTGTGCCCTCGTTGAGCCCCTCGGGTATACGGACGACGTCGTCGATACCTACTGGAGCTACAGCTGTCCTCGCGGCGTAAGCGGGCACAGCATCTCGATGTTCAACATCTCTTACAAGACGATCTCCTACCGAAATGCTATCGCCGATCCGCGCATCATAGGGAATTCCGCCTCGCTGCAATGTGCTCCTGTGGTGTTCTTGGCACAACTGATAAATGGCAATTTGTCTATAGCACCTACTAGATGCGAGGAAGGGCCGAGCATTTTGTTCGGCCCCTCTGTTCCGACTGGATGAGGTTAAGGTTGGCGATGAATATGCTCAAAATCTCGAAGGCGATCTTTAGGTCGCTTCTCTCCTCCAGGTCGCTCTGTGTTGTCGTTGTTGCGTTGATGGTTCTTTGTGCTCTGCCCGTCTTCAGGAGCGCGGCTGGCATCGACGGACGGGTCGAATACCTCGAGTCGGGAATAACCCGTGTTGAGCAGGAATTGTCAGCATCCTATGCGGATGCGCTTGTGAATGCGGGGGAGGACGGTGTCTATACCTCTTCATCAAGCATGCCCGCGCTTCTGTACCTCTTGCCGCGGGACGTCTTATCTTGGCACCGCTCTCTCCCCTACTTCCGTTTCTGCAGATATCGGATGGAGAGTACACCTATTATGACGGATCGAAGGAGTACTTGCTATGGGTCGCAACGGCCGTTGCCGTCTCGTTCCTTGCCGCGCGTCTTAACAAACGTGAAAAGCTCATCATCCAGGCACCGATGGGCGAGCTGGGTAGACTTGTTGCATCGAGCGTATGGGCGAGTGTTTTTGCAATGCTTGCCGTCCTCGCCATCAATCTTCCAGGGATAATCGCCGCGCTTGTGAAGAATGGCCCGGGCTCGCCGTTCTATCCGATAGGCTACATTCAATATGCGACTCCGGTTATCAAACCGGCTTGGCTGGTGTTCGCGCAGACGGCCATCTTGCAATTCTTGGTGGCAGCGTTCATCTCGCTTGTCGTTCACCTTGCCGTGAAGATTGCCAATAACCCTACGCTTGGAATCGTGTTCGTATGTGCCCTGATGGGGGTGACGATGGTTCCCGGGTATTACGGAAGATCCATCGCTTTACGTGAGTTCGCCCTGTTGAATCCCCTTACGTATGCGAACACTGAGTTGACCGTCGGCGCCTATAGCCCGTACCCGACAACGCAGATAGTGAATCTGCCTGGACTTTGCTTCGAGCGTGGCGCGATTGCCCTCGTATGCGCAATCGGGATCGAGGTGCTGGCAATTAGCCTGCTTTGCGTTGCTGGAAAGAGCGGCTGCGCGTGCCCGATATCCCCGATTTGTCTTGAGAGAGGTTCCTTCACTGCATCGAGAACGGCAACTCGTTCGAGCGCTTGTGCCTCCGCCGTTGCATACGTAAGAACGATGGGGAAACTGCTCCTGCGTTCTCCTACCCTCGCCGTATGCGCGATTGCAATGTCGACGACGATGCTGGCCCCGGCTCTGGTCGAGATGTTTCCTGACGCTGATAACGTTTCCGCTGTTCGGTATAGGGATGGGGAGCTCCGTTCAATAGATCGGTATCTAGAGCAGAACGCTGCGAATATGGACGTCGAGGGCAAAGCGGCCCTGGAAGACATGCGGGATGCTCTTTCGGGTTTCGTGTACGCGCCTATGCCTGCGGAGGGGTTTCGAAGCCTTGCGACGTACGAGCGCGCTCGAGGTGAGCTGGGCGCGGCAGATGCGACTCTCCTGCAATCGATCGGAATCGAGCCGGAGACTCCTTCTCGTGCGGAGCGCGCGCCTTCTGCTTGAGTCGATCGCGAGCTTGCCGGAACCCAAGGTTTACGAGTTAAGTACGAAGATGCCCCCATTAATCCTCCTTTCGTATCTCCAGGCAGCGCTTCCCTCCTTATTTTTGCTGTTGCCCGTGGTTGTCACATCGCTCGCGTGCACCCACCTGCAGTGTCGTTCCCTTCTGGTTCTCCAGATCCCCGCAACAGCGCATGTGCGTTTTCTGACGGCTGTTGCGCTGGCTCTCCTGCTTGGCTTGGTGCTGCTTTTGGTGTCGATGGTTCCCGCTGTCGTTGTGTCCGTGATTAAGAACGGTGCGGGTGGATCGGAGTATCCCGTCGCTCTCATTCGGGCGGGAGCTTCGACAACGTCCATGGTGGGGGAGGCGGTGTTGTGCAGTATTCCGTTGCTGGTCATGGCATACGGCGTGATTTCCGTCGTCGCTGCGTTGACAGCAGCGATTAGCCGCAACCCCGTTGTCACCGGAATGGTTTGCGCGGTTCTCTTGGTGTTGGGTTCGTTGAGCGCTCATGTTGAAAGCGTGGGCATGGGCGTCGCGCTGCTGGCTCCATTCGCCTCGTTTGATCCCGCTTCCCAGGTGGGGACGATTGGGTTCCTTGGGCGAGGGACGAACGCGATGCCTTTTGGAGAGGTCGTCGGCGCATCGGGCGCTCTGCTGGTGGTCTTGGGCGCGTATCTCCGTTGATGGTGCGCCTGAGTGTTCCAAAGATCGAAAGGGGATGATCTCGATGATTGACCTTCAAACGCTGACGATCTCTTATGGAAAGAAGGTGCTCGTAGATTCGGTGAACGCTGAGTTTGCCCCGGGTACGGTCTACGGTCTCGTCGCTCCGAACGGGCATGGAAAGACGACGTTGCTGCGTGCGATGGCAGGTTTGCCGGGTCCTCGCGTGGACGGGAGCATCGTTCTGGATGAGGTGCAGGGTACGGGTGCGAGAGAGGTCCGTTCTATGATCTTCTATGCACCTGGTGAGGGGACGCTGCTGTATCCCGGATTGCGTGCGGAAGATCACCTCAAGATGGTTTGCGATATGTGGCCGCACGCTCGCGATATCGAAGAGATAGTGGAACAAACGCAGATAGGCGAGTTCGCGAAGATGAGGATCCGCACTCTGAGCCAGGGCATGAAGCAGCAGCTTACCCTGGCGATTGCGTATGCGACGGGCGCGCGGTACCTTCTATTAGATGAGCCCATGAACGCGCTCGACCCCAGCAGGGTGGACTTGCATTCCGAGATTCTCAGGAAGCTGGCCGATTCTGGTACGTGCATCATCATGTCATCCCACATCTTGGATTCGGTCGATAGGCTGTGCGATGAGATTCTGTTTTTGAAGGATGGGAGGCTCATTAGAAGCATTCCGCAAGATGATGCTGCGCCGAAGTCTCCTGGATCCCATTTCGCAAAGCCTGCCGGACGCGCCGAGGGTGCGCTAAGCACGTATCGGCGACTCTACGAAAAGGGCGGGTAGAAATGCAAGTTAAAAATCTATGTGGTCAATATGATGCCGTTGAACCCGCGTATCGATACCGCTCAGCCATTCGCCTCGCCCCCATCGCACGCATCTTCATTCGGTCTGTTACTTTTAATCTAACGATTCTTTGAGGAATGCAGGTGCTTCTGAATGTACTGTCGACTTCTTCTCAAACTAATCCTAAGAGACAAGGCCGTATGGATTTCCACGCTCGTTCTTGCTGCAGCCTTTTCCGTCCCCATTGCGTTCAATTCACCCATCTACGGCCCCTTCTTTATGAAGCAGGGCATGCAGGCTTTGTCGACGCATTCAATACGCGCGCGCCCCAGGCCAGCGGCACAGACCTATCGCCAGAGCAGCAAGATGACGCTGAGCTTGCAAGATACGCGAACGCCGCCCTCGCCGCTCAAACCGACGCCGCCTTTCTCGACTCTGCCGAGAGCTACTACGCGCTCATGGACGAGGGCTTCCAATCCGGGTCCATCGTGGGGGACCAGGAGACCAATGACGCAGAGCTCGCATATTGCCGCGCTCTGAGCAGCTCCGGCATCGCGGATATCCCGGCCTCCGCAAACGACCTGCCGTTCCTCTCCTTCCTGCCCTACGCCATTGCCCAGGCGCCGTCCTTCCTTCCCTTCATCCCCTTCCTTCTCTCGTCGATACTCGTGCTCGGCGCCACAAGGCCCGGGACCCTGGCGGCAAAGCGCCCGTGCCCAAATTCCGGCGCCTTATCCAAACCGTGTTTTCGATAATTGGGCGCGGGGACCGCGATGCTCCTCGCCGGCCTTCGCCCGGGAGTATTTACGCCTTGGCCCTAAACGGCTTCGGGCAGATCGGGTACCCGATCG
>ENA-OQCP01000163-OQCP01000163.1-human-gut-metagenome-genome-assembly--contig:-NODE-163-length-27571-cov-4.334754_pt1 | contig 27571 bp, 33 predicted proteins | sample MGYA00242760_ERZ504583 | MGnify/ENA primary metagenome ERZ504583 (study PRJEB26092, sample SAMD00036308) | human gut metagenome | host: Homo sapiens | study: EMG produced TPA metagenomics assembly of...
ACGAAACGCGAAGGAAGTATAACATCCTTTGATAGAGTGCGTAGCAAGGTAGAAGCTAATTATCAATAAATTATAATTGCTATAACCCTGTATCGGCTGCGCCGATAGCGGACAGCCGCAAGGGCTGTCCCTACGAGGTACGCGGTCTAAAATTTGTGCGGATTTTTGAAAGGCGAACGAAGTTCGCCCCTACGGTCTGCAAAACGAGCTTTTCCGAAGAGTTCATGCCGCTGTCGCGGCATCGGTGCGTCGAGGTCGCCGCACCCTACAAGCCACGGGTCAACGAATTTGTGCGAGTTTTGTGGGCAGATGATATCCGACTATATCGCGCACTTTTTCACTATTCACTTTTACTTATTACTTTGAGCGAAGCGAAACAACCCCTCAGTCTCGCTTACGCCGAGCCAGCTTCCCTGCAGGGGAGCCTAATAGATTCCGCAGCAAATCCCATTTGCATATGTTAAATAACATCATGCGACATCAATATATACAAAAAAAATCCCCGACAGTATAATGCCTGTCGGGGCTGAATCTATTTATATACACTCTGCGTTATTGCAGGCGGCATATTTATATCAATTTTATTTTATCACAACCACCGTGTTCGGGCGCATTGTCAGAGTGAACTCGCCGTTGTTCGAGGCTATCGTCTCAAACGGCTCCATGTCGTGCTCCTCATCGAGCGTATAAATAGTATAGAGCCTGTCTTCGCCCGTTTCGACCTTGAACGTGCGCGGCAGAGGCGCGGCGGCATCGGTATAATATGTGACGAGCAGCATCTGAGTCTCCCCGTCCGCCGCCGCAGCCGAATAGATATCCGGCACATCGCAGCTCAGGGCGCATTCATCTTGAAGCGAGAGCAGCTCGCCCCATGCCTTAACGGAGTAATAGCCCTTTAATCTGTCCAGCGTGCCGCGCTTGAACAGCCCGTTCATGCTCGAATTTACCCGCGCGTCATAGTACATGAGCATATCGGTTTTTTCACGCTGGCAGGCGCTCATAACGGCGGCGATAAACGCGGCACCCTTCAGCGAAGCCTCGGTTTCAAGGCTGCACTTCCAGCCGTCGCCACCCCAGCCGCAGACATAGTTCCACTCGTTCAATATGCTCTCGGTGTCCGTGTAGCCGTGGCGGTCGAGCATGGCGCGGTGTCGGCGCGCGTCGGACGTGAAATCGCTTACCTTCGACCCGTAGCAGTGCCACGAATAGAAGTCCATCGGCACATTTTCTTCTCTCATCTTTTCAAAGAATGCGTCGAGCCATTGTTCATTGTAGCCGCAGACTGCGGGTCCGCCGATTTTGAGCGACGGAAATCTTGACTTGAGATACTTTGCCGCCACGGCGAAAAAATCATAGAACTCCTCGGGCGTTCCCGTCCAGCACTTGTCGTTGAAGTCCGGCTCGTTCCATATCTCCCAATATTCAATACCCATATGATAGCCGTCCGCCCAGCCCTCGTTCATATGCATTATGATGTGCTCGCAGACGACCGCCCATTTTTGATAGTCCTTCGGCGGCATAATGCCGTAGTGCTTCGGCCAGTGCTCGATCTTACTGCCGAGGCGGTAAAACACCTTTGCGCCTGCGCGCATAATCGTGCCGAGATAAATATCCGTCAGCGTGAAGTCATAGGACTCGGGCAAATACGGGTCGCGTCGAAATCGGTGAATATATTATGTATATCGACCGTGTGCTCTCCGCCGTAGTCATAGCATATGGACGAATCGTGCGTTCTGGCAAACGGGATGTTCGCCTCCCTGAAGTCCGGCAGATTCGTGAGATTCTGGTCGCCGTTGTCCGTATACACGGGGCCGTTGTTGACGGCGTTCATCGGCTTTATCCTGCCGACAGTGTTTTTGAAATCAACCTTAAGTTTCATATATACCTCCATCAAATATCAAACGAGAACTGCCAATCCTCGCCGTAGATAACTTTTACTTTTATCGGCTTGTCGCTCTCGACGGTTATTTCGGGCTTCTCGTCTTGGGATTTTCTCGCCTTGCACATGAGCGTGACATACGAATCCCTGCCGGTCGGCAGCTTCTTTATGCCGTGCTCCTCGAGCCTGTTCACGCGCCAGACTATCTCCGATTTCTCGGCGGAGACTCTGATGCCGAGAATATACTCTATTAGAACGGTTATCGGGAATATGCCGTCCAGCCGACAAAATCCTCGCGCGCGGGGTCGCCGCAGTCGGCAGTCTCGGGGGCATAGTTCTCCCAGAATGTGCCGGTCTTTTTATAGACTCGATGCAGTTTTTATAGCAGCACTCGGCTATGTCCTTGGCGAGCTTCTCTTTTCCGTTTGCGGAGAGTCCGCAGAGTATCATATAATCGGTCGGCGCCCAGACTCCGCCGTTCCAGTAGTCGCCGTTATCTTTGTAGTCCGGGTGATCCGCGGAGAGCGCGGGGACGCGGTTCGGGCGGTTGAATTCATTTTTATCCTCGAGGTGACGGCAGAGCGCGTCGACCCTCTCGGGCGGGGCAATCTTCGAGATAAGCGCCCAGAACGCAGCGACGGTCTTGACGGCAAGGAAGCTTCCGTCCGCCTTGAGGTCATAATAGAACCCGTCTTTTTCGCTCCACATCTTCTCGTTGACGAACCTGACGAGATTATCGTATTCGTCCTTGAGCGCGTCGACATCGTCAGAGATGCCGAGCTCCTCCGCCATCATTATAAGATATTCGCAGCTCATCGCCGCCTGCAGAGTCGCGTCTATCCAAGACATATAGCTGTGGTGGAAAGTCTCGAGCATCCAGTCCTCCGAGTCGGGAATGAGCTCAAGATCGCAGCGCGGCAGATTGTCCATGCCGCAGCCCCAGCCGCTCGACCAATAGCTCCCGTCCTTCCAGCGATGATAATTCTTGAGCCAATGGTGGAACGAGAGCAGCGGATAATAGACTTTTTTGAGCCTCTCCTTATCGTCGTAGTTCTTATAATACTGCCACTCGCACCACGCCATTATCTCGGGTCCCGTGCTCGTCGGGTCGTGGCGATAGAATCGGTCAACGCCGTCTAATTCGTTTATCTCGCGGCAGATGAAGCCGTCCTTGTGCTGCTTGCAGTAGAAATTGTCGAGCGTTTCTGGAAGCAGTGGACGCTGTCGCCGTATTTCCCGAACATGAGCATAAAGCAGGAATCCCACATGAAAATGTGACCGTTAAAAGCGGCGTCGATATAGGGCGAGACAAAGCCGCTCTCTTTCGTCGGCTTTCCGAGGTTGCGGAAGGCTATCTCCCACGCCTTGTAATATGCGGCAATTTCATCGTCGTGTCCCGCCCACACGGGCTCGGGGAGCTTTCCCTTCTCCTTTTCAAAATCCGGCAGCTCCGACATATCGGGCTGCATGGAAATAAACTCGTTCTTTTCGGCATATCTGTCCTCAACATAAGGGCTGATAGGTTCTTTCATGTTTGCGCTCCTTTCGGGTATTTTCAGTCGAGCTGATTATATCACACTTTTTGTTTTTAGTGAATAGTTTTTACGGCAACACCGCGGCGGCAAAATATATTTTCGCTTTCAAAAATTAACTTTTTTGTGAATATTCAAAAAAGTATGTCAAAAAGCATTGACTCCGATATATAAATATGCTACTTTGTAATTGCAGATGGGTTTTCTGAGACAGAATATCATATAATTTCGGAGAAATGCTATGTTGCTGTTCGGTTCAAAAAATTATAGATTTTTATCAGGTCTGAGGCGGGTGCGCATTCGGGCAGTTTAATAAGGCGCATAGGTCGGCATCGCAGCCGGCTTGTGCGCGTTTTGTCTTCTCAATAAACTAAAAAGCAAGGTGACAAAAATGAATTCAACCGCCAAAAGAGAAGTTCTGACAGGTGTAATTACATTTCTTGTTTACGGCATTCTGGGCTTTGCGGCTTCTGTTCTTACCTCGCTCCCCGAAGCCGGACTGGATAGCCTCGCGGCGAGCCACGCCGTATTCATCATCGGAAGCATCGCAAGCTCCGCCGTTCTTGTCGGCGGAATAGCGTTCGGAATAGTATTCGGCAGAAAAAGATCGAACGGATATCTCATAGGCTCATCGCTCCGTCGTCTTTTCCTCGGCGCGGGATTCGGCTTTTTCTATACCCTGTCGTCAATCGGAGTGATAGATATCCATGACATAAGGTTTCAGAGCCTATATGAGCCCTCCATTACTATAATAATAGCTTACGCCGCCGTGCCGTACATCTCCTATACCGCCGCGCGCATAAAAGCAAGCAAGAGAAATAAAATTAAAACTGCATAAATCATCAAACGCCGCCTGTTTCTCCGCAGGCGGCGTTTTCAAAGCAAATAAAAAAATGCCTCGATGATATTTCATCAAGGCGTTTTCTGGTGGACGCTAACGGACTCGAACCGCTGACCCTTCGCACGTCAAGCGAATGCTCTACCAGCTGAGCTAAGCGTCCATTTGAGCTGAATTTTTCGGTCTTTCCCGTTCAGCAGAGCCTATTATATATGAACGCCTCGCGAATGTCAAGCATAATTTTAAAAAAATTGATTTTTTATAAGCCGCCCGCAAAAATGCTCTTTTCAGCCCGCGGGCGGCTTCATTTTAATTTATTTGAAAACGATATCGAGCACCAGCATCGATATCACCCCGGGCACACCGAGCAGCGCGCCCGCGCCGAGCGACCAGCGGTTGACGGAGAGCTGTATCCCCGTCGCAAGCCCCGCGATGTTGACGGCGAACAGCGCCGCCGCGCCGCCTATCGCGTTGAGTATCAGCGCCGAAAAGCCGCGCCTGTTCGTCACGGCAAACACCGTTATCGCGAGCGCGGCGGCAGCGAGAAATATTATAAGAACCGTTTTCATTCCTGTTGACAAGGCTATCCCCTCATTCCAGTTTGTAGCAGACGGCTATGTCGCTGCTTTCAAGTCCCTCCTGCTTTGCGAGCTTCAGGAGTCTGTGGTAGCGGCGCTTGAGCGATTCGAGCTCATATATTGCGGCCTCGACCGAGTCGTCGTCCTCGCCGTATTCAAACCGCAGATATGCCGCGTCCATCTCCTTTTTGAGCGCTCTTATGTCCACGAGCAGCTGCTCCTCCCTTGTCGGAGCTTCGTCCGCCTTTTTGAGCTTTCCTCCGAGCAGATATTTGAAAGCAGTAACCATTTTTTCGTCCTCCCGGTATTATTTGTATAGCAATTATGGGACAAATATGATAAAATAATTCAGCCGGACGATATTTTTCGTCCGAACGCTAAAAATATATAAGATGTTTATAATAAAGGAGAATGTGTTTTGAAGCTTTATCCCATGGTATTGACACCCTTTGTCTCGGAAACCGTCTGGGGCGGGCGCAGGCTCATTGACGAATATTCCGTTGTCACAGACAAGCGAAACGCCGCCGAGGCGTGGGTCATGTCCGCGCACAAAAACGGCAGCTCAACAGTCGCAAACGGCGAATTTGCGGGGAAGACTCTTCGCGAAGTCTATCTCGAACACCCCGAGCTCGGCGGCAAAAACTGCGCCGGATTCTCTGATTTCCCGGTGCTGATAAAATTCATCGACGCCGCGGCGGATCTCTCGGTTCAGGTTCACCCCGACGACGCCTACTGCCTGAAAAAGGGCAGCGGCGCGGGAAAGACCGAGTCGTGGTATATCCTCGACTGCGAGCCGGGCGCTTATCTTCTACTCGGCTTTGAAAAGGACATAACCCGCGAGCAGTTCAGGCAGTCGATAACCGACGGCACGCTGACCGACTATGTCAAAAAAGTTCCGGTCAAAAAGGGAGATTTCTTCTTTATCGAATCCGGCACGCTCCACGCGATATGCAAGGGCATCCTGCTCGCCGAGGTTCAACAGAACTCGGACACGACCTACAGAATATATGACTACGGCCGCCTGGGCTTTGACGGCAAGCCGCGCGAGCTTCATGTTGAGGATGCAGTGAATGTCACGCACACCGGAGTATATAAAAATCCCTGCACGCCGAAAAAAGACGGCAATGTCACTAATCTTGTCGCCTGCCCGTTCTTTACCGAGAGAGTTCTTGATATCGACGGTTCTTTTGACGGCACTGCGGACGAAAAATCTTTTGTGTCGCTTCTTATTCTTGACGGCGCGGGCTCGCTCGAATGCGCGGGCGAGACTCTTGAATTTTCAAAGGGCGGCAGCATTTTCATTCCCGCAAACTGCGGCGACTACAAAATAAACGGAGAAGCAAAGATCCTTGAAACAAGGGTCTGATATTACAAATGGCAGTTTTAAGCGTACAGAATCTTGATATGGAGTTCGGCGAGCGCACGCTGTTTTCGGGCGTGAGCTTTGAAGTCGGAGAGCGCGATAAGATAGGCTTCATCGGCTCGAACGCAACGGGCAAAACGACCCTCTTCAAGCTCATCACCGGCGAGCTTGAGCCGACCCTGGGCGGGGTATATCCCGGCAAAAATATAAAGATAGGCTATCTCGAACAGCACGCCTGCGCGGGGAGTCAAAAGACGGTCTATGACGAGATGGAGAGCGTGTTCGAGCCTCTTATGAAAAAAGAGAAGCGGCTCGAAGAGCTCGCGGATCTCATCGAAGCGGGACACGGCGACATTAACGCGCTCATCGCCGAGCAGAACAGACTGCACACCGAGTTTGAGGATGAGGCGGGCTGACCTACAAAAGCCGCACCCGCTCGGCGCTCACAGGTCTCGGATTCTCGGAGAGCGACTTCTCGCTCCCCTGCTCCCTGCTCTCGGGCGTCAGCGGTCAAAGCTCGCGCTGGGCAAGCTGCTTTTGAGCGCGCCGGATTTGCTCCTGCTCGACGAGCCGACGAACCATATAGACCTGACAAGCCTCGAATGGCTCGAAAACTTCATCAACGACTACCGCGGCAGCGCGGTAATTATAAGCCATGACCGCTATTTTCTCGACAAAGTGACGACAAAAACGATGCTGCTCGAAAACGGCAGGATCGAGATGTTCAACGGCGGCTATTCCCGCTTTCTCGAGCAGAAGACCGAGCGTGACGAGATCGAACGCCGTCACTACGAGCGACAGATGGACGAGGTTCACCGCCTCGAGGGCATAATCGAGCAGCAGCGCCGCTGGCGGCATTTCATAACCGCGGACAGCAAGCAAAAGATGCTCGACAAAAAATTGGCGGAAATCGATGCGCCCGACCGCTCGGCAAGAACTCTCGGATTTTCGTTCGGCGAGGTCGAACCGACCGGCAACGAAGTCCTGAATGTCAGGGGTCTGTCAAAATCATTCGGCAGCAAACATCTTTTCAGCGGCGTCGAGTTCCAGATACGCCGATCCGACCGCGCGTTTTTGCTCGGTCCGAACGGATGCGGCAAAACTACTCTTTTAAAAATACTTATCGGCAAGGAGAAAGCCGACTCCGGCTCATATCTCTTTGGCGCAGGCGTTCAGGTCGGCTATTTCGACCAGACGCTCTCCTCGCTCAACAACAATAATACAGTCCTTGACGAAATCTGGAATCTGCACCGAGATTTCACCGAGGCGCACGTGCGCACCCTGCTCGGGCAGTTCCTGTTCTGCGCGGACGATGTTTTCAAGAAGATAGAGACTCTGAGCGGCGGCGAAAAAGCGCGGCTTTCGCTTTTAAAGCTGATGCTCTCGGGCGCGAATGTCCTGCTGCTCGACGAGCCGACGAACCACCTTGATATTCCCTCGCGCGAGGCGCTCGAGGTGGCTCTGCTCGATTTCGGCGGCACGATGCTCGTCGTGTCCCACGACAGATATTTTATAAATAAGTTATCCACCCGCGTGCTGTCGATAGGCATGAACGGTGCGGAGAGCCTTGAGGCGGATACGACGACTACGCGGCGAAAATCGCCGAGCAGAGCGCGGAGAAGCCGAAAGCTGCTAAGACCATGGGCAAGGGCGGCGAGGACTACAAGCGCCGCAAGGAGCGCGAGAGCGAGCTGCGCCGCACGATAACCGCGATAAAGAAATGCGAAGAGCGGATAAACGAGCTCGACGGACTGATAGCAAAAACGAACGAAGAGATGTCGACCCCCGAAGCGGCGGCGGATTACGCGCGCGTCATGGAGCTGACGGAAACGCTCGGCAAGCTCAACGACGAGCAGACTGAACTCATGATGCAGTGGGAAGAGCTCGAAAACAGAAAAGCTCAACTTGATGGAGAGAAATAACATGAACTTCAGCGAACTTTTCGGGAATGCGCAATGGGTTACCTGCGACAGCGGCTGCACTTCGCCGGTTATAAAAGGCGACTTCTTCATCGAAGAGCCGAAGAAAGCGGAGATAACCATCTGCGGGCTCGGCTTCTTCCGCCTGTGGATAAACGGGCGCGAGGTGTCCAAGGACAAATTCGTCCCCGTCAACAGTCAGTACTGCAAACGCGATCTGACGGCATTTGAATATCCTATCCTGGACGAGCTGTCCTACCGCACATACGCCGTGAGATATGACATATCTAAATTTGTTGTTGACGGCAAAAATGATATCCGCGTCATTCTCGGCTGCGGCTGGTTCGCCCAGCAGAAGCGCAGCGCTGAGGGGTTCGCAAAATACGGCGACATAAAACTCTGCTATAAAATCGATGTCGAGAATAAGAGCGGCAAAAAATATACTTTTGTTTCCGATGAGGAACCTTGAATGGAAGCAGAGCCGCATAACAGAAAACAACATATATTTCGGCGAGGTTCACGACATGAGCCTTGCAGACGAGCTGACGGCGAACAGCGGCTTTCAAAATGTTATCAAAGCCCCAGCGCATGAGACTCAGTTTTTCGTTCAGGACTGCCCGGCGGACAGAGCGGAGCGCGCAATAAAGCCCGCGAAGCTCTTTGACCTCGGCGAAGTTTCGATATACGACATGGGCGAGAATATTTCCGGCTATCCGGTTGTTGCGGCAACGGTTGACGGCGCGGATATAACCGTCAGATGCAGCGAGGAAATAAACCCGAACGGCACGCTGAATTTTGACTCCTGCGACCGCGGGCAGATTCAAAAAGATGAATACCGCAACGCGAAAAAGGGCGAAGAGTGCATGCCGTGGTTTACCTGGCACGGCTTTCGGTATTTCGAGCTGACGAACAACGCCGAGCCCGTGCGCTGCGAAGTAGTTCACTCAAACTGCGCCGTGACCTCGTCGTTCGAGTCGGACAGCGAGATGCTCAACTGGCTCTACGACGCATATATCAGAACGCAGCTGAGCAACATGCATTCGGGCGTGCCCTCGGACTGCCCGCATATAGAGCGACTCGGCTACACCGGCGACGGTCAGCTCTGCTGTGAAGCGGCGATGATGCTTTTGGATTCGCAGAAATTCTATAAAAAGTGGCTCGAAGATATTTCCGACTGCCAGAGCATCGGAAACGGTCACGTCCAGCACACCGCGCCTTTCATGGGCGGCGGCGGAGGCCCCGCAGCTGGGGCGGCGCGATAGCGGTCGTGCCGTATGAGATGTATAAAATATACGGCGACAAAGAGACTTTCCGCCGTTATCTGCCGTAAGATTCTTCGGTATTTTGATTATCTCGACTCGCGAAGCTCCGGCGGTCTCGTCTGCCGCGAGGAAGAGGGCGGCTGGTGCCTCGGCGACTGGTGTCCGCCCGAACAAATAACAATATGCGAGCCATTCGTCAACACTGCGCTCTATGTCAAGCAGATGATGATGACAAAAGAAGCATCGGAGCTATCGGCGAAAGCGAAACTGCCGCCATGCTCGAAAAGCGCATAGAAGAAAAGAAGCAGGCTATTCTCAACGCATATTACAGCCCGCAGACCGGCTCGTTTATCGGCGACGCGCAGGGTGCGAACAGCTTTGCTGTTGATATCGGACTCGGCGGCGAGCGCGCTTTCAACAATACAAAAAAGAAATACGACGCCGCAGATGCTTTTGACACCGGCATTTTCGGCACGGATATTCTAACCCGCGTGCTGTTTGAGCGCGGCTGCGCCGACACGGCTTTCCACCTGCTGACTTCGACGGGCAAAGGCTCGTTCTATAACATGAAAAAGCAGGGCGCGACGACTATCTGGGAGAACTGGGACGGCGAGCGCTCGCACAGCCATCCGATGTTCGGCGCAGTGACGCGGTATCTGTTCTCGTTCATTCTCGGCATCACGCAGGAGAAAAACTCGGCGGGCTATGAAAAAATTGTCATTGCTCCGCAGATCCCCGACGGACTCAACCGCGCGAGTGGTCACATAACGACGGTGCGCGGCGAAATAGCCGTCTCGTTTGTCAGAACGGAGCGCGAGATGGACTTCTATGTAACCGTTCCGCAAAAGGCGTGGTTCACTTACGGTAGCGACTGCGAATATGAACTCTGGGAAGGCGAAAACCATATCCACATTGATTTTGAGGAGTAAAATATGGCTATAATCATCACAAATTACAGCGAAAAATATCGGGACGATGTCCGCAATATCTGCCTTGACACGGCGGGCAGCAACGCGCGCGAAGAAAAGTCAATGCGCTTTTTGCTCGCGACCTTCTGCGACTACTATATAGACCACGAGGCAGAGCACTGCTTCATCGCCGTCGATGAAAGCACGGACAGCGCGGTCGGCTATATCTTCTGCGCGCCGGACTATCAAAAATACAAGCGCATATTCAAAGCCGAATATCTCCCGCGCGTCAAGGGCTGTAAAAAAGGAGATATAATTGAGTCGTGGGCGTCCGTAAACGGCCCTGCGCTATTCGCAAGAAGCTATCCCGCGCATATGCACATCAATATAAAGCCCGGCTATCAGCACTGCGGCATAGGCACCCGCCTGTTCGCGGCTCTGACCGAGCATCTCAGAGAGATCGGCTGCAAGGGCGTTATGCTGGTGGTCGATTCATATAACACCAACGCAATAAATTTCTACAAAAAGAACAAATTGATATCATATTCCCTCTGCGCGTCTGCACGGTCATGGCGCGCAGGGTCTGAGAAAGTAGGAAAAAATATGAAATTAGCCGTCATCGGCACGGGCTGGATAGTCAAGAGCTTTATCGACGGGTTGAAGTTCGCACCCGATTTTGAACTCTTCGCCGTATATTCGCGTTCGCGCGAGCGCGGAGAGACATTCGCAAAGGAAAACGGGATAAGTAAAGTCTACACCTCGCTCGACGAGCTCGCCGCCTCCCCTGCCGAGTGCGTCTATATCGCGAGCCCAAATGCCCTGCATTATACTCAGAGCAAAAAAATGCTTGAAAGCGGAAAGCATGTCATCTGCGAAAAGCCGATAACAGTGACGCCCGACGAATTTTCGGAACTCTGCGAAATCGCGGACGGAAATAAGCTCATATATATCGAAGCTATAATGTATATGCACTCGCCCGTGCGGGCGGCGCTCAGAGAAGCGCTCGGCGATATCGGCAAAGTCTGGACTGCGCATTTTGATTTTTCGCAGTATTCGTCAAAATATCCAGCCTATCTTCGCGGCGAGCTGCCGAATATTTTTAACCCCGCCATGGCTACGGGCAGTCTCATGGATCTCGCGTTTACTGCGTCTATCCTGCAATCGATCTGTTCGGCGAGCCGAAAACCGTCTCGGCAGTATCGGCATTTCTCGAAAGCGGAGCTGACGCGGCAACCGCCGTCTCGATGCTAAGTAAAAACACCGCGATAACAATTACAAGCTGCAAAACCGGGCAGGATCACGCAGGCTCGCAGATAATCGGCGAGCGCGGCAGCATAAAGATAGGCTCGATTTCAAAGCTCGCGGATATCGAACTCGTGATGAACGACGGGACGAGCCGCATTATCTGCGGCGACACGCCGAAAGATGAACTCATGGGCAACGAGGCGCGAGCGTTTTATAAGCTGATAACAGAGCCGGAAAACAACAGAGAAAATACAGAGAGCTGCGCGAAACGGCGCTCTCTGTGAGCCGCACGATGCAGCGCATACGCGAGTCGGCGGGAATAAAATTTGACGGAGGGATATCATGAAATATGTAAAAACAGGCGATGTCCTCGCGGTAAGGCTTGACCCGGGCGAGGAAATAATCGCGTCGGTGCTGAAGATAGCAAAGGACGAAGATATCCGCTTTGCTGAGATATCAGCTATCGGAGCGGTAGGGCGCGCGGTGTTCGGGCTATACGACCTCGAAGAGCAGAAATACCACAGCCTGACATTTGTTCAGCCGCTCGAGCTCGTTTCATTAAACGCAATCTCAGCCGCAAGGACGGCGAGCCTTATCTCCACCTTCACGCCGCGTTCGCGGACGAAAAAGGCGCCGTCATCGGCGGTCACCTGAATGAAGCGGTGATAAGCGCGACCTGCGAAATGTTCATCAAAATTTTCGACATCGACATGGGCAGGCGCATAAGCGAGCAGACAGGACTCAATATTTTCGACATCTGAAAATCAAGCAGGGAAGCCGACATATGCCGCGCTTTCCTGTTTTTTCTTGTCGAACACCATAAAATATTGCACAAAATCAATAAAAATTCATAAAAAATCAAAATTTCTTTACAAAAACTATTGCAAAGTGAATCAAAATCACATATAATTATTCTCAATCAGCGTAGTAACTGAGGGTGAACAAATGCGGCAAGTAAGATTTGAGATCACCGACGGCATCTGCCGTCCGGCAGGATGCGAAACGGACGACATCGGATATGCGGCAATCTCCGATGCTCAGTGCGCCTCCGAAACAAGAAAAAGTTCAACCGCCTCGAGCGGCCGTATTTCCTATGGCATAGTGATGACCGTCACGGAAAACGGACTCAATAAAACAACAAGCTTTCCCGACATCTCTTTCAGCAGGAAAAAGCTGAGGGACTTTGTCTCCATGCTCGAGCGCAACGATGTCTCCCCCGTCCATGTGGAGGAGATGATAGACGATTTCTTCTACGCAGGATAAAGCGCACAACCAATGCATCCGAACCGAGCGAACCACACCAAAAGGCAGCGTTCGCAGAACAATGACCGACCGCAGCAAAAAAAAATGCTGCGGTCGGTCATTCTTTATAGTTTGATGGATGGATAGGCAGCGAAACGGCTTTGCGAGTATAAATATCGCAATAAACAGCTGTAGCGATATCGTGCACATATACTTATTATTTTAAGCAGGGCGGGCTAACCCCTCAGTCTCGGCTTACGCCGAGCCAGCTCCCCTTACAGGGGCGCCTAAATAGGTTCTGCGACAAGTCCCAATTCACGCAAAGTCTTTTCATCTTGAACGGAGGGCGTTTATTAAAGTTCCGTATATCGCTCTACGCGCATGCGCAGGGCGTATTTTTTGCGCAGTGCCGCTATCTCTTCCATCATCCCGGACTTGTGGTGGGCATCGAGCGCCTGCTGATCGCGCCATCTGTCTATCAAAAGCACGGTCTCCGGGTCGTCAAGCGGAAAGAAATATTCGTATCTCTCGTTCCCCTCTTCGGCTCTTATTTTATTCACAAGCCCGCTCTCCGTCATTTCGCGTGCAAACTCTTTTGCGCTGCCGTTTTTGCCGGTGTAGTAGATATTGACAGTGAAGCTCATTTTATTCTCCCCTATCAGTATTTTTCGACGCTCTCGACATCGAGCACAAACACAATAGCTCCGCCGACCGCGACCTCCGAGCCGAGATCACCCTCGGCAAGTCCGCTGCCGAATGCGGCGTAGATGCGGCGGTGTGCATCCTGCGCTGAGAATATTCCTTGATTATCTCCTTTGCCTTCGCGACCTTGTCGTCGTCAGCGCCGATGAGGAAAGTCGTGTTGCCGACCATGAGGAATCCGCCCGTGGTCGAGAGCTTCGTCACCGTGTAGCCTTCCTTCGTCAGAGCCGAGGAAACGACCGCGCTGTCATCATTATTAACAATAGCTATCAAAAGTTTCATTATATTCATTCTCCTCATTAAATTTTCGGGTCTATCATCTTGCGGCTCTTCTTGTCGAGCTTGCGGACGTCGGGTATCTCGTACCTGTTGTCGTTCGCGTCTTTTATTAATATGCGCCCGTCATAGAGCGGCTTTACCGCCGTGAGATGATTTCTTATCTCAAAGGTGCATATTCCCCTGTCCGTCTCGACCGTCCACATCCAGATAAGGAATTTTTCGCGCATCTTTATGAATCGCTTTATCCGCGGGATCATATAGTATTCGTCGAGGCACTGCTCGACAGCCTCTTTCGACTCCGGAAGAAGATTGTCGATGTTTCTTATCACCGCTATCTCCTCGCCCTCGCTGTCGATCAGCGAAATGTATCTGCTGAGTCCGGTTATGGGGAACATTCTGTGCAGTTCGAGTCCCTCGAACTTCTCGCCTGAGTAAAACTCGGCATCGACGAAAATCCCGTCCCGGCGAGTGAATTTCACTTCCGGTCCGTCAATATATCTCGGCATTGTGCTCCCCCCTTATTCAAAATTCTCGGCGGCTTTTTTCTTCTGAAGCTGTTCGCCCATGGACTGGATCTCAATGAGCTTGTAGTACTTGCCCTTGAGCGCCATGAGTTCTTCGGGAGTGCCGCATTCGATTATCTCGCCGTGATCGACGACAACTATCTTGTTCGCCTTGCGCAAAGTTGAAAGGCGGTGGGCAATCATGAGCGTTGTGCGCCCGGATATCAGTCTCTCTATCGCGCCTGGATAAGATTCTCGGTCTCGGAATCGACCGCCGCCGTCGCCTCGTCGAAGATGAGTATGCTCGGATTTTTGAGCACCGCGCGGGCTATAGACACGCGCTGCTTCTCGCCGCCGGAGAGTCCGACTCCGCGCTCGCCGAGCATGGTGTCATATGCATCGGGCATACGGCGGATAAAGCCGTCCGCGTTCGCAACCTCAGCCGCGTGGAGCACCTGCTCAACATGGACATCCGCGCTGCCGTAAGCGATATTATTATATATCGTGTCTCTGAACATCAGCGGCTCCTGCTGGACGAAGCCGATCGAGTTTCTGTAATATCTCAGGTCGATGTCCCTGATGTTTATTCCGTCGACGAGTATCTCTCCGTCGTATTCGTCATAGTAGCGCATCAGCAGGTTTATCAGCGTCGATTTGCCGGAGCCCGTTGTTCCGACTATGCCGACTATATCGCCCGGCTCTATAGTCAGATTTATGTTTGAGAGGACTTTTTTCGAGCGGTCGAACGCGAAGTTGACATTCTTGAATTCAATCTTGCCCTCCATGCGCTTGAGCTCTTTTCCCTGACCGAAATCGTGCTCGGGCTCGGCATCGAGGATATCGAGTATCTTTTCGGCGGACGCCAATGTGTTCTGGTATGTGTCGCCGATATTCGCAAAGAAGTTGACCGGGTTATAGAACATGCTCGCGTATGAGATGAACGACACGAGCAGACCGAGCGAAACCTCGCTGCTGCCGGAGATGACGAGATTACCGCCCATGAACCATATAACAAGCGTTCCGCAGGTCACGAGGAATGTTATCACCGACGGGAACACCGCAGAGGGCACGGCGGCTTTTTTGTCCTCCTTGAACCACTCGTCGCAGTAGGCATTGAAGCGTTTGACCGTCTTTCGCTCATTCGTGAACGCTTTTATCACTCGCACGCTCGGTATCGTGTCGGCGAGCATCGAAGAAATCGATGCGGAGCGCCGCCACATGCGCATATATTTGGGTCCGAGCACCTTGCCGAACCGCTTGCCGACAAACACGACTATCGGCACGGGAATGAGCGAGAAGAGCGCCAATCGCCAGCTCATCATGAACATTATGACTATCAGCCCACGAGCGTAAACGCCTGAATGACCGCCTCCTGGGTTATCTTCATTATAAAATTCTGTATCACCGTCGCGTCGGAGTTGACGCGGTTTATGACGGAGCCTGTCGATATCCTGTCATAGAAGCTCATCGGCAGATACTGCGCCTTTTCATATATATCTTTCTTGAGATTCAAGACTATCCTGTCGCCGGATATTCTGAGCTTATACGCCCGAAAACCGTTTATCACATACTGAAGAACGTACACCCCGAGCAGAAGCAAAATGACCGCCATGAGCCGTTTTGACGATTTCTGCGGGATAACATCATCGACCATTATCTTTGTGATATACGGCGGGACGAGCGAGAACGCTGTTGTGAGCACGGATAGAATCATGCACACTATCAGCGGCTTTGTTTCGGGCTTGACATAGCCCGAAAATTTTGTGATAAGCTTGCGCTTGCCGGAGCAGTTGAGGCACTCGGCATCGGGAGAGGGCAATTTGCGTCCGCACTTCGGGCAGAAAGAGCGCTGCTTGAGATAGACGGACTTCACGACCTCCGCGTCTTCATCGGAATAGCCGTGTTCTTTCAGCGAGTTCACGAACACCGCGCCTGCGTCCGCAACCTCGGCGGCGGCATAAGAGAAGCGCATGAGCGGCTTTCTCTTTCCGTTTGAAAATCTGACTCGAAACAGCGCGTTGCCGTAGAGCCGCTTGACATCCGCCGACTCCATTTCATTATAGGCGATGCTGCACACGCCGCCGTCAAAGCTTCTGTCAAAGGCAATAAGCCCGTTTTTTGTGAAAACGAGCATTGAATCCGCATATTTGCCTTTTAAATCAAGGTCACCCACGACGATAAATAAAACCTCTTCGCCGCGGGTCAATTCTTCGAACCGCTCCTCATATTGTCGCGGCACGGGTTTGTTGGTTATTTCTTTCATTGCTCCGCCCCCTTTTTCAAGGTCATTTTAGCAGAGCCGATGTCAAATGTAAACACGGAAATTCAGCCTAACTTGACAAAAAATTTTGTCGTTGTTTGTTGAAAATGACGAAAAATCCCCGTGATGTTATTTTTTCATAACCACATTTTCAAGATAGCTGTTAAAATTCTTATATTCATTCTCGCTTATCGCCGCCGGGCAGGTCATGACAACGAGCCTGTGACCCTTATATTCGCTGTGATACGGCGGGTGGATATGCTCGAACGGATTAGCTCTGTACCCGGCACGCTCATAAAAAGCCTTGCGGCGGACGGATACTTCGTCATTCGGCGGGTCGATTTCGAGAATGACCGTCTTTTGCGCTCGCCGAGAAGGAGAGTGCCCGCGCGCCGTAGCCTCTCCCGCGCATCTCGGGCAGCCGCTGTTCATATATAGGAAAGCTCCATCGCTTTTTCATATATTTTATCTTCTGAATTTGTCAGTCTTTTAAAAATCATATTATCATCCTCCGCGCTTTCGGTTATTATATATTTTTACACCCCGGCGGTCAAGAAATCGGGGGTTTAGAATTAAATTTTCATTGACTGATTATTGTAAATATGGTACAGTATTATTTGACTGAAAACGGATTTTCAATATGAAATTCACAAAAAACGGAGGGGTTACAAAAAATGCCGAATCTTATCAAAAAAATCACATCCACCCCGAAGGGCTGGTCTACAAAACCGAAGGAGAGACTGAGCTACTATCTCTACTTCTGCGGACAGAACGCGATATATAACCTCGTCGCCTCTTTCCTGACTACTTATCTCATGCTCTCTATCGGCGGACTTGTCAAAACTGCGGGAATCATGCTCGCGGTCAAGGTATGGGACGCGGTCAACGACGCTATTTTCGGTGTGCTGTTTGACAAGGTAAAGTTCAAGAGCGGCAAGAAGTTCATTCCGTGGCTCAGGATATCGCTCGTATTTATCCCGCTGACTACGGTCATGCTCTTCGCCATACCCAATAACTTCAGCGAAAACGCGAAGCTCATCTGGCTCGCTGTTTCATATATACTCTGGGATACCGCTTACACCCTCTGCGACGTGCCGATATTCGGTATCATCACCTCGATGAGCGAAAACATTGACGAAAGAAACAGCATTATATCCTATAAGCAGATTTGGGCGGGCGTGGGCTCGGGCGTTGCGCTCATTCTCGGCACCGTCCTCGTCGGCGAGCAGGTCAAGCTCAACTACACGGTAGTCGCAATAATCTGCGCCGTGTTCGCAATTATCACGATGATCCCCGCCTGCTTCAAGCTTGAGGAGCGCTTCGGCGGAGACAGGGATGAGGATTTCACGCTCAAAAAGATGTTCAGCTATCTCGTTCAGAACAAGTATCTGCTCATCTATTACATAGCTATTTCTTCTATTCGAGCGCCAACGTCTCCGGCTCACTCAACCTTTTCGTCTCGTTCTATCTCTTTAATAACTCGCAGTTCTCGCTCGTCGTTCAGGCTCTGAGCCTTGTTCCCGCGGCGATATTCTCGTTCCTCGTGCCCCACATGGTCAGAAAATTTGACAAGATGAAGCTGTTTAGAATCTGCACCTTGGCTACCGTTATTTTAAGCGTTGTCATGTGGCTCATCGGCTACAACTCGATGAAAGGCTTCATCATCATCTCGATACTGCGCGCGGTACCCATGGCTATTCTCGGCGTCATGCTCTTCATGTTCACGCCCGACTGCGCGGAGTTCGGCAAATTCACCTCCGGCATCGAGGCCAAGGGAATCACCTTCGCAATCCAGACCTTCATGTGCAAGCTCACCGCAGCCGTCTCCGGCGCGCTCGGAATGTTCATACTCGGTCTCAAGTCCACCGGCTGGGTCAGCGTCGAGGGAGCGCAGAACTTCGCAGACCTCCAGGGTGTCACTCAAACAGACCACGCGAAGGCCGTTCTGTGGTTCATCTATGTTATGTTCACGCGATAGCTACGCCATAGCCTATATCATCTGGACCCGCTACAAGCTCACCGACAAGGATGTTCAGACCATGGCGGACTGCAACAGCGGCAAAATAACCCGCGCCGAAGCCGAAGAAAGACTCGGCGGAAGATACGACAAGAAGTCGAAGAAAGCGAAGAAATAACAAACGAAAAGAGCGGAGGGGCGTGTGCCTCTCCGCTTTAAATTATAGCACCCTGTGCACTGAGCCGCAGGGTGCTTTTTCGTTAAGTTTATTTATCAGAGCACTACTTCTCTGCCCGTCCTTGCGGACTCATAGACCGCGCAGAGGATTTTTATCATATCGATGCCCTGCTGCGGCTTGAAGCACGGCTCGGCGCCCTCAATGACCACATCGTAGAAGTGTCTGAGGTTTCTCGCGTGCTCTCTGTCGGTAGCGTAGTTAGTCGGGATAACATCGAGGCACTTGCCGTATTCCTCGGTGTAGAATTCGACCTCGCCGTCCTGCCAATTGAGTCCCGCCTTCGTGCCGCGAAGCTCGACAAAGCGTGTCTCTTTCTTGACGTTCGACGCCCAGCTGAACTCTATCTGGAGCTGCGCACCGTTATCGAAGCGGATAGTGCCCATCGCAAGATCCTCAACGTCAAACGTGCCGTCCTCGACCTTGTCGCCGAAGTCGGAGTTCACGGAGTCGCTGACGTCGTTGTCGGCAAACTTGCAGTATGTGCTGCCGGTCACGGCGACTGGAGTCGGGCTGCCCATGAGCCATATCGCAAGGTCTATCATGTGAACGCCGAGGTCAATGAGCGGGCCGCCGCCGGACTGCGCCTTGGTGGTGAACCAGCCGCCCTTTCCGGGGATTCCGCGTCTCCTCTGCCAGCCGCAGCGTCCGCAGTATATCTCGCCCATTTTGCCGTCGTCAATGAACTTCTTCGCAAGCTTAGACGCGTCGGTAAAGCGGTTGTTTCTCATGACCATGAGCGTCTTGTCCGCAGCCTTAGCGGCGTCATTCATCTTCATGACCTCTTCGACATTGACAGCGTCCGGCTTCTCGCAGAAAACGTGCTTGCCCGCCTTGAAAGCGGCAACCGCGATTATCGAGTGGAGATAGTTCGGGGTGCAGATATCGACAGAGTCTATCGTCTCGTCCTTGAGCAGCTCGTTGAAATCGGTATATACCTTCGCATCTGGGAAAAACCCGTCGCGGCACTCGACCGCCCTCTCCTCGATTATGTCGCAGAGTGCGACAACCTCAAGGCGATCGTCTTTAAGATAGTGCTCGCGGTGAGCGCCGTTGAATATTCCGCCGACACCGATAATACCTACTCGCCATTTTTTCATAGAAAGACCTCCAAAAATGTATTTCATACGAATTGATTTTAACATAACAAGAAATAAAAAACAAGAGCGGCGGCCTGTACGAAATGCCGAAAAAACAGCTTTATTTTTAGTTGATTTAACAATTTGATTTGTGATTGACAACGGAACGGCGGAACGCCTTATGACGCTCCGCCGCTCCTTGCTTTTATGAAATTGTGTTTTGCAAATTAAAGCTTATTTATCAAACGCGCCGAAGCGGGCTGCTATCTTCACGCCGGTCTTTGCAAGCGGAAGAAGAGCAACTATGGTTCTGAGCGCTCCGTCAACAGAGGACGAGAGCACGGAGGAAACGAGGAAATTGACAACAATTTTCTGCGAGGCGTTCATGTCGAGAGCTGCAACAGCGGTCTTTATAGCCACAGCGTTGTTCTCCTCGGTAAGCTCGGAATGGAGATATCTGAACAGAACGACAAACGCATCCGCCGAGTCGCCTTCTATGCCGACAAACCAGTTTCTGGTCTTGGCTGCGCTCTCTTTTGCGGTGAAGACTCCGCAGGCGGCGATATCCTTTATTGCAGCCGCAAACTTCTCCTTGTCAAGGTTTATTGTAAGAGTGACCGCGGGGGCGGTCTCCTCGCCGTTTTCGTCAACCTTGGCGGCCTGGAGCTCGATGTCCTTGAGCTTGGGGGCGATCATATCGTATACGCCGCCGGTGGTGAGGTCAACCTTAACGCTGTTGCCGATACCCAGGCTGATTTTGCCCAGCATACTGTGTATCTGAGTGTCGATAAGTCCCGTGTCAATAGCGGAGGCAAGATTCGGGAGAAGCTTCAGAACCTCGTCGACCGGGGATTCCGCAGAGGCAACTGCGTCAACAAGAGTGAATATGGGAGTAATGATGCCGCGGATACGGCGATCCATCTTCTCGTTTGTGTTGGCGCCCTTCTTAACATATGCGGTGTACTCGTCGGAGGTCATAAAGTCCTTTATGCCGAGAGCCTCAAATATGGGGATGAGATCCTCGTATATGCCCAGCTGCGGACCGTAAAATAAGCTGGTTGTGTTCTCAAAGGAAACAACGGTAGTGAGCAGCGAAAGGGGTCTGAACAGCGACGCAACAGCGTCGAGGAAGCCCTCCTTGTCGCCGTTAGCGAAACCGAAGTCGCCGTCAACAACAGTGAGATACTGCCATGCTTCAAGCTTGTCTACGGGCTTGCCGTCCGCGCCGAGCGTAGCCGCTGCGGCGTTAAGAGCCGCGATAGCACCCGCGCAGGTCTCCTTGTCAAGCTTTGCGGCAAGGTCTTTGGGTCCCTTTGCAACAAGGCTGCTGAGTCCGCCGACAAGCGGGAACAGCTTCTTTGCAACAAGAGCTACGGTTTCATTGGTATATACCTTCTCGTTGAGCACCTGGGGAACTCCGCCCTCGGGAACCTTCAAAACGGTGAAAAGAATATCTTCAACTCTGCCGATAGACCTGTTGACAGCCTTCTTGGAAGCGCCGATGGGATACTTAACCTTGGTGCGCTCCATAGCATCAACGTCGGGTTTTTCGTCCGTAGGATCGGATACGGCAAGAGCAGCCGCTTCGCTGACAGCGCCGTCAAGCGCTGCGGTCGCTTCCTCCTGCGCAAAGGCATTGAGCCCTGCCGCCATAACGGACATTATCATGCACAGGCAAAGTATAACGCTCAGCGCTTTTTTAAATGTTTTCATTTACTCTGTTCTCCTTTCGTTTTGTAAAAACATTATAGACATTGTTATTCTTTGCTTCTTTTTTTCTCCTCCTTTGCAGCAATTTATATTATAACGTTAAGTTATAAATTCAGCTTTTAATATGCAGCGCCGACAAAGTACCGCACTATTCATAAAATAATTCAGAACCCTCGCGGATATTATACACTATATCTATAAATAAGTAAAGTTATATCTTAAAGAAGTGTTGTTAATTATTTGAGATATAAGGGGAATTGTTGAAATTCCCCTCGTTGTTTAAAAATCAAGTCTCTCCCGTAGGCTCTGTTTTATCCCAACCTCACACACGATGCTAAGCCCGAGGAAGCAGTCCTCAAAGAAATCGCGACCGAGCTTGAACTCCGGCAGAAGATAAGGCTTCATTTTGCTCTTTATCAAACCTATGAGCTTGTCCGTATCCATGCCCTCATCGAGCTCATATATAACCACTCTGCCCGGATTCATCAGCGCGATTATCGTCTGGAGGCGTCGCTGCAAAAAGCTATGCGCTCAGATTCAATGTCCGGAGTGTGCAGCGGGATGTTTTCGACCTCGCCGCAGCGCCCGACGCGCCGCAGAGCACCTCGCCGTTTGCGATTATTCCCGAGCCGCTCTTGCGCTTGCCGTAAGCATAGAGGACGGTTATACCATCCTGATAATTCGAATATTTTCTTGCCACATTCGTTGCGACATGCAGGTCGTTGTCAATAAGAACCGTCAGTCCGAATTTTTCATTCAGCCTCTTTGCAACATCGATATGGTTGAGCGACGGGAATGCCGCAGAGTCCATAACAACACCCTTGCAGACAACGCCCGAAACGGCTATCGCCGTCATGGCTATGAGCGGATCGGCCGCAACGCTTGTCATAACAAGATTCTCAAGCGTCGAAAGTACTTTTTCGTCACAAATCGGTATATTTCCGCTGCCGATAGTACGGCTTTTGAAATCATGGATTCTGTATGAAAGAACATCAGAGTCAAGATAAATCAGCAAAAAATGCATATAGTCCGCGTTAAGCTTATATACCTGCGCCTTGCGCCCGCGTTCCGCGCCAATAACTCCGTCCGGATTAATAATTCCCTCCGCAACACCGTAATCAATAGCTCGCGTCACGGTCGCAGGCTCAGCCGATGCTTTTGGCTATCTGCGGAATTGTCGCCTGCTTGTTTTTGTGTATGTATAGTAAATTAGTTGATTGTCTTGAAAAATGCTTGATTTGCAGGCATATTCGCAGGTTTGCAGATTGATTTTACTACTCATTTACTACTTTTAATGAATTGAGCCTTGATATGCAAAAAGCACCTGCGGACTGCCGGATAGACCGCTGCACCACCTTACGCGGCACGTCGAAAAGAAAAAATAAAATAAGCACCACCTATAAGGCGGCGTTTCTCACTCCTACACAGGAGAACAGGAACGCTGCTTTTTTTATGCCCTCGTGTTACGCAGTAAGGGCAAACAAAGCCTTGATTTATGCGGCTCTTAGAGCGTGGAAATGAGAAAGACAAGGGTTGATACCTTTTCCCTCAAAACCGCGTTTCTACTGCGTAACAAATCCAACGAAAAGGAGTGACGAAGCTATGGCAGTTCCGCGTGGAAAAGAACAAAGGTTATACCGTTATGAGCAACCACCATTTACGCAACAAGGAGCTTTCCTTAAAGGCAAAGGGCTTGTTGTCGCAAATGCTCTCACTTCCCGAAGATTGGGACTACACCCTTGCAGGACTGTCCCTTATCAACCGGGAAAAGATTGACGCTATCCGGGAAGCAGTACGGGAACTGGAAAATGCCGGATATATACAGCGTTCAAGGGAACGTGATGAGAAAGGAGCTTACGCGGTACAACGTATGTTATCTATGAGCAGCCGCCTAAGTTGGATTTACCTACATTGGAAAAACCAACATTGGATAATCCAACATTGGAAAAGCCTATGTTGGAAAAACCTACGTTGGAAAATCCAACGCAATTAAATAAAGAACTATTAAAGACTAACTTACCAACAAAAGAAAAATTAAATACAGATATATCAAGTACCCATTCCATTCCTTTCCATTCCCTAAATCCCTCTCCCTTAGAGGACGCGGCACAGCCGCCGGAACGGAAGCGAAAGGAAACGACAGACGCATATAGCGTGTATGAGGAAATCATCAAGGACAATATCGAGTACGACTATCTGATACAGGATAGATACCTTGACCGGGACAGGATAGAGGAAATCCTTGCCCTTATTCTTGAAACTGTCTGCACCAAACGAAGAACAATCCGTATCGCCGGGGACGACCACCAGGCAGAGCTTGTAAAAGCAAAATTTATGAAACTGAACAGCGAACATATCCGCTTTGTACTGGACTGTATGCAGGAAAACACCACCAAAATCCGCAACATCAAGCAGTACATGAAAGCTGCCCTTTTCAATGCCCCGTCTACGATTGGCAACTATTACACGTCCCTTGTATCTCACGATATGTACGGCGGGCGTACTATCCAGTCGGCAAGAAGCAAGGGCATACCCGATTACACCTGCAACGAGGGCGAAAGCCTGTAAACCAACCCAAAGGAGGATTTTATGATGACACAGAAAACAGGAGCTTTGATTTTTGATGAAACCGCTGACCGCTACGACATTCGCTTTGACGTAAACGACTATTACGGGGGCTTGCATTGCGGCGACTGCATGGAGGTCTTTGTGCGGGGCAAATGGAAGCCGACCCGTATGGAGTACGGGGACAACTGGTATCTTGTGGGTATTCGGGCGGCAGACCTTTCCGGGCTGCGGGTACGGATTTAACAGGGCGGCGTGAAAGCGGACGCTCTTTTTTCATGCCCGCCCCGCTTCCCGGCGGCGGGCATACCACCATAGAACACGAAAGGAGGACACCCATTGCAGGAGGAAACTAACGAAAAGACCATAGCCCTTTACATCAAGACCGGGAAGCTGACGGCACAGCAGCTCCAAAAGGCTATGAAAGCCCTGCTTGCACAGATGAAAAAGCAGCATGACAGACAGAAAATCCCGCATGGAAAGCAGACCCTAAAGCAGCTTATGAAGCAGAACGCGGGCGTTTCCAACATTGAAATCACAAAGGACAATATCAAAGCCTTTGAGAGTACGGCGAAAAAATACGGGATTGACTTTGCCCTAAAGAAAGACAGCACCGAAACCCCGCCCCGTTATCTTGTGTTTTTCAAGGGACGGGACGCGGACGCACTGACCGCAGCCTTTAAGGAGTTTTCCGCAAAGAAGCTGACGCAGGAACAAAAGCCCTCTATCCGCAAGCTGATTGTTTCCCTCAAAGAAAAGGCGGCGGCTCTGAACGCGCAGCGGGACAAAGTAAAAAACAAAGACAGGGGGATTGCAAGATGAACGCTATCAACTGGAAAAAGCTGCTGCTTCCCAACATTCCCTATCTGCTCTTTGTGTATCTCTTTGATAAAGTCGGGCAGGCGGTACGCCTTGCGCCGGGGGCTGACCTGTCCGGCAAGGTGCTTTCCCTTGCAGACGGCTTTTCCGCTGCCTTTACAAATCCGCTTCCGAGCCTTGCCCGTATGGATTTGCTTATCGGTATTGTGGGGGCTGTCCTTATCCGGCTGATTGTCTATGTAAAAGGCAAGAACGCGAAGAAATACCGCAAAGGTATCGAATACGGCTCTGCCCGTTGGGGGACTGCCGAAGATATTAAGCCCTACACCGACCCGGTATTTCAAAATAATGTGCTGCTGACACAGACGGAACGGCTTACCATGAACAGCCGCCCAAAGCAGCCGAAGTATGCAAGGAATAAAAATATCCTTGTTATCGGGGGAAGCGGCAGCGGCAAGACGAGATTTTTCGTGAAGCCCAACTTAATGCAAATGCACTCAAGCTACGTTGTAACTGACCCGAAAGGTACGGTTTTAGTCGAGTGCGGAAGGCTCTTGCATCGGGGCGGCTACCGGATAAAAGTGCTGAACACGATTAACTTCAAAAAAAGCATGAAATACAATCCCTTTGCCTATCTCCGCAGCGAGAAAGACATTTTGAAACTGGTAAACACTTTGATTGCCAACACCAAAGGGGACGGGGAAAAAGCCGGGGAGGATTTTTGGGTAAAATCGGAACGGCTCTTTTACTGCGCCCTTATCGGCTACATTTGGTACGAAGCCCCGGAGGAAGAAAAGAACTTCACGACGCTGCTTGAAATGATAAATGCGTCGGAAGCCCGCGAGGACGACCCGGAATTTCAGTCCCCCGTTGACCTTATGTTTGAACGGTTGGAGGGAAAAGACCCGGAACACTTTGCCGTCCGGCAGTATAAGAAATTTTTGTTATCTGCGGGAAAGACAAGAAGCTCTATCCTCATTTCCTGCGGTGCGCGGCTTGCCCCCTTTGACATTAAAGAGCTGCGCGACCTTATGGAAACCGACGAAATGGAGCTTGACACCATAGGCGACCGCAAGACCGCCCTGTTTGTTATCATTTCCGACACCGACGATACATTTAACTTTGTTGTGAGTATTCTTTACACGCAGCTTTTCAATCTGCTTTGCGACAAGGCAGATGATGAATACGGCGGCAGGCTGCCAGTCCATGTGCGCTGTCTGTTAGACGAGTTTGCAAATATCGGGCAGATACCGAAGTTTGAAAAGCTCATAGCCACCATACGAAGCCGGGAAATCTCCGCTTCAATCATTTTGCAGAGCCAGTCGCAGCTAAAAGCCATTTACAAGGACAACGCCGATACCATAGCCGGCAACTGCGACACCACCCTGTTCTTGGGCGGCAAGGAGAAAACCACCCTCAAAGAAATGTCGGAAATCTTGGGGAAAGAAACCATTGACAGCTTCAACACTTCCGAGAACCGGGGGCGGGAGGTATCACATGGACTGAACTATCAGAAGTTAGGCAAGCAGCTTATGACGGAAGATGAAATAGCAGTCATGGACGGCGGGAAATGTATCTTGCAGCTACGAGGGGTGCGCCCGTTCTTCTCTGATAAGTACGACATTACAAAACACCCCAACTATAAATACCTGTCCGACTATGACAAGAAAAATACTTTTGATATGGAAAAGCATTTAAGACGCAGACCCGCCCTTGTGAAGCCGGACGAACCCTTTGACTATTACGAAATCAGCGAAGCAGATTTGCAGGAGGACACCGCCCATGAATAGACGTATCCGAAAGAAACAGGATAAGAAAATCACAGAAGCCATAAACGGGCTTATTTTCATTGCCGAGCGACGGGAGCAACAGCGACAGGCAGCTATCCGGCAGTTTGTAAAACGGTGTGAAACCCTGTATGAGCAGCAGCGAAAGGAGGAATTGACGCAGTAACAAAGAAACAGATAACTTACAGAATACGCGCCCCTACAAAAATTCCTATCGCTAACAACTGAATACCGCCGCGCGGCAGACACATAGGCAGCGCGGGGACTTATGACCGCGGCAGTTACAAAACTGACCGCCGTTTTTTATGCCCTTTTATGGGGCAAGCCGCATTTGCGGCAGAAAGGAGCTTTATGGAATTTTTTAACTCTGCTATCGACGTATTACAGACCCTTGTTATCGCACTGGGCGCAGGCTTAGGCATTTGGGGCGTTATCAACCTCTTAGAGGGATATGGAAACGACAACCCAGGTGCAAAATCACAGGGCATTAAGCAGCTTATGGCGGGCGGCGGCGTTGCCCTTATTGGCACTATCCTTGTACCGCTTCTTTCCGGTCTGTTCGGATAAGTTTACGGAGGGTAGCCTATGGAGAGCATACTTGACGCGATTAACGAATGGATAAAGGAAATCCTTATCGGCGCGATAAACGGTAATCTGTCAACGATGTTCGGGGACGTAAACGAAAAAGTAGGCACCATTGCAGCGGAGGTAGGCAAGACCCCGCAGGGGTGGAACGCGAACATTTTCAACATGATACAAAATCTGTCCGAAAATGTGATTGTACATTGCGGGGCTTGTCATTACCTATGTCCTCTGTTATGAGCTTATCAGCATGGTAACGGAAAAAACAATATGCACGACGTTGACACATTCATGTTCTTTAAGTGGTTTTTCAAAGCCTTTGTTGCC
>ENA-OQCP01000165-OQCP01000165.1-human-gut-metagenome-genome-assembly--contig:-NODE-165-length-27467-cov-3.696086_pt1 | contig 27467 bp, 32 predicted proteins | sample MGYA00242760_ERZ504583 | MGnify/ENA primary metagenome ERZ504583 (study PRJEB26092, sample SAMD00036308) | human gut metagenome | host: Homo sapiens | study: EMG produced TPA metagenomics assembly of...
TGTCCCGGCGATGCTTATTGCGCTGTGGGCACAGATAAAAGTAAAGACACTTTCGCTTCGCAGTCAAAAAGACTCAGCTCGCGCGCCTTACCGGCGCGCAGGCGGCGATGCAGGTACTCAAATATTACGGAATAAACGATGTTCGCATAGAGCGCGTAGCGGGCGACTTAACGGATCACTATGACCCGAGGACGAATGTTATAAGACTTTCGGATAAAGTCTATAACAACACTTCTATAGCCGCCATAGGCGTTGCATGCCACGAGGCAGGGCACGCCGCGCAGCATGCAGAGGGCTATATGCCGATAAAAATCAGAAACGCGATTATCCCTGTCTGCAATATCGGTTCAACTATAGGTCTGCCGCTTGCAATATTGGGATATATTCTCAGCTTTGAGCCGCTCATCACATTCGGTCTGCTGCTCTATGCACTTATCGCAGTGTTTCAGCTTGTCACTCTGCCGGTCGAGTTCAATGCGAGCCGCAGAGCGCTGAAAGTTATTGAAGAAACCGGTGTCCTGGACGATGACGAGCGCGCAGGCGCAAGAAAAGTGCTTTCTGCGGCGGCAATGACATATGTTGCGTCGCTTCTCGTGGCGCTTGCAAATCTGCTGAGGTTTGTTATACGCTTCAGCGGCAGAAATCGAAGAAATTGAACGGAGTGTATCGTTAATGAGTAAGAGCGCACGCCAGAGCGCGTTTGAAATACTTTATAAAGTCGAGCGCAGCGGGGCGTATTCGAATCTTGCTCTCGATGCACAGCTCTCGTCGAAAGACGGGGCCGACGGCGAGTCAGCTCTTTTGACGGCACTCGTATACGGCGTGCTCGAAAGGCTTATTACGCTTGATTATGACATCGCACTTTATTTGCGTCAGCCGCTGAAAAAGCTCAAGCCGGAGGTGCTCATTGCGCTGCGCATCGGAGCTTATCAGCTGCTGTTTATGGACAGGATCCCTGAGAGCGCGGCGGTCAACGAGAGCGTGAAACTCGTCAAAAACAACCGTGCGCAGTTTGCGGCGGGACTTGTAAATGCAGTGCTTAGAAAAGTGGCTTCAAACGGATTGCAGCTGCCCGATGAATCGGATAGACTCAAATTTATGAGCGTCAAATATTCCGTTCCGGAGCAGACTGTTAAGCTCTTTGTTGATGCTTATTCTGACAGGACTGCCTGCGAAATATTTGAGGCAATGTCTGAGCGCGCGAAGATATTTGTCCGTGTGAATACACAGAAATGTACAGCGGACGAGCTATAGAGATATTAGCCCGGCAGGGTGTTGATGGTAGGAAAATCGACGGCTTCCCGAACGCACTTGAATTGGTGAACGGCGGCGCGGTGGAGCATCTTGATGCATATAAAAAAGGACTTTTTCATGTGCAGGATCTTTCGTCGCAGCTTTGCTGCATGGCGCTCGACCCGCAGCCGGGAGATACTGTATACGATATGTGCGCAGCACCCGGAGGTAAAAGCTTTACACTTGCCGAACTGACAAATTGTAAAGGCAAAATACTTGCCATGGATGTTTATCCATCGAGACTCGCTCTTATAGAAAACGGAGCGGAAAGACTCGGGCTCGATAACATCGCGGTTATACCTAACGATGCCGCAAAAGTTAATCCGGCTTTGAAGAAAGCGGACAGGGTCTTGTGCGACGCACCTTGTTCGGGACTCGGAATACTCCGCCGAAAGCCCGAGATACGCTATAAAACCCTTGAAGATATTGACAAATTACCTGTTTTGCAGTATGATATCCTGTGTTCATCCTCTGAATATGTCAAAGTTGGCGGTCGGTTAGTCTATTCTACCTGCTCGCTGAATCCGGCAGAGAATTCTGAGATTTGCAACAAGTTTCTCAGCGAACATAAAAATTTTGAGGCTGTTAAGCTTTTCCCTGACATAAAAAGGGTAGACGGCAACGAAAATTACTTGACTTTGATGCCTCAGATACATGGAACGGACGGCTTCTTTATCGCCGCATTTACCAGAACGGAGTGAGCTTTTGAATACAACTGATGTAAAGTCAATGAACTTTACCGAGCTTTCTGCGGCTCTTTCCGAGATGGGACTTCAGTCATACAGAGCGAAGCAGATCTATTCGTGGATCCATCAGAAATGCGCTCTCGATTACGATGAGATGACCAATCTTCCGCTGTCTCTGCGCGAGAAGCTGAAAGAAGAATTGCCGCTTAAAAAGTGCACTATCGAGCGCAAGCAGGTATCCGCAGAGGATGGAACGGTTAAATACCTTTTCGGTTTCGGCGGCAATGAATATGCCGAAAGCGTTTTGATGAAATATAAGTACGGATATACTATCTGCGTCTCGACTCAGATAGGCTGCAAAATGGGCTGCTCGTTCTGCGCGTCCACTTTGGGTGGTTATGTCAGAAGTCTGCTTCCGTCGGAAATTCTCGGTCAGATATATACCGCTCAGCGCGATGAGAATATCCGAATCTCCCATATTGTCCTCATGGGCATGGGTGAACCGCTTGATAATTTTGATAATGTTATGCGTTTTCTTGAGCTTGTGACCTGTGAAGACGGGCTCAACATAAGCATGAGAAATATATCGCTTTCCACCTGCGGAATAGTTCCCGGGATATACAAACTGCTTGAAAAAAAGCTTCAGCTCACGCTTTCGATATCGCTTCACGCGCCGTATAACGAGCTCAGATCAAAGATAATGCCGATCAACCGTCGGTATTCGCTCGACGAGCTGATGCCGGCGTGCCGTGAATATGCAAAGGTAACTTCGAGAAGAATATCGTTTGAATATGCAATGCTCGGCGGAGTCAATGACAGCGACGAGTGCGCTCAGAAGCTTGCGGCACTCTTGAAAGGTATGCTGTGTCATGTCAATCTCATACCTGTCAACGAGGTTGCCGAGAGTCCTTATAAACCGTCAACGCCGGAGCGCATTGAACAATTTATAAGCATACTCGAAAAGAAATCGATAAATGTTACGGTAAGGCGGAAGCTCGGCTCTGATATAGATGCTTCGTGCGGCCAGCTTCGGCTTCGTAAAATAAAAGAGCAGTAAGCTCAATTCGGAATTTTCTCAATTTCCGGGGGAAGATATGAAAATTGTTGCAAAGACAGACCAGGGAAAAGTCAGAAAAGACAATCAGGATTCGTTCGCTGCGGGAGAGCTTCCCGGCGGCGTAGTTTGGGCTGTTGTCTGCGACGGTATGGGCGGCGCGGCGGGCGGAAGCGTTGCCAGCCAGACTGCCGTTAAGATGATCAGCGAAAAAATAGCCTCCGGCTACCAGCACGGAATGAGCGACAGATCGATAAAAAATCTTCTGACCTCTGTTGTCGAGAATGCCAATTCTTCTATTTATGAAATGTCATGCTCGGTTGAGAGCCTCAACGGCATGGGCACGACGGTCGTTGCCGCCATGATAAGAGACAAAGAGCTTTATCTCGTTCATGCCGGAGACAGCAGAGCTTACCGCATTTCGCAGGAGGGTATAACCCAGCTCACGAGAGACCATTCGGTTGTTCAGGATATGGTTGAACACGGCGAGTTGACTCAGGAACAGGCTAAGGATCACCCTCGAAAGAATATAATCACAAGAGCGCTCGGAGTGAGCGCGGACATAGAGACGGATTATTATCAGGATACTCTTGATGAGGGAGACGTTATTATCATTTGCACTGACGGTCTGACTAATTATGTTGAGACCGATGATATATATAATGCCACCAGAGACAATCATTATTACGAGTTTGCAGACAGGCTGATAAACTTGCCAACGAGAACGGCGGCGGGGACAATATCACTGTTGTTGCAATGGCGTTTTAGGTTTCTGTATCCCAACAGGAGTGTGAGATTTAATGGATAATTATGTCGGAAAAAGACTTGACGGAAGGTATGAACTTCAGGAAGTCATTGGCGTTGGCGGAATGGCGGTTGTCTATAAAGCTACGACAATATCGACGACAGGACGGTTGCCGTCAAAATTCTAAAGGATGAGTTCCTTGCAAGCGAGGAGTTCCGCCGCAGATTCAAGAATGAGTCCAAGGCGATAGCTGTGCTTTCTCATCCGAACATAGTCAAGGTTTATGATGTCAGCTATGGCGACAAGCTCCAGTATATCGTTATGGAGTATGTTGAGGGCATCACGCTCAAGGAGTATATTGAGCAGCAGGGCGTTATATCGTGGAAGGAGACCGTGCATTTTACAACGCAGATCCTCCGCGCACTTCAGCACGCTCATGACAAGGGCATTGTTCACCGCGATATCAAGCCGCAGAACATAATGCTTCTTGAAAACGGTACTATCAAAGTTACCGATTTCGGCATTGCAAGATTCAGCAGAAGCGAAACGAGAACAATGACCGATACCGCAATTGGCTCGGTTCATTATATCAGCCCCGAGCAGGCTCGAGGAGATATAACCGACGACAAGTCGGATATCTATTCCGTCGGTGTCGTTATGTACGAGATGCTCACGGGTCAGCTGCCTTTCCAGTCGGATAATTCCGTCTCGGTCGCCATTATGCAGCTTCAGACAGACCCGGTAAAGCCGCGTGAGATAAACAGCTCCATCCCCGAGGGACTCGAGCAGATAACCATGCGCGCTATGCAGAAGAATCCGAAAGACAGATATCAGTCCGCTGCTGAGATGATTCTTGATCTTGAAGAGTTCAAGCGCAACCCATCGATAAAGTTTGATTACAGCTATTTTGTCGACAACGAGCCGACAAAGTTTGTTGACAAGACCGCACCGGTCACTGTACCCATGGCTAACTCCAGCGACACGCGTGTTATAGACAACCCGCAGCCGGCACCGGAAGAGACCAACAAGACTACAGAGAAAAATAAGATGATACCGATTCTTTCCGGAATCGTTATCGGATTCGTTGCTGTTCTCGCGATAGTTCTTATTTGCCTGTATTCGTTCACGGATGTTTTCAACAGAAAGCTTACTGTGCCTAAGCTCATAAATAAAAACTATGCTGAGGAAATTCTCGGCAACGACGATTATAAGAACTTTGTTATCAAAGTCAACGAAGTCCAGAACAGCTCTATGAGCCCGGTCAGGTCTATGCGCAGGATCCTGCGGCAGGCACAAAGTTGATAAGTCCAACAATGTTATCACCGTTACCGTCGCGGTCAGTGAAGAAAAAGCATCTGTTCCGAATGTTCTCAAGTATCAGCTCAACGATGCTATAACAAAGCTCAAGAACGCGGGCTTTGAGGTCTACTCCGTTCCTCAGCAGAGCACGGAAAAGGCGGGTACTGTTCTTAGCACCTCGCCGGAATACGGCAGACAGGTGTCAAAGGGCTCGACAATAACGATTTATTATGCGAGCGAGCAGGAGCTTATCGAAGTTCCCAAGCTTATAGATGAAAATGTCGAGAACGCAAAGGCTATACTCGAGTCTCTCAACCTTGTTCTTGATGAGACAATAGATGAGAAGAATAGCGATAAGCCCAAGGGCACTATTATCGAGCAGAGCTATGCCGAGGGCGAGAAAGTGCCTGAGGGAACGAAGATAAGAGTTACCGTCAGCACAGGTGTTGCGGCTTCTTCCGAGGCGAATATAACCATAACGCTTCCCAAATATTCGAGCGGCACTTCTAAGTCCATAAAGGCTGCAAACAACAATAATGTCTTTATGGATCAAAGCGTTATTCTCGACGGAAGCGAGTATACCATAACCGTAAACGGTTCCGGCAGCAGCAACCACATCAAGGTCTATATTGACTCCGAGCTGTATTATGAGTGCAATGTTGACTTCACAAAGAGCCCTGCGGAGATATCAAATGTCAAGCGACATGATGTTTCCGAAAGTTCGACAATCCCCAATGTTGTCGGCAGCAATGAAGCTTCGGCGATAAGCATTCTCAAGAGTCACGGCTTTACCTCCGTTGAAGTCAATTATATAAGCGTTGTCGATTCCTCGAAGAACGGAAAGGTTATTTCTCAGACCCCGAAGAACAGCTCCAAAGCATATCCTTTGAGCACAACAGTAACTATAACCGTCGGCAAGTTTGTCGGCTAAGGTCTTTGTTATGGCAGATGTCAAAAAAGGAATAATATTAAAAGGAATCGGTGGTCTCTACTTTGTGGAGACGCCGATGCGGTATTTGAGTGCAAAGCCCGCGGAATCTTCCGCAAAAGCGGACAGAAGCCGCTCGTCGGCGATGAAGTTGATATACTAATTGGCGAGGACGGGGCAAACAACACTATCGAAAAGATATATCCGCGCCGCAGCGAGCTGATGCGCCCGCCGGTTGCAAACTTGATAGGCTGTTTATTCTTTCGTCCGTACGCGACCCGAATCCGAGCACGCTGATAATTGACAAAATGACTGCGATAGCTTGCTGGAAGAATATAGAGCCGGTTATAGTAATCACAAAAGACGACCTCGGAGACACTTCCGAGCTTCGCGGTATATATGAAAAAGCGGGCATACCGTTCTTTTCGGTGTCGAGCCGCGACGGCAGGGGAGCCGACGAAGTGAAGGCCATGCTCAGCGGCCATATAAGTGCTTTTGCGGGCAATACCGGCGTTGGAAAGTCGTCGCTTCTTAATCTCATCGCCCCCGAACTTTCGCTGAAAACAGGTGAAATAAGCGACAAGCTCGGCAGAGGCAGACACACGACAAGAGCTGTTGAACTCTATAAGCTTTGCGGCGGATATGTTGCGGATACGCCCGGATTCTCTTCCCTGACCGGAGAGAACAGCGAGATGATACCTGTTGACGAACTTCCGTTTTGTTTCCCAGAGTTTGAAAAATATCTCGGAAAATGCAGGTTTACTTCATGCAGGCACATTAATGACAAGGGCTGCGAAATAGTTGCCGCCGTTGAATCGGGCGAAATCAGCGAATCGCGCCACAACAGCTATATTGCGCTCTACAACGAAGCAAAAGATATAAAAGAATGGGAAAAGAAATAAAGTAACGCAAACGCCGCGCTTTGTATATAATGGACTGAAGGCGAGACTGTTATATGTAAGGGCGGTGGCGAGCGTGAGAAGATGCGGATGCGGCAGAGACGGGTCTGTATGTATCATAATAATTTCATTTGCGGCCGGGATAATCGCCGCAAAATTCTTCCCGTATTCGCTGTTCATTATTCTTATGCTCATCCTGCTTTTGCTTATCTGCACCGCCTCACGAAGCTTTTGGTGACGGAGGGTGAGAATGAGATGAAAGTGGTAGTAGTCAGAAGCCCTAAACTTTTTTCCGGAATACTCAGACTCATTTTCGGAATAAAGCGGCAGGAACAAACAACATAAAAAACGCCGGACGGCTGTGTACGCTGTCCGGCGTTTTGCTGTATATTTTTAGGGCTGAACGGTTATCGGCTTGTCTTCGCTCTCGTGCTCTATAGAAACGAAATTATTGCGCGGCGCATATGCCCAGCGCATTTCAAACGCCTTAACTCCGTCGAGCGGTATGTAGAGCTGATCTCTCTTGCCTCTGTAGACCTTTGCGGGAAGCTTGAGCTCGCCACGGTCGGTCTGCGCCACGTCGCTGTCAAGCGTGAATTCGCATTGTGCCGTAAACGTCAAGATACACCTTGCCTGGAGTCTTTCTGACTTCGCCGCCGATGAATCCGACGAGAACGGAAAGGGGAGCGAACCATATTCCGTCTTTAAATTCGCATGGGGTCGTGTACTGGCAGAGACCGAGATCCATGCCCTTGAACTTCATCCGCGTTGTGTTGTATATAGGTGCGAGCGCGGGCGGATCAATCGAATCAGTCTCTTTGTTTATCACACAGCGGTCGGCAATGCGTCCGTCGTTGAGATGGGCGGTCAGCGTTATCTTCGGTCCGTCAACCTCGACGACAACGACCATCGAGACCATCTCCTCCTGAGAATAGAAGGCGCTGTGCCAGACCTTCGGAACGGCGCGTGTTCCGGGCGGATTCAGATTCGAGTTGCCGAGCATATAGTGTATAGTTCCCTGCGACGGTCTGTCGAAAATTTCTTCGTTTCTGACGGGGAAGCTCCTTGAAAAATTGTGCTCATGACCCGAGAAGAGTATGTCAAGCTTCTCCATTCCCTCGCGCATGACGGGATATGCATCATAATTCTGGCAGTCCGAGCCGGAATAGCATATCGGGAAATGATATGATCCTATTTTCCATTGCTTATCGCAGGCGTCGAGGTCTTTTATAAGCCATTCATTGACTTCTTCGGGACCGTTTATTCCGAGTATTGCAAAATGTACATTGCCGTAGTCAAAAGTGTAGTTCTCCGTTTTCCAGTTTTCAGGGCCATTATAGGCATATGAGCCTTTGACTGATTGTCAAAGAACTCCGCAGGTTCGGCGTAATATCTGCCTACGGCGTTTTTTATAGTCCTTGAATCCGCGGTTATCGTGGTTGCCAAGAGTCATCATAAACGGGATGTGCTCGGATATTCCGACAAGTCCGCTGAACGCGCCGTTCCACTGAACCTCGTGCTGTCCGCAGTCGGTATTGTCGCCGCCGGTCAGAATGAATCGGGTGTCGGGGTTCTTTTCGAGCATCTCTTTGACAAATCCGTTGAAATGCGAATAGTCCGGGCAGTCAAACGGTTCGCCCTTCTGCTGATCCGATACGCAGAGGAATTTGAATTTCGTGAGATTCTCGGGCGCGGTTGAAAAATAGAACTCCTCGCTCCTGTGTTTGTCATTGCCGCAGGTGTAGAAATATTTAGTGTCCGGCTTGAGCCTGTGAGGTCTGCCCAGAACATATTGCTTATGTCGATGTCGCTCTTGAAAACTTCTGTCGCCGCATCGGCGCGCATAACTTCACTGTTGCCGTCCTCGCGGTAGAGAACATAGCCCTCCTTGATATCTGTGCAGGTTCTCCAGGTGACGGTCATCGAGGTTGCGGCGTCGCCTTTATGCTGAGCATTATGTGGTCGGGCTGTTCCGTTGAACCTCTTACGGGTTTAACTGCTTGACTCATTTTGATCTCCTTGTCTGAAAATATAATATGACGCTGTAGTATTTCGTACAGCGTCTTTTATTTAGTTGAAAGGTGTGCTTATCCTGTTATATCTGAAGTTTGTTACCTCACCGCGTTGACTGCACCTGTAGATGCTCATGACAAGCCCGATCGCGATATATATGCAGAGGTTTGATGAGCCGCCGGAGCTGAAAAACGGCAGCGTGATGCCGATGCAGGGGAGAAGCTTCAAACACATTCCGATGTTCATGATAGCCTGCGAGCCTATCATAACCGCAGTGCCGTAGCAGATGAGCGAACCCATATTTGTGTTAGCCTGTTTGCCGACAAATACTATCTTGACTATTATAAGCGCTATAAGCGCAAGCGCTGCAAAAGCGCCGACAAATCCGAGCTCTTCGCCGATAACGGAGAATATCATATCACTGTCATTGACGGGGACCGAGTGCGACTGAGTATACGCACCTTTGAGAAACCCTCGTCCGAAAAATCTTCCGCTGCCGATGGCGTTGACGCTTTGCTGCTGCTGGAAGATATATTTCTTATAAAGCGCCGTGTCAAGTTTGCTCGGAGCGTATACGGCAAGAATACGACCTTTCTGGAAGTCGCTGAAGAATGCGAACCAGAGCACGGGAACCGCCGCAAGGATAACAGCTCCTGCAGCCGCAAAATATCTTGCGGCAAGACCCGATGCAAACATCATGCCGATGAATATCGAGACGAATACGAGCGCAGAGCCGAGGTCGCCGGTCAGAATGACAAGCAGTGCCGGAACTCCGCCGTGAACGCAGAGAAGCAGAGCGTTCTTGAGTTTGTTTATATCCTCGCCGACATAGTCGAGATGAACGGCGAATGTTATTATAAACGCTATCTTGAAAAGCTCGGACGGCTGGAAGTTGATGACTTTGAAATCGAACCATGTTCTTGCATCCGGTCTGTCTGCTGTTCCGCTGCCGAATGGGAAAAGCAGAAGCATCATCAGCAGGCACACGCCGCCGATTATCATCCAGAAGCGAAGAACTATTTCATAGTCGATAAATGATATGACTATGCACATCGCCACACCGACAATCACTGCGAGCAGCATGACAAGCGCCGTACGCTGATAAGGCTTCCGTCCTCAAGGCTGCTGTATGTGGCGCTGTAGACCATAAGAACGCCGAACAGCGATGTCAGAAGGCAGAGCAACATCAGCAGTTTGTCCGTAGTTTTTAATCCTCTTTTGATTGCCTGAAGTATGTTCATTGGCAGCTCCTTAGAAATTATACTGATATTATAAAGCGAAATTTAATCAAATTCAAGTAAAATACTTTTATATCTTTGATTTGTGTGATATAATTATTTGAATTTAATGCAAGGCAGCGGTATTTTTCAGATGAAGACGGTTTTTCATTCTTATTCTTCAAAACAGACCGAGGAGTTCGGCTCTCAGCTCGGCAAAAGCCTCAAAGCAGGGGATGTTGTCGCCCTGTTCGGTGATCTCGGCGCAGGCAAAACTGCGTTTACCAGAGGACTCGCACACGGAATGGGCTTTGACGGCGAAGTCAGCAGCCCGACCTTTGCGCTTGTGCATGAATATCCGGCGGATATACCGATTTATCATTTTGACATGTACAGGATTACTACCTGGGACGATCTTTATTCAACCGGATTTTTTGATTATCTCGATATGGGCGGGGTGCTCGTGATTGAGTGGAGCGAAAATATCGAGAACTGTCTGCCCGAAAATTCGATTAGAGTTTCGATATCCAAGAATGATAACGAGAATGAACGCATAATTACTTTGGAGAGGGGTGCCGAAATTGAAGATACTCGCGCTTGATTCGTCCGCCAAAACAGCGAGCGCCGCGATAACCGACGGCGAGCAGCTGATAAGCGAAGCATTTGTCAATGCCGGACTCACGCACAGTGAGACTCTTCTCCCTATGGTCGATTCCGTTCTCAGCCTCGCACGCCTCACAATGTCAGATATTGACGGCTGCGTTATAACCGACGGTCCCGGTTCGTTTACTGGTATAAGAATAGGTATCGCCGCCGTGAAGGGGCTTGCAATGCCCAATGAGACGAAGTGCTGCGGCGTTTCTACTCTCAAAGCGATGGCTTATAATCTGCGCTATGATAACTGCATTGCCTGCTGTGCAATGGATGCAAGATGTTCGCAAGTCTATTCAGCAATATTCCGCTGTTTTGACGGAAAAGTCGAGAGATTGACCGAAGATGACGCAATTCCCGCATCAAAACTTCCGGAAATACTTGAAAAATATGCAAATGAGCGTATAATTTGTGTCGGAGACGGAGCGCATATCGCTTATCAGGCTGTTAAAGACAGTTTTAAGAGCGTTAGCCTCGCGCAGGACAGCAGGCGTTTTCAGCGTGCATACGGAGCCGCTTGCGCCGCCGTGTGCGAGAATATGGACTTCATTCCTCCGGCTCAACTTTTGCCCGTATATCTGAGACCTTCGCAGGCGGAGCGTGAACTCAGCCTGAAAAAGTCTCATAATCAATAAATCAAAAGGAGAAATTATCATGATAGCTCTTGCTGCTGACCATGCAGGATATCCTCTCAAGGAGGAAATCAAAAAACATCTTTTAGAGAGAGGCTTTGATGTCAAGGACTTCGGAACTGACAGCGACAAGTCCGTTGACTATGCTGTTTTTGCGAAGATAGCGGGCGAGGCAGTCGCGTCCGGCGAGTGCAAGCTCGGCATTTTCTGCTGCGGTACCGGCGTCGGCATCTCGATGGCGGCAAATAAGGTCAGGGGAGTCAGAGCTGCAAACTGCGCAGATACTTTCTCCGCGCGCATGACAAGACTCCATAACGATGCAAATGTCCTTTGCCTTGGCAGCAGAGTTATAGGCGCAGGTCTTGCACTCGATATGGTCGATCTCTTCGTTGACACGCCTTTCAGCGGCGAGGAGAGACACCAGAGAAGAATCGATCAGGTCATGGCTATAGAGAACGAGAAGTTCTCAAAATAAAGAAGTCAGAAATTTTCAAATTATATATATCTGGAGGAGTTCAAAAATGGCAAACATAACAATAACAAATCACCCGCTTATTCAGCATAAGCTGTCTATCCTCAGAGACAAGCACACCGCTTCCAAAGAGTTCCGCACTCTTGTTGGCGAGATTGCTATGCTCATGTGCTACGAGGCTACAAGAGACCTTCCTCTCAAGGATGTTGAGATCGAGACTCCCGTTTCGAAGATGACCACAAAGGCTCTTGCGGGCAAGAAGCTTGCTTTTGTCCCGATTCTCAGAGCCGGTCTCGGTATGGTTGACGGCGTCCTGACCCTTGTTCCTTCCGCCAGAGTCGGTCACATCGGTCTTTACCGCGATCCCGCAACCCTGCAGCCTGTTGAATATTATTGCAAGCTGCCCAGCGATATCGGCGAGCGCGATGTTATTGTTCTCGATCCCATGCTTGCCACCGGCGGCTCGGCTATCGATGCTATAACCCAGATCAAGAAGAGAAATCCCAAGTCTATAAAGTTTATGTGCATCATTGCAGCTCCCGAGGGACTTGAAGCTCTCAGCAAGGCTCATCCCGATGTTGATATCTTCGCCGCTGCAAAGGACGAGAAGCTCAACGATCACGGTTATATCGTTCCCGGTCTCGGCGACGCCGGCGACAGAATCTTCGGCACGAAATAATTGTACTTGCAATACCAGGACTATTATGTTATAATCATTTCAGTAAATTTTGGAGGTGTTATATCATGAAACACATCAAGACAATCAACGCTTCGAATCTTAAGGAGAGTGCTGCTAAGGGTGGCTGCGGCGAGTGCCAGGCTTCCTGCCAGTCAGCTTGCAAGACTTCCTGCACCGTTGCTAACCAGAAGTGCGAGAAGTAATCTGATTTGAACGTAAATTAGGGGCAGGCTTTGCGCCTGTCCCTAAAATTCTGTCTGAAACAATTTGCCGATAGTAACGCGGCTAAAAGGAGCGAAAGCGGGGAGACCCGGCGTATATGATACATAAATATTTTCTCAACGGCTACTATATAGTCATTGACACAAACAGCGGCGCCGTTCACATTGTGGACGAGCTTGCATACAGACTGCTTGATTTCTTTACGGAAAAGCTCAAGGGCGAATGTCCCGATGAGATTATCTCAACTCTTGTGAACGAAGGGTTTGATAAGCAGGATATCATCGACACTTATGCCGAACTCAAGGCTTTGTGTGATGACGATTCTCTTTTCTCCGAGGATACCTACAGACCCTTTGCAGATATGCTCACCGAGGCACCGATAAAGTCTATGTGCCTCAACATATCGCACGACTGCAATCTCCGCTGTGAGTATTGCTTTGCCGCTCAAGGCGATTTCGGCCACGGCAGAAAGCTCATGCCTTTTGAGGTCGGCAAGGCTGCGATAGATTTCCTTATCAAACATTCTGCAAACAGACACAACCTCGAACTTGATTTCTTCGGCGGCGAGCCGCTCATGAATCTCGATGTTGTTAAAAAAGTTGTCGAGTATGCAAGATCGATCGAGAAAGAGCACAACAAGAATTTCCGTTTTACAATGACCACAAACGGTATTCTGCTCGACGATGACAGTATTGATTTTATCAACCGCGAGATGTCGAACGTCGTTCTCTCGCTCGACGGCAGAAAAGAAGTCAACGACCGTCTGCGCCCGACTGTCAATAAAAAGGGCAGCTATGACATAATCGTTCCGAAGTATCAGAAGCTTGTCGCCGAAAGAGGGGACAAGGAATATTATGTCCGCGGTACGTTTACAAAATATAACCTTGACTTCACCGATGATGTTCTGCATCTCAACGAGCTTGGATTCGATCAGATTTCTGTCGAACCCGTTGTGACAGATCCCGAGCTGCCGTATGCGCTGACCGAAAGCGATCTTCCGGCTATTGCAGAGGAATATGAGAAGCTTTCAAAGATACTTATAGAGCGAAAGAAGAACGGTACGAGCTTCAACTTCTTCCATTTCATGATCGATCTTGATCAGGGACCGTGTGCTATCAAGAGACTTCGCGGGTGCAGCTGCGGCAACGAGTATGTTGCCGTCACTCCGGAGGGCGATATTTATCCCTGCCATCAGTTCGTGGGCATGGACGAGTGGAAGATGGGCAGCGTGCTTGACGATTCTATCGACTACAAGATGAAGAAGATGTTCTCGAAAGCGAACATCTACTCAAAAGAAGAGTGCGCCGATTGCTGGGCGAAGTTCTATTGCAGCGGCGGATGCAACGCTAATAACATGCAGTATAACGACACCATCTTCAAGCCGCACAAGCTCTCGTGTGCTCTTGAGCAGAAGAGACTTGAGTGTGCGATAATGATAAAAGCCGCTCTTGCGGACGAATAAAAAATATAGCCCGGGATATAAATGTCCCGGGCATGTTTTATGTACGAAAAAAATCCCTCGGAAGTTTTTACTCCCGAGGGACAATTTTTTATTGCTTAGTGGCTACTCTTCTTTGCGGTGCTGTTGCTCATTGCGAGTCTCTGCTTGAAGGTCTTGAGGAAGTCCTTGACTGCCTTATCGATATTCTTGTCCTTCTTGTTGAGCTTGTACTCGTCGGAGCCTTCAAGCTCGTCAAGCTGCTTCTCAAAGTCCTCGCTGGCCTTTGTGGAGCGAATGGCGCTCTTCCAAGCGTAGTCACTGCCCGAATAGTACATGATGTGGTAGCCGTACTCGGACTCGACAATGCCGGTGTCGCCGACCTTTCTGCTGCTATCGGTAGCCCAGTTGCGGAAGGACTCAACGTAGTTGGCGCTTGAGGTGATGCCGCTTATAAGTCCGCCGTCAGCGGCGCTTCCGGTATCCTTGGACTTTTCTTTTGCGAGAGCTGCGAAGGAATCTTCGGTCTTAGCTCCGCTCTGCCACTCCTTGTAGATCTTGTCGGCGGAAGCTTTGCGACCTTCTTCTGCTCGTCGGTTGCCTCGGAGGACGAGCTTGCATTGTCGGTGAACGAGATGAGAATATGTCTTACGTTCGAGGCCATGGAGCGTAGCTGCCCTTGTTGATATAGAGGATAACATATGAGCTCGCGTTGCCGTCGCTGCCGACTTCAAAGAGCTTGACATCTCCTGCCTTTCTCGCGCTGTCAAACGCCCACTTTGCGGCGTCCTCGGAGACATAGGAGGTGATGGTTGACTTTGCGGCCTCGTTGAGGGCAGTTGCGGACTCCGCGTCATAGTTTTCGGTGGAGCTGTTCTTTTTCTTTGCCTGCTCAAGGAAAGCTTTTTCGCTGGTGCAGGCTTTGAGAGCGGCTTCAGCCTCAGCCTTGACCTTTGCGGCAGCGGCCTTCTGGCGGGCGGCAAGCTGCTCAGAGGTCTCGCCGTCCTTTGCAGTGAGAGTCTCTATTGCGAACGAAAGGGTTCTTGCATCAACTGCGTTATATGCGCTGTGATCCTTGTCGTAGACAGCCTTTATGTCGGCGGCGCTGTAAGAATCGGTGAGCTTCTTTGCGGTGTCGCTCTGGTATCTCGAAACGATATTTTGCATCTCGAGCTGCTTGCGCAGGAACTTCTCGTTTATACCCTTGCCGTAGCTCGCCTTGAGGTAGGCGTTGAGAGAGTATTTGTTCTCTGCGGCGGTGTTTCTGAGCTCCTCGACCTGATCGTCAATTGACTTCTGCTCGTCGTCTGTGAGCTTGTAGCCTGCCTTGATAGCTTCGGCATAGAGAATCTTGTAGGTCTGGAGGGCGGAGATGGTCTCATTCTTGAGATAATCGGAAAGAAGCATTTCTTTTCCGTCGGCATCGGTGCCGTAGTTCTGCTCATCCGGCGACTTTGTCGGGTCAATGCCGATGTTCATGCCGTACCTTGCGTACTGCTGAGCGTATGAGTAGATATTGTTGAGATACTGGCTGTAGTAATATGTAAACTCAACTTCCGAAACGCGGATATCGTCGCCCAAAGAGAACACGGTTGTATTCTTCTTGATAGCGGCCGTATCGTCGAGAACCTTCCAAACGATTCCGCCTGCAACTACGACGGCAAGAACGATAGCTACTACCATTTTGACTATTTTTGCCGCTGCCTTGCTCTTCTCGCTCTTCTTTTGACTCTTTTTCGCAGACTGAGCGAGGCGGGCCTTTCTGTCGTCACGGTATGACTCGGCAGAAGTCCGCTGAGTGTCTTTGTTTGCCATTCTTTTTCATCCTTTTCTTTGTTAAGGTTGGTTTGACCTGACGGTCTATAACATTCTTATTTTATACTATTTTATTAGTTTTGACAAGCCGAATTTGCAAGTTTTATAGTTAGTTCATAATCAAATCACAGCTCGCCGTTTAGAAATGCGTCTTTGAACCACACATTCCTGACTTCAAACTGCTTGCCGTTGAGATAGTTGAGCGACTGCGCATCGGTGACAAAGTCGAATTTCAGCTTGTATGAATACAGAAACTGCTTTTTATATCCGCTCTCCTTGTTCATGGAGTTGCGCCCGTATTTTCCGTCTCCGAGCAGGGGATGACCTATCGAAGCGAAGTGCGCTCTTATCTGATGCGTGCGCCCCGTCAGCAGCTCGACCTCAACTAAGCTCATACCTTTGTTTTCCGCGAGCACGCGGTATTTTGTCTTTATTTCTTTAGAACCGTCTGTCTGACGGGTGAATACTTTGACGAGATTCTTCTTTTCATCCTTTGTCAGCCAGCCGTGCAGGATGCCTTCTTTTTCTTTCAATGTTCCGTGGACAACACAGAGATAGAATTTCTTTATTTCTCTGTCCTTGAGCTTCTGGTTCATGATTCTCAGGGCTTCTGCGTTCTTTGCGGCCATGACTATTCCGCCTGTGTTGCGGTCGATTCTGTTTATGAGCGCGGGCGAAAAAGAGTTTTCGTCGGACGGATTATATTCGCCCTTTTCGTAGAGATAGCGCTTTATCCTGGTCAGAAGAGTGTCGTTGTATTCGCGCTCGTCGGGGTGCGAAAGAAGTCCGACTTTTTTGTCGAGCAGCATTATATTCTCGTCTTCGTAGATGACCGTGAGATTCGTCGAAGCGTGCATGAAATCGTATCTGTCGAACCGCTGCTCGAAAAATTCGTCGTTTATGTACATATCCACTTTGTCGCCCTCTTTAAGGCGCGTGGATATTTCGCACCGTTTGCCGTTGAGCTTTATGCGCTTGAGTCTGATGTATTTGTACATCAACGAATCCGGAAGATTCGGAACGGTCTTTTTTATGAATTTGTCAACGCGCTGATTGGTGTCGTTTTTCCCTATAGTAAAACTTTTCAATTGCCGTTCCTCCCGCCGGATGATTTTACGAATTTTATCGCGCTCATCGCCGCTTTTGCGCCCTCGCCGACGGCGACGCTTACTTGCAGCAGACCGCCCGTGCAGTCTCCGGCGGCGAAAAGCCCCGGCAGCCCCGTTGACATATCGGCGCCGACTTTTATCGAGTTTCCTTCAACCGGTGCGCCGACTTTCTTTGCAAGGTCGCTTGCGGCGGCGCTCCCGAGTGCGATAAACAGCCCGGAAACAGGCAGCTATAACCGTCTTTGAATTTAACTCCGCTGAGCCTGTTTTCGCCGTAAAGTGAATCTATCGGATCGGTTATGATTTTTATATTGCCGAAGTCTCCGTTCGGTTCGACGCCGTTTGTGAGCAGAGTGATACTTTTTACGACTCCCGAAAGATCGCCTATCTCGTGCAGTGCATATGCGCCGTTCCCGAGCACTGCAACATCTTTTCCGCGATAGAAAAACGCATCGCAGACTGCGCAGTAGCTGACGCCTTTTCCCTCGAATTCTTTGATGCCGGGGATATTCACACTTTTTCTCGCCGAGCCGGTCGCGATTATAACGGTGGGGGAGACAAAGTTATCCTCCGAGCACGATACGGTGTAATCGCCGTTCCAACCGAGCGAAAAAACCTCTTCTCTGAATATATCCGCTCCCAGCTCTTTTGCCTGCTCAACGCCGCGTTTTACAAGCTCTGCACCGGAAATTGCTCCCGTGCCGAAATAATTCTCTATCTTTTCCGCTTTTTCCAGCGCTCCGCCGTCCTTGCCGATAACGGCGCAGGTGAGTCCGGCGCGCTTTACATAGAGCGCCGCCGACAGTCCTGCGGGACCGCTGCCGATAATAGTTATATCGTAGTGCCTGTTCATATGTGCCTCCGATTAAAGTAACATATGATGATTATAGCCTATTTTTAATTTTATTAACAGCCTTGAAAGAAAAATTTTTTATTAACACGGATTTTGTAAATATACAGAAGTTTTTATATTATTGAGCTTGTGCAAATTCACTTTTCGTTGTATAATAAACTGATTAAAAATTTTTCGGAGGAGAACTGATTTGCCGCTTTCCAAAGACAGAAACATAATTGTTCCGCAGGAGGAGCTCGACAGACAGATGGAGTTCTGCGGACTTGTGCATACAGTGCTTGAAACGCGCCTTGACGGGCGCAAGCCGCTCGCTTATGTCCACACTTTCGGCTGCCAGGCAACGTTGCCGACAGTGAGAGACTCAAGGGTTTGCTTGAAAAAATGGGCTTCGGTTTCACCGAAGAGCCGGAAAACGCGGATATATCGCTTTTTAACACCTGCGCCGTCCGCGAGCACGCCGAAGACAGACTCTTCGGAAATGTCGGTGCACTCAAGAAAATAAAAGAGAAGAATCCTGACTTCAAAATAATCCTCTGCGGATGCATGATGCAGCAGGAGAGGATAGCCGAAAAGATTCAGAAGAGCTATCCGTTTGTCGATATAGTTTTCGGCACTCACGCTGCGCATAAATTCCCTGAGCTGCTTTACCGCGCTCTGTCTACCGGCAAGCGTGTATTTGATATCGAAAATTCCGACGGCGTTATCGCGGAAGACATGCCTCTGCACAGAGACAGCACATTCAAAGCGTGGCTGCCGATAATGTACGGGTGCAACAATTTTTGCACTTACTGCATAGTTCCTATGTCCGCGGACGCGAGCGCAGCCGCAGCAGCGATATTATAATCAGCGAGGCGCGCGAGCTTGTCAGGAGTGGATATAAAGAAATAACCTTGCTCGGGCAGAATGTCAATTCCTACGGAAACGACCGCGAGGGCGAGATGAATTTTGCATCTCTTCTGCGCGAGATAAATAATATCGACGGCGATTTCATCATACGCTTCATGACCTCGCACCCGAAGGACTGCACGTATGAGCTGCTTGACACCATGGCTCAGTGCGAAAAGGTTGCGAAGCATCTGCATCTTCCCGTCCAGTGCGGAAACGACAGAGTGCTAAAAGCGATGAACCGCGGATATACGGCTGAAAAGTATCTCTCGCTGCTCGAATACGCCCGCAGCGTCATGCCGGAGCTTTCGGTGACGAGCGATATAATTGTCGGCTTTCCGGGCGAGACTTACGAAGAGTTTCTTGACACTGTGAAACTTATTGAAAAAGCGCAGTACACGTCGCTTTATACTTTTATTTTCTCACCCCGCGAGGCACCCGTGCCGCAAAGATGGACGACCCCGTTTCGAGAGAAGAAAAGGGAAAATGGTTCTCAGAGCTTTGTGCCGCGCAGGAAAAAATCGCGGCGGTGCGAACTTCTGCGATGGTTGGCAGGGAATACCGCGTTCTCTGTGAATCAAAAGCCAAGAAGGACGGCTATATATCGGGCAGAACGCAGGGGAATATAATAATTGAGTTTCCGGCGGACGAGTCGGTTATAGGCTCATTCAGAACCGTCAGAGTGACCGAAGCTGATATGGATGCTCAAAGGCGAACTCGCCGATTAAAAATGCTATATCTCCGCTTTGCGGATAATGATATAAGATAAATTTCAAGGAGTACAGTTATGGACATCATCAAACTTACAAGAGAACTCGGCGCGGCTATCCAGCAGGATGACAGATACGCAAAGTTCCAGGCAGCTCAGAAGGCAAATGAAGAGGACAAGGATCTCAACGACCTCATGGGCAAGATCCAGCTCGTTCATATGTCTTATCAGCATGAAGCGAGCAAGGAAGACGCCAACGAGCAGAAGCTTGCTGCATACGAGACCGAGTTCAACGATCTCTACAAGAAGGTCATGGAGAACGAGCATATGCGCGACTACGAAGTTGCAAGAGCCGAGATAGATGAAATGATGCATTATATCACCGGCATCCTAGCTCTTTGCATCCAGGGCGAAGATCCCGCAACCTGCGAGCCTGAAGAAGAGCACCATCACTGCGGCGGAGACTGCTCCGGCTGCTCGGGCTGCTGATTATTGCATATCCTGCTCCGCGGGCAACTCCCGCGGAGCTGAAAGCTTTTTATTTTGCGGCACAGCCGCTGAGAGGACGGTATCGGAATGGCAGAGCTTTCTCCGATGATGAAACAGTATTTTGAAACCAAAAAGAAATATCCCGATACGATACTGATGTTCAGACTCGGTGATTTCTATGAGATGTTCTTTGACGATGCGGTAACTGCATCGCGCGAACTCGAACTTGTGCTGACAGGCAGAGCCTGCGGGCAGGAGGAGCGTGCCCCGATGTGCGGAGTGCCGTTTCACAGCGCGGACAGCTACATGGCGCGCCTTGTTGCAAAGGGTTACAAAGTCGCCATATGCGAGCAGATGGAGGATCCCGCACTCGCAAAGGGTCTTGTCAAGCGCGAAGTCGTCAGAGTTCTGACCCCCGGTACGGTCATTGAAAACAGCATGCTCAACGAGGGCAGAAACAATTTCCTCGCGAGCGTGTATTTTACGGGCGAGTCGGCGGGTGTCTGCTTTATAGATGTCTCGACGGGTTCCGTCAACCTGACCGAGCTTGCCGCTCCCGCGCTTCCCGATAAGATAATCAACGAGATAGGCAGATTTATGCCCAGCGAGATAGTTTTCAATTCCGCATCTTCCTCTCTTACCAAGGTGTTCTCGTTCATTTCAAACAAGACCGAAGCCCTTGCACAGGAGCTCGGCGACAATTATTTCGATCCGCAGTCAAGCGCCGAAATAATACTCAAGCATTTCAAAAAAGACAGTCTCTCCGAGCTTGAACTCAATGAGACGGGCGCGGCGGTTCCGGCACTCGGAGCGGCGCTCAAATATCTTACCGAAGTTCAGCGCAACGATCTTGAAAACATATCTTCGATATCGTTCTATTCGGAACTCAATTTCATGCGCCTCGATGTTGCGGCTCTGCGCAACCTCGAAATAGTCGAGACTCTCAGAAATCGCGAAAAACGCGGCTCTCTGCTCTGGGTGCTCGATAAAACCCGCACACCGATGGGCAAGCGAATGATTCGCGCGTGGCTCGAACGCCCGCTGCTCAGCATGGCACGCATAACAAAGCGCCATAACGCCGTAGCGGAGCTTGTCTCTCAGCCTATGGTGAGACAGGAGCTCAGCGAAAGCATGTCGGGCATACATGACCTCGAGCGCCTTATAACAAGAATATCGTTCGGTACCGCCGGCGCAAAAGACCTGCGTGCGCTCGCGCTCGCGGCGTCGTGCTTGCCGGAGCTCAAAGAAAAAGTCTCGGCGCTCTCGTCCTCTCTGATGCAGGAGTGTGCCGAAAATATGGACACGCTTTCCGATATCTATGAGCTGATAGATGCCGCGATAGTTGAAGAGCCGCCGTTTTCCGTTCGCGAGGGCGGTATGATAAAGGACGGCTTCCATCCGGAGCTTGATTCCCTGCGCGATATAGTTTTAAACGGCAAAGATTATATCGCCGCCATTCAGCAGCAGGAGCAGGAAAAGACCGGAATAGCGAAACTTAAAATAGGATATAACAGGGTATTCGGCTACTACATAGAAGTGCCCAACGCTTACAAAGAGCTTGTACCCGATGAATATATAAGAAAACAGACTCTTGCAAATTGCGAGAGATTCATTACTCAGGAGTTAAAGGATCTTGAGGCGAAAGTTCTCGGAGCGCAGGACAGAATAGTCAAGCTCGAATATGAGATTTTCGACGATATCAGAAAACGCACCGGCGCAGAACTCGCCAGAGTCCAGCGCACAGCTGCGGCAGTGGCGCAGCTCGATGTTCTCTGCTCGTTTGCTCAGGCTGCGCTCGAAAATAACTATGTCTGCCCTCAGATGTCCGCAGAGCCGGTTATAAAGATAAACGAAGGACGCCATCCCGTTTGTTGAAAAAAATGCTCACGGCGAACCGTTCGTTCCGAATGACACCGTTCTCGACTGTGCTGACGACCGTTGTGCGATAATAACCGGTCCCAATATGGCAGGTAAGTCCACATATATGCGTCAGGTCGCACTCGTCTGCGTCATGGCGCAGGCAGGAAGTTTTGTTCCCGCCGCGAGCGCGGAGCTCGGAATAGTTGACAGCGTGTTTACTCGAATCGGCGCATCCGACGACCTTTCAGCCGGACAGTCGACATTTATGGTCGAGATGAGCGAGGTTGCATCGATACTCAATAACGCAACTTCGAGAAGCCTTATAATTTTTGACGAGATAGGAAGAGGCACTTCCACTTTCGATGGCATGAGTATTGCGCGAGCCGTGCTCGAATATGCCGCAGACAAAAAGCGCATTGGTGCAAAGACCCTTTTCGCAACACATTATCATGAGTTGACTGAGCTCGAGGGTCAGATAGACGGTGTCAAGAACTACAATATAGCCGTCAAAAAGCGCGGTGATGATATAACCTTCCTGCGCCGCATAGTGCGCGGCGGAGCGGACGGAAGCTACGGAATCGAGGTCGCGAAGCTCGCCGGAGTTCCGAAGCCGGTCGTTGAGAGGGCGAAAAAAGTTCTCAAAGAACTCGAAGAGAGCGGACTCGTGCTCGTTCGCGACCGTGAACCGAGCACAGCTGTTGAACCCGACTCCGGGCAGATTTCGTTCGGTCAAAACAGTTCAAATGAGATAGTCGAAAAACTTAAAGTACTCGATGTCAACACGCTGACGCCGATAGAGGCAATGGGCGTGCTCTATGAGCTGACAAAGAGCGCAAAAGAAATATAACAGGAGGAAACCATGCCGAAGATAAAAGTCCTGCCAAAAGAAATAGCGGAGCTTATTGCCGCGGGCGAAGTTGTCGAAAGACCCGCGTCCGTTATAAAAGAGCTTATGGAGAACGCAATAGATGCGGGCTCTTCTTCGGTCACGGTTGAAATAAAAAACGGCGGAATAACTTATATCCGCGTAACTGACAATGGGTGTGGAATAAGCGTGATGATATACATACAGCGTTTATCAGCCACGCCACAAGCAAGATAAGCACGCGCGACGATCTCTATGCCATAGGTACTCTCGGATTCAGAGGCGAAGCGCTCGCGTCTATAGCCGCGGTTTCAAATGTCGAAGTGCTCACAAGAACGCCCGAAGAAGAGACCGGGACGCGCTATTGCATCAGTGCGGGCGAAGAGACGCTTGTCGATGATGCAGGATGCCCGCTCGGTACGACAATAGTTGTCCGTGATCTTTTCTTCAACACTCCCGCGAGAATGAAGTTCCTCAAAAAAGATGTGTCCGAGGCTAACGCGGTCGCAAGCATAGTTGATAAAATCGCGCTCTCAAACCCGGATGTTTCGATAAGATTTATCAGAGAGGGCAAGAATACACTGTTCACCTCCGGCAGCGGAGATCTCAAAACTACGGCATATGAGATATTTGGCAAGGATTTTGCCGACGGACTCATTGAGGCCGATTACAGCTTTGAATCGGTGCAGATAAGCGGACTCATCTCAAAGCCGACAAAATCGCGTCCGAACCGCAATATGCAGTTTTTCTTCGTCAACAGCAGACTCGTGAAGTCGGGTACGGCCTCGGCGGCGCTGAGCGAAGCATATAAAAATTCTATAATGGTTGGCAAGTTCCCGTACTGCGTGCTCAACATAACGACAGCGCCCGGACTTGTCGATGTAAATGTCCATCCCGCAAAGACGGAAGTCCGCTTTGCAAACGAGCGAACGGTTTTCAGCGCGGTATATTATGCCGCAAAAATGCACTCGAACGCAGAGATGAAGCGCCGAAAGTATCTATTCCGAGGACACCGCAGGCGGAGCTCTTCGAGCCTGCACGCCCAAAGACTGAGCAGATGAGACTGCCGGAAAAGCAGCCTGATTTCTGGAATCGTATGTCATCTTCCGAATACCGTTCGCGCAGCAGCCGGAAAAGCGAGATACAGCTATCCGCAGCAGCCTGCACCTGCGCCGCGCGAGGATATTGTGTCTGTTGCAAGTCCGATAAAAAGCCTGAAACGGCAGATACAGAGCCGTCGACCATTCAGCATTTTCTCGATGCACAGAGGGCGAAAAAAGAGGAGACGGCTGTCATTGAGCCTGAAGTGCGTACTGAACCCGAACCGATAGATGAACCTGCTGCGGCTCCGAAAGAAAAAATAGATGAAGCAGTTCAGACTGTCGATGCAGCAGTAGAGAATAAAATTGAAGATAAACCGGAAGAGCCTCCCGTGATCGTTATCGGTGAGGCGTTCAGAACATATATAATCGTTCAGCAGGGGGAGAGTATCTTTCTTGTTGACAAGCACGCTGCACATGAGAGAATGTTGTTTAACGAGCTTGTTAAAAATGACACCAAGCGTTCCACTCAGATGCTTTTGACCCCAATAACCGTAACGCTTAGCAAAGAGGAATATTCCGCGGTGCTCGATAATCTCGATATGCTTATGCAGGCGGGATTTGCGGTTGAAGACTTCGGATATTCCGTTGTTATAGTCCGTGAGTGCCCGATGGAGATATCTGCCGATGAAGTCCCCGATGTTGTCGCGGAGCTTGCCGGATATCTTGTTGAAAACAGGCAGAAGCTTATATCCGAAAAGAAAGAGTGGCTGTTCAGCCTCATGGCGTGCAAGGCGGCAATAAAGGGCGGAATGTACACCACGGAATATGAACGGGAGCTGTTTATAAAGCGCCTGTTCGCGAGCCCCGAGATAAGATACTGTCCGCACGGCAGACCCGTCATGATCGAGATAACCAGGCGTGAATTGGAGAAGAACTTTGGACGAGCGTAAGAAAATAAAAATAGCTGCTGTCGTTGGCCCGACGCGTCGGGCAAGACAAAGCTCGCGGTGGATATCTGCCGTGTGCTTAACGGCGAGGCGGTCTCCTGCGATTCGATGCAGATATATAAATATATGGATATCGCCACCGCAAAGCCAACGGTTCAGGAAATGTGCGGGATACCGCATCATATGCTTGATTTTCTCGAACCCGGCGAAAAATACAGCGTCGCTGCTTACTGCGCAGAAGCGGGAAAGTGTATAGACGATATATTAGGCAGGGGAAAGCTGCCCGTGCTTGTCGGCGGAACCGGGCTCTACTATTCATCGCTCATCGATAATATTTCATTTGCCGACGAGGACGACGATGCTTCAATACGCAGCATGCTTGAACGCCGCGCGGAGAGCGAAGGCATTGAAACGCTCCACAGGGAGCTTGCAGCTATCGATCCTGAAACTGCCGCGCAGCTTCACCTCAACAATCGCGGACGGATTATAAGAGCGCTCGAGGTCTATTATAAGACCGGAGTAACAATGAGTGAGCAACAGCGCAGGTCAAGGCTTGTTGAGTCTAAATATGACTGCACAGCGATATGTCTCGATGTGCGCGACAGACAGTTTTTATATGACAGAATCGACCGCAGAGTCGATATAATGAGCGAAAACGGTCTTATCGAAGAGGCGAGACGCTTTCTCTCAGGCGAACTCGGCAAAACATCAGGACAGGCTATCGGCTATAAAGAGCTGCAGCCATATTTCAGCGAAGAAATATCACTCGATGATGCAATAGATAATCTCAAACGCTCCACGCGCCGTTACGCCAAACGGCAGTTGACATGGTTCAGGCGCGACGAGCGAATAATTCATCTGTATATAGACGAGATGCCATACGACGAATTGCTAAAGACAGCAGTCGGGATAATAGAAAGGGGGATCGCAGAATGAAGAAAGTTAAAGTGAGCAAAAAAGGCGTAAGAAAAATAGTCGCTGCCGTTGCTGCGCTTCTGGCCGTGGTAGTGTTATGCTACGAGATAGGCAACTTCAACTCTTCAAATGTGAAAACCCAACCTGCTGCCGCTACAACATACCGAAACAGCATAACCGTCAAGATGTTTGCCGTGCGCGATGAGTCGCTTATAAATGGCTCTTCTTCGCTGACCTATGTTCCACTTTTGCAGGACGGCGAGCGCGTCGCGGGCGGACAGGCTATTGCGGCGCAGTTCGGCAAAGCTGATTCAGCCTCGGCATATGTCGACCTTGAAAACCTCAAAAGCGAACTTGAACGGTACGAAAACTTAAATAATCAACAGAATCTTACAGAGCTTGACATATCAAAGATAAATCTTCAGGCGGATTCCTATTTTTACGAGATGCTCGACGATGTGCGGTCGGATAAAATCTCGGCACTTGAAGGCAGTGCGGAAAACTTCAGCGACAAGATGACCGCAAAGCAGATACTTATAAACGGCAATATAGATTTTTCGGAGAAGATAGCATCTCTTAAGTCTGAAATAGCTTCTCTTTCGGCGAAAGTCGGAACTGTCGATTATCTCAAGGCTGACGATACCGGCTATTATGTTTCATCCGCCGACGGGTATGAGAATACGCTGAGCTTTTCGGATATCAAAAATCTCAGCAGCGATAAAATAAAGGCGGCACTGTCCGCTTCTCCTGCCGCGATGTCTGCTAATATAAAGGGCAAGCTTATCCGCGGATATACATGGTACTTTGTAGGCGTAGTCAACAAGTCCGACGCACGAAGCTCAATGATGGAGACAGCGTTACGCTCAGATGCGACAATATGTCGCGTGACGGCATAAATGCCACGGTTTATTACAAAGGTCCGATAAACACAGATGAGACCGTCCTGATTCTTTCATCGAAGATAATGGATTCGGACATAGCGCGTCTGAGAACGGAAGATGTCGAAATAGTGATAAACGAGACCGACGGAATAAGAATAAACAAGTCCGCAGTCAGAGTTGTCAACGGAGTTCAGGGCGTGTATGTGCTTACCGGCAATATCGTCCGCTTCAAGAAGCTCGATGTAATATATACAGGCGATGACTATGTAGTCTCAAAGATGATAAAAGAGGATACATACGATGAAAATAAAGTGCCGTATCTGAAAATTTACGATGCGGTAATATTGGAAGGAAAGGATCTTAAAGATGGAAACTTATCAGTTGCTGATGCGCGTCTGAGGCTCCTTGAGGACAACCTGAAAAAGGTTCGCGACGAGATAGCCGAAACCGCGTTGAAGAGCGGCAGAGACCCGCGGGAAGTGAAGCTCATGGCGGTGACAAAGACTGTTTCTGTCGAGCTTATAAATCATGCTATTGCCTGCGGAGTCGATCTCATCGGCGAAAACAAGGTTCAGGAAGTCCTGCTCAAGCGCCCTGAACTTAATCTTGAGCACTGCAAGCTCCATCTCATTGGTCATCTTCAGAGCAATAAGATAAAAAAGATAGTCGGTCAGGTCGACATGATTCAGAGCGTTGATTCGTTCGAGACCGCTCAGCAGATAAGCCGCCGCTCGGGAGAGCAGGGATAACGACTGACATATTGCTCGAAGTCAACATCGGTGAGGATGAAAACAAATTCGGATATTCCGCAGACGAAGTTGCGGATCAGCTCGGAAAAATATCGGAACTCCGGTTTGTCAAGTCAAAG